>VOFC01002487.1_pt1 | contig 17253 bp, 30 predicted proteins | sample 5384161 | NCBI WGS metagenome assembly VOFC01 (sample SAMN12384722, study PRJNA508395) | human gut metagenome | isolation source: healthy gut B | host: Homo sapiens
AGTCGCTGTGCTACTATGCAAGCGCACAGTTTGTCGCCTCCAAGGGACTGATGATCGTCAACTCCGGCATTGAGAACAGAAATTTCGAGGTCGCACGCGATGAAATCCTGCACCAGCTGGATTTGTGCCGCAAGGGCGAAATTACGGACGCAGAACTCGAAAGCGCACGCAAAACGCTGGTCAACGGCTGGCGCACCATGCTCGACGACCCGCTTACACTCGAGCGCTACTGGATGGGACAGGCGGCTGCAGGTACGCTCGTATCGCCCGAGGAGCGCATCGAGCAGGTGACCGACATCACGCGCGAGCAGGTCATTGCCGCGGCACAGAGCACAGCGCTTGACACGGTATTCTTTATGAAGGAGCGGCAAAATGACAAAGAATTATTCCGCTCTGCACGAGAGTATGCAGACCCGCACGCTGGCAAACGGTCTGCGCATCTGCTATCTGCCCAAGAAGGGTTTCAGCAAGACCTTCGCCATTCTGGCGACCGATTTCGGTTCGGTGGACGCATCGTTCACCTTTGAGGGCAAGCGGTATGACACACCGGCGGGCGTTGCGCACTTCCTTTGAGCATAAGATGTTCGAGGATGAGGACGGCAATGCACTGCAGAAATTCGCCCGCACCGGTGCAAGTCCGAACGCGTTCACAAGCCCACACCATGACGGCGTATCACTTTTCCTGCACCGACCGGTTTGAGGAGAATCTGAAGATTCTGCTTAAATTCGTGTTCACGCCGTACTTCACGGATGAAAACGTGGAGAAGGAACGCGGCATTATCAATCAGGAGATCCGCATGGTAGAGGACACCCAATTGGGAGGTGTTCGTTGGCGCGTATGAGGGCCTGTACCGCAATCATCCGGTGCGCGTGTCCATTCCGGGCAGCGAGGAGAGTATTTCGCATATTACACCGGAGCTGCTGTACACCTGTCACCGTGCGTTTTACAGTCCGAAGAACATGGCGCTTGTGGTGTGCGGCACAGCGGACTTTGAGCAGGTATGCCGCATGGCAGAGGAGATTTCACCGAAGGACGCACCCGAGATCGGTCAGCGTCATTACGGCGAGCGTCGCGCGGAAGTCCATCAGCCGGTTGTGACGCGCAAAATGCAGGTGTCGCTGCCGCAGTGCATGGTCAGCTTTAAGGACGAGCCGGTTCCGGCAGGCGAAAGCCGCCTGCGCCGCAGTCTGATCGGTGATCTGGCGGTGCGTATTCTGTGCGGCGATACCTCTCCGCTGTATGCAAAGCTGTACGAGAAGCGGCTGCTCGGCCGCGATTTTGATGTGGATTATTCGCTCATTCCGGATGGCGCATGCGCGATCCTCGGCGGCGAGAGCCGAGCTCCGGCGGCTGTGCGCGAAAGCACTTGAGCGGGAGGCTGCACGGCTGGCGCAGGAGGGCATCGAGCCGAAGCTGTTCCGCCGCATGAAGAACGCGCTGTACGGCATGCGTTTGCGTATGCTGGATGTGCCCGATCTGTATGCACGGCAGGAGATCGCTTCTGTTTTTGCGGGCGAGCATTATCTGGATTTTTGCCGGGCTGTTTGACACCATCCATGCGGAGGATGTGCAGGAAATGTTCCGCCGCTGGGCACAGCCGAAACCGCTCGACCATGTCGGTGGTAGAGCCGAAGTAACGATAGAAAGAAGAAAGATCATGGAACACGCAATTTCATTTCCGGCGCTCGGACTGGATTTTAACATCAACCGTGTCGCCGTCAATCTGTTCGGCAAGGATATTTACTGGTATGGCATCATTATCTCGCCTGGGCTTTGTGCTGGCGGCGCTGTGTGTCAATCGGCGGACGAAGGAGTTCGGCGTTACGTCGGACAATCTGATGGACTGCCTGATCATCTGTGTGCCGGTCGGCATCATCTGCGCCCGTATTTACTACGTGGCATTTGAATGGGGCTACAGCCAGCATCCGAATGAGATCATCGCCATCTGGAAGGGCGGCATCGCAATTTACGGTGCGGTCATCGGTGTTGTGATTGCACTGGCGGTGTACAGCAGAGTTAAAAACTGTCGTTTGCCAGCCTGTGCGATCTGGCGGCGTTCGGTCTGCTGATCGGTCAGTGCATCGGAAGATGGGGCAACTTTGTCAACGGTGAGGCACATGGCGGTGCAACCTCTCTGCCGTGGGGCATGAGCATTGACGGTGCCTCTCCGGTGCACCGACCTTCCTGTATGAGTCGCTGTGGAATCTGGTGGGCTTTATTGCACTGCATTTCTACTCGAAGAAGCGCAGGTTCAAAGGGCGAAATGGCGCTGCTGTATGTAGCGTGGTACGGTCTGGGCCGTGCGTGGATCGAGGGCCTGCGGACGGACAGCCTGTATCTCGGCCCGGTGCGCGTATCGCAGCTGCTGGCCGGCATAAGCTGCATTGCGGCGATTGCTGTGCTGGTACGGCAGCGTAACCGCATCAAGGTCGAGAAGGCGTTCTACGCGCCGGAGCAGGACAAGGCGGACGACGAAAAAGGCGAATAACATTTCACGATAAAGGAGAACGACAATATGAGTGCAGTAGAATGGACGGCAAGGCACTGTCCGCGAAGGTGCGCGGCAGCATTCTGGCAGAGACCGAGGCGCTGAAAAAAAAACAGGGCGTAACGCCGGGTCTGGCGGTTATTATCGTCGGCAACGATCCGGCGAGCGAGATTTACGTCCGCAATAAGGCGCGCCTGCGAAAGCAGTGCGGCTTTTACAGCGAAGTACGCGCTTCCCGAAGAGACCACGCAGGAGGAACTGCTCGGCCTGATTGCGCAACTGAACGAGAGCCCGGCAATTTCGGGCATCCTGTGCCCAGATGCCGGTGCCGAAGCATATTTCCGAGCAGGCGGTCATCGACGCCATTGACCCGAAAAGGACGTGGACGCGTTCCATCCGGTCAATGTCGGCAAGATCATGGTTGGCAATTTTGATTTCGTGCCGTGCACGCCCCGCGGGTGTCATGGAGCTGCTCGACGAGTACAAGATCGACCCGAAGGGCAAAGGAGTGCGTCGTGGTCGGCCGCTCGAATATCGTCGGCAAGCCGATGAGCATGCTGCTGCTACACCGTCACGGTACGGTTACCATCTGCCACAGCCGCACGCAGGATCTTGCAGAGGTGTGCCGCCGCGGGATATTCTGGTAGCCGCTGTCGGCAAGGCAGGCTTTATTACGCCGGATATGGTCAAGAAGGGCGCAGTGGTGATTGACGTTGGCATCAACCGCAACGCCGAGGGCAAGGTCTGCGGCGATGTGGCGCCGGAGGTTATGGAAAAGGCCTCTTACATGACGCCGGTTCCGGGCGGTGCGGTCCGATGACCATCACCATGCTGATGAAGAATACGCTCAAGGCGGCAAAGCTGCAGAACGGCATCCGGGCGAAATAAAAACGTCCGTATCCGGGTTGACAATCCGGGTGCGGGCGGGTATACTAAAGATAACGAAAGGTGCTGCCGGTAGACGGTCAGCCCCTAAAGAAAACGGAAGAAATAACCGCAATCATTGGGAGTGAGAGGCGGTTATTTTTCTTTTCCTTAAAAATACGCTCAATGATGTAACCAGTAGCACAAGAATTCGAGATAAAACCACCCCTTTGAATGGGCAACATGTCATTTAGTCCATCGGCAAAAATATTGCGCATCTTTGCAAAGACTTTTGTAATACCGCGTATTACCGTGAAAGGTGCGCACAGGACGCACCAAATCACTCTTGCAGAATTAAGGATAGCCCGACCGTTCGTGAAAGCACAGCAGCACCTTTCTGTGCCAGAGTTCGACGGTGCGGCGGTAATCAATCACAGCCTTTTTCAATCCCTCCAGATTTCGGCGGGATTGTTTTTATTTTGTAAATTAGAAAAGATTGACCTTTGTCCGGATTCATTCTATAATAAAGCTAATGAGTTAACCGCAACATACGGTTTATCACGTCAGGGGAGGACGAATACAATGGATATGAAGAAGCTTGCCGGCGATAAGGCGGCAGAGTATGTAAAGGACGGCATGGTTGTTGGTCTGGGCACCGGTTCTACTGCGTACCACATGGTAAATGCAGTAGGCGAGATGGTAAAGAACGGCCTGAAGATTCAGGCGATCCCGACCTCCAAAGGCTACCGAGGCGCAGGCTCGTGAACTGGGCATTCCGCTGCTGACCATCGACGAGCGGATCACGTTGATCTGGCAATCGACGGCGTAGATGAGATCGACCCGCAGTTTCAACGCCATCAAGGGCGGCGGCGGTGCGCTGTACCGCGAGAAGGTCGTTGCATCCATGGCGAAGGAAGTTATCTGGATCATGGACGAGTCCAAGCTGGTGGACAAGATCGGCGCTTTCCATCTGCCGGTTGAGATCGCAACAGTACGGCCTGGGCAGGCGATGGAGCGCATGGCAGCTTACGGCTGGAATCCGGTTCTGCGTGTACGCGACGGCAAGACCTTCGTTACCGATAACGGCAACTTTATCGCGGATCTGCACCTCGGCGCAGGCTTTGACATCCAGGACGTTTACTCCAAGCTGACCGGCATGCTCGGCGTGCTGGAGCATGGTCTGTTCCTCAACATGTGCAAGCGCATGATCGTCGGCCACTCCAACGGTGAGGTTCAGGTCATCGAAAATCCGTCCAAGTAAGCGCAGCTGAAAGGCAGGAGAATTAATGATGGATCAGAACGATCAGAACGACCGCTTCGACAGATTCGACCGCTTTGAGCCGGACTTCAGCCGGTTCGAAAGTGCCTCGGACCGCAGTGAGCGCTCGAGCAGCCTCGACCGCAGTGAGCGTCCCGCACGCACAGGCAGACGTCAGTCGGCACGTCCGGTGCGTTCCGGCATGCGTATGGGCAAAGGAAAGCCGATGCGCAGAGCATCGGTCGTTTGAACTACCGCATGGTGCTCTGCATTGCCGTGCTGGTACTGCTTTTGCTGACGATCATCTTCGGCGGACTGTTCAAGTCCCGCGGCAGTAAAATTGCGGACCTGAACTCGCAGATCGAAACACTGAATAAGGATAAGGACAATCTGTCCGCACAGATTGGTGCGCTGACGCAGGAGAATCAGACCCTGCAGAGCAGCATCACCGCAACGCTTCCTGCGGCTAAGACCGCAGAGACCAACAGCATCGTGGACCTGATCCCGATGCTGAACGACGGCGTTTATGTAGTACAGAGCACCGGCTCGCAGCTTCGCTACATCAGCGTTCCGAAGGGCTATCTGCAGGACAAGCTGGGCGAGTACCGCGATGACGCTTTCCGGCTATGCCGCCTCCACCGGCGATGCACCGATCTGCCAGTACTATGTGCTGTTCACCGACCGCGTGATCGGTCTTGCAGAGGGCGACACCGGCTTTGTCAGCACCGACCGCAGCGCAACCGGCTCGACAAGCACGATTCCGTCCGGCTTATGACTTTGTTGCTTCGTTCTTCAATAACAGCAGCAATACCACGGCTTCCGACAGCAGTTCGAGCGATAGCAGTAGCTCTCGGATAGGAGCAGCTCGGATAGCAGCTCTGACAGTTCAAGCGACAGCAGTGCGTCCGACAATTCGTCTGACAGCAGCGCTTCCTCCGCATCTGCGGATGCAAACGCATAATCTGCGGAAAAATTAAAAATCAGAGGCATGGACTTGACAGTTCGTGCCTCTTGTTATGCTTTATTAAAAGCCGCATTGTGCATAGGCTTTTTGTAAGTGTATCAAACGATGCACCGCCGTGCCAAGCGTGACTCTACAACGAAAAGAGGGAAAACACATGTATGCCATTCTGAAAACTGGCGGCAAGCAGTACAAGGTATCCGAGGGCGACGTAATTTACGTTGAGAAGCTCGGCGTAGAGGACGGTGCTACCGTATCCTTTGACGAGGTTCTGGTAGTAGGCGAGGGTGATTCCATCACCGTAGGCGCTCCGTACGTTTCCGGCGCGGTTGTAACCGGCACGGTTGAGAAGACCGGCAAGGGCAAGAAGATCAACATCTTCAAGATGAAGCCGAAGAAGGGTTATCGCCGTCGTCAGGGTCATCGTCAGCCGTACACCAAGGTGACCATCGCGTCCATCAAGGCGTAAGACCGTGACCAAAGTCACTTTTTCGCTGCAGGAGGATAAAATCCTCGCGGTGGATATTCTCGGCCACGCAGGCTATGCGGAGGAAGGGGAAGACATCGTTTGCGCAGCGATCTCCAGTGCGGTTATGCTGACGCATGCGCTGCTGTATGATGTACAGCATATTCCGGTCGATACTCTCATCGAGGATGACGGAGCGCATATCCGCTTTACGCTGCCGAAAGGCGATGTGGAACGCGGACAGGATGCACTTTGTGCTCTGAAGCTGCATTTTTTCCGAACTGGAACAAAATTATTCTGATTTCTTGAACGTACTGTAGGTGCAAGCAGATGCTGAAGATTAGGTTACAGTTTTTCGCTCATAAAAGGGCGTTGGTTCGACCAAGAACGGTCGTGATTCCGAGTCCAAGCGACTGGGTAAAGCGTGCAGACGGTCAGACCGTACCGGCAGGCAACATCCTGGTTCGCCAGCGCGGCACCAAGATCCACCCGGTGTGAATGTTGGCCGCGGTAAGGACGACACCCCTGTTCGCAAAGGTTGAGGGCGTTGTTCGCTTCGAGCGTCTGGGTAAGGACCGCAAGCAGGTTTCCGTTTACCCGCAGTAATTATATGTTGCGTATAGGGGGCTTCAAAGCCCCCTATATTTCAAATTCCGGTTCCTTGCGAAACCGAAATTTGATACCCCAACGCTCGACGCTATCCTTGCGCGACTTCTTGGTCGCGCTGCGTCCCAATGCGGCTGGGTCGGGGTAACAAAACATCCGTCAAAGCTGGACGTTTTGTTGCGGCACGGAGTGCCGCGATTAAATGATTGCGCCGGAGGCGCAATTGCTGCGGCGAGCCAATGGCTCGATTTTCCGTCCGGAAAATCTGCCATGTGGTTGCAGTTTGCAAGCAAACTGGTATTTTATTGTCCCAGACTTCGTCTGGGATTTTGTTGATTTTAGATAAATATTACACTGTTTTGAGAAGAAAGGAGGACTACCATGTTTATTGATATTGCAAAAATCAAGATCGTATCCGGCAAAAGGGCGGTGACGGCAAGGTTGGTTTCCACCGCGAAAAGTATGTGGCGGCCGGCGGTCCGGACGGCGGTGACGGCGGCCGCGGCGGCTCGGTCATCTTCAGGTAGACGACAATCTGTCCACGCTGCTTGACTTCCGCTACAAGAAAAAGTATGTTGCGGCTCCCGGTGAGCCGGGCGGCGGCAAGCGCTGCAAGGGCAAGGACGGTGCGGACCTGATCATTCGCGTACCGCGCGGTAACGATCATCCGCGACCAGAAAACCGGTCAGGTCATGAAGGATATGTCCGACAGCGAGCCGTTTGTAGCAGCCAAGGGCGGCCGCGGTGGCTGGGGCAACAAGCATTTTGCCACGCCGACCCGTCAGGTGCCGCGCTTTGCCAAGCCGGGTCTGCCGGGTGTCGAGCGCGACATTATCCTGAGCTGAAGCTGCTGGCAGATGTCGGCCTTGTCGGCTTCCCGAATGTCGGCAAGTCCACGCTGCTGAGCATGGTCTCGGCGGCGCGCCCGAAGATTGCAAACTACCACTTCACGACTCTGGTGCCCAACCTCGGTGTGGTTTCGGTCGGTGAGGAGCAGAACTTCGTCATGGCCGACATTCCGGGTATTATCGAGGGCGCGAGCGAGGGTGCCGGTCTGGGCCACGACTTCCTGCGCCACATTGATCGCTGCCGACTGCTGCTGCATCTGGTTGACGCGGCAGGCAGTGAGGGCCGCGACCCGATCGACGACATTGAGAAGATCAACGCCGAGCTTGCCGGTTACAGCGAGTTTCTGGCAGCGCGTCCGCAGATCATTGTTGCCAACAAGACCGACCTGCTGGGCGATGACCGTGAGCCGGTCGAGAAGATCCGCAAGTACGCAGAGGAGCGCGGCTTCCTGTTTGCGGAGCTGTCCGCGGCGACCAACCAGGGCGTCAAGGAGCTGATGAATCCTGACGTGGCACGAGCTGCAGCAGCTCCCGCCGGTATTCATCTACGAGCCGGAGTTCGTCGAGGTCGAGGAGAAGGCCGCAACCGAGAACGACTGGACCATCGAGCGCGATGGCGACGCATACGTTGTCACCGGTGCATGGGTGGACAAGATCATGGGCTCGGTCAACATCGACGACTACGAATCCCGTCAGTATATGGACCGTATGCTCCAGTCCGCAGGCATTTACGCCAAGCTGGAGGAAATGGGCATCGAGGAGGCGCTCCGGTCGTTATCGGAGAGTTCGAGTTCGAGTACGTTTATTAAAAGCGCGAGAAAGAGGACCTTGGGATCCTCTTTTTTATATCGTATATACAGAAAGTGAAGTGTGGAGAACGTAGTGGGAGTAGCATAATGCAGAATCACTAAAAAATTATATCGTCCTATGTTCAACTCGCTGAAATAGTGCTACAATTAACTCAGAACGCACAAAAAGGGAGTTGACAAACTGTGCAACAACAAAGAACGATAAAACAACCTGCCTGTTGCTTGCGCTGACCACGATTTTCTGGGGCAGCCTGGTACACGGCAAGCAAGGTACTGCTCGATGTGATTCAGCCGTTCACGCTGCTGTGCCTGCGCTACATCATCGCGGCCATCGCCATGACTATCCTGCAGCGCCTGCGCAAACCCGACCCGAACGGAAAGCCGCGCAGGATCAAGGGCGGTGACTGGAAATATGTTATCATGTTCGGTCTGGGCGGCTATGTGCTGTCGATCGGTCTGCAGCAGTACGGCACCAAGCTGGCGGGCGCATCGCTGGCATCGCTCATTAACTGCATGAACCCGATTGCTATCTGCTTCTTTGCGGTGCTGCTGCTGCATGAGCGCATGACGATGAAGAAGGTCGTCTGCATTTCAGCGCAGTTGCCGGTGCGGTCTGCATCGTCGGGAGACGCCGGCGGCGGTCATATCCTCGGCATAGCGCTTTCGCTCGGTTCGGTGCTGACGTGGAGCGCGCTGAGCGTGTTCATGCGCTCGTTCTCGCAGAAGTATGATGCGCTGACCGTCACGACCTGTGGTATTTATGTTGCCGCTATCGGTACGCTGCCGCTGATGCTCCGCGAGATCATCACCCACCCGGAGATGGACTTCCTGCACGCGAAGTACATCCTTGTGCTGTTTTATGTGGCGATTTTCTGCACGACCATTCCGCATTCGCTGTGGAATTACTGTCTCTCCCGTGCAGAGGCGAGCACCTGTTCTCTGTTTTACCCGATTCAGCCGCTCACCTCGATGGTGCTCGGTGTCCTGCTGCTGAACGAGCATATGACGGTCGGCTTTATTGTCGGTGCGGTGCTTATCGTGTTCGGTGTGCTGTATTCAACGCTCGGCAAAGAGAAAACAGATGAGCCGCCTCGGCTATGCCCGATGTTACAGGTTAAGCTGAAAAATCCTCCTGTCTTCAGAAAGAAGGCAGGAGGATTTTTGCAATCATTCAAAACGGCGAAAGAGAGATGATGATGAAGCCCAAAAGGGTAAAAACGCAGGGATGCAGTTCGGACGGTGTCGGATTGCAGCCGGTTTGCTGAATTTACAATCCCAAATCCTTAAAACCGCGAATACATGGACTGTACGCCGTACAGTGCCGCCACCGGATTGTGCTGCAGTACCCGGTCCTGACGATCATAACCGTTGTCGGAACCTTGCTGTGGCGCAGAAACAGGGTATCATGTCCGACGCACAGACCAATCACGATGTTGAAATCGCAGCCGTGCGCGGCAAGCGTCTTGGCCTGCATGATCGGGTTGCACATGGACTCGTGTCCGCAGCCGCCGTTGAGCTTTTTTTTCTCGTTCGGCACGCCAATCTCGGTCTTGTCCTGTGCACCGACCTTGCAGCCGACCGTGAAATATTCGATGCCCTTTGCCTTGAGAATGCGGGCGAAGATGGAAGCCTCTCGCATCAGACCGACGCAGGACGCGATGCCGATCTTTTTTATAACCCATGCGCTTGATGAACTCGATGGTTTCCTCGACACGGGTCAGGCGGCCGTAAAACTCGCCTTCAATGCACGCGGAGGTGCGGGCAATCAGACCCCTGTTCCGGGTCGTTGCGATAGATTTCAAGTGTTTCCTCGAGCAGTGCGTTATCTACGTTCGTCGTCAGGCAGAACGGCGGGTACTGCTCCTCGCTGGCCGAACGGCAGCCGAGTCTGCTGCAGTCCGAGCAGCTGTGTGTGCATTTCAGTTCCGACATAATCCTTTCCTCCCTGTAAAAACAATGTTATGCCTTTGCGTTTGTGTCCTGTGCGGGCTTGGTGATTTTGCCGCTGCAGCAGTCGTCCTCAGCCTCGGCTGCTGCTGCCGGCTGGAAGCTGACAGAGGAGGCCTTTGTGGATTTAGTGGCGGTATCGGTGGAAGCGTCGCTCTCCGGTGCATCCGGAACATCATCGAAGAAGATATATGCATTGTCTGCGAACTTGGTCGCATCGGTACCTTCCTTGAGCACGCCAATCTGGGTCAGCTCCTCGGCGTTCTGCTTGAGTGCGTCATAAGCCGCCCTGAACCGAAGGCTTGTAGTTGTAGGTCTTGAGAATCTGTGCGCAGAAGTCCACGTCGCCGGAGACATACTCCTTTTCGGTGATGATCTTTGCGGTCTCGTCCGGGTTTTCCTGTACCCACTGAGATGCCTTCTGTACGGCACGGGTGAAGGCTGCTGCAGCCTTCGGGTTCTCCTCAGCCAGCTTGCTGGTGACGAATGCTGCGCAGCAGTACTCGTCCTTGTACTCGGGATCGGTTGCGGTGTCGATGAGAGCGGTCAGACCGTACTGCTCCTCTGCAATAGAAGCCGCCGGGTCGCCGAGTGCGATTGCGTCAACGGCACCGTTCTGCAGTGCCTGTGCCAGATCGTTGCGGGAGTAAACCGAGAATTCAACCTCCATGTTCTGGTCGGTCACGCCGATGCCTGCCGCGCTCAGCGAGCGCTTGGAGACAACGGTTGCCGCGTCAGCCAGACCGGGTACGCCGATCTTCTTGCCCTTGAGGTCGGCAATGCTCTTGATATCGCTGTCGCCGGGCACGAGCAGCTTGGTGCAACCGGTGTGCAGGCCGGTGGTGAACTTGATGGGCAGGCCGTTCTCGAGCGGCTGGAGCATTTTGCCGATCAGGCCCATGCCGACATCAACCTGATTCGCGCCGATGGCCTCGGAAACGTGTGCCGCGTCAACCGTTACCTGCTCAATATCCAGACCTTCGTCTTCAAAGTAGCCGTTCTCGATCGCGATGTACATCGGTGCGGCACAGAGAGAAGGAGAGTAGATCAGACGCAGGTGGGTTGCGCCGGAATCGGCGGAATCTGCTGCCGCGGAAGCGTCCGAATTGCTGCTTGAGCCGCCGCAGGCGGTAAGCGAGAGTGTCAGTGCAGCTGCGAGAAGTCCGCTTGCCACTCGAAATAAAAATACCATTCTTTTTCATGGTTTTCTGTCCTTTCAAGGGAAATGTATAATAAAAGTAATAATAATGAACGTACGTTCTTTAATGTGATCTTAAATGTAGTAGCTGGGTTCTTTTGATTGTGCCGCCGTAATGGAGCTGACGAAGGATCTCTGCGCGGTAGTGAAGAAAATCCTCCGAGCTGCGTGCTCTTGGGCGGAAAGCTGGATGTCCAGCGTGCCGGTGATGCGTCCCGGTCGGGGTGTCATAACGACCACCTTGTCCGAAAGATACACGGCTTCATCCACATCGTGCGTTACCATGATGGCGGTCATGCCGGTTTCCTTCCAGATGCGCAGGATCTCATCCTGCATGTTCATACGGGTGAAGGCATCGAGTGCACCGAGCGGCTCATCGAGCAGGAGCACCTTTGGGCTTGCCGACCAGTGCTCTTGCGAGCGATGCGCGCTGGCACATGCCGCCGGAAAGCTGGTGCGGATACGAATGCTCGAAGCCCTTGAGGCCGACCATCTCGATAAATTCGTCTACGCGGTCCTTTTTCCTGCTTGTAGATGCCGCGGGCGCGCAGACCGAACGCGATGTTGTCGTAAATGGACAGCCACGGGAACAGCGTGTGCTCCTGAAACATGAAGCCACGGTCTGCACCGGGGCCTTGATAGGTGTACCGTCCAGCATCAGGCTGCCGTCGTCCATCGGAATCAGACCGGAGATCAAACGCAGCAGCGTGGACTTGCCGCAGCCGGACGGTCCGATCAGTGAAACGAACGAACCGGCGGGAATATCGAGCGAAACATTGTCGAGAGCGGTAATACGCTCTCCGGTGGGATTGACAAAATGCTTGGATACACCCGAAATCGAAATACTTCCTACCATTTGATAACTCCTTTTCGCCATGCGAGCACGCGGTCGCGGAATTTGAACAGCAGCGTGATGAGAATGAAGAAGGTGACTGCAATGATGATCAGTCCGGCATATACGTTGGCATATGCCATCATTTCCTTCTGCCAGTTGATGTACCAGCCGATGCCGTACTTGGCGCCGAGCATTTCGGCGGTGACCAGCGTGATGAACGACGAGCAGGTGCCGTTGAACAGGCCGAGGAACATATGCGGCATAGCAGCCGGAATGCCGACCTTGGCAATGCGGTAGAAGCTGCCCGCGCCAAGCGTCGAGGAGACCTCAAAAGTACGAGTTGGGGATGGTGCGATGCCGCTGCTGGTGAGCACGGTAGTCGGGAACCACACAGCCAGCGCAATCAGGAAGGCACTGGCGGAAACCGCAGTCGGGAAAGCGATGAGCACCAGCGGAATCCACGCGGTGGACGGATTGGGCCGAGCACGGACGAGCGGCTGTACCCAGTAGGCGGGTCTTGTTGAAGCCGATGGCGATACCGGTCAGCATGCCGACAACCGCACCGCCGAGCCAGCCGGAAGAACAGCAGGCGTGCGGAGTATGCAAGGCAGGTCGCGAGGAACGCGCTGTCCTCAACGAGAACGCCGAACACACGGTCGAGCGAGGAAAGTACAGCACCGGCAGAATCGCAAACTTGGCGGTCAGCAGGTTGAGAATGTTCAGCACCAGAACCGCTCCTGCATAGAACAGTGCGCTGTACGACAGCTTATCGCGTACCTTGGTGTTGCCGAGCGATATCAGCAGGGCAATCACATACACGGCCAGTCCGATGAGCAGCGCCCATGTAAAATAAGGATGTTCTGCGGCAGGATGCTGCGCGGAATCCGGCAGCAGAATATCGCAGGCGAGCGCCAGCAGAATGGAGAGAACTGGCAGTGATTTGACAAAAATGCTTCACGGGAAGGGAGAACTCCTTTCGACAAAAAAACGGCAGAAGACGTATGCCTTCCGCCAGGATGGTTTATGCGCGTTATTTGCACATTCGCCAGGTCACAAGGGAACGCATACACGAGCAGCGGTGCATACACATGCAGCAGCGATTCATACAGTACATTCGGCTCATGACAGGTTCTCCTTTCAATTCATATAAATCCTATCGGGTTTCGGTGATTGAAAGTATAGACTTGAATATCCTAATTGTCAATAGGAATACTGTGATTTTTGGATAGTATGCCAAAAACGATTTGTCTGAAAGAGAGAATTTGTCGCTTTGCATAAAGAACCGCCGCAGCAGGATTTCTTATGGGATCGGGTGGCTGAATCCGCGCTTTTGTGCTACAATATTTACAGGTGATGAATATGATTTTTTAAACCGCGTCCGCTCAGCAGAACCATGCTGGATGACGCTTCGCTTGTCCGCGATAAGCAGCACTGCCGCCGGATCGGTCCGTGCGGTGTTGGCCGCCGGGCATTATATTTGAACAGTTATTTTATTGACCGGCATTATTATGTGCCGTTTTCCGCCATTACGCGGGCATTTAAGTTTATAGAAGAAGGCACCGGCGGTGTCGGAGGTGTGCTTGCAGGCAGAGCCTGTCTGCTTGTGGAGTACGATAATGGTCTGCAGCAGGTGTGCTGTTTCAAGTACGAGGATCAGATTGACGAGCTGCTGCGCGTACTGCACAAGATACATCCGGAGATTCCGTGCGTCAGCGAGGAAGAGGAGGCTGAACTCGAGGTCGAGTACGAGCGCCGGAGGGCGGAAGAACGCCGACGGCCGCCGCTCAGCATGCGCGCCGAGCGGGAGATTGAGGAGCTGGAGAATGCGATCGCGTACCTCGAGCGCAAGCCCGAGCTGTACAAGCGGCTCAGTCGTGCAGCCAAACGGCGGCGCAACTACCAGAGCAGGAGCGCGGGATACCGCTGGGCGGCTGCAGCGATCATGGTGCTCGGGGCGGCGGCGCTGATTTACGGCGTGGTGTCGCTCGTGTGCCGCGGTTTCTCCGGCGGATACCTGCTGCTGTGTCTGCTGGCGGCAGTTTTCCTGTTTGGCGGATGGCGCCTGCTGCCGACGGCGCGCAACAACAATGTGGCTGTTCTGCGCGGGGATAAGCAGGCGCGGGTACAGATGCAGAACTATATCGACCGTTTTCCGGCATTTCCGCTGCCCGCACGGTACGCGCACCCGATCGTGCTGCGCCGTATGCAGCAGGCCATCGCGGAAGGCCATGCGTTGAACGTCATGGAGGCGCTTGAGGTCGTCAAGACCGATCTGCAGACCATGAATGCGGATATGCAGGTCTCGCAGGAGGAATACGCCGAGATTTCTACGATCAAGCCGCTGTTTCTGAATGCGGATTATAAGTAAGAAATCCGGCCTGAGGCTTGCAAAGCTGTTGACAACGGTATGGTTTCTCCCGTATAATAAATTCAGTAAAAATGAAGTCGAAAAAGAGGGGATGGACGGATATGCTGTGTAAAAAACAGAACATGCGGCGTTCCGTTGAATCCAATAGGAAAACGATGAAACCAAAGGACCTTCTGCCCGCAAAAATGGCAGTCGGTCCCTTTTTTAGGGAGGAAACTGATATGATCGAAAATTGGAATGACGTCCATATCGTACCGGAATTCAGCGATCAGGGTGTGGACTGCTACCGTCTGGCGGGCGGCAGCTTTGTCAATGAATACTACATCGTCTCGGAGGCCGAGACCCGCAAGCTGATGAACCATCCGGAGGTTGTCGGCTATGAGGTGTATGCGTCGCTCGTGACGGCTACCTCGCAGATGATGTACTACCTCTAAGGAGCAGAAAAAGATCACTTCGGCGAACATTCTGTCCATTCTGCGCGGCGCACTCAACTACCCGCTCGAGGAAAGCTGCTACAAGGAGCATATCCGCGTGCATGACATCAGCTTTATGTCCAGTGAGCGCGTGTTCGGCGAGAATGATGAGATGTCGCTCGATATCAAGTACTGCAAGCTGACCATGGTGCCCAACAGCACGCTGATGATCGGCGATATCATCGCCTCGGGCGAGACACTTGATCCACTGCCTGCGCTATGTCACCGACTATTACCGCAAGCACGGGGCGCCAAGCTGCGCAACATTCTGCTGTTTACCATCGGCGGTACGCAGGGGGCATTGAGATTCTCGAAAAGCTGACCAAAGAAATCCGCACCTACTGGCCGGACTTTGAGGGCTTCATCACCGTGTACTACGAGGGCGTTTTCAGCTGCTACGAGGAAGGCGACAAGGGCGTTTCCGGCATCAACCGTGCGCTCATCGACTTTTACTGGAAGGGCGGCATTGTTGCACCGGAGTTCCGCCGTCAGACGCTTTCCATGCAGAATCCGCTGTTTGAGAAGTGCATCATCTACGATGGCGGTGCACGCCGTTACGAAATCCACGAGCACGTGGAAGAGGTGCTGGAATTCTGGAACGGCATTCTCGCGCGTGCCGACAAGATCGACAAGCAGGCGCTGCTGGAGGAAAAACTGGGTCATGCGCTGCCGATTTCCTATGAGGACTGGCTGAAGGACTGTCACTATGAAAAGCTGGACGCAAAGCTGACGCGCTGGCTGTATCAGCAGGAGCGCGCGCTTTGACGAGTTCACCAGACGCCTGAAAACGTAACGCTGGAGGCAACAGACACGCGCATCAGCGCATTGACGAGTTCACTACGACGCTCAAAACGGTACATTCTTTGACAAATACACAAAACCGCGGGATAAGAATCTCGCAAATCGATTATGCGGTATTGCCACAAAAAGGGATAAGAATCTATGAAAAATGACAACACATCGGTCGATATCGACTTTGCGGAAGCGGCTGTGCCGCATTATGCGCGCCGCGGCATCGTAACTATGTTCATGATCATGCTGGGTTTCACCTTCTTCTCGGCCAGCATGTGGGTCGGCAAGGAGCTGGCGGACGGACTGGATTTCGGCGGCTTTATCATCTCCATGATCATCGGCGGCCTGATCCTGAGCCTGTACACCGGTCTGCTCGGTTATGTTGGTGCGGAAACCGGCATGAGCCTTGACCTGCTGGCACGCAAAGCCTTCGGTGCAAAAGGCTCGTACCTGCCGAGTGCGATGATATCGTTTACGCAGATCGGCTGGTTCGGCGTCGGTATCGCCATGTTTGCCATTCCGGTTGCAAATGAGCTGCTCGGCGGCAGCACAGCGGCTGAATGGGTGCTCGTTATCATTGCGGGTGTGTGCATGACGGCCTCGGCGTATTTCGGCATCAAATCGCTGACGCTCATCAGCTATATTGCGGTTCCGCTGGTTGCAATCCTGGGTACGGTTGCCATGGTGATGGCGGTCAAACAGGGCAACGGTACGCTGATTGATCAGTTTGCCAAGTCCAGCGGTACGCTGACCGTTGTCGGCGGCGCCGGTCTGGTTATCGGCTCGTTTGTCTCTGGCGGCACGGCAACGCCGAACTTCTCCCGCTTTGCCCGCAACGGCAAGGTTGGTGCGGTCACGACCGTTATCGCGTTCTTTATCGGCAATTCGCTGATGTTTTCTTCGGCGGTATTTCGTCGGTCTACGTCGGCGGCAATGACATTTTTGAGGTTATGATCAACCTCGGTCTGTTCTATCTGGCGATTCTGGTCCTCGGTCTCAACATCTGGACCACGAACGATAATGCACTGTATTCGGCGGGTCTGGGTCTGGCGAACATTTTCGGCCAGAGAAAGAAGCCGATGGTGCTGGTTTCCGGTATTATCGGCACCGTGCTTGCGGTCTGGTTGTACTGGAATTTCACCGGCTGGCTGAATATCCTCAACTGTACGCTGCCGCCGGTCGGCATCATTCTGGTGATGAGCTTCTTCATGGACCGTGAAAAGTACAAGGACGTTGAAGTGACCGAAAACGTCAACTGGTTTGCGGTTTCCGGCGTTGTGCTGGGCGCTGTGGTGGCAAATCTGGTCCCGTGGGGTATCGCATCCATCAACGGCATGAT
>VOFC01004548.1_pt1 | contig 17239 bp, 15 predicted proteins | sample 5384161 | NCBI WGS metagenome assembly VOFC01 (sample SAMN12384722, study PRJNA508395) | human gut metagenome | isolation source: healthy gut B | host: Homo sapiens
TCTTTGTACTTCGTTCAGTTACGTATTGCTGCTGAGCCGTCGCGCATCTCACCGGAGAGGGCCGCGTTCACAGGCACTTGAGCGGGACAAAGCGAAATACCGTTGCGAAGAAGAAAAAAAAGAGCTGCCACACGGCAGAAGAAAAACCGCAAGAGCAGGAAACAGGAGGAATGAACGTGCTGAACGCTTCGAGCAAATTTTTTCTGTCACAGGTGACAGGCCGAGGCGCGGACAAGCTGCTGGAGTGGCTGAAAAGCACGGATTTCTTCACGGCTCCGGCCAGCACACGGTTTCACGGGCTATCCCGGGCGGGCTGGTGAAGCACAGCCTGGGCATATTATGCCCTGCTGGGGAATTTCAATCTGCGCGGTCTCTGTATTCGCCGCAGACGCAGGCCATCGTGGCGCTGCTGCAGGCCGTGTGCAAGGCGAACTACTATGCCGGGAATATCCTGACTATACCAAGTAGAAGATCAGATACCCATGGGACACGAAGGAGAAGTCTGTCTATCTCGTGGTGAAGCATATGGAGCTGACGGACGATGAGGCCCTTGCTATCCGCTGGCACATGGGCGCGTATGACGATGCTTTCCGTGGAGGAGCCGTGCGCTGAATGCCGCCATGGAAGAACGCCGCTTGTTCTGAGTTACATTACGCGGACATGATAGCGACGCAGAGAACGAAGGTGCTGCTGTGGATGGCGTACCGGCTGGAGCTATCCGATCTGCCGCCGCGTTACCGGGCGCAGGCAGAGGCGCTGCGTTGCTGGGCGGGGAGGGGGCGACATTGTGACGGCGGTGGCCGTGCCATGTCCGGGCTGAAATTTGACGAGTCGGGGCGGTATGAATACTCGTTAACAGAGATCGTGAAGTGGGAGGCGCAGTGCTTTCTGCTGTTCCCAGCGAAATGCCAGTAAACTGCGGGAGCGTTCAGTACAGCGGATTTCCGGCGGCCTATGCCGACGGCACCGTGGAGATCGCAGGAGATCAAGAGCAGTTGTCCAGCGGATGCAGCGGGAGGTTATCTTACGGCGGCGAACTGTTTTCTGGGCTGATCCGTCAGCGGCGAGAGACCACAGAGATCTGTCACGGCGGACAGCAGGGAAGAAATCAAACTGGCTGGGGCCCCAGGCGGAGGTATCATCATGTGGGAAAAACGACTGTTGCCACTACGACAACGACAGCGGGGCGTGTATTCAGCAGGGGCTACGAGGTGGCCCAGCCCACCAAAAGTGGCGTGGTTCGGGGACAGGGAGCAGAAGCAGGAGAAGCTCCGTGTGCGGCCTGTGCCAGCGCAAAAGCTGGAGACCGTGTGGACGGCACGGCGTTCTGTGGCTGGAGCCATGGCGAGGACGGCAGGCCCGCACTGCTTGTGATGGACAACGGCGCGCGCGGCAGGCTGAAGATGTGCTGTGCGCGGAGGTCTGCCCCATGTGCTGCGGGCGGTTCCTGCGGCGAAGCTGGAAGGCAGAGCATGAGGAGAAGCTCTGCATATCCCGGCGCATTTGGCACCAATGCGGCACGGAGCGCGCAGACGCGCGCTATCTGCGAAAACGCCGGAGAGCGAGCGGGTGGAGAAAACCGGGAGGCGGCGGCCATGTGATCTCTCGCCTGCTATGGTGGCGCTGCATGACCGCTACGGCATCAGGAAGACCGGCTTGACCGCATGATCACCGCCGCAAACGGCGCTGGAGCGGTTTGCCGTCAACAAGCGCGGGTGGGCATGGAACGGGCGAAAAAGGCTGAACGAGGAGCTGGAGGGCCTGCTGACGAAAATTCGTGCTGCCTGCGTCAAAAAGCGTAACCGAAAAGCAACCGGGATTGAGCCTTGGCGCGAACGGCGGGAAGCGGCGGAGATCGTAGTGAAAATGCTATGCGCTGGGGGCGCGTCAGGCCCTCGGCTTTGGCGTGAGCAGCTGAATGGGGCCGTCCACCGGAGGACGCTATTCCGGCAGTTAACAGCTGCAGAGTGGGCCGGGGAGCAGGGACTGGTTCGGCTTCCGGATTGACGGATGCTGCGGATGCGGTATGGCGGCGTCGCCGGGTACTACAAGCCGACGGAGGAGGCGGAATCGGAGGGACGGGCTGCAGGGGCTGGCGTGCTGGAAAACGGCGTGAGCGAGCGGCTGGGCGGAGATTGCGGAGATCGCGGAGACGGGTTTGTCCGGGGATGAAGCCTGTATTCGCGCCTGTCTGGACGCGCTGAACGGTAAGGTACAAAAAGAGGTCATTGTGATGCGCTATGTGCGTGGGTACAGTTGGGCGAAGATCAGCGCGAGGATGGGGACGGACAGCACGGCCCGTGATTGGCACACAAGGGCCATGGAGCGGCTGGGCGAGGTGCTGGAGGAGCTGCCGGAAGCGGGAGGCGCTGGCCCGTCGCGCGTCGCGCGCGCGTACATAATAAGCGGCAAAAAATTTTGGCCTGTCCGGCGGGGCTGAGTAAGGGCTTTTGCCGCCTGATCTTGCGCCGGAACACAGAGGCGGCGGAACAGGAAAACCAGCCTTATAGGAACAAGTTTTTTCGAGACTTCGCGCGTGGCGCGAAATGGTTTCCGTGATCGTCGGGGCGGCGCTGGAAAAACAATTTGCGAATGGGAGGAAAAAAGACCGTGGATTTTGTGGAAAAGCTGGTGGAGGGCGTGAGGTGGCTTTTTTGTGCGGAGAGCGAGGCGAAAAGCGCCCGGCGGCGGTGCAGATACCTGTACAGCAGCAAGAGAAGATAAAAATGCCCGGGCGGGTGTTTTAGTACGGTCTGCCGGGGTTTTGTTCTGCACGATAGCACGTCGGATTTGTGTTATTCGTCGGCGGGGCTGTCAAGCTCCAGCGGTCGGCCCTCGCGCTTCATGCGTTCTTCGCAGGCTTGCAGCACATACGCCTGTACGCTCTGCCCGGCGGCTTTGGCAGCGGCGCGGATGGCGTTGCCGATGGGCTTAATGGGGCGGGCGCTGATGCGGTCACATTTGGCGTTGTAAATATCGTTGTTGCGGCGCTTGCTTTCGGGTATGGGCATGGTCAATCCTCCTTTTCCGGCTCGTCCGGGCAGTCTGTCAGGTCGATCACGATGATCTCCGGCGGCTGCAGGGGCGAGCTTGTAATATTTTCCGTTTTCGTAGTGCTGATCGGTCACACCGTCGTACCAGCATATATCGCCGTGTTGGGCCTGCGCCGCCTCCATGCGGTCTTGTGCCTGCTGCTCGGTGAGGCCGTCAAAGGCGAGGCGCTGGCCGTCGGCAAATTCGGCGACGAGGCGGTACGCGGGGAATACTTCGGGGACTTCGTTCATGGTCTGCCTCCCTGTTCGGTTTTGTTTTGTCGCATTATAACACGCGGGCGTGTAAAAGTCTACGGGGCAATTTTGGCGGAGGCGCGGGCTTTAAGCGCCGCACGAGCGGTTTTGTAGTCGGGGAATACTTCGGCGGCTGGAAACTCTTTCATGCAACAGTTCCACTTGGGGCGCGAGGTCTTGCGGAGATAGACGATCTCGCCACAGTCGTGTTCCAAGTACCATTTTTCCAGCGTTCCGTCGTGGTTGAGCGTGTATCTTGTGGGGGCCGTGGTCGTGGCCATGGCGGTGTCCTTTCTGCCCTCGTGACCTCCGGGGCGGGTGCTTAACTTGCTGGTAACTTGCTGAAAACTTGCTGGGCAGTTTTGTTACTCGGTCAGGCCGAGGGCGCGGCGGGCGGCGATCTCAGCGTTACGGGTGAGCTGGCGCTGCCATGCGCCATACCGGGGGAGACCAGCGGAAGCCGTTTTGTTTCAGGGCCTCGCGCTGCTCGTCGTCGGGCTTTTCGTCAAAGATGATCTGGAGACGGTCGGCCTCGATGTTGCGGACGATCTCGCCGCCGGGGAACTTTGCGCCGTCGGCGGGCTGCTGGGCCTGCTCCGTGCGCTTGTCCAGCCTCGTCGAGGCGGGCTTGTGTGCGCTTGATCTTGCCGCGCAGGCTGGTCAATTCGTAGTCGGGGCAAGGCTTATCAATCCACGGGCAGCGTTCTGGCAGGTGTCGGCAAAGTCGGCGGTGAGCTTGGCGGCGGCCTCGGCGCTCATGCCGGGGAAGCCGTCGAAGGATTTGTGCTTGCGGTAGTAGGCGTTCAGGGCCTTGTTGCGTCGAGTTTGGCTTGGAGCTTTTGGAGCTGGTCGGCGAGCATTTCGCGGGCGTGAGGGTCGGCCAGATCGACCGGGCCGGAGCCGACGGCCTCGATCTTGTTCAAGATGGCCTTGATCTCGTCGTATTCGTTCCAGAGGGTGCCTTCACGGGACATCTGCTTTTCGTGCTTGCGCATATTGTAGCCGCCTGCGCCGGAAATGAACTGGCTGGGATAGCTGGCCTGGTTGCGGTTGTAGTCGTTCATCCACTGGGCCAGGCGGCGGGCGTAGCGGTCGAGAAGCGCGTCGAGCTTGTCGTGGTAGAACGGACTGACGCGGCTTTTTGTCTCCACCAGGGCGGCGGCCTTGTCCACGGCGCGCCGGTATTCCGCTGTGGCGCTGCCGGGCTTGTAGTCGCTCATGTGGACGCAGTAGTGAGCGCTGCGGGCTGTCTCCTCGTCGATCTCGTAGTAGCGGACGGCGGGCGGCGCTTCGGCGGTGCTGCGGGGAAATCATACTTGTTTGTTCGTACATTTTGTGTACCTCCATTTTGTGTTTTGGGGTTTCGCTTATGGGGTGCCGTCGCTTTGTCCGGTGCGGCGGCTCCAAGGCGTCCGGTTTTGTGGTCAGTCAAGACAGGTTTCGTAACGGATGCGGTATTGCGGTGTTTCAGCTTGTCATAGGCGCGGGAGAAGTGACCGTGCCAGGAGCAGCGGGTCGTAGCTGATGCCGCGCCCGTGGAGCTGGCCTGGCGGAGCGGGCGGAGAAAATAATGCTTGCCGTAGTAGGGAAAGATCGGCGGCAAAGTCACAGCCCGTGGGGGCCTGCTGCATTTCTGTAGCAGTAGACATAACGCCGGGTTTGGCGGCCTGCACGGCGGGGGTTTTTTGCCCGGCATAATGCGGCTGTAGTCCGGGGCGGCCGAACATCTCGCCGGTTTTGGGGTCGTAGCGGGCGGCGGAGAAGTCCGGGACAAAAAGCGTTGTCTGCTCGTCGAAGCCGGGCGATTGAAGCCGCCGGGGATTCCAGAGTGGCCGCGGTGCCGTTGATCTTGCGTTCATGATTCTTTCATGACATTTTGTTACCTCCGTTTTGTGGTTTTGGTTAGTGGGTGGGGCACTGGAACAGGACGCAAAGATCAGCCTTGCGGGCGATCTCGTTGATGCGCTGGGCGGTCGTGCTGCCAGGGAAAAGACGGCAATAAAATTCACGTGGCAGTCGTCCGGGGTGAAGATCGGCTTGCACTCTACGCCCAGTCCGCAAGTATGCGTTACGATGTTGGCCACCTGCCATGATCTCGCGCAGCCGCGTCTGCGCAGCATTCGCGGTAAAGGTCAACGCCGTATTTGTCGCGGATGGCGTCGAGCTGGGCCACGTCGAAAAGCTCCGTAAACGGTTCGTATCTGTGCTGGGGCGGCGAGGTGGGCGGCGATGATCTCGTTTCTGCAAGCCCAATATCCGGCGGTTTTCATTTTGTATTCCTCCTGTTTTGTGATTTGGGTTTGTGCGTGGGGTCGGGTCGCTTTGTTCGGTGCGGCCCGTCCAAGGTGTCCGGCTGGGGGTCAGACGCTATCGGCCAGCGGGACGACACGCCACTCCTCCGGCCTTTTTCTTCGTGGCTTTGATCTGCTCCAGCGGCTCCCGTTCCTCGCATACGGCGTACTGCTTCCAACGGTAGCTTTGGCACGTGCGGTTTTGGTCAGCGCCTCGCGGGGATGTAAGCTTTGTATTCCAGCGCGTACATGGTCAAGCCTCCTCACCAATCTCGACGGCGGCGGGGCGGTGTTGTGCATCGCGGTCTCGGCCTCGTCGAGACTGTGAAAATATCCGGCGGTGCTGCTGGGGTGACGCAGGCAGCAGCTATCCTCCAACACGGAATACCAGTTTTCAAACAGCGTCAACGTGTATGACTGGGGCGACGGCTGCTACTACAACGGCAACGGCCTGAACATCATCAACACGCCCAGCAGTTTCAGCGACAACAGCGGCGGCACCGCCGTGGGCGTTCCGTCGAGCGGATGGCCCAGCGCCTTTACCGTGGCAACGGTGGCCGGGCTGGAATGGGTTATCTATCCCACGGCATCGGGCGGGAGTGAGACGACGTATTCGGCGGATTACTGGTTCTTCAATGCTTCCAGCCCGTGTCTGTCCTTCGGCGGTAACTGTAGCCAGTACGGGAACCGCGGGCTGTTCTTCGTGGCTACTTCAGCGCGTCCAGCTCGACGCGCGACATCGGCTGCCGCCTCCAAAAACTCCCCTGACGGGGGAGTGCAGAGGGGGACGCATCCCCCTCTGCGTATCCTGCGGCCCGCAGGCCGCGCAAAAGGCTAACGGGTTTTCAGCCGCACAGGCGGCTTGAAAATACAGGGGATGACCGCGCACGCAGTCGGTGCCTTGCTTCTTGGTTCGGCGGATAACTGGAACTTCAATGCTTCCAACCCGTGTCTGTACTTCGGCGGTAACTATAACCAGAACGGGTACCGCGGGCTGTTCTACGTGAGCTGCACCGACGCGTCCAACTCGAGCGCGGGCATCGGCTGCCGCGTCCTTTTATGGACTGGCTACCCACCTCCATACCCGGCAACGCAAAGACCCACGCCGGGGCGCGGACATCCTCGGCACCCCTTGGTGCAGATAAGCCATCAGGACACGGTTTAGTACACTCCCGCAACCTGCGGGGGCGATGGAAAGACCGTGAGGCTAAAAGGAGGAAAACATTCCTGATGAAACGAGCAAACAACCTATTTCCAAAGCTGGTATCGGAAGAAAACCTGCGGCTGGCGATCTTCGCTGTGAACGTGACACACCGCTTCCATCCGCACCACAGGCCAAACCGGACAGTGGCACGGGTGGAGGCGGACATTGACCGCTATGTAAAAGAGCTGCGGGAGATCATTACAGGCGGTTACGAGGCGAACGAGCCGAGGCTTGCGCGGCGCTGGGACAAGAGCGCTGGCAAGTGGCGGGACATATCGGAGCCGAGACTGTGGCCTGACCAGTATGTGCATCACGCGGTCATTCAGGTGTTGGAGCCGATCATGATGCGGGGCATGGACAATTTCTGCTGCGGGAGCATCCGAAACCGGGGCATCCATTACGGCGTTCGAGCCATCAAGAAGTGGATGCGGACAGACCCGAAAGGGACGAAGTACGCCGAGGAGCTGGACATCCACCATTTCTACGACAGTTTGACGGCGGAGACGGTGATGAAGCGGCTCCGGCGGCTGGTGAAAGACCGGCGAATGCTGGAGGTATGCGAACGGTTGATGAAGCACGGCATTCTGATCGGCGCTTACTTTTCCCAATGGTTTGCCAACACGGTGCTGCAACCGCTTGACCGGCTGATACGGGAAAGCGGTCTGTGCGACCACTACCTGCGGTACATGGGCAACTTTACCCTGTTCGGGCGGAACAAGCGGAAGTTGCGGCGGCTGCGGGAGCTGATCGAGAAATGGCTGGCGGCACACGGCCTGCGGCTGAACGGCAAGTGGCAGCTCTATCCGACGGCAAAGCGGACGGTGGCGGCGCTGGGGTATCGCTTCGGGCGAGGGTATACCCTGCTGCGGAAACGAAACATGGTGCGCCTGAAACATTCTCTTTCCGTCTGCCGCCGTACCATGCGGCGGCACCACGCGATCAAGCCAGCGTTGGCGCAGGGGCTTTTATCCAGACTGGGCCAGATGAAGCACTGCAATCACGTCCGCTTTTTCCAGAGCTATGTGGAGGCGGGCTTGCAGCGGAAATTGAAATGCGTGGTCAGAGAACACGCAAGAAAGGAGCGGGCAAGATGGAATACGTCTACGGAACAAGCGTTATCGGCGGCGTAGAACGGGAAAACCTGAAAATCGTGGGCGGCCCCGCGCTGCGGGAGGGTGAATACCTGACCACGGTGCGGGAGTACGACGACAGCAGCATCACAGACCGCTGCCGCATCGACCGGCACTATCACAGCGACACGGACGAGGACGGGACGCGGTACGACTTCTATACCATCAGCGAGCATTACCGGTATGTGGAAAGGATAAAGGTGATGGAAGAAACGAGAAAAGCAACGGAGATCGCCTTTGTGACGCTGGCGGAGAGCGGAAGCATCGACGCTGTGACTGCGGGGGAGCATAAGAGCCTGTTTGAAACGTGGCAGACCGGCGTTGCTTACACGGTGGGGCAGCTACGCAACTGGGGGGACAAGCTGTACAAATGCGTACAGGCGCACACCTCACAGGCGGGATGGGAACCGGACAAGGCGGTGTCGCTTTGGTCGGCGGCATCTGACCCGGCGGAAGAATGGCCGGAATGGAGCCAGCCGGTGGGGGCGCATGACGCTTACGCAAAGGGCGACAAGGTGAGCCACAATGGGAAGCATTGGACATCAACGGCGGATGCCAATGTGTGGGAACCGGGGGTATACGGCTGGACGGAGGCGACGGCGTGAGCAGCCATTTGCAGATCATCGCAGAGCTGGAGGCGCTTGTGGAAATGCAGGCGCGTACCGTCCGGGTGCTGGCGACACGCCTTGCGGAGCTGGGCGACACCGTGACCGGGCGAGACGAGATCGCGGAGGCCGACGAGGCATACCGCAGGGCCATCGGCGGGGACGAATGGCCGGAGTGAAAGCAGGAGGACAGGAAAATGTACATCGACGCGGACACCATCATTAAGGCGGCCAGCCTTTTGGGAGCAATCGGAGCGCTGGTCGCCGCCATTGTTTCCGTGTACAAGGTCATTGAGAGCAACAAAAAGCAGAGCGAGTTCATCAACGCCATTCAGGAGGAGCAGACGCTTATCTGCTATGGCCTGCGCGGCGCGTTGCAGGGGCTTGTGGAGCAAGGGTGCAACGGGCCGTGCAAGGATGCGCTGGACAAACTGAATAAGCACCTGAACAAGAGCGCGCACCCGCACATCAAGGAGGACTGACATGGCGGGAAAGCGAACGCAGGCAAAGACGAAAGGCCGGAAGAAGCGCATGGGAACCATGGACTTTATTCTGCTGATCGTCTTTTTGTGTCTGACAGTATTCACGATAGCCATGATCGCGCTGTTTACCGTGTACGGCTCTGTACCGGATACGCTGATCACCTGTGTGTTCGCCACGCTGGGCGGCGAGTGCGGCATCCTTGGCTGGATAAAGACCACCAAGGAGAAGAAGCAGGACAGGCGGTGGCAGCTTGCGGACATGAGACGGGAAAAGGAGGAGGCGGAACGGATTGCACAGCAGACAGAGGAGCCGTGAGGAGGGATAGATCATGCTGGCAGGAAAGAACAACGAGGAGAAAATCTGGAATTATCTGAAAAGCGCGGGGCTGAACGACTTCGGCACCGCCGGTCTGATGGGAAACCTGTATGCGGAGAGCGGCCTTATCCCGAACAACGTGGAGAACCTATATGAAAAAGGCTTGGCGTGACCGACGCAAGCTATACGGCGGCGGTGGACAGCGGCAAGTATCAGTTCTTCGCAACGGATAAGGCGGGCTATGGCCTTGCTCAATGGACATACTGCTCCCGCAAGGCAGAGCTGCTGGACTATGCCCGATGCTGCCGAAAGAGCATCGGCGATCTGGAAATGCAGCTTGATTTCCTGATGAAAGAGCTGCGGGAGGGCTATAAGGCGGTGCTGGCCGTGCTGAAAACGGCTGGAAGCGTCCGGGCAGCATCGGACGCGGTGCTGCTGAAATTTGAGCGCCCGGCAGATCAGAGCGAGGCGGCGCAGGCCAGACGGGCTGTGTTCGGCCAGAAGTATTACGACAAGTATGCGGCAGGGAGCGCCGCAGGAAGCGGAGGAAAGACTATGACGGAACAGGAACAGCGGCAGAAGATCGTGAGCATCGCACAGAGCTACATCGGATGCAAAGAGAGCGACGGAAGCCACAGGAAGATCATCGACCTGTACAACAGTCACAAGCCGCTGGCCCGTGGCTACGCCGTGAAGTACACGGACGCATGGTGCAGCACGTTCGCAAGCGCCGTCGCCATCGCGGCGGGAATGACCGACATCATCCCGACGGAGTGCGGTTGTGAAAAGCACATCGAGCTGTTCAAGAAGCTGGGGAGCTGGCAGGAGAACGACGCTTATGTGCCGAAGCCCGGCGACTATATTTTCTACGACTGGCAGGACAGCGGCGTTGGAGACTGTACTGGCAGCGCCGATCATGTAGGCATCGTGGAAAAGGTCAGCGGGACAAGCATCACCGTCATTGAGGGCAACTACTCCGACAGCGTGAAGCGCCGCACCATTTCTGTGAACGGACGGTACATTCGCGGCTACGGCGTACCGAAGTACGGCGGAAAGGAGGCGACCGGCGGCGGGAATGCGGCGGACGCTGCACCGGCCAAGGGCGGCGGGTGCAAGGTGGGCGACATCGTGACATTCACCGGCGAGAGGCACTACACCAGCGCAAACAGCACCGTGGGCAAACCGTGCAAGCCGGGCAAGGCCAAGGTGACGCAGGTGTATCAGCCGCTTGTGAGCAGGCATCCGTACCACCTTGTCGCCGTGAGCGGCGGCGGAAGCACCGTGTACGGCTGGGTGGACGCGGCGGACATCAAGACCGAAGCGGCGGCGCTGGCCGTGGGCGATCAGGTGACGATGGACAAGGCTGCCACAGTCTACGGCACCACGCGCAAGTTCTCCTCGTGGGTGTACAGCGCAAAGCTGTATGTCCGGGCAATCAGCGGCGACCGCATTTCAGTTTCCACGCTGAAAAGCGGCGCGATCACAGGAAACGTGGACAAGAAATATCTGACGAAAGTGTAAGGAGGTACACACCATGACACAGATCATTCCCGACATCATCAACATTGTCATTGAGGCCATTTTCGCCATCCTCGGCCTGTTCTTCACCGGCGTGGCCATTCCGTGGCTGGTCAAGACCGGCATCCCTTGGCTGAAAGACAAGCGCCTGTACGGCATTGTCACCGTTCTGGTCAAGGCGGCGGAGAAGCAGCGCGAGGCCGGTACGCTGCCCATCCCGAAGTACGATTATGTGGTGCAGATGCTTGAAGCAAAGGGCATTAAGGTCACGGCGGAGGTAAAGGCCATGATCGAGGCGGCGGTTAAGGAACTGGACATCGCCGTGGACAGCACAATCGGTAAGCTGGATGGCATTTTTGTGGAGGAAACCACCGGCAAGACGGACGGCGAAAAGGAACTGAATAACTGAAATTATCCCCCGGCTGCTATACTCATAGATATAGCGGTCGGGGGATTTTTTGCGCGTTCGCAACGAAAAATCAGTTGCGCGGCAAGGGATTTACAGGTATCATAATAAGACAAAAAGCGACAAAGCAAACCGGCGGAGCGGAACGGGCAAGACCTGACACCGCCCGCGCAAAAGCATGAGAGAGGAGGCTTTACGGTGCAGACCGGAGGGCGAACATTTAAGCATCTGACCAAGAACGACAGGCTGCGCATTGAGAAGTGGCAGCGCAGGGGCTTGAAGCCGCCGCAGATTGCGGAAAAGCTGCGCGTCCACGTTTCCACCATCTACCGGGAGTTGAAGCGCGGAGAGTATGAGCGGCTGGACGGGGCGACGTGGGAAATGGCGACGGCGTACAGCCCGGACATCGCGGAAGCGCGGTATCAGGAACACTTGCGGGAGAAAGGGCCTGACTTGAAAATCGGAAAAGATCACGAGCTTGCAAACTACATCGAGGCGACAATCGTTGAAAAAGAGTGCAGTCCTGCTGCCGTTCTCGGCTACGCGATGATGGAGGGGCGGACATTCGAGACCTCGGTTTCTGTGACGACGATCTACAGCTACATCAAAAAGGGCCTCTTTCTACAAATCACGCAGGTGGACTTGCCGCGCCACGGGAAGCACAAGCAGGGCTATAAAAAGGTCAAGACCAAGGACGATCAGGCCAGAGCCTCCGCAGGCGACAGCATTGAACAGCGCCCGCCGGAGGTGGAGAGCCGCGAGGAGTTCGGGCATTGGGAGGGCGACACCGTGTACAGCGGAAAGGGCAAGTGCAAGACCACCAGCGCCCTGCTGACCCTGAATGAGCGCAAAACGCGGAAAGACATCATCATAGGAATACCGAACAGAAAGGCGGAAACCGTGGTCAAGGCGCTGGATGCGCTGGAGCGGAAATGCGGAGCCAAGCGGTTCAGGGTAATCTTCAAAAGCATCACCTTTGACAACGGCTCAGAATTTTCGGCGGCGGAGGAGCTGGAGCGGAGCGCTGTCAACAAGACCATCCCGCGCACCAAGGTATATTTCTGCCATCCGTATTCTTCGTGGGAACGGGGGAGCAACGAGAACGCCAACAGCATGATCAGGCGGCGGCATCCGAAAGGCACAGATTTCTCCAAGGTCAGCGCGGCGGAGATCGCGGCCACGGAGGAATGGATTAACAACTATCCTCGAAAAATCTTAGGGTACAAGAGCAGTGAGGTCATGTTCCGGGAGTGCCTGCGGGAGATCGGGCTGATCGCGTAACAGGAAGAAACCAGCACACAAAGAGCGTGAGCATCTGGACAAGATCTCTGATATCAAGGGCGCACAGCTGAAGATCGAATGGGGCAGCCAGATCCGCAACTACGTCTTCATGCCCTACACGCTCGTCAAGGACACCCGGACGGGCTATGAAACGTCAACGTCAACGCCGTCATGGACGGCGCGCTCGATGGCTTCATCAACGCCTATCTGACTTGTCTTGCCACAAATACATGGGTCACAAAGAGTTGATTTTTGCGGAAAACAGCAAATATCTACTTGCATTCACATCTGAATTGTGATATGATTTTCTAGCTGTTTGAAACAGCCTGATAAAATATGATCTCGGCGAGCCGTCTGCCGGCGAAGGGCGGCAAATGGTTTGGAGGAATTTTCATGAACGCTCTGCACACGATTTTAACGATCATTCAGGTCATTCTGGCCGTCGGCCTCGTCGTCATCGTGACGATCCAGTCCGGCAAGTCCGCAGGTCTGTCCGGTGCGATTGCCGGCGGTAACGGCGACACTTACCTTGGCAAAAATAAGAACAAGGGCCTCGACGCAAAACTCGCCCTCGCCACCAAATGGGTCGGCGGCGTGTTCATTGTTTCAGGCGTCGTTCCACACGATAGTCACCTTTGCGGGCGTCTTGGTACGCGCCGCCTGATACGGTGGGTATCAGGTTTTGTGAGCAGTTGCCTTTGAATATTTCGTGCAATAGAAGGTGCAGTCTGATTTGTCAGACTGCACCTTTTTGCGGGGAAGATTATCTTTATTTGACTTACCCTTGGCGGGGGAGGCTCCGCCCGGGTTGGTTTCCATCGGAACAACGGGTGGAGCAGAGCCCCGCCCCCCAGATGCACCCCTTAAAGGCCCCCCTGCAGGGGGAAATGGCATGAAGCAGACTGAGAGGTTGTCACAAACTGGCTCAACCTCTCCGTCTCGGCTGCTGAGCCACCTCCCCTGGAAGGGGAGGCTTTTGGGACTGCGACCAAGGCTTCCCTATGAGGGGGGAAGGGGCTGCGGTTCCACTTATTTGACCCCGCCAATGCGTTGAGGTAGCGGACGAAGGCTTTGCTGTTGATCATGTAGGTAGTTGATGACGATCAGGTCGTCGACGCCCTGGTCTTGAGCACGTCGCTCTGCAGGTAGCCCTTGGTGAAGGTGTACATGGAGCCGAGGAAAGGTGTCGCCGGCGCGGTCTGGAACTGCTCGAAACGGCACAGCGTCGAAGCCGCGGCCCTCACAGAAGGCGGTATAGGCGTAATACGCGCCCAGCTGCGTCCAATGGTGGTCGGTGCGGAAGAAGATGTATTCGTCGGTATGGGCGCGGAATTGTGAGTAGGCATCGACGGTGAGGATGCTGCCGTTCATCTGGCTGTAGCAGTAGTCGATCATGTCCTTCTGGAATTGAGCCCCTGGTGCATGCTCTCTCCGGAGAGTAGAACTCGCCGCCGTTCGGCGTCACGAGCGAGATCGTGCGCACGTCCGGCCCAGGGCCTTTGCCAGATTTCCGACCGTCGGCGTAGCTGGTGATGATATCGTCCGAGGCGCGTGGGGATCATCGCGCGGTCGCCGACGACCACGACGTTGCCCGCGTAGCGCGTCGAGACTCGTCCGGCGTGTCGATCGCGGGAATCGGCGCATCCCGGGCTGCGGTTCCGTCGGCTCCTCCGGCCGGTTCTGCCGTGTCGCCATTCGTGATTTTCCGGAAGCTGCTCCTTCGGATCGTCACATCACCCGGATGTGGATCCGCAGTTCGGCCGGTGCTTCCTGCGCGGATGACGGCTCATCCTCGCGTTCGCGCGGTTGGCCGTTGGCCTTCTGCACGGCGTCGAGCGATTCGCCGCCGTGCGCGGCGGTGTCGGTCTGGTTCACGATGAGCACGCTGTCTTCGCCGGAGCCGGGTAATAGTAGAATTTATTGAGCGTCCGGTTCGCGTTCAAAAGCGTCTCGCGGCCGGGAAACGTATCGCATAATACTGCTCGAGCGCCGGGATATACGTCCGGTCCAGCAGCGCGCGGACCGGAAAATTCCGGCTTTTGACGAACTCGCGCTTTTTCTGAGGCGGAGCCCGCCCGGTTGTAAAAGCGAGGCAAGGCCACGGCAAGCAGCGCGGCCAGCAAAAATCCCGCCAAGGGCCGTATAGAGTTTTTTTTTCATCGTTCCGCCCCTCCCTAGAACCGGAAATACAGGAATGCGTTGTAGGTCGAGCCGACCAGCGCGATCGTGGACAGGGCCAGCAGCGCCGCGTCAAACGCGAACGTCACACAGGCGTAGACGATCTGCCTCGCGCTTGCCGCCCGCAGACCGACCGCCGAAGAGATTGCCGAATTCTGCGGCACCGACGTCGCGCCGATCGCGCAGACGAGCATGCAGCGGCAGGTTGTTGACGAAGCTGGATATTGGTCTGCGCGTTGGAAAAGCCCGAGCCCGTAAGCAGCCGAAGAAGCGGCGAAGTGCTGCAGCAGCTGCGTCCAAGGTCCGTAAAAGTAGAAGATGTTCCAGCCGGGGAACCAGCAGCATCGTCCCCCACGCGGCGCAGGATCGTGGGGATGCGCCGCAAGCTGCTTTTTCCCCGATGGTCTTTTCCGCAGCCAGGATCACGAAAAAATACAGGCCCCACAGCACTAGTTCCAGCTCGCCCCGTGCCACAGCCCGGTCAGCGCCCAGACGACAGCCATATTCAGATAGACATGCCCGGTTGCCGCCGAGCGGTATGTAGACATAATCCGGAAGAACGAGCTGAGCGAAATGTGCCAGCGCCGCCAGAATTCGGTGATGGATTTTGCCGTATACGGCAGCTTTTGGTTCTCCATGTATTGGAAGCCGAAGATGCGGCCCAGACCGATGGCCATGTCGGAATAGCCGGAGAAATCGAAATAGATCTGAACATGTAGGCGAGCATGCCGAACCAGATGCCGCCCGCGGTCGTCGCCGTGAAACGAGCCCGCCCAGCAGCTGGTCAGCCACCTGCCCGATGTGATCGGCAAGCAGCACCTTTTTGCCGAGACCGATGCAAAAGCGCGTCACGCCGCGGAAGATGTTCTCGCTGTCCAGCTCGCGCGCTCGATCTGCGCCGCAACGTCCACATAGCGGACAATCGGCCCGCAATGAGCTGCGGGAACATCGAAACATACAAGCGGAACTTCCAGTAAGACCGCTGCGCCGCAACGTCTTTTCGGTACACATCGACTGAGTAAGACAGTGCCTGAATGTAGAACGAAATGCCGATGGGAAGCGCGAGATCTGCGGGGGACCCGGAACTCCAAAAAGCGCATTGCAGTTTTCAACCAGGAAGCCCGCGTATTTGAACACGACAAGGCTCGCAAGATTCAGCGCCACGCAAAGAGCCAGCGCAAGCCCTTGCTGCGTTTTTTTTTTTCCAGCAGCAGCCCGAACCCCAAGTTGAGCGGCCACGGCCAGCATCAGAAGCAGGTAGACCGGCTCTCCCCACGCGTAGAACACGAGACTCGCGCATGACCAGGACGATGTTCTTTTTCGCCTTCAGCCCCGGCACAAGAAAGTAAGCAGCAGCAGGCAGATGGAAAAAAGGCATAAAAAAGCAAGCTTGAAAATAACATATTCGAAGGCGCTCACGCTTTACATAAAAAATTAACATAACTTCCAGTGCATTCTAATTTATCAGACCGTTTCCATTTTTTCAAGACGTAAATCGCAAAAATTAAGAAGTATTTTTTACCAGCATTCGCGTCCGTTCGTCAAAACGCAAAAGTTTTTACAGAAATTCCCGATTTTTGTCTCTGGACGCGCTCTTTGCGTTCTTTTTTTTTTGTTTATAATTATATTATATTATGTGATTCAGCCTGTCTCAGCAAAAGGCGCAGAGAAAGGAACGAACCATGTTAGCAATCGAACGGAAAAATGAAATTTTGCAGAAGTCTGCGCCGACCAGCGTTCTTGTCAGCGAGCGCCGCGCACTATCAGGTCACGGAGGAGACCATCCGCCGCGACCTCGACAAGCTCGAAAAAGAGTGGCTACGCCACCAAAACCTATTCGGCGGCGCCATCCTCGGCAACAGTACAAAACCGACTCCTGTCCCACGCCATCCGCAGCAAGACGAACGTCGAGTTCAAAAACCAGATCGCCGCCTTGGCCAGCCGCCTCATCGAGGACGGCGACCATCTCATGATCGACGACAGCTCGGCGTCTTTGTAATCTGGCAAAAATCTGAGAGGAAAAGAAAAATCTAACCGTCATCACCAGCTCGGTCGGAGGCTGGTCGTGGAGGCTCAACGGCATCGGTAACGGACGATCATCTGACCGGCAGGCGGCTGAAGCCCTTTCTCGCGCTGGTCGGCGACCAGACGCAGATGCTGCGGCACTACCACGTCGACACCGCCGTCATGTCCGCACGGGCATCGACCTCGAGCCGGGGGTGACAGATTCGTCGAAGTTCCGCGCGAACAAAGCAGTCGATGCTTCGCTGCGCGAAGAAGATTCTCATCCTCGACAGCAGCAAGATTGACAAGGTCTCCTTCATCGACATCGCCCGCTCGACGCCTTCGACATCGTCGTCACCAACACCGCCCCAGCAAACCCTGAAACTTCGACTTCTTCGCCGACCACAACGTCGAATGCACTCTACCCGGAAAAATAAAACAACCACTAGCCGCCGCAAAGGCCGCGCAGGATCTTTTATGCAGCTAATACCAGCAGGGGCGTAATAACAACTCCCCGCAAAAGGTGCAGCCTGACGA
>VOFC01003667.1_pt1 | contig 17238 bp, 30 predicted proteins | sample 5384161 | NCBI WGS metagenome assembly VOFC01 (sample SAMN12384722, study PRJNA508395) | human gut metagenome | isolation source: healthy gut B | host: Homo sapiens
CAGATATGCTAACAAGAATAAGAAATGCTAGCAGTCAAAAACATAAATCTGTTGATGTTCCTGCTTCAAAAGAAAAAGCTTGCAATAGCTCAAATATTATTTGAAGAAGGATATATCAAATCTTTCGAAGAGATAAAAAAGAAGAAAATAATCAAGGTGTAATAAAATTACATTAAAATATACAGAAAAAAGGTAAAAAAGTAATAGATGGATTAAAGAGAATAAGCAAACCAGGATTAAGAGTTTACGCATCTAAGACAGAATTACCTAAAGTATTAAATGGATTAGGAATAGCTTTAATTTCAACATCTAAAGGAATAATGACAGACAAGAAAGCAAGAGAAGCTGGTTTAGGTGGAGAAGTTATAGCATACGTTTGGTAATAATTAAGACAAGAAGGAGGGGAAAACAAACATGTCAAGAATAGGAAATATGCCTATTACAGTACCTGCTGGTGTTGAAGTTAAAATAGACGGAAACCACATTGCTGTAAAAGGTCCTAAGGGAAGTCTTGAAAGAGACATTCATCCAAATATGAAAGTTGAATTAGACGGAAATGAAATAAAAGTTTCAAGACCAGATGATACAAACATTAATAAGAGTTTACATGGAACAACAAGAGCTTTAATACATAACATGGTTGAAGGTGTTGTTAATGAATTCAAAGTAGAATTAGAAATAAATGGTGTTGGTTACAGAGCTCAAAAAGCAAGGTAACAAATTAGTAATGAGTTTAGGATATTCTCATCCAGTAGAGATGGAAGCTCCAGAAGGAATTACCTTTGATTTAACAGATGCTAACCACATTGTAGTTAGAGGAATTGACAAAGAATTAGTTGGTCAAGTTGCTAACGAAGTAAGAAACGTCCACCAGAAGTATATAGAGGAAAAGGTATTAAATATGCTACTGAACATATTAGACGTAAGGAAGGTAAAGCAGGTAAGAAATAATTCTAAACTTCGTTTAAATTAATTGTTTAGAGTTGTTAGAATAGCTTAATAAAAACAATTATAAACGAGTATGACAAGGCAACCGAGCCAAAATATTTGAGGCGTACTTGCTGTACGTTGAAAATATTTTGAGTGAAGGTTAACGAAGTCAGACAAAGTTAAGAATTGTTTTTCAGAAGTCGAAATCAGAACTAAAACTAATGCTGTTACATTAGTTAGAAAGGAGTAAAAAATGGTTGGTAAGACAGATAGAAAAGCTGAGAGAGAAAGAAGACATGCTCGTGTTCGTACAAAAATAAGCGGAACAGCAGAACGTCCAAGATTATGCGTATACAGAAGTAACAAGAACTTATTTGTACAAGTAATTGATGATGTTAATGGAACAACTTTAGCTGCTGCATCTACATTAGACAAAGAAGTAAAAAATAAACATGCAAACAGCGAAGCTGCAAAAAAAGAAGTAGGAGCTTTAATTGCAAAAAAGAGCTCAAGACAAAAAAAATAAAAACAGTAGTATTTGATAGAAGTGGATACCTATATCATGGAATTATAAAGGATTTAGCTGAAGCTGCTAGAGAAGCAGGATTAGAATTCTAGTAATAAATGATTAGAAAAACACAAATTAATTACGGTTAAAAATGGATTGTAAAATACATAAAAGGAGGTCAGAAGACGTGCAAGAAGAAAATTCTACAGAATTAAAAGAAAAAGTAGTTGCCATAAATAGAGTTGCTAAAGTTGTTAAAGGTGGAAGAAACTTTAGATTTAGTGCAGTTGTTGTTGTTGGAGATGGCGCAGGACACGTTGGAGTTGGAAACGGAAAAGCTGCCGAAGTTCCAGACGCTATAAAGAAAGCTATAGAAGATGCTAAGAAAAACTTAGTAGAAGTTTCTATAGTAGACACAACAATACCACATGAAATAATTGGTAAATTTGGAAGTGCAAGTGTAATGCTAAAACCAGCCAGTGAAGGTACTGGAATTATAGCTGGTGGAAGCGTTAGACCAGTTCTAGAACTTGCAGGTTACAGAGATATAAGAACAAAAATAATAGGAACAAATAATCCTAGAAACGTTGTTTATGCTACTCTTGAAGGATTAAAGAGCATGCAAACAGTTGAATCTGTAGCTAAAAAAAGAGGAAAAAAAGTAGAAGAAATAATGTAATTATTATAAAATAACAAATTAGGAGGTGTAGTCACGAGATGAAATTAGATGAATTAAAACCAGCACAGGTAAACACAAAAAAAAAAAGAACTAGAGTTGGACGTGGAGTTGGATCTGGAATAGGCAAAACTTCTGGAAGAGGTCATAAAGGGCAAAAAGCTAGAAGTGGTGGCGGAGTAAGACGTGGATTCGAAGGTGGTCAAACACCATTATATAGAAGATTACCAAAAAGAGGATTCACAAATATCATGCTAAAAATTATACAGAAGTAACATTAACAATGTTATCTAAAGTAAAGAACGAAAACGTAACAGCTCAAAGCTTAGTTGATGAAGGAATCATCGGAAAAGTTAATGATGGAATAGTAATTCTTGGAACTGGAAAATTAGACAAAAAAGTTAATGTATCAGCAGTAAGATTTACAAAATCAGCTAAAGAACAAATTGAAGCTTTAGGTGGAAAGGCAGAGGTGATCTAATTGTTTAAGACCATAAAAAATGCTTTAAAAACACCTGAAGTAAGAAAAAAATTATTATATACTTTATTGTTAATAGTAATTTTTAGATTAGGCTGTTATATAACAATACCTGGAGTTGATACTTTCACATTAGCAGAAGAAATGAGTTCTGCAACTAATGGAGTAACAGGACTTATAGATACAATATCAGGAGGAGCTTTCTCAAGACTTTCTATATTTGCGATGTCAATAACTCCATACATCACTGCATCAATCGTTATCCAATTATTAGGAATGGTTATACCAGCATTGGAAAGATTAACTAAGGAAGGTGGAGAAGAAGGAAGAACAAAAATTAATAAGTATACAAAAATACTTACAATTGTTCTAGCTTTAATCGAAGGATTAGGAATATTCTTCTCATACAAATCTTCTGGAATATTCTTAGATACAAGCTTTATGGGAGGAGCGTTAACAGTTATTTCTTTAATGGCAGGAACAGCACTTTTAATATGGCTTGGAGAACAAATTACTAATAAAGGTATTGGAAACGGAATATCAATGATAATATTTGTTGGTATTATATCAGGATTACCAAGAGGCATTACAGCTGTATGGGGCTTAATGTTCTCAGCTGGAACTTTCAGTACAGTTGGATTTATAAAAGCTTTAGCTCTAGTAGTTGGATTACTAATACTAGTTGCAGGAGTTGTATTTATACAAATTGCTGAAAGAAGAATACCAGTACAATATGCTAAAAAGGTAGTTGGAAGAAGAATGGTAGGAGCTCAAAATACACATATTCCATTAAAGCTAGCAATGGCTGGGGTTATGCCTATTATATTTGCTTCATCATTCATGACATTCCCAGCAATGATTTTACAAATATTCGTAAAAGACATTGCAACACAAACAGGATTCTGGGCAGGAGTATATAGATTTTCTATTGCTTCATCAAATTCTAGTGTGGGAATAGGGTATACAATTGCAAACGCAATAGTATATTTATTATTAATATTAGGATTCACATATTTCTACACATATGCGATGTTCAATCCTGCTGAGATATCAGGAAACATCAAGAGAAATGGTGGATTTATACCAGGTATAAGAGCTGGAAAACCAACTACAGATTATTTATCATCTGTAATATCTAAACTATCATTAGTAGGAGGAATATTCTTAGCAATAATAGCTATTCTTCCAATGATAGCAAACTTTACAAACTTAAACATAGCATTTGGTGGTACATCTATACTTATCGTAGTAGGTGTTGCACTAGAAACAATACAACAATTAGAATCTCAACTTGTAACAAGACATTACAAAGGATTCTTAGAATAAGAAAATGGAGACAGAGCAAAATCTGTCTCTTTTTTCGCCCAATAGGGACGCCCTTTTTGGGGCGAAAAAAATGTTTAAACAATTGACAAATTGGGAAAAATAAGCTAAAATAAGTTTATAATTAAGAGAAAAACTTCGAGATTTTATGCCTCTAATATTGTATTAGGGGCAAAAATGTTGGAGTCGAAAGGAGAAATTTTATGTATTTAATAATGTTAGGAGCTCAAGGAACTGGAAAAGGTACAGTAGCAGGAATATTAGCAAAAGAAACAGGCTGGCCACAAATTTCAACAGGAGATATTTTTAGAGCAAATATATCAAATAACACTGAATTGGGAAAGAAAGCAAACGAATATATATCAAAAGGACAACTTGTTCCAGATGATATAACGGTTCCAATGGTTATAAATAGACTAAGTGAAGATGATTGCAAAGATGGAGCTATATTAGATGGTTTTCCACGTACAGTTGAGCAAGCAGAAAAGCTTGATGAAATTCTTGCTGAAAAGAGTAAGAAGGTTGATTTAGTAATAAATTTAACAACACCAAGAGACGAAATTATTACAAGAATCTTAAACAGAAGAGTATGTTCAAATCCAGAATGCAAAGCAACATACAATATAACAATGCATCCATCAAAAGTAGAAGGAATATGCGATATTTGTGGTTCTAAACTAGTTCAAAGAGGAGACGACAGTGACGAAAACGCAATAAAACAAAGATTGGCAATATATGATGAAAAAACAAGTCCATTAATAAATTTCTATTCAAAGAAAGGTGTTTTAGTAACTGAAGAAGTTAGTGAAAAAATAAATAGGCTTGGAAAAGAAGCTGCAGAAGATGTATTAAATAAGATAAAAAATATGTAGTTTATTAGAAGAAGGTAATAGAATTGGTAAGTATAAAAAATAAAGAACAAATTGAAAAAATGAGAGAGGCTTGTAGAGTTGCAAATCTAGCTCAAAAAGCAGTAGAAGCTGCAATAAGACCAGGAATTTCTACATGGGAGTTAGATAAAATAGCAGAAAGAACCATGAGAGAAAATGGCGCAATCCCAGCCGAAAAAGGATTCCCAAGTGGAGTAAAAGGAGTACCAGCATTTCCAGGTTCAATATGTGCATCTGTAAATGATGTTGTAATCCATGGAATTCCATCAAAAAGAGAAATATTGCATGATGGAGATATAATAAGTGTAGATTTAGTAGCTTATAAAAACGGATTTAACGGTGATTGTTGCAGAACATATTTTGTTGGAAATGTGAGCGAAGAAGCAAAAAGACTTACAGAAGTTACAAAACAATCATTTTATGAAGGAATAAAATATGCTAAAAAAGGTTTTAGACTAGGAGATATTTGCCATGCTATTGGTGAATATGTTGAAAAAAATGGGTATAGTGTAGTAAGAGAATTCCAAGGACATGGAATTGGCGAAAGTATGCACGAAGATCCAGGTATTCCAAACTACGGTAAAGCAGGAAGAGGAATACGCCTTGAACCAGGCATGACTCTAGCAATAGAACCTATGGTAATTATGGGAAAACCAAACATTTTAGAGTTAGATGATGGCTGGACTATAATAACAGAGGATGGAAGCCTTGCGGCTCATTATGAAAATACAATTTTAATTACAGAAAATGAGCCAGAAATATTGACATTATTATAAAAATGTTATATACTATATAAGCTATTATGTATAAAATAGCTTATATTGTATTTTAAAAACAAGATACATTAGAAGATACGGAGGGAAAATAGTGTCAAAAGAGGATGTTATCGAAGTAGAGGGAACTGTTGTAGAAACATTACCCAATACAAATTTTAAAGTAGAGTTAGAAAATGGTCATCAGATATTAGCTCACATCTCTGGAAAGTTAAGAATGAATTACATCAAAATTCTTCCTGGAGATAAAGTTAAGGTGGAATTATCACCATATGACTTAACAAGAGGAAGAATTACTTGGAGAGCAAAATAATATCTAATACTAATATATATAAAATTTTGTTAGGAGGTGCAGAATAATGAAGGTTAGACCATCAGTTAAAAAAATGTGTGACAAATGCAAAGTTATAAAAAGAAAAGGTGTCATCAGAGTAATATGCGAAAATCCTAAGCATAAACAAAGACAAGGATAATTAAAAAAATTAGATATTAACACAAATCGAGATTGGCGGCTGTTGAGAGTAGTTTTGGCTATAATCAATAAATTAAAGGTTTGTGTTTATATATATGCTTATAAAAAAGTTAAAGACCGGTTTAAAAAACTGTAAATTACAAGAATATTATAGGATACCTCTAAAACTATAATAAGAATGTAGATTTAAAAGAATTAAATTGGCACATTTCACCTTTAACAATTTTAGAAAGCAGTAAAAAACAAAATAATAAAAATAACATTTGGAGGTGCAAAAATGGCTCGTTTAGCAGGAGTTGATTTACCTAGAGAAAAGAGAATAGAAATAGGACTTACATATATATATGGAATAGGTCTTGCTCGTTCTCAAGAAATATTAAAAAAAGCTGGAATAAATCCAGATATTAGGGTAAAAGATTTAACAGATGAACAAGTACAAGCAATTAGAAATGCAATGGAAGGTTATACTCTAGAAGGTGATTTAAGAAGAGAAGTTGCATTAAACATAAAAAGACTTACAGAAATTGGTTGCTACAGAGGAACTAGACATAGAAGAGGTCTTCCAGTAAGAGGACAAAGAACAAAAACTAATGCTCGTACAAGAAAAGGACCAAGAAAATTAGTAAGTAAGAGCAAAAAATAGAAATTAAGAAACTTCGCTTCAAATAGCTAAGTTAAAGAGGAGGGAAAACTTAAAAATGGCTACAAAGAATTTAGCAAAAAAACCAACTAGAAGAAGAGATAGAAAAAATATCGAAAAAGGTATGGCTCATATTCACTCTAGTTTTAATAATACAATAGTTACAATAACAGATACACAAGGTAACGTATTATCATGGGCAAGTGCTGGAGAACTTGGATTCAAAGGTTCTAGAAAAAGCACACCATTTTTGCCGGAGAAGTCGCTGAAACAGTCGCTAAAGCGCAATGGAACATGGTTTAAAAAACTGTTGACGTATTTGTTAAAGGACCAGGTTCTGGACGTGAATCTGCAATAAGATCATTACAAACAGCAGGACTTGAAATAACATCAATTAAAGATGTTACTCAATACCTCACAATGGTTGTAGACCACCAAAAAGAAGACGTGTATAATTTTTTATTATGCGACACGAGAATATAATATAAATCGATAGATTGAGAAATAATTAAGGAAGGTGAAATATAAAATGTCAAGATATAAAGACGAACAATGCCGTATTTGCCGTAGAGAAGGACAAAAATTGTTCTTAAAAGGCTCAAGATGCTATTCTGACAAATGTAGCATAACAAGAAGAAATTATGCACCAGGACAAAATGGTCAAAAGAAGCAAAATTTCTGAATATGGTACTCAGTTAAGAGAAAAACAAAAAACAAAAGCTTTCTATGGAGTAGGAGAAAAACAATTCAGAAGATACTTCGATATGGCTTCAACTAGCAAGGGAAAAACAGGTGAAGTATTACTTCAAATACTTGAAAGCAGATTAGATAATGTAGTATATAGATTAGGATTCGCAAGCTCAAGAGCTCAAGCAAGAATGCTTGTAACACATGGTGCTTTTGAAGTAAACGGACACAAAGTTGATATACCATCATACTTAGTAAAAGCCGGAGATGTAATCGCCGTAAGAGAAATAAGAAAAGATAATGGAGCAATAAAAATTGCTGTAGAAGAAAATGGTAGCAGACCAGTTCCAGCTTGGCTAGAAAAAGACCAAGAAAAATTAAGTGGAAAAGTACTAACATTAGCAACAAGAGAAGATGTTGACCTACCAGTTGAGGAACATTTAATAGTAGAGCTTTACTCTAAATAATAGGTTATTTTATATAAAAGTTGTAAATATATGAATCCAGTATATTTATATTAGGAGGTAAAAATGATAGAATTTGAAAAGCCAAATATTAAATGCTTAGAAATGGATAACACTAACAATTATGCTAAATTTACATGTGAACCACTTGAACGTGGATATGGTATTACAATAGGAAATTCATTAAGAAGAATACTACTTTCTTCACTTCCAGGAGCAAACAATAACATCTGTAAAAATAGATGGAGCAGCTCATGAATTTACTACAATACCAAACGTAGTTGAAGATGTACCAGAAATAATAGTAAACTTAAAAATGGTAAGAATAAAAATAGTTGATGACGAGCCTAAGACTCTAAGAATAAACTTCCAAGGAGAAGGCGAAGTTACAGCTGCAAATATTGAAACTGATGGTTCAGTAGAAATATTAAACCCAGACTTGCATATTGCAACTGTTTCTGAAGGTGGACATCTAACAATGGAAATGACAGCAAATCGTGGCAGAGGATACAACAATGCAGAAAAAAGAACAAAACACCGGATATGCCAATAGGAGTTATTCCAATAGATTCTATATATACACCTGTAAAAAGAAAGTAAATTATGCAGTAGAGAATACTAGAGTTGGTCAAATGGTTGATTTGGATAAGCTTACAATAGAAGTATGGACAGATGGAAGTTTAAAACCATATGAAGCATTAAGCTTAGCAAAGCAAAAAATTATGACTGAACACTTAGAATTATTTATTGACTTATCAGAAATAAGCAAAAATACTCAAGTTATGGTAGAAAAAAGAAGAGTCTAAGAAAGAGAAAGTATTAGAAACTTCAATAGAAGATTTAGAATTATCTGCTAGATCATTTAACTGCCTAAAGAGAGCAGGAATATCTACAGTAGAAGACTTAACAAATAAGACTGAAGCTGACATGATGAAAGTAAGAAACTTAGGTAAAAAATCATTAGATGAAGTAACTAACAAATTACATTCATTAGGATTAGACTTCGCTAGCAATGAAGAATAAAGGAAGGTGAAAAAAGTGGCAACAAATAGAAAATTAGGAAAAACAACTGACATTCGTTTAGCAATGCTTAAAACACAAGTAACAGATCTATTATGGCACGGAAAAATAGAAACAACTGATACAAGAGCAAAAGAGACAAAAGCAATAGCTGATTCTTTAATAGCTCTAGCAGTTAAAGAAGCTGGAAACTACGAAGAAGTAGAAGTAAAAGTTTCTAAAGCTAAATTAGACGAAAAAGGAAATAAAGTTACAGAACTTGCAAAGAGCAAAAATGGCAATGAATACTTAAAAGTAGTTAGAGAAACAACTACAGAAAAAAGAAAGAAAGATATGCCATCAAAATTAAATGCAAGAAGAAAAATAATGAAAAATGTAAACAAAGTAAAAGATGCAGACGGAAAGAATGTTGATATACCAACAAAATTATTCGATGAAATAGCACCAAAATACAAAGATGTAAAAGGTGGATATACAAGAATAATAAAGAAGGGTCAACGTAGAGGAGACGCTGCAGAAACAGTTATATTAGAATTAATATAGTAATATGAAAACGGTGCAATAAAATGCATCGTTTTTTGTATATGTCAACAATTGTAATGAATAAGAATTACCATAAAATGGTTGATTTATAGTTACTATATGGTATAATTATACTGGGTGAAGTAATATGGCTAAAATTAAATTATATGATAATTATTACATAGAATTAATTGAAGATGGAAAATGCAAAGATGATCGAATTCAAAACATTCAAACAATAAAATTGAGAGAAAGCAGAAATAAAGGCTGTTTATTATTATATATAGATTTTAGAGAATTTGATAAAGACAGATACAAAAAGATACTAAGAAAACTACTTCATATAAAAAAGATGGTAAAGTTCCTTAAGATAAATATAGGAGTAAATCAAGATTCAAAAATAAAAATAGGTTATATAAACAATTATGATGAGAATAATCAATATCATCAAGAATTTATACAGGCAATAAATGCAATTCTTTTTAATACTAAAAAAGAAAGGTATAACTACATTTACGATACTGTGTGTAACTATTTGGATGGCTATTTTTATGGTAAGAACCTTTGTGATTTTAAAAATAATCAATGTGGTGAAAAAAGGGGAACAACTTCTAGGATAGGATGTTGCCATCACTTTAGAGTAAAATCGCTCGGACCTTTTACCAAACTCGTTCCATGTGAACATTTAAAAGATGATTATACATGTGGAGCAAAATGTATATCGTGTAAGCTTTTTACTTGTGATTACTTGGAAAAAAAAGGCGTAAAATTTAGAATAAAAGATATATTATTGCTGGACACATTTTTTAATTCGCTACAAAAATATTTCATAAAATACATGGTGTTTACACCAAAAGATAAAATTATAAAAAGATTAATGATAACAGGAGGTTGAAGCAATTTTATGCTAAAAGCTCTTTGTATTCGTTTAATGTTAAAACTTTAATAAAATCAAAATCCTTAGAAAAAGTTTTTAAAATATTCAGTGTATTGTCAGTTGAGTCTAAATCTACAATTATTATTTCTGATATATTTAAATTATAATATAACATTTTATAAATAAATACTCGTAAAAAATATTCAATATTATTTTCTTGATTATGTACTGTAATTATAAAAGAACTACCGTTAAAAGATACCTTAGGATATTTATGTATATGAATAATGGTTTTACAGATTTCGAATAAACCATATAAAGCGAATGTCCATAATAAAGAGGTTATTATAAAATTTACCATAAATTGCCTCCTTTAATAAATAATATTTATGATATATTATATGAGGTGTTAATATAAATTGTTCTAATTAGGAAATTGAAGAAACTTCTTTTTAAACTTAAAATGCTGTTCTTTGTCGGAGATCCTAACAGATCCTTCAAAAGGCGAACTTACAGTATTATTTTAAAAGAGAAGTTGATTTAACCTATATATAATGTAATGAGCACTTTATTTCATGTCGAAAACGGTCGTACGATGTTCGTGTTATTTCGAGAAAAACATTGAAAATAAGATTTTTTTGTGATAGTATATTGCTAATAAAATAGCAAATGAAGAAATTAAATGAATTTAAAAATAGATTAATAGAATTGAGGAATAAAATTGCAATTAGAAGGACAAGTAATTGATATTATATATAAAAATGATATAAATAGTTATACTGTTGCTACTTTTGAAACTAGTGAGCAAGAGGAAACTACGATTGTTGGATATTTACCTTTTGTAAATGAAGGGGATAATTTAAAGATAACTGGAGATATAGTAAAAGCATCCAGATTATGGAGAACAGTTTAAAATTGCTACATTTGAAAAGACTATGCCAACAACACCAGAAGCATTGGAAAAATATCTTTCAAATGGAAGTTTTAAAGGAGTAGGACCTGCAACAGCCAAAAAAGATTGTAAATACTTTTGGAGAAGACACAGTAAATGTTATAAAATTAGAACCACAAAAACTTACACAAATCAAAGGAATAAGTAAAGAAAAAGCTTTAGAAATTACAGAACAGTTTGTTGCAAATTGGGAGATATGGCAAATTGTTGGCTTCTTAGATAAATTTGGAATAGGACCACAGAGTGCAGAAGGTGTTTATCAGAAATTAGGAGAGGGAGCTTTAGAAAGAATAAGCGAAAATCCGTATATATTAGTTGATGTAGCAAGTAAAGTTAATTTTGAAAAAGTCGACAGAATTGCAATGGAAATGGGAGTTGAAGAAAGCAACTATAAAAAGAATAAGAAGTGGTATTAAGTATGGCTTAGAAAAAATAGGCTTAAATGGCAATTCTTGTGTGTTATATGACAACTTAATAAAGTATGAGCAAGATTTATTAAGAGTGGATATAAATAATATTGAAGAAGCAATAATTCAAATGAAAGCAAAAGAGGAAATTGTATTAGAAGATAGACCAGATGGAAAAGAGTGGGTCTATTCTAAGAATTTTTATGAGGCAGAGAAAAATATTTCAGAAAAAAATAGTTGGACTTAGGAATGCAGATAATGTTAAAAGGATAAGAACTCTAAGGGAAGACTTAAGAATAATAGAGGATAATATAGATATAGAACTTTCTGAAAAACAAAGAGAAGCAATAGAAAGCATAAATGAGCATAATGTATGTATTATTACTGGTGGACCGGGTACTGGAAAAACTACTATTATTAAAGCTATAATAGAATTATACAAAAAACATGGTATGAAGCCTGTATTATGTGCTCCAACTGGTAGGGCAAGCAAAAAGAATGACTGAAACTACTGGAGAGGATGCAAAGACTTTACATAGATTGCTAGAATTGGCTGGAATGTCTGATGATACAGATAATTTTAATACAAATTTATTGGTAACTCCTATAGATGGAGACATTATTATAGTAGATGAAGCGTCAATGATTGATATGTTTTTAATGAATTATTTATTAAAAGCAATTTATAAAGGAACAAAATTAGTTTTAGTAGGAGATACGGACCAGCTTCCATCAGTTGGACCAGGGAGTATATTAAAAGACATTATAGATTCAAAACAAGTGCAAACTATTACTTTAAACCAAATATTTAGACAAGCTGCTAAAAGCAAAATAATAGTAAACGCACATAGAGTAAACGAGGGCGAAAGTTTTATTAGTGGAAATGTGAAAGAAACTCAAATTGATGAAGAGAATATTGAGTTATTAGATGATTTCTTCTACATAAATGAAGCTAATCAAGAAAAAATTCAACAAACTATTGTAAGCTTGTGCAAAGGTAGACTGAAAAAGTTTGGAAACTATGATTTTTTCAGTAATATTCAAGTGATAACTCCAACCAAAAAAAAGGAAAATTGGGAACAAAAGAGCTTAATGTATTACTTCAAAAAAGAATTGAACCCAGAAGAAGTTGATAAGGATGAAAAAGAATTTGGAGAGATAAAATTTAGAGAGCAAGATAGAGTGATGCAAAACAAAAAATAATTACAATTTGTTATGGGAAAAAGACAATGATAGAACATTTAGAAAAGAATTAGGCAACGGAATTTTCAATGGAGAACTTGGTATAATAGATAGAATAAACAAAGAAGAAAAAACAGTAAGAGTAAAATTCGATGATGGAAAAATTGCGACATATGATAATACCGATTTGGACCAATTAGAGCATGCTTATGCTATAACAGTGCATAAATCACAAGGCAGTGAATTTGATGTAGTAATATTAGTTGCAAGTCAGAGTGCACCAATGTTATTAACTAGAAATTTAATATACACTGCAATGACAAGAGCAAAAAAAAACTATTAATTGTAATCGGTCCTCAGAGTGTTGTAAGTTATATGATACAAAATAACACAACAAGACAAAGAAATACAGGATTAACTTACAAGCTTGAAAAGATAGGAGAATAAGTTAGAAAACTGTAACAATTTAAGAGGAGGAACAAAGTATATTACAGCAAATTATAAATTTAATATATCCGCCAGTGTGTGCATTTTGTGGAAAAATAGATGAAAATTTCTCTGTGAAAAGTGCAATAAAAAGTTTGAAAAATTAACAAATGTACATATACAAAAATATAAAAATAAAACATATGCAGAACACATTTATATGTTTAAATATACAGATATTAGAAGGGAAATATTAGAATACAAATTTGATGATAAAGCATATTACTACAAGACTATATCACAAGTTTTTTTGAAAAATAAAAAAATATGTGAAATATTAAAAACTTATGATATAATAATTCCAGTTCCAATTCATAATAAAAGAAGGAAAGAAAGAGGCTATAATCAAAGTGCATTAATTGCAAAAAAGAATTTTCTAAGAATATAAATGAATTGGAATATGAGGATATTCTGATAAAAAAGAAAAATACTATAGCACAAAGTACATTAAATAAAGAAGAAAGATTAAAAAATGCCATCGATATGTATAAAATAAAGGAAAATAAACAAGATATAATTTACAACAAAAATGTGCTTGTATTTGATGACATATATACTACAGGAGCAACCGCAAATGAATGTGCAAAAGCAATAAGAGAAGCAGATCCGAGTAAAGTTGGAATATTAACAATAGCAAAAGATTAAATAATAAATAAACTAAAAAATTGAAGGGAGAGAGATAATGGACGATTTAGTAGAAAGCATACTAGACTATATAAGAGCAGATTATACAGATTATGCAATTATGATAAATGGTGAATGGGGAAGTGGTAAAACTTATTTCTGGAACCATAAAATAAGAAATAAAATTGAAGCAATGCAAATAAATGGTAAGAAATACACAACAATATACATGTCTTTATATGGAATATCAAATCTAGAAGAAATAAGTAAAAAAATCTTTATCGAAACTACTCAATTAATGGATAAAAACTTAAAAAAGTATATGGGTTCAAAAGGCGAAAAAGTCATTCCAGAATATGCTAAGACTGGCTTGGATATGGCGAATTTTTTTGGTGTAACACAAAATGGTGATAAGATTAATTATGAAGAATTTTTCTCGACAGAAGACAAAGTATTATGTTTTGATGACCTTGAAAGAGCAAATGTTGATGTTATTGATATATTAGGTTATATCAATAACTTTGTTGAGCATGACCATATAAAGACAATAATAATATGTAATGAAAAAGAATTGTCTACAAAGCTAAAGAGTAGCAATTTGGAGATGAAAACGTTTATTGCTACATATTTATTGGATAAAGAAAACAAACTAAATGTAAAAACAGATGAACCAATGGTTCAACGTATTCAAGATACAATTGAATACGTATTCGATAAAGCAAATGATTATGAAAGAATAAAAGAAAAATTAATTGGGGAAACTTTTGAATATGCTCCGGAGTTTACATATATTATAAATTGACTATTAATGAGATATGAAAGATATCCAGAATTGATTAGATTTTTAAGGCAAAATTCAAATTTGATAACATCAACATTTAACAAGAGTGGAACTCGAAATTTAAGAATTTTAAAACATGCTTTAAACGATTTTAAAAAGATATTTGACATGGTAAGTAGAGACTATTCAAATACTAATAATAGAATAATGCAAACAATGTTAATATTTACAATTGCAATTTCATTTGAAATAAAAGCTGGTAAAGTTACAAAAGACAAGTTTAAAAACATAGAAAACAACGAAGAATATAGAGCTATATTAGTTTCTTCTAGAGTATTTATGGACAATAGACAATTCTATATTAAGGAATTTGATAATACATATTATTATAATTTTAAAGTTGAATATAGATTCTTTAAATTCATTGAAATATATGTGCGTACTAGCATATTTGATATGAAAGTATTCAAGGATAACATGGAAGTAATAAGAAATACTATAGACACAGACCAGTTGCCTGGCTATAAGAGACTATTGACTGAAGAATATTGGAAAATATCAGATGATCAATTTCCAGCTGTAATAGAACAAATAATTGATGATGTAAAAAACGGTAAAATAAAGCCAATAGAAATAGTTAAAATATTTGCATATTTTAGTTATTTCATTGAAAAAAAAAAACTTATAGATTATGATATACAAACAATAGAAAGTGTATTTATAAATGGAATGAACATTGCATCAGTAACTTCTGAATATTGCGAAGATGCAGAAGAAGAGTTATCTCAGATTGCAACAGAAGATGCTGGACCAGAAATGAACAACATTATACAAAGATTTTATGAAATAAATGCTCAATTAAAAGATAAAATGTACAGAGAAAAAAAGCAGATGAATTATTTAAATGCATACCGATGAAAATGGAATTATTTTATGATAAATTTGCAAAAGAATGTAATAATGTTCCAATATTTAAGTATTATGACCCGTTCCAAATATTTCAAAGAATTTCTTGTGCAAGCAATGAGGATATAGTTTCAATAAGAGAAATGTTAGCAGAAAGAGCAAGACATAATAAAGAAGAAATTAGACCAGAGATGGAGAACATAGCAAAATTAAAGCAAATAATGTGTGATTATATTGATGGTAAGAAACCTACAATAAAAAAATGTTATGATAGAAGAATTTGCTAAAGAATTGGATAAAATATTAAAAAACAATCAAAATTGAATATGATAAAAATGAATATTTTTCCCCTTTTTTGTAATAATAAACAATATAAAACAATTATAAAAGAGGAGGAAAAATATGAAGGCAACAGGAGTTGTAAGAAGGATAGATGATTTAGGCAGAGTAGTAATTCCAAAAGAAATAAGAAGAACATTACGAATAAAAGAGGGGGACCCACTTGAAATATTTACAGATAAAGAAGGGGAAGTAATTGAAAAAATATTCGCCAATAGGAGAACTTTCGGAATTTGCTGCTGAATATGCTGAAACATTAACAAAGACTACTGGACATATTGCTTGTATAACTGATAAGGATACAGTAATTGCTGTATCTGGAGTATCAAAAAAGGAATGGCTAGAACAAGGAATAAGCCAAGAACTAGAAGAAATATTAGATAATAAAGTAAAATATGTAAGTAAAGAAAATAATGATATGGCTGTACCAATTACGCAGAACGAAAAAAATGATAAAATATATAAAGCACAAGTAATATACCCAATAATATCTGATGGTGATGCAATTGGAAGTGTAATATTATTGTCAAAAGATGATAAAACAAAAATGTCAGAAGTGGAACAAAAAGTTGCTCAATCTGCTGCAAATTTTCTAGGAAAGCAAATGGAAATATAATAAAAAGTTTGTACATGTCTATATCTAAAAATAGAATAATAATAAAAAAATAGAACTAGAAAAATGAAAAATATCAAATATAAACCAAAAAAATTCAAAAAAGACTTGATAAAAATTTTTTTATAGTATAAATATTATAGATATTCGAAATATATTGTTTACAAAGGAGGAAGAAAGATGGAAGGACCAGTAAATCCAATAAATAATGATAATGTTATACCAAATCAATTTGATACAGCAGTACCAACAAAGATTAGCACATGGACTAAAATAAAAAACTTTTTATTTCAAGAAATAACAGTAGAATTAATTCTCCAAAGCAAGAAGCAACATTTAAAGCTATAAATGACTTCTGGCACCAAGAGATTGATGAAGATCAAGTTCATGCTTTTTTATTCCAAAAAGTACAATTCTAATATGAAGCAAGCCTAATTGGCTTGTTATTTTTTTTTTCGAAAAATTGAAAATAGTTAAACTGTGAGCTAATATATTATTTTTCTTAAATTCTCTATAAACGAAAAAATGTAATATGACAAAATTCAAAAAAAAAGACAAATTGAAAAAGTTAAAGGAAAACTATTGCACTGGTGTGAAAATAATGGTATCATCTAGGTGGAGTATTTATATCTATAACGTATATAGAATAAGTACATAATTGTAACAAGAAAATAAAATATATACGTAA
>VOFC01005407.1_pt1 | contig 17230 bp, 17 predicted proteins | sample 5384161 | NCBI WGS metagenome assembly VOFC01 (sample SAMN12384722, study PRJNA508395) | human gut metagenome | isolation source: healthy gut B | host: Homo sapiens
GTGCGGTGACCGTGAAGCGCACCCGTGGACGAAGAAAAAGGTGACGGCTGACCGCACTGGCGAAAGACCTCGGCGCTGGGCGGCTGCGATCGAGGGCTATAACGCCTCTCTGATCGGCGTGGCCGACGCGGACGCCGTTGACGCGACCGAGGGCGCGACCGTGACCAGCACCGCCGTGAAGGACGCGCTGGCCAAGGCGTTGGCCAGGCGAAGGGCGAAGCCGTTGCCGAGAAACGACGCGGCCGTGGCCTTCACCGCCGGCACGTACACCGGCACCGCGAAGGGCTACAACGGCCCGGTCGAAGCTGGCCGTGACCTTCTCCCGACAGCGCCGTGACCGCCATCGAGGTCGGCGCGAACAAGGAAACCGACCATGTCGGCAACGTGGCCTTCGAGCCGGTCATCGCGGATATCCTCGCGGCGAACGGCACGGGTGTGGACGGCGTTTCCGGCGCGACCTTCTCCAGCAACGCGATCCGCAACGCGGTGAACGACGCGGAGCAGGCGGGCTGCACCAACATGGACGCCTTTAAGGCGGCGGGCGCGGCGCACGAGCCGAAGGCCGCGATCGAGGAGACCTATGATGTGGTCGTCATCGGCGCGGGCGGCGCGGGCATCGCGGCGGCGGCTCAGGCCGCGCAGGACGGCAATACCGTTCTGGTCATCGAGAAGAACGCGGAAGTCGGCGGCAACACGCTGGTTTCCGGCGGTCAGTATCAGAGCGTCATGCCTTTACCTCGTGTGGGATCCGGCCGATCCGGACGCGACCACCGGCGTGGGCTATGACGGCAACACCTACAACAAGGTCGTCGAGAGCGTCGCGACTCTGGACGAACTGAAGACGATCCTCGGCTGGTCCGAAGAGCCGTTTGACGAGGGCTACAAGGGATCACGAGTTCGTGGCGGGCGACATCGCCGAGCATTGTCCAAGCACGGCGTGCACGCCGAGTACCTCCAGACCCTCATGATCTGAAGGCGGAAATTCAGGCGTACCTCGATTGGGGGGAGCCGAAGGTTGCCGAGGGCGCGGGTCGCTCACGCGCTGTTCTCCACCGTCAACCTGCACATCTTCCAGACCTACTACGGCGGCCTGCGTCCTCTGCGGACATGACGAGCTGGATCTACGGCGATTACGACCTCGTGAAGCAAGTTCATCGAGGGCGGCCAGACGCTCAAGCAGTGGCTCGAAGCGCAGGGCTCCACCTTCGTCGAGGATACCCAGCCGACGCTGATCGGCGCGCTCTGGTATCGTGAAAAACGAGTTTGTCGGCGCGACCATCGACGGCGTGGATTATCCGGGCCGCTGGGGCACCTTATTTCAAGGCGCCGATGAACACCGTGCTGGCGACCCCGAGACCGCCGCCTCCAACAAGATCATGCTGCGCACCACCGCGGAAGAGCTGATCGTCGAGGACGGCAAGGGTGACCGGCGTGAAGGCCACCCAGTATGACGGCACCCCGGTGACCGCGCACGCGACCAAGGGCGTTGTGATCGCGACCGGCGGCTACGCGGCGAACCTGCAGATGGTTGTGGATACCAATGTTACTGGTCCAGCGACTATCTTCCACCAGCACCAAGACCACCAACCGTTCCTCCCTCGGGGCGACGGCATCACCATGGCGCAGGCCGTGGGGCGCGGATGTGACCGGCATGGGCTTTACTTCCAGATGATGCCGATCAGCTGGATCGACGACGGCAACCTTGCCTTTGGCGGCGGCAACTACGCGATTTACCTCAACCCGACCACCGGCAAGCTTTCGTGGACGAGACCTCCGAGCGCGACGTGCTTTTCTGGCGGAGTTCCGCAACGGCATTGAGCACAACGGCACGAAGGGGCGTGTTCATCGAGATCGCCAACGCCGGTTCCAAGATTCCTGGCCCCGTACCTGTATGGCAACGAGGGACGTCGAGTGGCGTCAGTACGTGCGGCGTCACCGTCGATCAGCTCGCCGAGCTGTTCGTCCTCGGCCTTTGAGACCGACGCGGACACCGTGCGCGAGACCATTGAGAACTACGACAAGGCGATCATGGCCGGCGAGCAGCCCGAGGACGTGAAGAAGATTCAACCCGAACGCCCTGATCGGTTCTGCCGAGAATGACGAGAGCGGCAATTATCTGCCGGAGACCTACAAGCTCGACGGCGTGAGCTACGCGTCCGCTTCATGGCGCCGTCCACCATCATCACACCATGGGCGGCATCAAGGTCGATACCGAGCGCCACGCGCTGGACGCTGAGGACAACGTGATCCCGGGTACGCGGCTGGCGAGGTTACCGGCGGCATCCACGGCGGCAACCGTCTCGGCGGCAACGCGATCGTCGAAATTCGTTTCCGGTCGCACCGCGGCTGAGGCGATTCAGGCCGACAACAGTAATTTCGTTCCGAGGGAAGCGGCTTTTGCAAGAGCTGAGCCGCTTCTGATGGAACCGGACAAAGAAAACCTCCTGCTTCGGTTCGCTTTGAGCCGGAGCAGAGGTTTTGTATTTTGGGGATTCGGTTTTTCCGGGAAAGGCGCAAAGGGGACGGCGGCGATCAGGTTTCGGGGCGCATCATCTCGGTGGTGTAATACTGGCCGTCGCGCCAGAAATAGACGGTTTGGATATCGCCGGGCGCGAACGACGCGCGGGAGAGGCGGAGAGTCATATCGCCCAGAATGGTTTGCCCGCCGATGCCGACGATGAAGGCCCGCGTCCTGCGCGGGGGAGCCGTCCTCCCACGCTGCGCAGATACGCGCCCTGCGGCAGGCTGTAATAATCCCTGATGATAGATCGGCAGAACGTAGCGCGCGACGATGCCCATTTCCCATGTGCGGGCGTTTTTCGGTCTCGCTGTCCGAAATGGAGATGGGCAGGGTGTTCATCAAAACGTCGTCCGCGCCCTTGCCGACGGGGATGAACACCATCTGGTCGTCGTCCACATAGACATTGCGCCCCGCTGCGCGATACCAGCTGACGGCGACCTGTGCCCCGGGAAATACTGCTTATAGCTGACCTGAAAATGGTGGGGATAGATATAAACTTCGCCGATTTCCGGCTCTTCGTAATCCTCGGGATCGTTGTAGAGCGGCGCCTTGCCGTTCGTCGCGAAATCGGAATAGGAATTGCCCTTGGCGATGGCGATGTCGTCGATGGCGTATTCCTTTTCGATTTCCTCGGCGAAGGTGTCGGCCATGTCGGCGGGCGCCGTCGCTCGTGGGGGGATGATCTTCAGGCCGAAGCTGAAGACGGTCAGCTTGCCGGTCGTGTTGTTGCGGACGCTGACCTGCACGCTGCCGTAGAAGCTGTAGGACGTGATTTCCGCGCGCTGGATCATCAGCGGCTGCGCCTTGTTTGACAGGTAGGTGACCTCCTGCGCGCTGCCCTCGCGGGCGAGCATGCGATCGTCAAAGAGCAGCGCCTGCGTATACGGATCGGCGACGCCGGTTTCCTCCAAACCGCAGTCGGCCTGGAACATCTCGATGACGTCGGCGGTGGATTCGGTATACAGCGGGTTCTCGTTCGGCTTGGTGTAATAGCCCAGCGCATAGAGCCGCTTGCGCAGCGCCAGCACGTCGGCGCTGCGGTCGCCGACGTCCAGCGTGTGATATTGCGCCAGCTCCTCCTCCGTATAGGTGAAGGGAATCTCGTTTTTGATATCCGCGATGGGGTCGCGCCCGATGACCGGGAACAGCGCGCGCACCTCGCCCTCCGTGATCGGGATCAGCTCGACGGGCTTCACCTGACGCACCAGCTCGGAGAGCATATAGCCCTCGCGGTGATTCCTTGCCCTTTTCGACGTGCAGCCACAGTTCGCCGTCCTTTTCGACCTCGCCGACGACGGTCAGGGCGGTGTTGGCGGCGATCTCCCCAAGGCGGGAACCGGCGGGCTTTTTGCGCAGGTTGGCGCGCTTGATCGTGCGGACGAGGCGCGGCTCGTCGTCATAGGCGATTTCATCGAACGGCATGCTGCCCATGCCGGTCCAACGCCGCCGAAGGGCATCCGGCTCGTCGCCAAGTGGATGATGGTGTCGTTGATGCACCCGCCGCCGAAAGGCAGCGCGTCCAGCACGCGGCGCTGCACAGCACGGTCTTTCGTGAACAGGTAGCACGCCAGCGGATGCGGCCGTGCGGCGGCGAAGGCAATCGCTTCGTCGATGCCGCTGACGGGCAGAATCGGCAGAATCGGGCCGAAAATTTCCTCCTGCATGACTGGGCTGTCCGGCGAAACATTGCGGAGGATGGTCGGCGCAATGCGCAGGGCGGCGGGGTCGATACTGCCGCCGTAGACGATTTGCCCCGATGCCATCAGCCCGGTCAGACGGTCGAAATGCTTCTGGTTGACGATGTGGACGTACTCCGCGCTGTGCAGCGGGTCAGGGCAAAGCTGGTCGAACTGCCTTTGCAGCGCCGAAACGAAAGCGTCTTCGATTTCGCGCGCCACCAGCACATAATCCGGCGCGACGCACGTCTGCCCGGCGTTGAGCAGGCTCTCTTTGGCGGCATGATGCGCCATTTCGGGAATATCGACGGTGCGGATCTGCGGAATGTTTCGGGAATCCCATTTTGGCGTTTGTCTCGCGAATCCAGCGGATGAAGGCTTCGGCGGCCTCCGCAGTCGGAAGCGTTTGGAGACGACGACGCCCGCGATACGCGCAAGCCTGCCCAGCTTTTTGATGGCAGGCCGCGCCGTATGCGTCGAGGAAATAGGGGGAGAATGACGGCGTTCGCCAGCCCGTGCGGCACGCCGTATTGACCGCCGAGCGAATGGGCCACGCCGTGGACATAGCCGACGTAGGGAGCGGGTGAAGGATACGCCCGCGCAGTAAGCCGCGCGAAGCATATCCGCGCGCGCCTGCATGTCGCCGCCGTCATAAGCCTTGTACAGGCTGTGGACGATGCGCGTCGCCGCCTCTTCGGACATGGCGCGGGTGAGCTTGGTCGTCGAACGCCCGATATAGGCTTCGATGGCGTGGGTCAGGGCATCCATACCCGTCGTCGCGGTCAACATGGGCGGCAGGCCGCGCGTCAGTTCGGGTCGAGCACGGCGTAATCCGGAATGAGCGCGAAATCGTTGATGGGGTATTTGTGGCGCGCGGCGGGATCGGTGATAACGGCGGCGATGGTCGTTTCGCTGCCCGTTCCGGCGGTGGTCGGCACGGCGATGAGCAGCGGCGTGCGTTTTAAAACGCGCAACAGGCCGCGCATGCGTACGCTCTGGCGCGGCTTGACGACGCGCGCGCCGATGACTTTTGCGCAGTCCATCACCGAGCCGCCGCCGACCGCGATGATGGCCTGCGCATGCGCGGAAAGGTAGAGCGCGCGCCCTTCCTCGATGTTCGCGATGGTGGGGTTCGGCACGGTCTTGTCGTAGACGGCGCAGGCGACGGAGGCCGCTTTCAGCGCGTCTTCCAGCCCGCCCGTCAGGCCGAGCGCGCGGACGGAGGCATCCGTCACCAGCAGGACGGAGGAAATCTCCTTTTCCGTCAGCAGCGGAACGATGGAGGCGAGCCCGTCGAGCTGCACCGGCTCGCGATAGGGCAGGATGGGGAGCGCCGCGCGGAAGACCGTCTGATAGGCGCGGCAGAAGAAGGCGTAGGCTTTATTCATGGGAAACTCCTTTGGCGTAGGTTTCAACGGCGGATTGCAGGTTCCGCGTGATGGTCGTCAGAGTTTTGTAAAAAACTTCAATATCTGCGTCGGGAATGGCATCGCTGACGAAGCGGTTGATATCCAGAATGATGGCCTCCACGCGCGCGGCGGTTTCCCGCCCCGACGGGGTGAGGGCATAGCGACGCTTGTAGCCCGCCTGCGCGTCGGCGGACACATATCCCTTCTGCGCCAGATCGCGAAGGACGCGGGAAACCTGACTGCGATCCATCTGCACCGCGCGCGTCAGCTCGCCCTGGGTCAGACTGCCCGCCTCATGCAGGCGGCACAGGCAGTTCGTGTGCGCGCCGGAGAGGGAGAATGCGTCCCATCTGCGCGGCCTTGAGCTTGGCGATGGATTTGGCCGCGCCGGTCATCAACGAGGAAAACTGTTCGAATCGACTGGTATCCAAGGGCACAGCTCCTTTCCTTGATGAATAATACTAATTCTTGTTAAAATGGCTTAATCCGCGCACCATCTTTTTCGCTCTGACTTTGCCTCGTTCCGTTCAACGTACCTCCAGTACGCCTCACTTCACTTGGCTTCGTCAGAACAAAAAATCTGATGCGCTCTGTTAAGCATTTTAACTGCGGATTATATAAAAGATCGACATTTCAGGGGTTCGGCGGAGGCATTATACGACAAAATTGTTGAGCTGTCAACAAAATGAACGCAAAAAGGCGGAAGACAGCCGACGAAAAGCGCGGCAAAATCCAAAGTGGCTTTAGATATGGAGAAGGGGAAAAGAACGGCAAAAAGCGAAAACGCGCCAAAAAAGACCGAGACGCGGGGCGAATATGCGATTTGGAAGACAAAAAACGCGAAAAAAAGGCTGTAAAATGCCCGAAAAAGAATTTGTTTGACTTTTCGCAAACACGCTTGTGTCTAAAGCCGTTTGAGGATGTACAATAAAAGCCATAGACGGGAGAATGTGACGTCATTGTGGCACGCTGTGACGAAGCTGCGCGCGTCCGTCCGGTGTTTCGCTTCACCATGAGATCGTAAGAAGGGAAGGACAAACGAAATGAAAAAAGGATTGACGCTGCTGCTGAGCCTCGTGCTCGTGCTGGCCATGTCCGTCACCGCGTTCGCGGCTGAGGACTGGGTAACGCCGGTTCAGAACATCGAAAAGTGGGACGAAGAGGTGGATTTCCTCGTCGTCGGCTACGGCCTGGCGAGGCGCTGCGGCGGTGGTTGAGGCTTACGACATCGACCCGACCGCCAAGATTCTCGTTCTCGAGAAGATGCCGGAAACCCTCGCGGGCGGCAACTCCATCGCTTCCGGTCAGACGTTCCTGGTGCCCGCTGAGAGCGCTGTGGAAACCGTTAAGACCTACCTCTACAACTGCAACCTGCCCAACCCGATTCCGGATGAGTACCTCACCTGGCTGTGCAACGGCTTCGCGACTCAGCTCCGTGGATCGAGTACGTGGCGGACGGCGTTTACGAAGCTGGCTACGTCGGCGGCGGCGAGCCTCAAGTGGGGGCAGCATGGTTGTTGAGTTCAGCAACTTCGAAGGCTCCACCTTCGATGGCTGCTCCGCTCACCTGCGTGCCAAGGGCGCGACCTTCGAGAACGGCGGCGTGTGGCGCTGCTTCCCAAGGCGGTTGAAAAGCGCGGCATCGACGTGCGCTTTGAGAACCCGGCCGTCTCCCTCGTGCAGGATCCGTTCACGAAGGAAGTTTCCGGCGTGATCGCCCGCCGTGCGGACGGCACCGAGTACTCCGTCAAGTCCAACAAGGGCGTTCTGCTCGCTTGCGGCGGCTATGAGAACAACCTGACCATGCAGCGTGACTTCCACGGCATGGAGACCGTGTACACCGCCGGCACCCCGGGCAACACCGGCGACGGCATCAAGATGCTTATGAAAGCGGGGGCGAAGATGTGGCACATGAAGAACCAGACCCAGTCGGGCGGATTCTGGCTGGGCATCAAGGTTCCGGAGTATGACTCTACCTTCATGCGCAACTTCACCATGGCCGGCAACAGCTGGATCGAAATCGACTCCGAGAACAAGCGCTTCTACGACGAGGCGGGCAGCTACCATCGTCAGCACATGAAGTACATGGGTATGGCCGCTATGTTGACCTGCCGCACGAGCGTGCGCTGCCGGTTTCCCCTCATCTTTGACGAGAAGACCCGTCAGGCTGGTTCCATCGGCAGCCAGTGGCTGAGCTGGCCGACGACCACCGAAGGCTACACCTGGTCCAACGACAACCTGGCTGAGATCGAAAAAGGCTGGATCATCAAGGCTGACACCATCGAAGAGCTGGCTGCGAAGATCGACCGTGACCCGGCTGAGCTGAAGGCGACCATCGACGCTTGGAACGCGGCTTGCGAAGCGGGCGTTGACGCTGAATTCGGCCGTGACCCGGAGAAGATGGAAAAGATCGACACCGCTCCGTACTACGCTGTTTCCATCACCCCGACCCTCGTTGCCACCACCGGCGGCGCGAAGCGCGACACGGCCGGCCGCGTCCTCAACTGGAACGACGAGCCGATCGCGGGCCTCTACGAGGCTGGCGAGCTGGGCAGCTACGTGGCGAACCTCTACCAGAACGGCGTGTTCCTCTCCGAGGCGATGCTCTCCGGCCGTACCGCCGCGCAGACCGCGTTCGGCGCTGTGAGCGAGTTCGAGGCCGTCGTGAAGGGCGAGAGCAACGGCCCGGCTTGGGCGGATGCTGCTGACGGCGTGTACACCGCGACCGTGGACGGCCTGCACGACAAGATCGAGGTCTCCATCACTGTTGCGGGCGGCAAGCTCGAGAACATCGAGATCACCGGCGGCCGTGAGAACATGCTCATCACCGACGAGCAGCTCGCCGAGTACGTTGGCGCGATCATCGCCAACCAGAGCGCTGACGTGGATATCGTCTCCGGCGCGACGGTTGACCTGCCAAGGCGATCGGCACGGCCATCGGCCAGGCGTTGCCAAACGTAATCAAACCTAAATGGGTCAAACCTAAATGGGTATAAGGAATTGGAGACAAAAAGCCTGGGGCTGTCAGACTAATAACACCGATATTTCAAGAATAAAAATAAGTATTTTGTGCCCGAAGGTTTCCAAAGGGGTTTTCGGTTGTTGCTGCCAGTGGCAGAAACAAACAATCGAAAACGGAAAGCCCTTTGGGGGCGATGGGGCAAAGCCCCATATCCAAAATGCTCAGATATTTGTTTCTTGAAATGTTCGGTTTAAGCCTGACAGCCTCAGCCTTTCCGCAAATGAAAAGAATAGCTGAATTTTTGACAGTAAATGAGCAAATCCGAAATTATGCACAAATTCCAATAACGGCGCGCGATGACAATGTTGCGGAAAAGAAACTGCGCATTATGCCGCCGTGCCCGTACCCGGGGGCGCGCATTGCGCGCCCGCGTTTTGTGCAACATTCGCTTTTTGCTCAATGATTGTTCTTGATTTTGCGATTCAAGCCAAGTTTGCTTATGTGGGCAAGCTGAATCCCCGGCGGGAACGCCGGGTTCTTTAGATCTGTAGACAAAAAGCTATTCTCCCCGAAGGGGAGAATAGCCCTTTCCACAAATGAAAGAATAGTGCAGACTATGATGGAGGGGAAGCGGGTTACGCGCGGACGTTTTGAACGGGGGTGTGGCGGATGGGCTTCCACTCGACATGCACCAGCAGTGAGCGTGATGGGTGAGAACATGAACAGCGGGAAGAAGGGCAGATACATCACCTTTTTCAGCGGGAGACGGGGATGCGCCGCCACTCGGCGAGAACGGTGAGCAGGCCGTAAGCGAACATCACGCCATAGCTCCACGTCAGCATATCCAGCAGGGAACGGGCGACATAGCGGGAGCATGAAACGGGGCGAGGAACGACGGCAGGGAGAGCATCGTCACACAGCAGAAGAGATTGATGAAGACGGCGGCGATGGTCAGCAGCGTACAGGGCGCGACGGTCATCAGCATGTCGTAGCAGGAGAAGCGGCGCGGGCCACGCAGACAGCCGCGCAAGCGGCATGCCGCAATGGGCGTTGACCTGATAGAAGCCCTTGGCCCAGCGCATGCGCTGCCGCCACGACTGGGCGAAAGTGACGGGCTGTTCGTCGTAGACAATCGCGTCGTCGCAATAGCCGATGCGCCAGCCGTTGGCCGCGCAGACGGTGGAGAACTGGATGTCTTCGGTGAGCAGATGATACGGCCAGCCGCCGTTTTCTTCGATGATTTTGGAGGAGACCAGAAAGCCCGTGCCGGAGATGGCGCAGTTGGTATGCAGCTTCATGCGGGGATAGTTGAGGAAGCGCGCCTCGCGCAGAAACCAGATGAATACCCGGCGGAAACCCAGCTCGAAGCGAAATTCTTGGAATTTCGATAGCTGGTGAGCACGTCATACCCTGCGCGAAGGTTCGATCCATCGCGGAGACGAAATGCGAATCGACGATATTATCCGCGTCGAAGACGAGGAACGCATGTAATCGGAGAGGGACGGCGGGGAGCGAATCTGGCTGAACAGCTCGTTGAGCGCGTAGCCCTGCCGACCTGATAGGGGTTGAAACGCTCAAACGCGATGGCGCCCGCCTGACGCGCGACGCGGGCGGTAGGGCGTCCGTGCTGTTGTCGGCCAGGACGTAGATATCCAGCAGCTCGGCCGGGCCAATAATCGCGCGCGGAGGCTGGAAATGAGTTCGCCGATGACGCTTTCTCGTTGCGGGCGCAGATCAGCGCGGCATAGCGGCGGCTCCGGCTTGGCGGGCGTCTGCCGCGCGGCTTTCCCTTCTGTCGCGGCAGAACGCAAGGCCGTAAAGCGTGTAGAAAACCTGATACAGATAGGCTAAAAGAGCAGCAGCATGCCGACGATAGTATTGACCTGATCCAAAAAGCGAAGCATAAGCGGATTCCTTTTCGTAAAGGTTTGTTTATGTTTTTACAAAGTACACGCCCTTGGATATAAATGTCAAGAGCAGGAGAGAAATGTGACGCAATTTCGTCCGCTGTTACGCCGAACAACGAATATAAATGGCGAAAAGAAAAACGACAACAACGGGCGCGACAAAACCGCGCCCGTTGTCATCTTTTGTATAAAAATGATTACTTGCTGTTCGCCGGGATGGAAGAACGATCCTTGTCGTCGAAGACGAGCACCTTTGATCTTCTTGTTGCTGTCGGTCAAATCCCAAATCCATTCGGCGTTGATGCCGCCGTCGGCGGATTCGTCGTGCGCGAGGCAGATGTTGCCGCGCGAGGCCTTCGCCCCAGCTTGTCCGCCATGAGGGAATAATCCTTTTGCCGTTTTTCTTGGTGGTCGGGATTTCGCAAAGGTAGTAATTGCCGCTGATGCGGATGGTGTATTTGCTGTAACCGCCCGCGTTTTCGATGGTGCCGCGGCGGGTGACGGTGATGTATTCGCCGGCGGGCGTTTCTACGATGCAGGTGATTTGACGGTGGGCAGGCCGGTGGAGACCGCGCAGGAGCCAATGCGCTCGCCGTTCTTGTAGACGGTCAGGGTCTGCGCCGCTTTGTCGATCCAAGGCCGTACATGTTGCTCGGCTCGACGGTGCGCAGCTTGTTGGTGCGGATATAGCCGCGGACGAACGCGCCGTCTCTCGTTGCGGTAGGCTTCCACGACAGACCAGCCGTCATCCAGGATCCCTCGATCAGGTTCAAGCCCTGGCTCAGGCCGGAGACAGAGCCGATCTCTTCTTGCCGTTGTCGGTGGAATTATAGATGTAGGCGGATTCGGATTCGCTGACGTTCACGCTGACCATCGTGCGGGTGAGCGCTGCCCAGATATCCGCGTCGCTCGCGTTGGCCGTCAGCCCCAGTAGCCCGCGTCCGCCTGATCGACGGTATCGCTCACGCCCACGCCGATTTCATAGCCCTGCTCACCGAGCGTGGTCTTGCTCGAAGTGACATATTCCACCACCTTCTCCGTTTTGCCAGAGGAAGACGGTTTGGCGGGCGCGGCAGAGGAGCCGGGAGGAAGACGGGGACGAGGCGGTATCCTTTGACGCGGAGGCGTTGCCCTTTCGCGGGGCGGAGCCTTCTTCTTTCGTCGTCCGCTGCTGCGCGAGCGGGAATGCCGATGGTCAACTGGCCGCTGACACTGCCGGTGGCTTCGCCGAACTGGTCGGGATCAGCTCGCCGCTGACGGTATAAGCGCCCTACGCTGAGCGGCGAGCCGCTGTCATCGCCGCGACAAAGTCAAAACATGTTGCCGGCAGTGTGTCACTTCCTCGCGATCAGAAGGGTGAGCGAGCCTGGAAGGCCCGTTCAGCGTCAGCGTCAGGGAAGCCCGGCACGTCGGTGGTGAAGGTGAGCTGGGTGTGCGAGCCGCCCGGCACCTCGGAGGTAGGCAGAGATGGGCGGCGTCGGCGCGGATGCCGCAATCGAGGCGGCGGATATTGTGCTGATGGACGACGATCCGGCGAAGATTGCGCAGGGCGTCCGCCACGCGCGCCGGACGATGCGGATTGTGCATCAAAATATCATTTTTGCTCTTGCGGTGAAACTGCTGGTGATGGTGCTGGGTATCTGCGGCTTTGCGAACATGTGGCTGGCGGTCTTTGCGGATGTCGGCGTGGCAATGCTGGCGATTCTCAATGCCATGCGCGCGATGAAAATGAAACAATAATGGAAGAAACGGCGTCTGCGCAGCAAACGAAATGCGGGATGCGCCGCCTTTCCGCAGAAAATGTGTGCGAGAAACAGAGATTTTTTTCTGAAAAGCCTTGATTTTTTCAGGAAACCATGCTACAATAAACAGCGCTGGTTTTCGCACGGTTTTCTGCCGTACTCGAACCCTAAGATTGAGCGGTGTGAACCGCCGATTAACAGTATGAACCGGGAGGTGAACGAAGTTGCCGAATATTAAGTCCGCTAAGAAGCGCGTCAAGGTGAGCGAAAAGAAGAATCTGCGCAACCGTATGATCAAGAGCGCTGTCCGCACTTCTGTCAAGAAGCTGGAGGCCGCGATTGCTGCTGATCCCCAGACTGCGAATGCACAGCTGGTTGTGACCACCTCCGCGATTGATAAGGCCGCGTCGAAGGGCGTTATGCACAAGAATGCTGCCAATCGTAAGAAGGCTCGTCTGGCCAAGCAGCTCGCCAAGGCGACTGTGTAATTTCCAGATTACATAAAAAGCTCCTTCCTCAATCGGGAAGGGGCTTTTTTGAATGCGCTGGCGGTGAAAACAGGCAGAAAGATGGCGGCGGATGATGCGGACGAATAAACTAAAAGGAAACAGCGACGAAGGTTCGCTAAATGGCGAACGATGATGCCGACTGAACGTGCTTATCGTTCGGAAATCCCAAAAGAACGCAAAAAACCGCAAAAACCTTCAAAAAACCTCTTGACGGGCGGGCGAAAAAGTAGTATACTGACAAAGCTGGTTGCGCGAGCCGCCTCAAAGCTGCTTGCGAGATCGGTACGAACCTTGAAAACGATACAGAACAATAACAACGCAAACAAGACAGTAATTCCGAATGAGTGAAACTTGGTCGGGGAAACCTGATTAAGGGATAAAGGATTAAACGAAAGAGTTTGATCCTGGCTCAGGACGAACGCTGGCGGCGTGCCTAACACATGCAAGTCGAGCGGAGACAGTGAGTAGCTTGCTATGAGCTGTTTTAGCGGCGGACGGGTGAGTAACGCGTGAGCAACCTTTCCCAGACAGGGGAATAACACACCGAAAGGTGTACTAATACCGCATAAGACCACGGGTTTCACATGGAACTGGGGTAAAAGAATTATCGGTTTGGGGTGGGCTCGCGTCCGATTAGGTAGTTGGTGAGGTAACGGCCCACCAAGCCGACGATCGGTAGCCGACCTGAGAGGGTGATCGGCCACATTGGGACTGAGACACGGCCCAAACTCCTACGGGAGGCAGCAGTGGGGAATATTGGGCAATGGAGGGAACTCTGACCCAGCAACGCCGCGTGGAGGAAGAAGGTTTTCGGATCGTAAACTCCTGTCCTTGGAGACGAGTAGAAGACGGTATCCAAGGAGGAAGCCCCGGCTAACTACGTGCCAGCAGCCGCGGTAATACGTAGGGGGCAAGCGTTGTCCGGAATAATTGGGCGTAAAGGGCGCGTAGGCGGCTCGGTAAGTCTGGAGTGAAAGTCCTGCTTTTAAGGTGGGAATTGCTTTGGATACTGTCGGGCTTGAGTGCAGGAGAGGTTAGTGGAATTCCCAGTGTAGCGGTGAAATGCGTAGAGATTGGGAGGAACACCAGTGGCGAAGGCGACTAACTGGACTGTAACTGACGCTGAGGCGCGAAAGTGTGGGGAGCAAACAGGATTAGATACCCTGGTAGTCCACACTGTAAACGATGAAGAGTACGGCCGCAAGGTTGAAACTCAAAGGAATTGACGGGGGCCCGCACAAGCAGCGGAGCATGTGGTTTAATTCGACGCAACGCGAAGAACCTTACCAGGTCTTGACATCCCTTAAACTTACAGAGATGTAAGGTGTGCTTGCACAAAGTGAGACAGGTGGTGCATGGTTGTCGTCAGCTCGTGTCGTGAGATGTTGGGTTAAGTCCCGCAACGAGCGCAACCCTTATCTTCAGTTACTAATTGCAGTTGGTCTCAGGATAAGCAATCAAAGTAAAACTTTGACAGCTACTCAATCATGACGATCAAGTTATGAAGGGCGCAGGGTGGATGCCATGGCACTGGACGCCGAAGAAAGACGTGGTAAGCTGCGAAAAGCCACGGGGAGCCGCAAGCAGGCTTTGATCCGTGGATGTCTGAATGGGGAAACCCGGCGGAAGTAATGTTCCGTCATCCGTGAATGAATCCATAGTTCACGAGAAGGGCACCCGGGGAACTGAAACATCTAAGTACCCGGAGGAAAAGAAAGAAACATCGATTTCGTGAGTAGCGGCGAGCGAAAGCGAAGGAGCCCAAACCATTCGACTACGGTTGGGTGGGGTTGTGGGTCAGCAGAACGTACGAGGAAATCTAGGAGAAGAGTTCTGGAAAGGACTTCCAAAGAGGGTAAGAGGCCCGTATCCGAAAAGTTGAATCGGCTAGCTGATACCAGAGTACCACAGGACACGAGGAATCCGGTGGGAAGCAGGAGGGACCACCCTCCAAGGCTAAATACGATCCAGTGACCGATAGCGCATAGTACCGTGAGGGAAAGGTGAAAAGAACCCCGGGAGGGGAGTGAAAGAGAACCTGAAACCCTGTGCTTACAAGCAGAGAGAGCACAATTAAGTGTGATCTCGTACTTTTTGTAGAACGGACCGGCGAGTTACGTTATGCAGCGAGGTTAAGGACTAAAGGTCCGGAGCCGAAGCGAAAGCGAGTCTGAACAGGGCGGAAAGTTGCATGACGTAGACCCGAAACCGGGTGACCTATCCATGGGCAGGTTGAAGTGGAAGTAAAATTTCATGGAGGACCGAACCAGACGTCTGTTGAAAAAGGCGGGGATGACCTGTGGATAGCGGAGAAATTCCAATCGAACCCGGAGATAGCTGGTTCTCCTCGAAATAGCTTTAGGGCTAGCCTCGCATTAGTTTACCGGAGGTAGAGCACTGAATGGTCTAGGGGGCCTCACCGCCTACCGAAACCTATCAAACTGCGAATGCCGGATAAATGATGTGCGGGAGTCAGGCCGCGAGAGATAAGTTCCGCGGTCAAAAGGGGAACACCCCAGATCGTCTGCTAAGGTCCCCAAGTACGCGTTAAGTGGGAAAGGATGTTGGATTGCACAGACAACCAGGATGTTGGCTTAGAAGCAGCCACACATTCAAAGAGTGCGTAATAGCTCACTGGTCGAGTGATCCAGCGCCGAAAATGTAACGGGGCTAAAACGCGACACCGAAGCAGCGGGATGCGTAAGCATCGGTAGAGGAGCATTGTGTGAGGATAGAAGCCAGAGCGGGAGCACTGGTGGACTTCACAGAAGAGAGAATGCCGGTATGAGTAGCGAGACCCATGCGAGAAACATGGGCGTCGAAGGCCCAAGGTTTCCTGGGGAAGGTTCATCCACCCAGGGTAAGTCGGGACCTAAGCCGAGGACTGAGGTCGTAGGCGATGGACAGCAGGTAGAGATTCCTGCACCACTACCACTTGTTTGACGAAGCAGTGACACAGAAGGATAGGACGAGCGCGGTGATGGTCAACCGCGTAGGCGGCACGAGGCTGGGGAGCAGTAAAGTACACTTCCCGAGAAGGCTGAGTGTTGACAGGACCGAAAAAGAGTAGGGAAGCGTCTGAGTTCACGCTGGCGAGAAAAGCTGCTAAGGAGAGTGTGAGTGCCCGTACCGGAAACCGACGCAGGTGGGCGAGGAGAGAATCCTAAGACGAACGGGAGAACCCTTGTTAAGGAACTCGGCAAAATGACCCCGTAACTTCGGGAGAAGGGGTGCCTCGAAAGAGGCCGCAGAGAATAGGCCCAAGCGACTGTTTAGCAAAAACACAGGTATCTGCGAAAGCGAGAGCTGACGTATAGGTGCTGACGCCTGCCCGGTGCTGGAAGGTTAAGGGGAAGTGTTAGGGGAAACCCGAAGCAGAGAACCGAAGCCCCAGTAAACGGCGGCCGTAACTATAACGGTCCTAAGGTAGCGAAATTCCTTGTCGGGTAAGTTCCGACCCGCACGAATGGCGTAACGACTTGGGCACTGTCTCAACAAGGGACCCGGCGAAATTGTAGTATGTGTGAAGATGCACATTACCCGCGATAGGACGGAAAGACCCCGTAGAGCTTTACTGTAACCTGACATTGGATCTTGATAACGGATGCACAGGATAGGTGGGACGCTGGGAGGTGAGGACTTTGGTTTTCGTGGAGCGGCCGTTGGGATACCACTCTTCTGTTATTGAGATTCTAACCTCAAGCCGTAAGCCGGATGAGAGACAGTGTCAGGCGGACAGTTTGACTGGGGCGGTCGCCTCCGAAAGAGTAACGGAGGCGCCCAAAGGTACCCTCAGAATGGATGGAAACCATTCGAAGAGAGCAAAGTCAGAAGGGTGCTTGACTGCGAGACCAACAAGTCGAGCAGGTACGAAAGTAGGGCTTAGTGATCCGGCGGTAAGAGAGTGGAATTGCCGTCGCTCAACGGATAAAAGCTACCTCGGGGATAACAGGCTTATCTCCCCCAAGAGTCCACATCGACGGGGAGGTTTGGCACCTCGATGTCGGCTCGTCGCATCCTGGGGCTGAAGCAGGTCCCAAGGGTTTGGCTGTTCGCCAATTAAAGCGGCACGCGAGCTGGGTTCAGAACGTCGTGAGACAGTTCGGTCCCTATCCATCGTGGGCGAAGGACACATGAGAGGAGCTGCTCCTAGTACGAGAGGACCGGAGTGGACGCATCACTGGTGCAACTGTTGTCGTGCCAACGGCACAGCAGGGAAGCGAAATGCGGACGGGATAAACGCTGAAGGCATCTAAGCGTGAAGCCCACCTCAAGAATAAGTGTCCCATTCGAAAGAAGTAAGACCCCTGGAAGACTACCAGGTGATAGGTCATCGGTGAAAGAGCGGCAACGTTTGGAGCTTGATGATACTAATCGGTCGAGGAACTGGTTATACGAGATGTAAGCAATCTGGATGTGGTTTTCATACGAAGATGCGAGATGCAATCTGGATGTGCGGTTTTCAGGGTACGCAAAAACCCTATACGATTTCCGGTGACAATGG
>VOFC01005883.1_pt1 | contig 17204 bp, 28 predicted proteins | sample 5384161 | NCBI WGS metagenome assembly VOFC01 (sample SAMN12384722, study PRJNA508395) | human gut metagenome | isolation source: healthy gut B | host: Homo sapiens
TTCAGCACGCCTTTTCCTGAGCCAGAAGTATCGGTGAAGTAGACTCCACCATCTGTTGACGTATTAAGAGACCCACTCGCAAATTTTTGGGCTTTGTCATCTTGGACTTTGAAGGTCTCATTTTTATTGCCAATGATGGTCTGATTGGTGAGTCCAACAACGGCCACTTCATCGTTAAAATTATTGGCATATTCTGGATTAGAGTCGTAGGCACCAAAACCAAACATGTTAGCGCCTGGATTAGTGGCTACTCCAGCAGTTCCAAGGGAACTTTCATTTAAGGCAATTGCTACAATGGCACGAACATCTAGATTAGACTTAGCCTCCCAGTCTAAGAGCTTTTTTACCATTGATGCGTTTCTTGTCATAGGAGATTCCTAAAGTATCTAAAAACCGTCCAATTGCTCTGCTTTAATACCATAGCGATGAACGAGTAAGTTATGGGTATAGGGATCACCATTTGACCAGTGGTCCGTGTAGGTTGCCCCATTTGGTGATTGAGAAGAGCCACCAGTGCTACCTCCTCCGACTGCTCCCATAATGATGATAATGATAAAAATAGGAAAAAAAAGAGAGGAATAAGACTAGCTAATAGAAACCATTTTAGTTTTTTCATCGACTCTCCTTTCTACTTTCAATGTCTGATATAAGCTGTAAATAGAACAGTCCCAAAGCGCCATTTGGCATCTAAGACGACGGAATGAGATTTTGTTTGTGCAATGATCTGATCTCTGTCTTTTTCTGAGACTGGAAATAAAAGAAGGAAATCGACGGAGCGTTTCCCTTCTTGGTAGGCCTTAAAAAGTGTTTCTTCAAGCATTCTTGGAAAGGCTGTTCTTGAGCGTATTTTAGTATTCATTCTATTCTCCTCTCAATTGGTTTAGGCGTTGTGTTAAACGATCTCGTCGCTCGATATTGGCTCTTATTTATCGTCTCGTGTCATAGTCTGACGATAAGCACGGGTGAAGACATTTGAACCTTGGGCTTTATACATGGCTTGAGGGTCCTTGTAAGCATCCAATCTCCGTTCTAGGATATTGATACGGTGTTGTTTGAATGGTGACATCCACTCTTTTCTGAGCGTTTGGAATTCGTCCTCTGGACTAGGTATTCCTTCTGACATGATTGGTGCCTCATTTGGAGGTGTTGGGCTCTCTTCTTCAATCGGCTTGAAGTTATCAGGTGGTGTCTGTGTTGGAGGAATGATTGGTTCTGGAGATTCTGGACGTTATTGGAGCCTCTGTTGGTACAGATGGCATGGCAGTTTCCGGTTGGACTTGGTTCTTTACGGGTAAAGAAAGGAACCAGCATTTTGGAAATGGCTCTTGGCATTCATCATTACTCCAGTCCCAAAACCGGCTCCAGCCAATGCAAAGTTTCCGAGGTGTTGAGCCGTCGCAAGGCTTCGTGTTGGGACTTGTGAAGCAACCTCTTTGGTCTTTGTGACGCCATGTTCAACTTTAGTTCCAATATCTGTTGCAACCATTCGAGCTTTGGAGCCAAGAACGAATTGGAGGAGTTGGCCTTTAAATCTCCAGATAAGGAAATAGATGACGCCTTTAGAAACTACCGATACTAAGAGTTTGAAGACAAGACCAAATAAAAGAAGTGACGGTAAGGTTTTTAGAACACCATCAAACCCATTTGTGACTATGTTTTCTATCATTTTTTCAATATAGAAAATAAGGAGTGTTAAGAGAGTAGTAATTGCTGGAAAAATCAAGCCCCCAAACATAACTTTAAGCACTCCAAAGACCAACTCTTGCATTCTTGGAACGAATGACATGAGAAGGACTACTGGGAAAAGTAGAATCATGGTGAGGACAAGGATTTGGGCCACCACATTTAAGAGCTGGATAAGAATAATAGGGACGGCTAATACAAAGGCTTCTACAATTTTAAAAATCACATAGAACATCCGAGTGAAAAGATGAAGTCTGGCATAGCTGACACCCAACGGTTCTTTTTTCACCATCATCGTTGGCTCCATCTCCTAAATCATCTAAATACTTGAACGGTCTTTAGCTTTGACTGCCTTGAAGTTCCCATTCTTATCACTCGTTCCAAGGACTTTACTGTCGTCAAATGCTTCTTCTTTGCCATCTTGGCTGTTCTTGTATTTTCCATTTTCTTGGCCAGTATTGACAAAGACATAGGCTTTATAGGACGTTTCTGCAATGTAGCTATCCGACATCGATTTTCCAATTTTAATTGACTTGTCTTTGGCATAGTCCACCTTAATTCCTGCAATCTTTTTGGTAACGTCTTTAGAGACGTTATTAACGGTATCGAGGAGATAGAGCCCACCAGAAGTTCCAACGACTGTCCCAAAGTACCCCAGAGCTAATAGGAGTACTAGACAGACATGGAGGAGTGTTCTTGAAAAAGAGCCTTTTGAGAAGAAATATTGGTAGAACAGGTAGAAAGCTAAAACCAAAAAGCAAGATCCCTACAAGTGATTTGTTGGTAATGTTGCCAGAATTAGAGCCCGTAAATCCGTGCCAAATACTGCTTGCTCCATGAAAGACATAGGTTTTATAGGTGGCGTATAGATCAATCTTTTCTAAGATGCGAATGAGGAAGGGAAAAGAAGCCAACGACGGCATTAAGAATGAAAAAAGAAGAGGTTTGACGAAGAGTTCATTAATTAGGACCCAGGCTCCATTAAAGGAGCCAAAGTTGGTTGGTTCCATGTAGGACTTTAGGGAGAAGATATCCACTCCCTTTAGCTTGGCAAAAGCTTCTTGCATCAGTTCACCTCCTAACTAGCGTATTTATTTTCGAGACTTGAAGAAACCGTTGCTTTCATAGGTTTTAGAAGCATATCAATATCTTCAAAAGAGATTGTGGACGGAAATCATATTGAGATTACCGTAGACATCGTAGTAAAGGCACTGACCAGAGATCATATTATCAATCCATTCGAGGTTACTTTCAGTGACTTCGAGATTGACGTGTCTGAGGATATCTTCACGTTCAGACTTTTCATAGAAAGCAAAGATGGTCCCAAATCCCGTCGTGTCATCGTCATTTTCTGCATCATGTACAGATTGAGTAATTAGTGCTAAGGTATTGTTTTTAGAGCGTCCAATACGTCTCATATTTTTGATGACGGCCTTTCCTTCTGCGGATTTCATCAAAATCCAGGCTTCGTCAAAGAACTCAATGGTGTCTTCATTTTCATTGCGTTCGCCAAAGTGGGTACAAAGGCCCCAAGCGCAAACATGAGGGCAATAGAGTTTCGTTCATGATCTGATATTTTTGTGGAGTCATCTTTTGGAAGCTTGAGGTTATTGACTTCTAGGATAGTAACTCGTGACTCATAGTTAAGACCCGGAGTTGTGCCATCTGAGAAAGGCGAGTTCCAAGATAGAGTTCGTCACAATGGACGTCAGGTAGCGACCCACTGAGGCAATTTCAGATGAGGAAGCCTGTCTTAAGGCTTCTAGGACATGTTTAAAGCCGACGTTTTCACCAGCTACTCGACGTTCTACGATAGCGTTAATGGCTTCTGTGATGGCTGTTTTCTGGTCCATTGTCACGTCATCGACAGCTTGTAGTAGAAACTCGAGCATGTTCTTTGCGACCTCTACAGCTTGTTCCTTATCTAGAACTACAATAGGATCTAAGACTCCGTGGTTTGATGGTAGTGAGCTATCCAGTGTCACAAAAGTTAAAGTTATCAATCTGTTTTTGCGTTCGGGGTAGCGTCTGTGCAAATTCTGGGGAACTAATTACTTGTTGGTAGTGATTTCTAAGTTCACGTTTCGGGTCAATGTAGAGAGTTTTGACATTTTGTAGAGCGACACTTAAAAAGATAATCTGAGCGAGGAAAGATTTTCCTTGTCCTGTCGCACCTGTAATAATGATATGTGGGTTCTTGGTAATCTTTCCAGCGATATCTTCTTTATTTCCTACTGTCGCATTGTAGAGAACAATGTTCTTTGAGGAATCAATAGCTTTTGCAATATTGTCCCAACGTGCCTGTCCAGTTGTCTACTCGGCCGATATACCAACCGATCCGGTTTCCTGAGGACGTATTGGTAAAGGGCATGAGTTCTGAAAAGCCACGAGCTGTGACCATATGTGTCCAAGTGCGTGTTTTCTTTTTGAGGAGGTTTTCTCCGTAGAGATAGGGCTTGGAAAAGATATGGACCGTCTTCGAAGCCTCACTAATCTCAACGCCCATATCATCAAAATAATTAAGGACCACTTGTCGTCTTTGGCGGAGCTGGTGAACACTTGAAGCTGAGACGATCAAGATAGGCTCCATATTCGATGATATCTTCCTTGTTTCCGACTTTCTTCATCAAGTCTTTTTAGGGAGATAGATCCCATGATGATCTCGTCTTGTTGGACGGTATCAGTATTTTCTGCCTCTTCCATGATGTTTCGATAACGAGTATTGGAACGTCCCATTCTCCCCTTGATTTTGTTAGTATCAATGAATTCTGCCTTGATGCGTAGTTCCACGGGAAAATTCAAGCGCTGGATAAATTCTCCTAAGTGAAAACCATTGAATTGAACTGGGAAACTTTCCAACAGGAAGAATAGTCACAAAAGAGGAACCATAAGGGACTTTCGAGTTTGAGGAAGCCTCCTTTTAGGACTTTAATCAGGGTGTCTGTGATATTAAATTGGGAGCGATTAGCAAGGACCTCTTTCTTGTAGTGGGGAATATAGCGGAGGTATTGCATCCGCTGGTAGTAGAAAAGAGTTCTTCATTGGTCAGACGTTTAGCACGTAGGACGGAGAAAGCTTGGAAAATAGTGAATTCATCACTTCTGTAATCGTCATACCATGTGGGACTCAATGCGTATTCATAGCCAAGCCCTTTTTGCGATTTTTCTGAAAAGTCTGTAAAGCTTTCATAGGCTAAGTCTTTAAGTGTTGCCCCGTGATTTTGTTTGCGAAGGCTGACTCCCAATAACCCAATCAAACTGATAAGGGATCTCCATCTCGTCTGTTAGACGATCCACCGTGTAAAGAAGCAATTCTTCTCCTAGTTCACGGCTGTCGTCTGCCAATGCTTCTGAAAAGTCCCGCATTTTTCTCTTCTAGGAGATAATCTTTTGGAATGAGAGAGATTTCAAAGTGCTGGTTCTTTTGGAGTTTTTTCATCATTTGCGCAACTGTAATTTTGTGTTTACCCATTTTTTCTCATCATCCGTAATAGTGATGGGAGTATTGGGAATACGGTAATAAGCCACTACCGTTCGATCTTTTTAAGGGCTAGATTTTCATGAGTTTCCCTAATAGGATAGGTTAAGGTAATACTCATAGAACCTCCTTTTCTATAGGTTTTTTTTTCAAAGACAATTTCTTTTACAGGCTCTATTCGGTCTTCATGGTAGATTGCTTTTTTATTGAGCTTAAAATCCCAGAAGTAAATCAGGTAGTCCCCAATGAAAACGTGCATCTTCTTACCGTGTGGTTCGTATTCGGTGTAGAATTTAGCAAGTTTATAGGGGAGGTACCAATAGAGCAGTAGTGAAATAGAGTGTGTTAATTTTGCGAGAGGAACCAAGATGAATCCTCCAAATAGCAACATCGCTACAAAAACAAAGGTAAAGACAATGAAAAAGGACAATTGCATTGGTGTCGCAAAGTACCAAAGGCGAGTCCCTTTTTTTGTCTTGATTTCCTGGATCCAATAGGGGCGTTTAAGCCCTTACTGTAGTCATAGAGCCTTTCGTCAGCCATACTTAAAGTCCTGAATCAATACCAAAGAGTCGTAGGAACCAGCCGACCACTTTTAGGATATCTTGCCCTTTGGCGATTGAGACAATGACGGCGTAGAACCCAACGACTGAGAAGAGTTGAAGCCAAGAACTGTTTCGCCAAGCTTTAATAGCCAACAAAACAGCGATAGCGGTGAGAATCCAAATCCCATCGCCTTGGAGGAAGGTACGTAGATTGTCTGTATTCATAGAGTTCTCCTATTCTTTATCATTTGCATAGTTTAGTGGAATAGTGTGTTCTAGTTTTGTGACATAGTAGCTCTTTTCTTTTTCTGAGAGGGTAAAGGTGAAGTTTTCAGAATGTGTCGTTCCTCCCACCTCAAAGGTTGCTTGGACATAGGCGATGAGATTAGCCCCATCTTTTTTAAGGTAGGTATAATCAATCGTTTTGAAGGTGGTATTGGCTACAATAGCAACGTTCTTAGCAATAAGGTTGAGGTTGTCTTGGTTAGTGGTATAGTTGGTAAAGAACACCTTGAGGAACTTTTCAACCTTCTTGTGCTGGTTATCTGAGGCGTGGTCGTTAGCTGTTGAGTTGAAGCTGATCGTCTTCGCTAAAGTGTCCAGCTTGTGAGGATTCAATGGCAGAGAACCAAGGGAGACCAGAAACGTAGTATTTCCCCTCTTTTTCATCAAAGGGAATATTAAATCCCGTTACCAGTTCTTTTCCTCGGTGTCTTTGTCATGTTGTTGGGTTATTTCCTTGTATTTGACCTTGTAGGTGGCTACCTTACCCTCTACCGTGACTAATTGTGAGTAGAGCAAGGGTACTTGGGTTACGCACTTGACCTTGTGCTTTGACGTCTGGAACGAAGTTATAGAAACTGTTGAGGTGTTCGACTTGAGCTTGTTGTTTGTCTCCTTCTTGTGGAAGGGTAAAATAAGCATAAACATAGTCATTGAGATAATACTGGAGCTTGTAGTCGTACTTACGATTAGCGTTAACAGGCTGTGCTTTTGTTTTTGAGTCGCTTCCACTTGAGCTTGTAGTGTTCCCACTTTATTTGAGAGTGTGATAGCACGAAGAGCACCCGAAAGACCAACAAAAAGGAGGAAAGCAATTCCTCCTATGACTGCGATATTGACGGTCTTTTTATTGGTGACTTTTAGTTTTGGTGGACCTCCTTCTTCTCCACCTTTTTAAAGTTTGAGAGGTATTCCCTTGCTTTTAGTAAGTAACGTTTGGCTTTTATCATAGGTCCTCCTTCTAGAGACTAGCGAGTTCGATGAGTTTAGACCCTTTAGCGTAGAGGCGCTTATTGGCTTTTTCAATCTCACTGTTGATGTAGTAGTAGCCTCGTAACTCATTATGAGTTGTTCGACTAACTCAGGCTTTAGGTCTTTGGCTTCCTCTTTCTTGAGCAGAGCGTTTGAGTTCTCCAGCCTTGGTCCAAGCTTGTTTGTGGTCTTTCTTTTTTGATCAATTCTCCGAGTTCGTTGGTAACTTGTCCAACTTTTGGTTTCAAACATCGTCTTAGTGGCCATGTCAATTTCCTTTCTAAATGTTTCGTGATTGTTTTTGATGGTCTGTTGAATATAGGCAATGAGAGAGGGGCGCATTCGTTTATTGAGATTTAGAACCTGACCGTCTAGGGTGAAACAGGCATGTTCATAGTCGTAGAAGCCCCTGTCATCTGGTGACTTTTCGGTACACCTTCCAGCACATTCATAGTAGAAGTCCTTCCCTTTTCTAAGGAGGATATACATGTTCCAAAACTCCTTGATCAGGGGAAGAAGGAGGAAGTCTGCTTGATAGATTTTCTTAAGCATGACATTAGCCTTCTAGGAGGTCCTCGTAGCCTAGTGCTTGGTAAATAAAATCTGTATCAAACCAGAGCCAGTCATTGATTTGAGTGTCTGTAGGGGTATTCCCAGAAAAGAGGTCTTCACAGATGGTGGTTAGGGTATCTATACCACCACGTTCACGGACAGTGTTTAAGGTACTCAGTCCACCAGACCAGGCTTTAAAGTTGTTTAGTGAATTGATTTCGACTTTGTATTCCATAAGGGATTTCCTTTCTAGTGTTTATAGTGTTTGTTGGTTTTGAGGAGTCTTAAGATAGCCTCCCACGATCAGTGATTTCACCGCTATTTTGAATCATTTTTCATGTATTCTGTTTGCATGATTTTGTCTGCTTCAGAAACGAGTGCGAGAGAGTTTGCGACTTGATAGGTTAACCAGCGCATGGTCCGTTCGATACTGTAGGGTTGTGGACTGGTTGAGAGTTTTAGGGGTTCAACTCCTCCAAAGAGTCTTTGCCATTTTTCATCGGGCTTATAGGCTCCAAAACGGGTGACACCATCATAGACTTGGATTTCCTTGTTCACGATACCTCTTGCGATTTCTCCGAGATCCACACCGTTGATGTATTCCTCCACAACCCCTTGGGCTTTCTGGTCTGAAAAGCGTAGCTCGTAGCGGTTCCAGATGCCAAAAATCTCCAAGGATTCTTCCAAGGAGATGTTTTCCATACGGGCGATTTCGTACCGCTTTTCATAAAAGTTGAAGTAGAGCTGACTTTGACGGCTCCCAAAGTAAAGGGAAAGACCGTGATTAGCTTCCATGTCCTCGTTATCGGTGAAGGATCCCCCACCTGTGATATTCCATTTTCGAAGGGTATCTAGGACAATTTCTTTGGCATAGAGCTTATCAATGAGCTTTGGGATCTGGATATGTTCCTCCTCGTGCCCATAGCCTTTATAGAGTTCGTCTAGGGCGATATCAAGGCGTTTTACCCTGACATCCTGGTAGGCATAGAGAATAGTTTGAAGAAAGGTCTGCCAAGAAATCCCCTTGTGTTCTAAGAGGAGTTCCATCTCCCGACAGCCTTGACCAGAGAGTTGTAGACAGGTTTGGTAGTCATTAGTCGCAGACTTATCAAAGAAATCGAAAATCCAAATGTTTCCCCGTTGCCACAAGTGGGTATAATTCATAATCCGAGTTTCTTGGTCGGTAAATTCGCTTAAGTGACAAAAAAGAAAGTTCTCACAGAAAGCTTCTAAATCTCGTATACTGGGAAGGCTAAGTCGTAAATAGTCGATGTGAGCCTTGAGATTGTTTTTGTGACACTCTTGATAATAACCGAGTTTTTTTCTTTGAGTTTTCGGAATTTGTCAATGGTGAGACCTCTTTTCCCCTGATTCATAGGAGCGGTAAGTTCTTACGGGTAAGTCAACAGCTTGTGCAAAGGCTTTTTGGCTAAGTCCTGTTTGTTTTCTGAAGTTTTGATCTGAAAGGGACTCATTTTAGTCATTCGTGGAAACACCTCCTTTTAATTAAGTGACACACTTTTTGGACCAAAGTGACACACTTTCTAAATCTTGAAATCCCAACTCCCACAAGGAATGAGGAGGGGTGGACGTGGCACTTTGGCCAAATGTAACCCCCTATTAGAAATCGGGGGTTGAAGTTCATCATGGCCTAGGAACTTCGGGTTACGGTCTGCGCCTGACCTGTGGTCAGGCTTGCCCTTGCCCTTGTCCTAGCCCATGATGACTAAGAGTCGCTTCAACGGCTTTTGGATAAGATTTGCGTCCCTCCCTCCTCAAAGTGGATAAGACTTTCAAGGAGGAGTTCTTCTTGAAAAGGATCGACTAGAATGGCGGATTCCGTCCGTTCAATAACAATGCCTTGTTCTTGCAAGAGATAAATAATCTTTCGAAGTGTCGCCATTTTAAGATCCTGTTCTTCCGCAAACTCCTTGAGCGGACGTTCGTTAGCTTCAAGATTTATAGCTTCTTCCTCCTCGATCAATTCAGTTTTTTCAGTTTGTGGTTGTTTCTCTCCAAAAACTTCAAATTCTTCGCCATTAAATTCCATAATAGGGATTTTTGCGTAGGCATCATAGAAAGGAGAAGCCTTGGTCGAGTGGGACGTAAGGAGAGAAGAATTCCCCAGCCAAGTCTCCCGTTATTAGCAATATAGCCTCGTCCTTAACTTTGACACCATTGATTTCATCGAGCTTTTTGAACTCTTTTGTTTTGTTAGCATCTCCAAACATCATGTCATAACCCGTTGATTCCAAGTGTCCAACTGAGAGACGTTTCATAAAGTTATCTCGAAGAGCTGTCTTGATGAATTCCCCGTCAGGTCGTTGCATGGCAAAGATGATAAAGACACCAGCTTGACGGCCCTCTAGAACGAGTAACTGTGAGAGATATTCCATGAGTTCCGATTGTTGGCTATAGTCACGATCAATCTTTGCCATAAGGGCTGCCCACTCGTCGACGAGGATAAATTTTGGGTGTCATGCCGTAGTGTGTAAAGTTCTTCCCAGCTTGAAATTTGGGTGATGTAGACATAAGCTCATAACGTTTTTTTTCCATGAAGGCGACATTTTCTTTAAAACACTGAATGATATCCTCCTTACTAGTATAAACACGACCATGAAAGACAGGAATCTTTTTTGAGCCCAGCCAGGTCAGAGTTCTTTGGATCACAGATATCCACAAAGCCAACCTTGGCCAGTGCATAGATAATGGTCATAAGGACAACGGTTTTACCACCTCCTGTTCCCCCGCCAATGAGCAAGTGAGGCTCTTCAATATAATCCCAAGTGACGTCTTTCATAAGTTGAAGCTTAGAACCCTTGACCTCAACTTCGTTAATGGTGATACGGCTATCAATACGGTTGATAGCAATGTCATAGGTGATGAAACGCTTGTCAAAGGTTTTATTACGAAAAGTCCCCGTTAAACATGACTTCAAGAGAGTTGCCCCAAGATTTAGAAAACGATCCTGAAATTTATTCCCTTCTAGAATTAAACTCACTTCAATCTTGTAACGAGACTGTTTCAAGTAGACCTGGGGAAGGACAATCTTTTCAATCGTTTTATTTTCACGCCTGATATTTTTAATCAAATAGAGGTTGTTTTCTATCAGGAAGCGAGATAAAATCCGTAGGCTATTGAGCTTTTGGAAGAAGATGATTTTCTCGTAGCACATGCGATTCAGTAGATAAGCCACTAAACAAGAAGCAATAAGAACCCCCCCCATAAAATAAACTTGTGGTGAGGGATGGTCTTTCAATACTTCTAGGTTAAGATAGCAATAATTTCCAATAGCTAATAAAGAAGGGAACCACCAGATAAACCAGGTGATTCCCCGAATATGACGATAAAGGTTCTAACTCTTATCCCACGATAGGTAAAGAGCTTCATAGTACATCACCTCCTAATGATCCTTTCTTAGTGTCTAGAGGTTTATTTTCCTTGATAGGTGTTCCTCCATTCTTTTTCTTGATTTTAGAAGCAAAAGAGCTTGTAAATATCATTGCGGTTGACGTGAGTGTGGGTGATGACAATATCTTCTAGCTCTACCTCTTCTCGGTATTTAATCCCTAAGTCTTCGATTTCGGACTGCGCCATATCAGCAATGGTGAAAAAAGAGGGTTTCATGTTGGACAGAAGAGTGAATCGCCACCACAATCCCACGGATTTCTCCTGTGTTGACTTGGACGAAAATGAGCCGTCAGGGATTTCGTTGGGTGCGGTCTTCTTCAAAGATGATATCAGGCCCTTCAATGCCACGGAAAGATAGTTTTCCAAGGACTTCTGGGACGTTTAGGCCATCTGTAATGACACGATATGTCTTGTCCGCAATCTGTAGTTTTTCACCGTAGTTTAATCCAATTTTAGCCATAGGTATTTTCTCCTTTATTTCTTATTTTTTTAGGACTAATTTTTTTTCCGCAAAGACATTAAGAGCTGGGGCAACTGAAGTTGCCGTTTAGAGCCGTATCTGAGAGAAAAATGGGTTGACCGCTTCTACGAGAGCATCTTCTGGGAAAACGGTGGTAGAAGCAGGGGTAATGACGTGAAAAGCACCGTGCTTCTCGCTATTAAGGATATGGCGTTGGTATTTGCCTTCTTTACCAAAGATAAAACGAGGAGCATTTCCTAATTTTTCGTAGTAAGCAGGGCCGATAAAGTCTGGTTTCATAACAAGTGTTTCTGGAATCATAAGATTTTCCTTTCTGATTTTGAACAAAAAAAAAAAGAGTTAAGCTAGTTGCTTCACTCTTGAATAATAGTGTGTAAAAAGTTTACGTTTAAACTGTCGACTATAGAACTGAATATCACCACTAGGATAGCTGTTTCTACGAGCTTCTTGGACTAAATGTTCGAGGTCAATAAGAGCTTGTGCATAAAGTTTAGCTTGTAGTTTAGGCGAGTAGCTAAACATGCCATAGGTGAATTCATAGTTATCGTATAGGCGTTTACATTGTAATGCGAAAAAGTTAGTCATAATTTCTCCTTTATTATAAGCGTAAAAAAGCTACTAAGATACAAAGAAAGACTTAGTAGCTTGAGAGTAAGTCCATCTATATAGATAGACAGCAGTAAAGAAAAGTTGTTTGGTAGGAAAGAACCCTCTTTCCACGGTGGCAACGTTTAGCAAGGTGCTTTGCGTCAATTACCATCGCTTGCCCGGCCAATCTCTTGAGGTAGTTCTTATCATACCCTAGGGATTCTCTTACGCAATCTTGCGTAACCAGTTCACTTTACTATTCGGAAAAGTGCTAATCGTCCGAAATGCGTGGAAGCCCACAAAATACTTGTTTTTATCTTCACTTCAACCATCAATGGACTTGACTTTACTTATCAAAACAATTACAATAAAAGGTACGAAGTTTAGTGTAGTTTGATAGTCAGTCCTCTGGTTGTCAGACGCACTTTTTATTTAATTGTCAATGATCCGGGAAATGCCTTGAAAGGGTTATTATTTTCAATTTTCAATACAACTATCAGTTATATTTAAATTATACAACCTTGGTTGTATTTTGTCAAGGGATAATTTGAAAATTTTTTTAAAAAAATTTTTAGAGGTTAAAGATGGAATTTTCGGAACGCTTAAAAAATCTTTTAGAAGAAAGTAGGATTGACTCAGGTTGATATCGCAGGGAAAACTATTAGGAATTTCGCAACAAGCATATATGCTTCATGGGAACGTGGAGTCAAAAAACCAACACAAGAAAATCTTGTCAAGATTGCACAAGACTTTGAATGTATCAGTTGATTATTTAGTTGGCAATTCAGAAGAAAAAATCTGATGAACTAGATAATATTGAATTGCTTTTCCGTATGAATTCAAAAGGGGATTGACCGAAAGAAGAAAAAGATATCTTCAAAAAAGAATTGATTGAATTTATGGAAGAACGGAAGAAAACATTTTATAAGGAGAGATAAATGGCTTTGTATACAATTCCCGGTTTAATAGTTTCAGTTTTGACACTTTTATCAATATGGCATGATAAAAGGACTACAGATATCGAAGGTTTAAAAAGAGCTTTTCTTTTCAAATTCATTATATCGGTCTAATTTAGAGCATACTAATACTTTTAGTTGAATTAATTTTACTTTATTTTTTTTTACAAGGATCTTGAACTTAGGTCTTTTTTATAACGATATTGTTTTGGAGTATTCTTCATACCTATATCTTTTTATTTTTATTGATGTTTTTCTATTACTATTGTACCTTCCTTATTTTAGTAATGATACTATTAAAGTTGAAAAATATGGAGATCAGTATCTGATTCAGTCGAAGTCAACTAGCAAGAATATCAATGTTGGTATAATGTATTTTGTTGAAAAGTTTAGGTATACAATTGGACTAAGGATTTCAACATTTTTATATAGATTATTACTATTTTCGTCACTATTAATTTGGATAATAGTAGTGAGTGAATGTTGTACATAATAGTAGACTAAAGGATTGAAATATCCATTTGTAGCTAATGAAAAAAATTTATAAAAAACATAAAACCTATTGATATATATGAGGTTAAAGATAATAAAATTATAAAGGGACTCTTCCGAAAGATAAGGTGTTTTCAATTGCTAAAGGGACATTTTTCCCTTGATTATGAAAAATTGAAAAAGGAATTAAAGGGGTGGGGGAGCCTAATATTTATAATAGTTTATATGGATTATTATCTAGTAAAAAAATCTCAATAAGAAAAAAGGTTCTAAATTATATTTTGAAAATGGGGACTTACCATTTATGTAAAATGATAAGTCTAATGAATTTCTTGAGTATTATATTTCCAGTGGAAATCGTGCCACTCTTTTTCTATATACATTGTTGATTCAAGTATGAACAAACTTCGGGGAAGTAATTGCAAACCAGAAAGAAATGGCAAAGATACTGTATATAGTTTTATAGTTGGATATACCAAAGAAAATATTGATTATAATAAATTTCTACATAACGCCATGTTATTGAATGGAATTCAAGGTTAATTTCAATTATTTTTATTCTGTTTAACTTTGTGGAACTATACCTATATATTTGTTTTGATAGCTTTTTTGTCTATTTCCTTACGAGAAGGAAAGTAACAAATGGAATATCATGTATGATGCGTATTATATAGGTTATTATATGTGCTATCTTTTTTGATCTTTATTAATTATATGGTTTTTCTTAAGACAAAATATATTCATAAAAAGACTAAAATCTATATCAAATTAAGTATAATGCCAAGTATTGTTTTGTTGTAAAAAAAATTTTTTTACGGATGGTAAAATAAAATAGGATGAAGCTTGTGGATAAAGCTGTTATTATAAGAAGAAATATGAATATACTAGTTTACAGGATAATAGTCAAAAAACTGGAAGATGAATTACGAATAATTTCTTATAAAATGTATTTAATATATGGTCGAAATATTTTTTCTGATTATAATTGGTTTTTTAAAATGTCATCTCATCTCTTTAAATTATTAACTAATTCATTTAATAAAGACAAGAGTAATGATTAATAGTGGACAATCGTCCACTTTTTTATAAAATAAACTCAACCAAATTGATTTAGTTTCATCATTCATACTTAAAGGATGGTATCTTTCTTTGGATGAATTGAATAAAAGTACAAAACAGATAATAAATAATGATATTTCATTACTTAAAAATTTCAATTTTTCTTTTCAATATTTTTCTAGAAAGATCAAATCCAAGTCATTAGTCATCACTTTTCTAATCACAAGATAGAAGGTTTGACAGTAGTTGATAAGGGGGATTAGTTTTTCTCTTATGAGATGATAGATAATAAAAGTAAAACAGAATTTTACAGTCTGTCATGAATTAGGTCATTGATCTTAAACATGATGGAAATTATTTTGCAGAATCTAGTTGAAAATCAGGAGAATTACTTGAAAAGAGGCAAATATATTTCAGCTGTTGTCTTGGATGCCTGACATTGTTCTGTTGTCAAAATCTACTATAGTTGTGATATTTTTTCAACAAGTTCAAGAAAGTCTGTTAAAGTTTCAAAACAGGCTTTATTCTTTTCGTCTTTTGACTTTCTACGGGAATATTATTCTGGTAAAGATAATGAAATCAAACAAGCAGTTGAGACATATATTGAAGGGAATAACGATTCTATTTTTTGTTTATTTCATGATATTAGAGAGCAGGTTATAGAGGAACGGATCAATTTCAACCTTCCCTTATTAATCAGGTTAAGCAGAGAGTGAGTGCGGTTTTACAACTAGTCAAGAATATCCAGATTTATTGAATCAAGATAATGGAAAGCAATCAAGGAAGAAAATATTAATTTAAAAACGTGGCTTATTTATAATAAAGGGAAGTCGATTGCATATGTTTGGGATAAAGAAAATTCTCAGATGAAGAGGGAAGAAAAAAGGCACAAATTACAGTTTTATTAATGTGAGGTGAATTATGTATCAACCAGAAAAAACTAAAAGCTCGTAGAAAAGAGCTACAAAATGACTCCAAAAGATATAGCGGATCAATTAGGAATCAGCTATCAAGCCTATTCTGCATGGGAACGTGGAGTAAAAGAACCATCCAAGGATAAAGTACAACGACTAGAACAAATACTCAGAGTACCCAAAGGCTATTTTACAGAGATTGAGATTGTTCGTCTGTATAATACGTTGTCGAATAAAGGTAAAAAATCAAGTAGTAGAATATGCACGTGACTTGGTGCAAAAAGAAAAACTCAAACAAGTAATATCAGTTTCAGAAAATTTCCTGAAAGGCGTGCTTACTTCAAAATTAGCTGGTATTGGGGCATCTTTTCTTAAATGATCGAAACTCCGATAGTTGCTATTTTAATGAAGAACTAGAAATCATTTTGTTCAACGGAAGTATCTGATTTTCCATGGAACCCAAATTCAAAATTCAGTAGGTCCTTATCCGTGAGAAACTTGTTTTTGATTATATAGCAGTCTATACCTTCTAGTTTTATGGCCAATCAAACTTATTTTTAAACAAGTTTATCGTGAAGAAAAAGGTTTCTTAGTTTAGTTTCGATTAATCCAAGATATGATGATATCAAATTTATCTCTTATGATGAAGATCCACGAGTAGTAGGTATCATTGTTGGAAATTTTATGCCGTTGAAAGAAGGAAAAAGCTTAGATGGATAGAAGAAACTATACGCAAGGTGATTTTTTTACAAATAGATTAATTTTTCTGAAAGCTCACATTTTTGAGGAGGATTTCCAAAGGTATTTCTAATATGAGCGTTCCACTAACATTTTTTGACTGATGATGCTCTTCGCACGATGGCATTATGTCACACTAATCTTCAGATGTAAATCAAGAAAACGTTTAAAGATGGAACCGAAATCAATTATTTTATTTTTTAGGATTAAGCAAAGGAAAGAAATGAAAACATCAAGTATCCCTTTTATTTTGAGCATAGTCACCATGCTCGTTAAACTAGAGAAAACTAAAAAGTACAGTAAATCCAAAGTTTGTTTTTTTCAAAAGCATGAAATTAAACAAACTATTTTCACCTGAGTAATATCGTAATGTTAAGAATTTGTCATAGTTTTTGGTGTTGTTTTAAAGTGAGTAGTTAGGAGTAAACAACCTTAAATTTCTTGTAGAGCAATTTCCATGTTTTAAGTGAAAAATCAATCGATTTTAGAACTATTTATCGTCCTTTTTAACCATATTTTTAACGCCTTCGATAGCCCCTTCAACAGCCTCTTTGGCATCTTCGGCAACTTCTTTAACTTTTGAAACTACTTTTTCAGCAGCTCCTTCTTTTTTCAGTTTTTTTTATCATCAGTTACTTTTCCGACACCTTCTTTAATAGCGCCTTTAGCTTGGTTAAGTTTTTCTTCTACTGACATAGTGTCAACCTCCATTAATGAATTGTTTTAAATATTGAAAGGAATATGTAAAGAACTTAGATTGTTCAAAAAGAGGATTGATTTTCCACTTGAGTAATCTTTTAAAGATATTGATTTGTAGATAAATTGAATGTAATCAGTATAAATGAGTTATTAGGAGTAGGATATGACATCCCTATCTTTTTTTCATACAGTAGTTTTTAAGATCTTTGTGTGAAAAATCAATTAATCTTAGAACTATTTATCGTCCTTTTTTAACCATATTTTAACGCCTTCGATAGCCCCTTCGACAGCCTCTTTGGCATCTTCGGCAACTTCTTTAACTTTTGAAACTACTTTTTCAGCAGCTCCTTCTTTT
>VOFC01002490.1_pt1 | contig 17194 bp, 30 predicted proteins | sample 5384161 | NCBI WGS metagenome assembly VOFC01 (sample SAMN12384722, study PRJNA508395) | human gut metagenome | isolation source: healthy gut B | host: Homo sapiens
TTGAAAGAAATACTACAATACCAACAAAAAATCTCAAATATTCTCAACAGCAGCAGATGGACAGACAAGTGTAGAAGTTCATGTTCTTCAAGGTGAAAGAGAAATGGCAGCAGATAACAAAACTTTAGGAAGATTCCACTAACAGGAATACCAGCAGCACCAAGAGGAGTTCCACAGATAGAAGTAACCTTTGATATTGATGCAAATGGTATTGTACACGTATCTGCAAAAGATATGGCAACAGGAAATCAGCAACAAGTTTCAATTACAGCTTCAACAAAACTTAACAGATGAAGAAATAGATAAAGCTGTAAAGAAGCAGAAGCACAGTGCTGAAGATAAAAAAAGAGAAATTGAAGAAGAAATAATGAAAGTTTAGTTTATAACTGCCAAAAAACTTTAGGATGAATTAGGTGACAAAATAAGCAGTGAAGAAAAAACTAAAAGGCGGAAACAGAAATTGCTAATGTGAATAAAGCATTAGAAGGAAAAGATGTAGAAGAAATAAAGAAAGCAACAGAAAGTCTAACACAAGTATTTTACTCAATTTCAGAAAAATTATATAGCCAAAAAGCTGAAAATGGTGCTAATGCTAAAAAGCTGCTGAAAATGCTAATAAAGGAACAGACGGAAATGTTGAAACAACAGCTGAAGAAGAAGACAAAAATAATTTGTAGGAGTTTTAATTGAAAGGGTATAAAAATGGCAAAACAAAGACTATTATAGTGTTTTAGGCATAGATAAAAATGCTTCAGATGATGAAATAAAAAGAGCTTATAGAAAATGGCTAAAAAAGTGGCACCCTGATGCAAACCCAGATAATAAAAAAGAGGCTGAAGAAAAATTTAAGGAGGTTGAGAAGCATAAGGAGGGCTTTCCACCCTCAAAAAAGAAAGATGTATGACAATTTGGCACCAAATGGTCCACAAGGCATATGGAAGGCGGTTTTAGTGGTTTTAATGGCTTTGGAGGAGGAAATTATACATATCGACAGGTGGTTTTGGATTTGACGATGTTGTAGATGATTTTGTTTCTTCAATTTTTGGTGGGGGCTTTGGAAGAAGTGCGAGAGCATCAAAATGCAAATGCTCCGGCTAAAGGAAATGACTTGAGTTTTGATTAGATATTAGTTTTGAAGAAGCTTTTTCAGGTCTAAAAAAAAAAGAAATAACAATAAATAAAAATGAAAAAGTGCGACATTTGCAAAGGTGATGGTGCTAAACCAGGAAACCAGAGTAAAACTTGTTCGGTTTGTCATGGAACAGGAAAAGTTAAAAGTTCAATCTTTAGGGGATTTGCAAAATGCAAACAGTAGAACTCTTGAAAACTGCCATGGAACAGGAAAATTATAAATGAACCATGTGAAAAACTTGTAAAGGAAAAAAGAAAAATAAGTAAACAACCAAACTAAATGTAGATATTCCAGCAGGGTGTAAATAATGGGCAAACTTTAGTTGTAAGTGGAAAAGGTGAGCCAGGAAGAAAATGGTGGGCTAATGGAGACTTATATATTACAGTAAAAAAAAAAAAACATCTTTACAAGAAACGGAAACAATGTAGAATGTACAATTCTATTACAATTACAACAAGCAACATTAGGTGCAGAACTTAAAAGTACCGATAGTTAGATGGAGGAGAAGAAAAATTTAAAATTCCAGAAGGAACACAAACAGGAAACGAAATTTACTATAAGAGATAAAGGATTTAAATCTATTAATTCAAAGTTTAGTTGGCGATTTTAATATTTACTGTAACAGTTCAAACACCAAAAAAGATTATCTAAAGAACAAAGAGAATTATTTGTAGAATTGCAAAGACAATGAATGAACAACCACCAGTAAAAAACGTGGATTGTTTGATAAAATTAGAATATGAATTAGAAATTACACCTTTGAATTTAGAAATAAGTTCAAGGTGATTTTTTTTGTTATGTTAATTGCAACGTTTCAAGATTTACAAAAACAACAAAGATTTTAAACAACAGAAATAAATCGCGATAATATATTGACTTAATTCAACAATATTTGTAAAATGATAGTGTAAATTAAATTTATTTTTGTAAATAGAAAAAAGAACCTTGAAAATATAATGTCTTTGTTTAGAAAGAGTGAATGGTTTGAATACTATTTACAAAAATGGAAATAATTTAAAGAGAAAAAAAAAAAAGAAAGCAGAAAACAAAAGAAGGGAGAAAGTTTTATGAAAACAATTAAAAACAGAAAAAAAACAGAAGTTAAAAGAAAGCAAAGGTATTACATTAATAGCATTAGTAATCACAATAATTGTACTCTTAATACTTGCAGGAGTAACAATTGCTACATTAACTGGAGACAATGGAATATTAAAAAGGCAGGAGATGCAAAGACACAAACAGAACAGGCAAAAAGAAGATGAAAATTTAAAGATAGCAATAGCAGGAAGTTATGGGACTGATGGAAAACTGAATTTAAAAGATTTAAAGGACAATTTAGAAAATCAAGGAATTAATTATGATAAAATAATACTGATTTCCATTAGAAGTAACAGTAAATGGAGAAAAAAAAAAAAATAGATGCAAATGGAAATATAATAGAAAGTATACAAAGTTTGAAAACAAAAGGAACAGTATTTAAGGATACAACAACATTAGAAGACACATATGGAAACCAAGTAACAATACCAAAAAGGATTTAAAATAGCAGATGATTCAGCAACAGAAGTAACAGGAGGAATAGTAATAGAAGATGCAACATATACAAATACAATAGGAAGCCAATTTGTATGGATACCAGTAGGAACTGGAGAAAATGCTATAAAAAAAGAGAATAAAGAAACAGTAGAAATAGAATTAGGAAGATATGATTTTACAAAGAATAGTGATGGAACTATAACAACAAGTGAATATTCTGAAGTTATACAGAGGATACAACAGCAAGTCATAATAGTAGTCGTGGAAATGCTATTGCAAAAGATATAGAGAAATTTAAAACAAGTGCAAATAGTAATCATGGGTATTATATAGAAGATATGAAGCAGGAGTAGTTGACTATAATTCCTCAGTATCAACAAGCAATAGTAATAATGAAACAAATTGGACAGGATATACAGGAGATAATATAAAATTAGTGTGTAAAAAGAACAACAAGTTTGGAATTATGTAACACAAAATAAAGCATCAGAATTGTCAAGAGATATGTATAAAAAGTGAAGCAAAAGTAACAAGTGATTTAATAAATAGTTATGCATGGGATACAGCAATAGTGTTTATACAAAAGTGTGGAACAGAAAGTAATAGTTCAACATATTCATATACTGTTGGACAATCATCAACAAGTACAAGTGCTCCACAAACTACAGGAACAAATATATTAAGTGCAACAAGTAAGGTAGATAAGCAATGTAATATATTTGATATGGCAGGAAATTGTAGGGACTGGACAACAGAAACTTGTAGCAATTCCGACAATCCTTGCGTTTATCGAGGAGGTAGTTGCTACTACAGCAACCGTTACACGAGTATTCGCAGCGGCTACAGTACTTCCAATGCTAGCAGCAACCTTTCGTTTCGCCCACTTTTATATTTGTAGAGCTGAACTCTGTGAAAACTAAAACTATAACAATAGAAAAGTAGTTTTAATATAGTGTTAATTAAATAAGAGTAATTAACGAATGAAATACGTTAATTAGAGAAAATTTTCATTCATTTTCAAAATACGTTTTAAAGAAACAATTGAGAATTTAATCATTTATTTTAATAAGAGTACACAAACAGGAAACAATTAAAAATGTTTTCTGTTTTATTTATATCTTGAGATTTATACCATAGTATGATAAAATTCTAGCAGAGGAATAAAAAATGAAAAGAAAATAATAAAAGTGTACTTTGCCCTATTATTAATTATAACTTTAATAATAGGGTGGTAATAATATATTATAAAAAACAGTAGATATAAAAACAGAAAATCCAAAAGAAATAGAAGAAATATTCAATGTAGAAATTAAAGAATACAGTGGAAGAAAAGTTTTTATAGTAAATCCAAAAGAGCAAAATAAAAGTGAACAAACAATATTATATATACATGGTGGAGCATATATGGCAGAAGTAACAAAAAGACCACTGGGATTTTATAAAAAATAGTAGAAGATACAAATGCAACCGTTATTGTTCCAGACTACCCATTAGCACCGAAATATACATATAAAGAAGTATTTAATATGATGGAACCACTGTATAAAGAAATAATAAACAAAGTAGACATGGAAAAATTCATTGTAATGGGAGATTCAGCTGGAGGAGGTCTAGCATTAGCATTAGAAGAAAAACTTTCACAAGAAGAAATAGAAATGCCAGAAAAGACAATATTAATATCTCCTTGGTTAGATACAAGACTAACAAATCCAAAAATACCAGAAGTTCAAAAAAAGAGATAGACAACTAAACAAATTTAAATTACAAATAGCAGCATTAGGATATGCAGGAAAAGATGGAAAAGACAATTATTTAGTAAATCCAATAGATGGCGATTTGTCAAAATTAAAAAATATAACTATATTTACAGGAACAAATGATATTTTAAATCCAGATGTATATGTTTTAAAAGAAAAGGCAGAAAAAATCAAATATAGAAATAAATATAAAGAATATGAAAATGCAGGACATATATGGTTTATAGAAAAAAACAGTGGAGAAGTATTAACAAACAAAGGATATCAAGACTGTTTAGAAACCATAAAAAATCAAGCAGAATAGATAAAATTAGAAATCTTCTTAGGAAAGGAGAACAAATGAAAAAGGAAAAGGAACAAAAGCTATATTGGAGAAGGTTAGACAACTCAGCAAAGATATTTCCAATATCAGCAGGAAAAAAATATAGTACAGTCTTTAGACTATCAGTAGTTTTAAAAGAAAATGTAAATCCTAGAGTGTTGGAAAAAGCTCTTCAAAATGCGCTAGAAACGTATCAATCTTTTAAAGTTAGAATGAAAGCAGGTCTTTTTGGTATTATCTAGAGCATAATCCAAAAGATCCAATAATAGAAGAAGAAAAAAGAATATCCATGTCAATATATTAACCCAAAAACAAATAATAATTATTTGTTTAAAGTGACTTATTTTGAAAAAAAAAAAAAAAAATAAATATAGATATTTTTCATTCTTTAACAGACGGAAATAGTGGAACTATATTTTTTAAAGAAATAATTTATAACTATTTAGAATTGATGTATCCAGAAGTATTTCAAGAAGAAAGAAGAGTAAGAAAAATAGAAGGCTACGACACAGAAGATAGTTATATGAAAAATTATGATAAAAAAGCAAAATCAAATGCATCTTCAAAAAAAGCATATATTTTAAAAGGAGAAAGAATTAGATTAGGTGCTGTTTCAGCTATACATGAAATAATTGATTTAGAAGCATTAAAGAAGGAAAGCAAAAAAAAAACGAAGCAACTATTACACAATATTTAGCATCAGTTTTAATTTATTCTATATATGAAGAAAATTATAAAAATAATAAAGGAAAAAAACCAATAAAGGTATGTATACCAGTAAATTTAAAGAAGTATTTTTTATCAAAGACAATGTCAAACTTTTTCTCTTATATAACATTAGAAGCGGAAATGGAAAAAGACAATTTAAATACTTTTGATAAAATATTAGACTTTGTAAAAAAAAAGATTTTAAGAAAAGACTAAATGAAGAAGAAATAATGAAAACAATGTCAGCAAATGTTAAATTAGGAAACAATCCTATAATAAGAGCAGTACCATTGGTATTAAAAACAATATTAGTAAGATTAAGTTATATTGAAATTAGAAAATATACAACAATCACATATTCTAATATAGGAAGAATCGGTATGATAGGAAAATACCAAGATTATATAGATTATTTTTTGATGTTAATTGCACCAGAATCAGTAGAAAAAATAAAATGTTCTAGTTGTACTTTTGAAAACAAAATGGTTTTTACTTTTTACATCAATTTTAAATGATAATAAAATTGAAAAAAAGGTTTTACGAGTTTTTAACAAAAAAAAAAAGGAATTAATGTCAAAATAGAAAGTAACGGTGTTTTAGATGATATATCCTCAGAAACTTAATAGTAAAAAAAAAGTAATTTAATATTAAAATTAGGAGTGGTGCTATCAGTTATAGTGGCTATATTATTAGTATTAATAAATAAATTAACAACTCCACAAATTCCATGGGCAGCCATAACAAATGGTGGAATTATTTATATTTGGATAGTTCTGTTTTATTCTATAAGAAAAAATATTAATATTGCAGGACATGTTTTACTACAAACTATAGCAATTTCACTATTAACAGTTTATATAGATTTTGAGCTACAATTTAAAGGATGGTCTATTAATATGGTAATACCAATTTTAGTTATTACTTCAAATATTGCAATGTTAATATTAACAATAGTTAGTCATAAACAATTTATAAAGTATGTAATTTATCAATTGATGATACTATTATTTAGCTTTTTACCAGTGATTTTCATAACAGAAAATATGGTTCAAAACAAGATTTTAAGTGTAATAGCAAGTGGAATATCTATAATAAATTTAATAATTAGTTTAGCATTATGTACAAGAGATGTAAAAGAAGTTATCATTAGAAAATTTCATATGTAAATATAAAAAATAGTTTAAAATATATAATTGCAAAAAAAAATATAAATAAAAAACTTGAATAAAAATTGGTATAAAAACAAAGGTGATAGAAATGTCAAAAATATTAGAAACCAAAAGTTTAGTTATTAAGCAAGAAACAAAATTTGATAAAATAATAAAAGCAATATATCAAATATTCTTTAGAGAAGAATATTTATTTGAGATGGAATTAGAAGAATTAACAAAATTACATAGGCCAAATCCTACAAAAAAATAATAATTCCAAAAGAAATGAAGAGTAAAAAATAATTATATATAAAATATTTAGATATAAAAGAGAAAGGATTAAAAAATAGTGAAAAACATAAAAGATTATGATTTAAAAGAACTAAAAAGAAGAATTAGCTAATATAGGGAAAAAGCCATTTAGGGCAGAGCAAGTATTTAAATGGTTATATCAAGAAAAAAGTATACAAGTTTTGATGAGATGACAAATTTATCATTAGAATTAAGAGAAAAATTAAAACAAAATTATACCATTTGTAATTTTAAAATATTAAGAAAAACAAGAAGCGAAAGATGGAACAATAAAATATCTATTTGACGTACTAGACGAAAATGCTATTGAAACAGTATTAATGAGTTATCATCATGGATATAGTATTTGTGTATCATCACAAATGGATGTAAAATGGGATGTAAATTTTGTGCATCAACAGGAATAAACTTTGTCAGAAGCTTAACAAGCGGAGAAATAGTAGAACAAATATTAGCAGTAGAGCAAGACACAGGAGTTAGAATATCAAACGTAGTATTTATGGGAATAGGAGAACCTTTAAACAACTATACAAATGTTATAAATGCAATAAGAATAATAAACAATCCAAAAAGGACTAAATATAGGAGCAAGACACATTAGTATATCAACAAGTGGATTAGTACCAGGAATAAAACGTCTAGCAGAAGAAAACATTCAATGTACACTATCAATATCATTGCATGCCACAAACAACGAAAAAGAAGTAGTATGATGCCTGTAAACAACGCATTTCCAATAGAAGAATTAATACAAGCATGCAAAGATTACATAGAAAAAAACACACAGAAGAATATCATTTGAATATGCATTAGCAAAAAGACAATAATGACAACTTAGAAGATGCAAAAGAACTAGTAAAACTTTAAGAGGAATGAATTGCCATGTAAACTTAATACCAATAAACAAAATAGAAAACGGAAAATTCGACAAAAGCTCAAACGAAAACATAATGAGATTTAGAGATTACTTAAATGACCATGGCATTGTTGCAACAATACGTAGAGAGCTAGGTTCAGATATAGATGCAGCATGTGGACAATTAAGAAGAAAAAATTTGAGACAGTAGGGACAGGTCTCAAGTGTCTCATAAAAAAGAAAACAACTATTGTAGAATAAAATTAAAAATGATATAATAACTAAGTAAATATAAGTAGGGGAGACAAAAAATGTTATTAAAAGATATAAAATTACCATTTATAAATAAAATAAAAGTATATGCATTTGTTGGACCATCTGGAACAGGAAAAAAGTTATAGAGCACAAATGATAGCAAGTGAAAGAGGAATAAGCTTTATTATAGACGATGGATTACTAATAAAAAGAAAATGAAGTAATAGCAGGTGAATCAGCAAAAAAAGCAGCAACTAAGGTAGCAACTGTAAAACATGCTTTATTCTATGAAGAAAGTGAAAGAGAACCAATTATAAAAGCATTTAAAAAGTATAAACCAGAGAGCATATTAATATTAGGGACATCAGATGGAATGGTACAAAAAATAGCTGCAAATTTAGGATTGCCAGAAATTTCGGAAACTATATATATTACAGATGTTGCAACAGAAGAAGAAATGAAAACAGCAAGAAGAATCAGGGTAACAGAAGGAAAACATGTAATACCAGTTCCAACATTTGAAATAAAAAAGGATTTTTTCAGGATATTTATTAGATCCACTTCAGAATTTTTTAAATCAAAGGAAAAGGACAACAACCATACATATCAGAAAAAATCAATTATAAGACCTACATTTAGTTATTTAGGAAAATTCACAATATCAGATTTAGTATTTAGGCAAATACTAGAATATTTAGCGGTCCAAACACCAGCCATTCATAAAATTTTAAAAAGCTAGAGTAGATAACTTTGGAGAAGGTGTTAAAATTTATATGGAAGTAAGCATAGTATATGGATTTAATGTTGTAGAAGGATTAAATAAATTTAAAGAAAAAATCAAGAAAAGAAATTGAAAAACTAACAGCGATGAATGTTGTGGAATTAGATGTAGTAGCTAAAAATATTTATGTACCACAAGAAGAGGAGGAAAAAATAAATGGCATATATAGTAGCAATTGATGGACCAGCAGGTAGTGGAAAAGGAACAGTAACAGAGCTTGTTGCAAAAAAAAAAACTAGGACTTGTTAATATAGGTTCAGGCTCAGCATATAGATGTGTAGCACTAGAAACAATAAATAAAGGAATAGATTTAAAAAGAAAGAAAAAATAATAAATTTACTAGATGAAATAGAAATTGAATTTAAAATGGAAAATTCAAAAGATATAGTATATTTAAATGGAAAAGACGTAACATCAAGAATTAGAGAAAAAGATGTTGCAAAAATAGTTTCATTTGTATCTTCGATAAAAGAAGTTAGATTCAAATTAAATGAAATATTTAAGAAATGTGCAAAAAGCAAAAATGTCATTATGGAAGGACGAGATATTGGAACAAATGTATTTCCAAATGCAAATGTAAAAATTTATTTAGATGCAACACCAGAAGAAAGAGCAAGAAGAAGATATAAACAAAATCAAATCTTAGGTATTGATATGCCATATGAAGAAATTTTAGAAAATATAAAAATAAGAGATAAAAAAATGATATGGAAAAAAGAAATAGGAGCATTGAAAAAAGCAGAAGATGCAATCTATATTGATTCAACAAATATGACAATTGACGAAGTTGTAAACAAAGTAATTGAAACTATAAAAGAAAAAATGTAAAAAAAAACAATAAATCTGTATCAGGAGGAAAAATGAAAGAATTTTTTAAAAAAAAATAGGCAGAGGAATTGTAAAAGGAGCAATATATATTTATTGCAAAGTTGTTTACAGAGTAAAAGTAGTAGGAAAAGAAAATATACCAAAAAAAAAGGACCAATAATAATTTGTGGAAATCATAGAAGTTTTTTGGACCCACCATTAATAGAAGTAACATGTGGAAGATATACACGATTTTTAGCAAAAGAGGAATTAACAAAAATAAATTTTTAGCTTTTTAGGAGTAGTTTTTAATGCTATTTTAGTAAAAAAGAGACTCAAAAGAAGTAGTAGCTATTAAAGAATCTTTAAAAACATTGAAAAATGGAGATTGTTTAGCTTTATTTCCAGAAGGTACTAGAAATGGATTAGAAAAAGGAGAAAAGGTAAAAGATGGAGTTGCTTTTTTTGCTGTAAGAAGTGGAGCAAAGTTGTTCCATGTGGTATAAAAGGAGGAAAAAAAGGAGATTGGAAAGTTACAATTACTTATGGAAAGCCTTTAGATTTTAGTAAATACAAAGGAACAAAAGATAAAGAAACTTTAGATAAGGTAACAAGTGAAATTATGGATAACATTATTAGTTTGACAAAATAGAGAAAAAAGGTGTATAATTTAAGAAGTTTTTAAGAGATAGAGACGTTTTTTTGAATTAAAATAAAAAACGTCTTAAGTTATGTAAAAATCAATTAATAAGAACTACTAAAATTTACTATATGAAAGGAAAGAAAAAAGATGAACAACAAAAAATAAGAAACATAGCAATTATTGCACACGTAGACCATGGAAAAACTACATTAGTTGATGCAATGCTTAGACAAAGCCATGTATTTAGAGAAAACGAACAAGTAGCAGAAAGAGTAATGGATTCAAATGATCAGGAAAAGGAAAGAGGAATTACAATTCTTTTCAAAAAATACATCAGTAATGTATAATGATATAAAAATAAATATAGTTGATACACCTGGGCATGCAGACTTTGGAGGCGAAGTAGAAAGAGTTTTAAAAACAGTTGATGGAGTATTACTTGTAGTAGATGCTTTTGAAGGAGCAATGCCACAAACAAGAGAAGTTTTGAAAAAATCTTTAGCATTAGGATTAAAACCGATTGTAGTTATAAATAAAATAGATAGACCTGGAGCTACACCTGAAAAAGTAGTAGATCAAGTTATAGAATTATTTATAGAATTAGATGCTACAGATGAACAATTAGATTTCCCAGTTGTATATGCTTCTGCAAAAAATGGAATAGCTAAAATGGATTTAGCAGATGAAACAACTGATTTATCTTGTTTATTTGAAACAATTATAAATACAATTCAAGCACCAGACTGTGATGAAGAAGGACCAGCTCAAATGTTAGTTTCTAATATTGATTATGATGATTATGTTGGAAGAATAGCTGTAGGTAGAGTAGAAAGAGGAATTATAAAAGTTGGAATGCCAGTTGCGATTTGTGGAAAAGAAGATAAAATAACACAAGGAAGAATTGCAAAAATTGTATATACACATGTTGGATTAAATAAAGTCGAAGTAGAAGAAGGAAAAGCAGGAGATATAATAGAACTTGCAGGACTTCCAGATATTAATATTGGAGATACAATTTGTGATTTTAATAATCCAGAAAAAATACCATTTGTTGATATTGACGAACCAACAGTATCAATGACATTTAGTGTAAATAATGGACCTTTGCAGGAAAAAGAAGGACAATTTATAACATCACGTCATATTCGTGATAGATTATTCAAAGAATTAGAAAGAAATGTATCTTTAAGAGTTAAAAGAAACAGAAACACCAGATTCTTTTTTGAAGTATCAGGAAGAGGAGAACTTCATTTATCAGTATTAATTGAAACAATGAGAAGAGAAGGATTTGAACTTTTAGTATCAAGACCAAAAGTTATTTATAAAGAAATTGATGGTGTAAAATGTGAACCAATAGAATTGCTAGTAGTAAATGTACCAGATGACTCAGTAGGAACAGTTATTGAAAAATTAGGTAGAAGAAAAGCTGAAATGATAAATATGGAGCCAGCAGAAACAGGACATACAAAAATAGAATTTAAAATCCCTGCAAGAGGATTGATTGGATATAGAACAGAATTTTTAACAGACACAAAAGGAGAAGGAACAATGAACCATATATTTGATTCATATGAACCTTTTAAAGGAGATATCAAGCAAGAGTAAGAGGAACAATAGTTGCATTTGAACCAGGAAAATCTGTAACATATGGTTTATATAATGCTCAAGATAAAGGAGATTTATTTATAGGACCTGGTGTAGAAGTATATGAGGGAATGATAGTTGGATTAAATTCAAGAGGAGAAGATTTGGCGATAAATGTATGTAAAGAAAAACATTTAACAAATACAAGAGCTTCTGGTTCTGATGAAGCACTTAGACTTTACCACCAATTCAAATGTCATTGGAAAAAAGCAATTGAATTTATCCAAGATGATGAATTAGTAGAAGTAACACCTAAGTCAATTCGTTTAAGAAAGAAAATATTAGATAGCAAAGAAAGAGAAAGAGCTAATAGGAATAAATAATTTTTATAATTATTATAGAGAAGGTGATTGAATTGGCAAATAGTAAAATATATAAATAAAAGAACAGGAAAATATGGACCAGATAGTAGTACATACAGACAAGATCGTTTGGCAAGAGTGATGCGGACAAATTGATCAAGAAATAAGAAATAAGGAACCTAAAAAGAAACCTCAACATGGGAAAAGAGCTGATTTTTTAGCACAGTATAAAAGTAGTAGGATATGAAAAAGCTAAAGAAATAATTAATAAAGATTTTAAAAATAAAGATTTTAAAAGAGAAGTTTTCAATGATGAGACATTAAAAAAAAAAAATGGATAGAAGAAGAAAATGAAAATAGTAAATAATAAGCAAGTTAAAAGGCAATGGGAATAACCCGCCTTGAAACTTTAGAGTTTAGAGGTTTAATATCTTAAATCAATCACGAAATGTAATAAATTCCGTAATTGATGCAAGTCTTATCATCGTTTTTTTAACAAAGCGATGATATTTCTCATGGAATTGTCAAAATGATTACCAGGGAATTTCTGATTCATGAAAATGAAAGAAATTAACCTTGAAGAATCGTTCTCCATGATTTTTTCAAAAGTGACTCTGTTCAAATTACCGCTTAATGTAACGGTTGGTAGTTAGCCCAACTAAGGACTAATTCGATATTCTCTGGTTTGACGCCGTCTTTTGCCAATAAACCACTTAAATTTTTTAAATACGCCTTTTCATTATTTTTTCCTCCTATGGTGCATTTGCACTGTTTTTAAAAAGTCAAACTCTGTTGTCCATGAGGATTATAAAGAAGTTTGCTAAACTCAGTATATCATATTTTACATAAAATATCAAGTTTTTGTTTACAGAAATAAAGAAGGGATTGATAAAAAGTGAATAAACAAGAAATAGAAAATATAAAAATGGATGATACATTAGATGTGATAGAAAAATATTTAAAAAAATAGAACCAAAAAATATTAGAAATAGGAACAGCAGTTGGATATTCAGCAATGTGTTCTCAGAATTTTTGCAGATAATGGAAAATAGACACGATAGAAAGATGAAAAAAGAAAGAATGAAGCCAAAAAAAATATTAAAAATGTTGGAGTAGAAGATAAAATAAATATATATGGAGGAGATGCAGTAGAAATCTTACCAACATTAAATGAGAAAATATGACATGGTATTTATTGATGCAGCAAAAGGAAAATATCCATTTTTTTAAAAGAAGCATTAAGAATGCTAGACAAAAATGGAATAATATTTTGCAGACAATATTCTATATAAAGGATATGTTATGAGTGATTATAATAAACATAAACAACGTACAGCAGTAAGAAATTTAAGAGAATACATAAAAGAAGTATCAGAAAATCCAAACCTAGAAACAGAAATATTAGAAGTTGGAGATGGATTAGCTATAAGCAGAATAAAGCAAAATAATTTGAGTAAATAAAAAAAAACAGTCACACCAAAATAAAACTGGTGTGACTGAAATTGTTTAGAAAAGGTCGACCACGTTGTATGATTTTATAAGGCTTTTCAAAACCTATAAAATCAAAAGAGCTGATTTTCAACAAATGCATAACCATCCATATGAATTTTTGAACGATCAAATTCAATTTCTGTATTAGAGTAACGCTGCTTCTTGTATGCATCGTGCCCTGCAAGTGAATGACTTTCTGCATGAATATGCATTTTGAAAGTTCTAATCTGGATTTCAAAACATCTACCGGTCTTTGAATCCTGAAAAACAACATGCAAAGACTGGTAGCCAGAAGCCTTTGGATGCAAAATATATCTTTACCCATAATTGATAATTTGATGGAAGAAAAGATTTTTCAGGAATTGTAACATCAGGAAAATTTTGTTTTTCAAATCCTTCTGTCTGAAAAAACCGAAGTAGTAGCTTTACAAGGAATAAATCCTTCTGAAATATTAAATTCTATAACAGTTTTCATCAGAGAATAGCAAGTTTCAATATTGTTATCAAAAACAATGAAACGGAAAGCTAATTCATCTTTAAAATCAGCTAAATCGCGATCTTGTAACAGGTAAAGATTTATCTTTTTTTCAGAACCTATTACAGATTTCCTCCTTCCATCTAAATAAAATTTTAGATTAGGGTAAGTCTTTTTGCACAAGAATACAAAGAATCATAATGATTACGAATCATAGCCAAGAATTTGTTATCTAATAAAATATTTTGTATTTCATCAATTTTATTAGCATGTAACAAATCAATTAAATCCTTGCTATTCCGTAAGGCATTAGAATATTTTGTCAGTAGTTCTTCAAGAGAGATGAAGAATTATACAAAAAGGTGTTATAATAATTTTATTTTGTAGTTTTGCCATGTATATTGTCCTTTCTTAATAAATTTTTTTCTACAAGTTACATGATAGTATTAGGAATAAATAAAATGAAAAAAAATAGAACTATTAGCACCAGCAGGATCATTTGAAAAAAAGCAAAAACAGCATTTAAATATGGAGCAGACGCAGTATATTGTGGAACATCATCATTATCACTAAGAACAAGAGCAGACATGGATAATGATGATTTAATAAAAACAATAAAATATGCACACAGTATAGGAAAAAGAGTACATGTAACACTAAACATATTTGCATGGGATGATAAATATGAAGAAATAATAGAAATGGCAAAAATATTAAATGAAGTAAAACCAGATGCTATAATAGCAGCAGATGGTGGAGTAATAGAAACACTAAAACAATATGCACCAAGTGTACCAATACATGTAAGCACACAAGCAAATATTGTAAGCCTAAGAGACTGTAACTTCTGGTATAAAAACGGAGCTAAAAGTAATAATGGCTAGAGAGATGAACAAAGAACAACTAAAATATATTATGGAGAATAAGCCAAAAGACCTAGAAGTAGAAATGTTTGGACATGGTGCAATATGTTTTGCCTTTTCAGGAAGATGCTTCTTAAGTGACTTTCTTAGCATGTAGAAGTGCAAACTTAGGAGATTGTGCACAAAGCTGTAGATGGTCATATAAACTATATGCAGAAGAAAAAAAATAACCCAGGTCAATACATGCCAGTAGAAAAAGTGAATATGGAACAAGCATATATTTTCATCAAAGGATTTATGCTTAATAAAAGAAATACCAGAAATAATAGATATGGGAATAGACAGCTTAAAAATAGAGGGAAGATTAAAAACAGAATATTACATAGCAACAGTAATAAATGCTTATAGAAATGCAATAGATGATTATTTTTATTTTAATGATAGAAAAAATAAAGATATACAAGGAATATAGTGGAAGGCAATATAACAGAAAACTATGAATTTGGAGGAAAAATGGCAAATACAATATAAAGAAGAACTTTCCACAATTGAAATAAAAAATAAACTAATAGTAGGAGATATATTAGAAATTATTGTACCTAATAAAATTGAACCAGTTGAATTTAAAATAGAACAACTTTATGATGCTGAAACAGATGAAAAAATTCAAGAAATTAGTCCAGGAGTAAAAGGTCAAAAAAGTAAAAATAAAATTACCAATTAAATGCGAAAAAGATTGGATAATAAGAAGAAAAAATAAAAATATAAAAAATACCACATAATTTATAAAATGTGGTATCTTTTATATTTATGAGTGATTAAAAATTTTAAAAAGATAAATTCTAATAAAATACACAAAATGCAAAGCAATCCACTTAAATCAAAAACTAATATTAGGCAAAAGTACAAATGTTGAGCCAAGTGTAAAATCCTATAATACTATAGAATGTTTGAGCATAGAAATGGTCTAACAAAAAAATTTTGTTGTTTTCATGCAAATTAAGCAAACTAATAATTAAACCAATCCCCATAGGTATTAATACAGGAAAGTATAAATAAGAAACAGATGACAAGTAAGTAGAATATACACCCATAAGCATTAAAATAATAGTGCTACTAACTCCAGGAACAATAATTCCGATAGACAATTTTAATCCGGAGAATATAAGATATATATAGCTAAAATTATTAGCAGAAAAATGAATTAGATACATATTTTTCTAATATAACAGAAGCTATCCCAATTATAAATGCTAATATAGAGTAGATGAGATAATGTGACTTAAAAGAGGTTTTTTGTATTTATTTTTTTTATTAGAGATGGAATACTGCTCTAAGATTAATCCAATAAAAACAGATTTTGTTTTGTATAGGGAAATTTAAACAATAAATAATTGAGAATATTACTAAATAGTAAAATTCCAATACCAGCACCAATTATTAATGGAGTTAGAAATTTTGAATTATTTTTAAGATCTTTTAAAAAAAAAAGTTTAAAATACTATCTAAAAAGTTTTTCATATATTCCAAAATAACACAAAGTACGCCACTACCAATTCCCTGGAAGAATAGCACCAGCTCCTATAGCGATACCTTTTACACAATTCATTAAAAAGTTCATAAAAAATCACCTCTTATTATTTAACTTATGAAATAAAAAAATAAAAAAAAAAAATTCAAAAATTCATATAATTGCAATATGAGAAAAATTGGGGTGCATTTATGTTAGCAGCACTTTGTATGACTGGTATATACAGCTTTTTAGGGTTTTAAAATCGGCAGTATTTGTTGTTCGATACATTCATGAGGAAGCCGAGCTCTGAGCTATTGTCAGCAGAAGAAGAAAAAATTGCTTGGAACAAATGGCAAAAAGGAGATGAAGAAGCAAGAAATATTTTAATAGAAAGGAATTTAAGATTATAGCACATGTGGTTAAAAAAAATATAAATTAAAGTAGACCAAGATGATTCATATTCATAGGGGAGCATAGGTCTGATTAAAAGGAATAATAGTTTTAATTTCTAGAAAAAGGAGCAAGGTTATCTACATATGTTTCAAGATGTATTGATAATGAAATATTAATGCATTTAAAAAAAGTGAAAAGTTGCTATATGAGAAAAATGAAAAGATTTGTTAAAAAGATAGAGAAAAAGACAATT
>VOFC01002968.1_pt1 | contig 17184 bp, 23 predicted proteins | sample 5384161 | NCBI WGS metagenome assembly VOFC01 (sample SAMN12384722, study PRJNA508395) | human gut metagenome | isolation source: healthy gut B | host: Homo sapiens
CAACTATCCACCATATAATTATCTGAATGAGGATGGTGTACCGACGGGGATTGATGTAGAACTGGCTACAGGAAGCATTCAAAAGAATGGGATATCAGGTGGACGTTGTCCAGATCAACTGGGAGAAGAAAAAAGGAACTGGTAGAGAGCGGAGAGATTGACTGTATTATGGGCTGTTTTTCCATGGAAGGGCGCCTTGACGATTACCGCTGGGCAGGACCATACATAGCAAGCAAGCCGTCAGGTGGTCGCTGTAAATGAGAACAGAGATATTTATAAATTGAGTGATCTGGAAGGAAAAAACCTTGCAGTCCAGTCCACAACCAAACCGGAAGGCATCTTTCTGAACCGGACAGATGAAAGAATCCCAAAACTGGGAAATCTGATTAGTCTTGCACACTGGGAGTTGATCTATACCTTTCTGGGGAAAGGATATGTAGACGCGGTTGCCGCACATGAGGAATCGATTGTCCAGTATATGGGGATTATAACACAAGCTTCCGCATCCTGGAAGAACCGCTGATGATCACCGGAATAGGTGTTGCTTTCGCAAAAAGAGGATGACAGAGGAATCTATGAGCAGATGGATCAGACACTGGAAGAAATGCGTCAGGATGGCACATCCCTGAAAATCATCGGAAAATATCTGGATGATCCGGAAAAGTATCTGGAGGTGGATGATCTTGGATATTAAGAAAATGAAAAAAGAAAAACGAATCCATCTACTCGGTGGTCTGATTGGAATTTGTGTAGCTGTAGTCGCTCTGTTTTATTTTTTCCATGCAGAAAAGGCGGAAGCAGAAGAAAGAATGGTGGAGATTATAAACTATGTAAAAGTGCAGTGTTCCACCTACACCCATTATAATGAATCTTCGGAATCCAAAAGTCTTCTTCGTGCCATTGAAAGTGCCAGACAGATGAGTACAAATATCGACATGGAAATTGAAAACGGTGGTCAGCTAAGGCGGGAGTTCCTGAAAGAAAACCTGAAAACTCTCTGGGTGGATGGCATCCTTGTGCTGGATACAGAGGAAAGACGGACTGTGAATACAGCACGGATGAATCTCTGACCAATGAGATTACGGCGTATTTGCAAAAGACATTATCATGGATTTTGCCGGATATGAAGAAAGAAGCTATTCGGAACGGTTTACCAGGGAAGACGGATCTCGTATTGACATTGCAGCCTGTGCCAGAAAAAGATGAGCCAGGTATCGTTGCGATTTATTATTACACCTCTCTTGAATTTACCAGAAATTATACTCTGACAATACAGGGGCTTTTAAAGGGGTATAGTACTCAGAAAGATGGAACGATTATAGTTGCAGACAACGGAATAGTGGTTGCCAGCAATGATGAGAGCTTGTTGGGACAGAATACGGCTGACAACGAAGTTGTTCAGGCAATGAAGAGGCATACAGATAGTCAGCACATTTACCATTTGAAGAATGAAGGAATCGGATGCTACGGAATCATGCTGAAGCAGTGTGATTATTATATCTATGCGTATCTTCCGGATACGGAAGTGTTCCATAACCTTCCATTAAGTGTGATAAGCGTTATTTTCTTTTATTTCCTGATGTTCAGTATATTTTGGTTCTGGACATACAGAACCAATCTGGCACACCGGAAACAGGAACAGGAAAAAGACGAAAAATATAAGGCAGAACTTCTGATCGCTGCAAAAAAGGCAGAAGCCGCCAATGAGGCAAAAACAGAGTTTCTCCAGCGGATGAGCCATGATATCCGGACTCCGATCAATGGAATTCGCGGCCTGGTCAATATGGCAGACCATTATGCAGATGATATGGAGAGGCAGATGGAATATAGGACAAAGGTGAAAGAGGCATCGAATCTGTTGCTGGAACTGGTAAATGATGTCCTGGATATGAGTAAGCTGGAGTCAGGTGAAATTGTTCTGGAAGAGATTCCATTTAATCTGAGCAGTATTTCCAGGGAAGTATTTGTTGTGATCGAGCAGATGGCGGCAGAACAGAATATCCGGGTTGCGTGGGAGAAAAAAGAAATCACACACCGTGATTTTATTGGAAGTCCGGGATATGTGAAACGGGTGATGATGAATATTCTGTCGAATGCGGTGAAATATAACAAAGAAAACGGACAGATCTATGTCAGCTGCGTGGAAATCCCGTCCGAACAGCCGGAAATGACGACAATGGAATTTGTCTGCCGGGATACCGGAATCGGAATGGCTGAGGAGTTCCAGAAGCATATTTTTGAACCATTTGCGCAGGAACATACGGGAAGTCGCGCAAAGTTTGCCGGAACCGGACTGGGAATGGCTATTTCAAAGAAGCTGGTCGAGGAAATGGGCGGAACCATTACTTTTGAAAGTAAAAAAGGCGTAGGGACGACATTTGTGATCCGGGTTCCATTTAAAATAGATCTGGATGCGGATAAACGTGAAGAATCGAAGGATGTATCCGAAAAATCTATAAAGGGGATGCATGTTCTTCTGGCAGAAGACAATGAGCTGAATATGGAAATCGCTGAATTTTTTGCTTCAGAATGAAGGTGCTGAAGTGACCAAAGCATGGAATGGTCAGGAAATTGTTGAGCTATTCAAGAAAAAGTGAATCAGGTGAATTTGATGTCATTCTTATGGACATTATGATGCCGATCATAAATGGTTATGAAGCTGCAAAGAGGATCCGGTCTTTGGACAGAGAGGATGCAAAAAAAATACCAATCATTGCAATGACAGCAAATGCGTTTACGGAGGACAGAATAAGAGCAAAAAGAAGCAGGGATGGATGAGCATGTTGCTGAAGCCTATTGATGTGGAATTACTGATAAAAAAGTAATCCATAAATTGGTGAAACATAATTGACGCTGTAAAATAGAAAAATACAAAGGAAACTCAGAGGAGAGCTCATAATGAAAAAGAAAAAATGGAGCAGAGTTTTGCCCGTGCTTCTGGTGATGGTGACAGTTATATCACTTTTGCCGGGCTGTGGCAGGAAGCGTGCAGAAAAAGAAGATGCAGAAACAATCACTGTGTATTTATGGAGCACAAACCTGTATGAAAAATATGCACCATACATCCAGAAACAGCTTCCGGATATCCAGGTTGAATTTGTTGTAGGCAATAATGATCTGGATTTTTACAGATTCCTTAAGGAAAACGATGGATTGCCGGATATTATAACCTGTTGTCGATTTTCCATGCATGATGCAAGTCCCCTGAAAGACAGTCTGATGGATCTTTCTACAACCAATGCAGCAGGTGCTGTCTATGATACATACCTCAGCAATTTTATGAATGAGGATGGAAGCGTAAACTGGCTTCCCGTGTGTGCAGATGCCCATGGGTTTGTAGTGAACAAAGATCTTTTTGAAAAGTATGAGATTCCTCTGCCAACAGATTATGAAAGCTTTGTTTCTGCCTGCCAGGCATTTGATAAAGTGGGGATTCGTGGATTTACGGCAGACTATTATTATGATTATACCTGTATGGAGACACTGCAGGGTCTGTCAGCATCAGAATTGTCTTCTGTAGACGGACGCAAGTGGCGTACCGCATACAGTGACCCGGATAATACAAAGAGAGAAGGCCTGGACAGTACCGTCTGGCCTGAGGCTTTTGAACGTATGGAGCAGTTCATCCAGGATACAGGGCTGAGCCGGGATGATCTGGATATGAATTATGATGATATAGTTGAGATGTATCAAAGTGGCAAGCTTGCCATGTACTTTGGCAGTTCTGCCGGTGTAAAAATGTTTCAGGATCAGGGCATCAACACAACATTTCTTCCATTCTTTCAGGAGAATGGTGAAAAGTGGATTATGACTACGCCATATTTCCAGGTGGCTTTAAACCGCGATCTGACACAGGATGAGACACGTCGAAAGAAAGCAATGAAGGTACTAAGCACAATGCTTTCAGAGGATGCGCAGAACCAGATTATCAGTGAGGGACAGGATCTGTTAAGCTACAGTCAGGATGTAGCTCTTCAGCTTACAGGATATATGAAAGATGTGAAACCTGTGATCGAAGAAAACCACATGTATATCCGCATTGCGTCCAATGACTTTTTCTCTGTTTCCAAGGATGTGGTTTCCAGGATGATCTCCGGAGAGTACAATGCGGCGCAGGCCTATCGGTCGTTTAATGCTCAGCTTCTTGAGGAGAAATCCATTTCTGAGAAAGTAGTTTTGGATTCACAGAAGTCTTATTCCAACCGCTTCCATAGCAGTGAAGGAAATGCAGCATATTCTGTTATGGCAAATACTTTGCGCAGCATCTATGGGACAGATGTGCTGATCGCAACCGGAAATAGCTTTACGGGAAATGTGCTGAAAGCCGGTTATACAGAAAAAATGGCCGGTGATATGATCATGCCAAATGGTCTTTCGGCTTACAGCAGTAAGATGAGTGGTGCTGAACTGAAAGAGACAGTGAAAAGCTTTGTAGAAGGCTACCAGGGTGGCTTTATTCCGTTTAATCGCGGCTCTCTGCCAGTGCTCAGCGGTATTTCTGTGGAGGTCAAAGAAACAGATGATGGTTATACCTTGAGCAAGGTTATAAAGGACGGAAAACAAATTCAGGACAAGGATACATTTACAGTAACCTGTCTGGCGATACCAAAACACATGGAAGCGTATCCGGCAGATGAGAACATTGTATTTGATGGAGGCGATGCCACTGTAAAGGAGACATGGACAGGGCATATTTCAGATGGTGATGCCATTCTTGCAGAGCCTGAAGATTACATTACGCTGAGGTGAGAAGATTGAAAGATAAAGTTTTTCAAGAATGGATATCGACATGCGCAAAAATCAGAAATGAGCGGAAAGAATGGAATTGAAACCTGTCACGGATAGAAAAAGCCGTCAGGAGAAAACAATTCATGGCAGTTGTCTGTATCGCTGTTTTGGTGGGGAATTGTTTTGGGTGTTGTCCGATATTTTGGATTTGTGTCGAAAACTGTTTATGAGGAAAGTGTTTCTCATCTGACAGAAGTATTTCATCAGTCTGATAATATGCTGAGGGAACTGACAGATAAGAACCTGACATATCTTCATATGTGGGGAGAGAAGCTGCAGAATATTTCCAGCGAAGACGAAATTCGTGACAATATAAAGAAAGCACAGGAGGATACAGGATTTTTAGACTTCTTTTTTCTGTCAGCTGACGGGGACTACAAGATGGCGACAGGGGAAACAGGGTACCTTGGATTACAGGAAAATATGGAAGAGGAAATCCGGCAGGGAAATGATGTGATAGCGAATGCAGCAGTTCCCGGAAAATCTCAGCTGCTTATTTTTGCGACGCCTAAGGCTCATGGAATTTATCAGGGATTTGAATATGATGCAATTGCTATTGCTTACGAAAACTCTGATATTGTAGACGTACTGGATATTTCTGCTTTCGATGGAAATGCCCAGAGCTTTATGATTCATCCGGATGGTCGTGTTGTGGTGGATCATTCTTCTGAGGCATGGGGGAACGTGTATAATTTTTTCGGGATTCTAAGAGAGTATTCTGATATGTCTGAAAAAGAGATCAATGCGCTTTTGGAGAAGTTTAAAGCAGGACGTACCGATGCGATGCTGCTAAATATGGATGGAAGGAACTACTATCTGGTCTATGAAAAATCAGATATTCAGGACTGGATGTTTCTGGGACTTGTCCAGGCGGATATCGTCAATGCCAGCATGAACCGTCTGCAGCGTAGTACGATAATCTTTGTTAGTGCGATCGTGTTCTGTATAGCTGCACTTTTTATCAGTCTTATTATTCAAAAAAACAGGACAAATCTCAGAAGAAAGGATACGGAGATTCTGTATCGGGATGAGCTGTTTCAAAAGCTTTCCATGAACGTGGATGATGTCTTTCTGATGCTGGATGCAAAAACATATCAGGCAGATTACGTCAGTCCAAATGTGGAAAAAGCTGTTGGGGATTACGGTAGAACAGATTCATAAGGATATTTGTATTCTGGGAAAACTGCATTCAAAGAAACAGGAAGATCCGGAGAAAAATTATCTGGAGGAGATCCGGGTCAATGAACAGAGAGAATGGGATTTTGAATATGTTCATCTGAAGACAGGGGAAAAACGCTGGTTCCATAATATTGCAATGGGCAGTGAGGTAAACTGGAAAAAGAAATATATCCTGGTTCTGTCAGACCGGACCTCTGACTGGAAAATGAATCAGGCACTTTCTGAGGCTGTACGTGCTGCGGAGACAGCAAACAAGGCAAAGAGTACATTCCTTTCCAATATGTCTCACGATATCCGGACACCAATGAATGCGATCATCGGTTTTACCACACTGGCTGTAAGTAATATTGATAATCAGAAAAGAGTCCGGGATTATCTGGGTAAGATCCTTTCATCCAGTAACCATCTGCTCTCGCTGATCAACGACATACTGGATATGAGCCGTATCGAAAGTGGAAAGATCCATCTGGAAGAAACAGAGGTCAGTCTGTCGGATGTACTTCATGACCTGAAGACGATCATCAGTGGACAAATACATGCGAAGCAGCTGGAACTTTATATGGACGCCATGGATGTTACAAATGAAGATGTTTACTGTGACAAGACTCGGCTGAACCAGGTGCTGCTGAATCTTTTGTCTAATGCGATCAAGTTTACCCCGGCAGGAGGAACCGTTTCTGTCCGGATCAGACAGTACCGGGGACATAAAGGGCAGTGAATTGTACGAGATCCGGGTAAAGGATAACGGAATCGGCATGAGCCAGGAATTTGTACAGAAGATCTTTTCGCCGTTTGAGCGGGAACGTACCTCCACGGTCAGCAGGATCCAGGGCACAGGACTTGGTATGGCTATCACCAAGAATATTGTAAATATGATGGGCGGTACCATTGAGGTTTCGACAGAACAGGGCAAAGGCACCGAATTTATTGTTCGTCTGCCATTTCGGATTCAGCCTAAGCACCAACGGATAGAGAAAATCGCAGAACTGGAAGGACTTAAAGCATTAGTTGTAGATGACGATTTTAATACCTGTGACAGCGTGACAAAAATGCTTGTGAAGGTTGGAATGCGTTCGGAATGGACACTTTCCGGTAAAGAGGCTGTTCTCCGCGCACGACAGTCTATGGAAATGGGTGATGCATTCCATGCTTATATCATTGACTGGCGTTTGCCGGATATGAACGGCATTGAAGTTACCCGGCAGATCCGCAGCCTTGGTGATGATACACCGATCATAATTCTGACAGCATATGACTGGTCAGATATCGAAGTGGAAGCCAGAGCAGCCGGAGTGACTGCATTCTGTGCAAAACCAATGTTCATGTCAGATATCAGAGATACCTTGATGACTGCTATCGGCCAGAAACAGGCAGAGGCAGAGACTGCAATCCTTCCGACAGCAGGTTCGGATTTCAGGGGCAAATGCATTCTGCTTGTGGAAGACAATGAACTGAACAGTGAAATTGCAGCGGAGATCCTTAATGAATATGGATTCCGGGTTGACACTGCCGAAAATGGAGCAGAGGCAGTGGAAAAAGTTAAGAATTCAAAGCCGGGTAATTATGATCTGGTGCTGATGGATGTGCAGATGCCTGTAATGAATGGATATGAGGCCACGAAGCAGATCCGTGCTCTGGACTTTCTAATCCGGCACTGTCGGGGATCACCATTCTTGCCATGACTGCCAATGCCTTTGATGAGGACCGAAAAGAAAGAAAAAACTGGAATGATAAAAGTTTTCTTTATGTTGACTTATTTGAAACGTAGAAAGAGTGTGAAAGCAACATCAACGGAATTGAAAAAAGACTGGTATTGCGCGGTAGAAATACATCTTATGATTCACAATTTCTACGTATAAGGTGGAAGATTTTGCTTTTTCCAAACTCCGGGAAAGATATAAAAAATGGACAGGAAATAGTTTTGATGAGAAAGATCTTATATCATTTGGGTTGGCAAATGAGCAAGGATATTTGACAAATGCCGGAGCCTTGGTTGCAGATGAAAGCCCTATTCGATGGTCAAGATTATTTTGTACCCGGTGGAATGGATTAAATAAAAGCGGTGGTACAATAGATGCATTTGACGATGCGGAATATTCTGGAAGTGTATTGTCATTAATTGATAATGGAGAAGCTTTATTAAGAGAAATGCGAAATTAATGTGGAGAAAGACTGCTAATTCCAGAGAAGAAATGCCGGAATATGTAGAACGTAGTTATCATGAAGCGTTGGTTAATGCATTGGCTCATAGAGATTATCTGGTGAATGGTAGTGAAGTGCATATTGATATTTACGATGATCGTATGGAAATTTATTCGCCAGGAGGCATGCCGGACGGTTCCATTATTCAGGACAGAGATCCACTTACAGTTCCGTCAACGAGAAGAAACCCGGTTTTGGCAGATATATTTAATCGGCTGGGATATATGGAACGTAAAGGTAGTGGATTTGGAAAAATCATCGGCGGCTATGAATTTCAGATCAACTATGACGAAAGTAAAAAGCCGTCTTTTAGATCAGATCGGTACCAGTTTACAGTTGTGATGCCAAATTTGAATTACAATGTCCCTCAGGATGTCCCTCGGAATGTCCCTCGGAATGTCCCTCAGAAAAAAGAAAGCAATCCGTTGGAAATTCAAATATTGAATATGATAAAAAAGGATAATAAAATCAGTACAGAAAAAATGGCAATGACGTTAGGAATAAGTTCCAAGACTGTAAAACGTCACATCAAAGATATAGGTATTGTCCGATTTGTTGGTCGTGGTTCCAATGGACACTGGGAAATAATTGATGATTAGAAATACAACTAGATGGATGACGTTAAGCTGTCTGATGCGAAGGTATTTCTGATTAAGCTTCAAAGAGATGGACGAGGATACAGTTCAATTCATTCGATCAGAGGCGTGTTAAGACCGGCATTTCAGATGGCTGTAGATGATGATCTGATTCTTAAGAATCCATTCGGATTTGAACTTGGTATGATACTGGTCAATGACAGTCAGAAGAGAGAACCAGGTTGAAAGAAGCGAAGAAAGAACTGGATAAAACCGGTTTGTAACCCCAAAATATGCACAAATAACTCATGAAAGCCTTATTTCGTAAGGCTTTCCGGATAAGAAAAAATAACCCATTTGTAACCAAAATGCCCGAAAAACATGAGAAAATGCATGAATTTATGAGAAAAAAAGCCGTTTTAGAAAAAAGTGTATAAAGGCTGGAAAGCCAGTATTTACAAGGCTTTGAGAAGATATGAGGAGATAAAATGGGTAAGATAAAAGTATTATTTATTTGCCACGGCAGAACTCGTACTTTTGCCTGAAATGGCTTGAAATCAAGACCCTTGGGGAATGAGAATGGTATTTGTACCCCATTGTACCCCTATTTTGATATTTCACTGATTTATTAACCGGACTGCCCTCGATAAAAATGAATATGATTTGTGGTGAAAGGAGTTCCTTCGGGGACTTCTTTTCGTTTGCATAAAATGTCGGTTTGAATGTCGGTTTGTTTATATGGAACTGTTGCATGTGCAGTCGCGAGATGGAAGTTGAGGAGTATGAACATTACGATGCACCGAAATGTTATCAAAATGTTCCGAATTGTTATTAGAATAATTATTAGTTCCGGTAATTGCATCAAAAATTGATAAAAATAAGGGAATCAATTTGATGTTTGACGGCAATACATACTATGTGGTTGTACTATTAATAATAATCGTATACCTTACCTAAACATGCATAGAAACCAAGCTGATTACAATGAAATAACAAAAAAATTGAAAAAGTAACATAAATTATGTTATTATATATAAAATGTGTTACAAGGAGATGCCATATGAAAAAGCAATTAGAGAAGTATTTTGGCTGCAAAGTAAAAATAGCAGAATACAAGAATAAATTGCCATTGCCAATCTTTATGACTATGCGTGATATTATGATAGTTGAAATATATGGTGTTAACTTTGCCATAATAGATGTTATGAAGGAAACGGAGCTAAGTGTTGCTGCAATGAAAAAAGCAGAAAGCAAAGTATGAGGAAGCATTGCAGTGCCCTGTAGCATATGAAGTAGCGTTAAACAACGTATCCATGAGAAATGCTCTGGTAAAAAGCGGAGTTCCGTTTGTGAATTTGCCAGGAAATGTATTCTTACCATTTATGGGAATTATATTGCAGGATGTGTATCGCAAGCAGATTGTCAAGGCGGATAAGATGATGCCGGCAACACAGATGGTGTTCCTTGAATTGTTATATATGAGTGATGAGGAATCTGTGTTAAAAAGTGAAGTTGCGAACAAGCTGAATCTTACCAAAACGTCCATTACAAGAGCAACAGCGCAATTAGAGGAAATGGGACTCATCCAGCAGATGAAATCAGGAACAGAGATTGCTATTAAGAGAAATTACTCACGGAAAGAGTATTATGAAAATGCAAAAGGATATTTGATTAATCCGGTCCAGAAAGTGATTACAATTATGCGATATAAAGCAACCTTTGAATCATTTAGCGCAGGAGAAACTGCACTTAGTCAGGAGTCAGAATTGAATCCACCAAGAATAGAGGAACGTGCAATCTACAAGGGCGAGGAAGTTGTTGACCAGTTGGAAATTGTGGATGCCAGATCTGAAGACCCAGACGACTGCTTGAAGATACAATTATGGAAATACAATCCTTCTTATTTTGCAAGAGAAGGGCGTGTTGATCCTGTTTCACTGGCATGTACATTCAAAGGTAACGAAGACGAAAGAATAGAAATGAGTGTTGAGAAACTGCTGGAGGAATTATAAATGGTACCAGGGCTAGACTCTTTTAGAGAAAAATTTAAAAATTATACGGATTATTACACTATTATCGGCAGAACTGCTTGCGATATTCTACTCTCAGAGGCAGACTTGCCGTTTCGAGCGACAAAAGATATTGATATGATCCTGATTATGGAGGACAACTTCCCCAGAATTTGCGAGCATATTCTGGGAATACATAAAAGAAGGCGGCTATAAGTGCGGATGGAAGAATGAACAGAATATGCACCTTTACCGCTTCACAGAAGGAAAATTCGGTTATCCTACTATGATTGAGTTGTTTTCAAGAAAGCCGGGATATCATCTTGAAATAGAAGAGGGAATCATTCCGATTCATATTGATGATGATACTTCCAGTTTATCAGCGATTCTTCTGAACGATGACTTCTATAAATTTATGATGTCCGGACGTAGAGTGGTTGATGGTATTATTGGTGTTCTGGGAGCAGAGCATCTGATTCCGTTCAAAATGTATGCGTGGATTAACCTTTGGACAGAAAAAGAGCCGGAGAGCATGTTAATGAAAAGGATTTAAAGAAACATAAGTACGATGTATTCCATTTGATTGTTGCAGATTGTTACAGCGGGAACAAAAAAGTTGAATCAGAAGGGCTGGTGACAGAGAGTATACATAGATATGTCGAGGAAATTAGTGCAGTAGATGAATCGGAGGTACGACTTTTTGCAGATGGGAATGCCTTTTGACAGAGATAGGGGCGTGGAGTTGTTGAAGGAGATTTACTTGTAAGAAAATTGTTACAAGTTTGTATATCAATTTTAGGAGATGGAGTTATGAGTACTTGTGATTCCTGATATTCATCTAAAACCATGGATATTCGGGATGACAGGACAGAGAAAATCTTAAGAGACGGTAAAGGCGGATCGGGCTGTGTGCCTGATGGATATGCCGGATGACTGGAATATGGAATTTCAGATAGAACGATATAAAGAAACATTTGATCGGGCAATCGCATTTGCTGAGGACTATCCGGATACTCTCTGGTGTTACGGTAATCATGATGTCAGCTACTCGTGGGGAAGACTTGAGACCGGATATTCTCCCTATGCCGAGAGGACGGTAATGTCAAAGCTTGAAGAACTTGAGAACCGCCTTAAGAGTCCGGTACAGATAAACATAATGCATCGGATTGACAATGTGCTTTTTCTCACATGGAGGGCTTACAGCTGATTTCCTAAGATGGCTTAACAAGGATCTGCTGGATGCTGATATAGAGGAAGTTATTGCAGCGGTAAACGATGCTCCACATAATTATCTCTGGAATGATGAATCACCCTTATGGTTCAGACCACAGTATGAGACCAGAGAGATATTCAGAGCAGATATATACAAACAGGTGGTAGGGGCATACTCCGGTGGAGAGGATATTTGAAAAAAGACGGCATCATATCGACAGATGTTCTCTACCTATAGAGACGGAAGACAGATTGGAGAGTCTGCGATGATGGTTATTGATTCGGAAACCGGAAAATACGAGAAGATAGAGGTTATGGGGAAACTGGGAGTGTGATAAGGATGAAGGAACCTACGCAACAATATTCAGATACAATCAAATCATTACAATCCAGGATACAGGCATTGGAGGATGAAAACCGACTTCTGAAAGAGCGTTTGGAAGAAGCCGGTGTTTCGTATGCGGATATTGTGTCAGGCGACGCTGAAGGAGTTGTGGAATTGTATGATCCTGATCAGGGTGCTCGTATTAAGAAATTTGATGTTACGGATAAGATTGCAAGTGACTTCTTTATGATGTTCTGCCGCGGAAGGAAGGATGTGTATGATCTTCGTTATACGAATCCCAAAACGGGGAAGAACGGGTATTATACGCAGTGCTTTAACCGCTGGGATCGTGGCTGCCATATACAGAAAAAAAAAAGGATGGAGTTCGTTGTAAGGATTGCGAATTGAAGGGCATACAAGCCGGTTACTCTGCCTTTGATAAAGGCGCATATGAATGGGACAGATCCAAATGGCAATGATGTCGTGGCGATATATCCGATGCTTTGAAAATAACCTTTGTCAGTTACTTGTATTTGATTTTGATAACCATGCAAAGGGAGCGGAGCAGGAAGATTATGCGAATATTGATGATGGCTGGAAAGAAGAAATAAATGCTTTGCGGCACATTTGTAAGAATCTGGATGTGGACGCTGCGGTGGAACGGTCAAGGTCGGGACGCGGTGCGCATCTTTGGATATTCTTCAAGGAAATGGTTCCTGCCAGATTGGCGAGAAGATTTGGCTTTGCGTTGCTAGAGAAAGGAGCTGAATCCGTCAATCTTAAGTCCTTCAAATACTATGATCGCATGATACCGACGCAGGATGCGCTCCCTGAGGGCGGACTTGGAAATGTTATTGCACTTCCTTTACAAGGAATGGCCTTGAAGTCCGAAACAGTGCTTTTTTATTGATGAAAATTGGAACGCATATGAAGATCAGTTAAATGTTCTTGCCGGGACAAGGCGACTGACCAGACAGGGGGATAGAGGACTATCTTTCTTTATGGTACAGTACGGGATCCACCAGCGAAGACAACGGTACTGATGCGCCATGGGATAAGAATTCTGAGATTGAAGCAGGCAGTGTTAAGGGCGTGGTGCGTATCGTGCTGGCTGACCGCATTTACATAGACTCAACAGGAATGTCCAATAAGACAAAAGACAGCTTCGCCGTATGGCAACATTTTCAAACAAGCAGTATTTCCAGAATCAGGCTATGGATATGCCAAATTACGATGAATCCAGATTCATTTACCTTGGAAGTGACGAAGGAAAATATATTGTATTGCCTCGCGGACTTCGGGAAGAAATTCTAAAGAAGTTTGATAATGCGGGGATCAGTTATAAGATTGAAGACAAGAGAACCAAAAGGGCAGGAAACTCAATATTTCGTTTAGGGAGAATTGCGTGAATCACAGATTCCGGCTGTGGAAACTATGCTTGAAAATGAAACCGGGATACTGCACGCCGCAACAGCGTTTGGTAAGACTGTAGTCTGCTGTGATATGATCGCAAGAAGAGGCATAAGTACCTTAATACTTGTAGACAGGGCAGATCTGATGAACCAGTGGATTAAGCGTCTGGAGGAGTTTTTGGATATTGATGAAGAACTACCTGAATATCAGACAAAGACCGGGCGTATTAATGAAAAAGAAAATCATTGATTGGAAATCTTCAAGGAGCGCATGATACACTGACCGGAATAGTGGATGTGGCCATGATACGTTCTCTTTTTAAGAAAAAGATGGATTTCATCCGAAGCTGAAAGAATATGCTCAAGTATATTTTGACGAATGCCATCACGTAGCATCGGATAGCGCGATAGAAGTGCTGAAGGAGATAAATGCAAAGTATGTGTATGGCGTGACGGCAACACCGAAACGTGGTGATGGTAAGGAAAAAGATAAACGAATTTCTGCTCTACCATATCAGGTATAGGTTTACAGCAAAAGACAGAGCCGAGGAGCAGAATATTAATCATCTGGTATATCCCCGATTTACCCGGACAGTAAAGCCGCATCATTTGTCAAAAAACACCATATGGTAATGATGCCTATGAACTGATAAGGAATAATGATGTTCGTGACGAACAGATTATCAGGGATGTGGCGGACTGTGTGCAAGCTGGAAGAACTCCGGTAGTACTGACGAAATATGTTGATCATGCCAAGAAGCTGTCTGAAAGGCTTAAGACATATGCTGACCGATTGATCTTGCTAACGGGGCAATGGAACGAAAGCGCGCAGGGCTCAGGTGGGAAGAACTGAATAAAGTTGATGATTCGGACAGTCTTATTCTTGTGGGAACGGGCTCTTTACTTGGAGAGGGCTTCGATTTTCCGCGACTTGATACTCTGTTCATGGCGACTCCCGTTTCAGGAGAAAATGTTGTGGAGCAGTATGTCGGGCGACTTAACAGGGATTATGATGGTAAAGAAAAAATGTCATCGTCTATGATTATGTGGACAGTCATATTCCAAAGTTCGATAAAATGTATTCAGCAAGGCTGAAGGCATATAAAAAGATCGGATATGAACTTTGCGTTAATATGGACGGCGAAAAGCAGAAGGCAAAAATGCAATCTATGATATTGAAAACTATGCAGAAACTTATTGGAAGGATCTTGAGGAGGCTAATTCCGCGGTCGTTGTATCAAGTCCGAGGTTAAATAATCAAAAAGTGGATCGCATTATAAACATGCTTGGAAAGCGGCGGGAGTTGGGAGTTGAGGTAACAATTGTTACATGGCATCCGTATGCCTATAAATATGGCAAAAGATGATGTCCGGATGGAGCTTATGGAGAGACTTCGAAAAGCCGGTTTTGAAATCAGGCTTGTAGAAGAGACTTGTGAGCATTATGCCGTAATCGATAATGAGATTGTCTGGTATGGAAGTGTGAATCTGCTGTCAAAAGGAAGATGCCGAGGACAATTTGATGCGGGTATGCAGTAAAGATATTGCAGCAGAACTTCTTGAGATGACATTTGGTTCTGAAGTAGAATTGCAAGAATGGTAAGTATGGACGCAAAAGAAAGATAAAAAATATACTTTGGGTATCAGCTAGCAGGTGTGGTAAATAAAATAGTAAAATATATCATCAAAAATAAAAACGGAAACCCGTAGATAAATTCATAGCAAGGTGGTATATCAAGCAGAAATCCAAATTAACAACAGAAAATTGTTTAAAATTTTAATATGCATTAAATCTTTTGAAATTTTCATGTAATTTTTTTTGAAAATGTATTGGCTTGTCCCAGGGCAATGTTTTTACAATAAGTAGAGATGAGCAAAACGAATTGATTTAAAAGATGGATTTGACAGTTAGCTTTTGTAAATCGGAAAAAATGGAAATTTATGACATAACAAAGCTTGACGTAAGTCCAGAACCTACGCAAATGGGGAGATATGAATAGCTCTTTATTATGCGATTCGCTTTACAGCTTTAAGCTTACGATAGGATTGCCCTGTGTCGGTGGTGATTGCCGCAACAGCAACCGCTAACAGACTTATATGGGCAATTGTATTCAAGTTGGTAACAGATGATTTATTTCTTACCCACATACGTTCCTGCTCTGTATTTTTGAAACGTGAGTTGTATCTTTCACATTCTGTACGAAGAGAGTAATTACTTTTGAAATATTTGCTGTGTCTCTGTCGACGGAGAGTCTTAAATCATCGGGAATGGTGATGTATTTTTGTACAGCCGCGATGCTTTTTGCCGTTGTAAAAATTTTTGTGATGGCAGGGACAATCAGCGTTTTTGCTTGATTTTAGTGGACAGCAGATATTTTTGGCGTGTACGTCCATTATCAGAAAATTTACCATCCTTCCACATGGCAAGCCCAGCATCGCAGGATTTCCTGTGGAAGAAGTTTTGGATTTTTGGTGGATCGTTTGTTTAATGGAATAATACATTCACCTTGGTAGAGTTCCTGTACCTGATTATAGATATTTTTAACATCATAGCCTTTATCAGCAAAGGAAGGTACATTCGGTTATCGGCAGAAAAGTATGTGTGTCAGCCAAAATATCAAGCGCAACAGTGGAATCATGGACATTGGCGGTAGTGGTCAGTTCATAAATGGGAAGACCTGAAATACAGTCAACAAGGACGTGGTTTTTGTAACCCTAGTAGAACTCATACTTTTTCTCGTTTGTTTGGTTAGAAGCAGTATGTACGCCAAGTTTGCAATCAGTATCTGCTTTGGGCTGGTTATCAGGCTTAAATTTGTTGGATAGAAAAGATTTAGGATTATTCTGTGAAGTGTTTGCAGCAATCGGAGTAGAGTCCAAACCAATAAAAGATGTATCAACAATACCTTGTTTTGAAAGATAAAGAACTTGGGATTTCATAATGGATGAAAAGTACATCGTTATCAAGCTGTTTTTAGAAAACGATTAAATGTCCAGTAAAGAAGGCAACGGCAGAAATATCAAAACCGCAGTAATGGGCGATTAGAAGGTTGTTGTTAAGATAATCAACAAGATCCATAATCATTGAAAAGCCTTCACATTTCATAACGATAAACGAACAAATCATGGCATGATTGGAAAAGCCTTTTCGCCCGGTTTTTAGGGAATTCAGGACAAAGGATAAATCGAGATTCAGAAAAAATTAGAATGTAAAATTTTGCAACTGGTTTGTGAAAGACGGATGTCTTTTCAAAAAGACGGATTTTGAATTGAACTTTTTAATAATACCATTGGAGCTGGTTGTTACTATAAATTTGGAGTGATAAAAGGTTGCCATGCCTCGCAAACATGCATAAATACTGAGTATGTGGAGTTTGCTCATGGCTAAAAAGAATAATACTGAAGAGGTGGTGAGGATATGTTTGAATTGGAATATTACTTAGTAATCCTGAGATTGGAGAGAGCTTCATTCGTCTGGTATTA
>VOFC01005671.1_pt1 | contig 17171 bp, 25 predicted proteins | sample 5384161 | NCBI WGS metagenome assembly VOFC01 (sample SAMN12384722, study PRJNA508395) | human gut metagenome | isolation source: healthy gut B | host: Homo sapiens
ATGGCGGACTTGCTGACACCGTAGAGCTCCAGCAGGGCCTGCGCGTTGCCGGAACGGCCGAAGCAGTCCTTCACGCCGACACGCGCTCGACCGGGACCGGGCAGTCCGCGCATACGACCTCAGCGACTGCGCCGCCAAGACCGCCGAGGATGTTGTGTTCCTCTGCCGTGACGATCGCGCCGGTCTCCCTTCGCCGCCTTCCGGATCGCTTCGCGGTCGATCGGCTTGATCGTATGCATATCGATCACACGCGCGTGGATGCCTTCCTTTTTCCAGCTCCTCCGCTGCGGCCAGCGCGTCGGCAACGACCATGCCTGGCGCAATGATTGTCAGGTCCGTGCCTCGCGGAGCGTGACGGACTTACCGATCGTAAACTGATAGCCCGGAAGTCCGTGACCGTCTCGACCGGGACACGACCGAGGCGAAGATAGACCGGCCCTTCGTGCGCCGCGATCGCGTGGACCGCAGCCCGGGTCTCGTTCGCGTCTGCCGGGCAGATGACCGTCATATTGGGGATCGCACGCATGAGCGCGATATCCTCGACGCACTGGTGCGTCGCACCGTCTTCGCCGACGGAGAGGCCGCCGTGCGTGCCGACGCATTTGACGTTCAGGTTCGGATAGCAGATGGAATTGCGGATCTGGTCATAGCCGCGCCCCGCCATAAACATGGCAAACGCATGGACGAACGGCGTAAAACCGTACGTGGACAGACCGGCGGCCGCACCGATCATATTGGCCTCTGCGATACCCATATTGAAAAAGCGCTCCGGGTACTTCTGCGCGAACATGCACGACATCGTGCAGCTCGATACGTCCGCGTCCAGCGCAACGATCTTCGGATCGCTGCCGATCTCGGCCAGCGCTTCGCCGTACGCATGTCTGGTTGCAATTTTTTCCGCCATGATTCAGCCCTCCAATTCCGCTTTGCGCTGATACAGTTCTTCAAAAGCCGCGGCAAAATTCTTCGTCCGTCGGGACGCGGCCGTGCCACTTGCAGGTGTTCTCCATAAAGCTCACGCCCTTACCCTTGACCGTGTTGGCAATAATCATGCTCTCGCGCGGCCGGTCTCGGCCTTTGCGCGGTCGATCGCGTCGGAGATCGCCGCGACGTCATGTCCATCGATCGACTGGACGAAGAAGCCGAAGGCTTCGAATTTTGCCTGCAGATCGCCGGTATCCAGCACCTCGCTGACGCGGCCGTCGAGCTGAATTTTGTTGGAATCCACTATTCCGATTAAGTTTTCCAAGTTTGTGTGCGCCTGCGTACATGCATGCCTCCCAGAACTGCCCCTCCTGGATCTCACCGTCACCCATGACGGCATAGACCGTGTTGGAATAGCCCGAGAGCTTCGCGCCGAGCGCCATGCCGACAGCGGCTGAGAAGCCCTGGCCGAGCGAGCCGGTCGACATATCGACGCCGGGCACATAGCGCATCTCCGCATGACCAGACAGATGGCCGTCGATCTTGCGGAATTCCTGCAGCCGTTCGGCCGGAAAGAAGCCGCGCATCGCCAAAGTCGGGTAAAGCGCGACCGTGCAGTGACCTTTTGAGAGCACAAAGCGGTCTCGTTCCGCCCAGTCCGGCTGCTCCGGACGGACATTCATCTTATCAAAATAGAGCACCGCCATCAGCTCCGCCATAGAAAACGCCCCGCCAAGATGCCCCGACCGGCTCCCTGTACCATCTTCAGCCCCGTGATCCGGATGTCCTGGGCCCTGCACTGCAAAAACCGTTGCTTTTCTTTATTCATTATCTGTCTCCTTCTCTTCAACCGGCGCTGCAGATCCTTCCAGCGTCAAAAATTCCAGTTCGCAGCCGTTGGGATCTTCTGCCAGCATCCCGGTGAACTGCAAAGCTTCTACCCATTTAGGCGGCTGCAGGACTCGGCCGCCATACAAGGGAAGCCGGTCTACAACCGAATTCAGCGCATCTACTGTATCAAACTGCAGCGCCAGGTGGCGAAAACGTCCTCTTTCAAGAAGTCCTGCTGTACATACTGGCGTCACCGCACGATAGCAGATCAATTCTAGTTTTGCACCACCTGGCAGCGCATAATATGAAAGCGTATGATCGCCCATATCGATATCCTCCAGCCGTGTCAAGCCCAGGAGTTCACCGTAAAATCGATGTGTCTGCGTCAGATTCTTTACGTTGATCGTAATATGATGAATACCCGTAATCATATTGTTCTCCATTTCAAAACAGGCAGCAGAGGCCCAGCTCTGCTGCCTGTTTCAAGTTTACGATTCGAGAAGCTTACATAAGTCCTTTTCTCAGAATAATATTTGCAGCCAGTGCCTTTTCAGAGGTGGTGATCAAGCAATAGGCGTTCGCAACTGCGGCGTTGAATTCCGCAGGGGGAAGCATTTTGAGGCCATGCTGGAATTTGTCAGCCTCTTCACTCTCACTGATGATCTTTGCATATTCGTCCCAAATCGGAGCGTCAGGGCCATCCCATCTGCAGATTGCAGCAGGCTGCTCAACAGTCGGATCCAGCGGCATGAGTTCAAGGATCGCTTTGAGAATCTCAGGAACGTTGTGGCCATCCAAACGGACAACACGTTTTCCGAGCGTGCAGGCAGGCATATTGCCGTCGCAGATCACGATCTCATCCGTATGTCCCATTTCCATCAGGATCTTGATCAATTCCGGGCTGATCAGGGGTGCAATTTTCTTCAGCATAATTTCAGAGTCTCCTTAAAATGTAGATATGATGAGGATTGCTTACTTAAAAAGCTGCCGTCAGGATCTCAACGAAGTCTTTTTCTGGTCATGTGCGAGAAACCGCCAAGTGTTTCCGTACCAGCCGGGTATGCCTTGTTGGCCATAACTTCGATATCATCCTTGCTGGATACGCCGAGCTCACGCAGTGTGGTCGGCAGGCCAACGCTCTTGATAAATGCAGCCAGGCGGTCAATGCCTTCCAGTGCAGTTGCTTCCAGGTCAAACGTATTGACCTCGACATCCATGACGCGGTTTGCCCATTCAGCGAAAAACGAGGCACGTTGACCTTATAGACATGCCGCATCCAATGCGGAACAACAACAGCCAGACCCGCACCATGAGAGGAATCCATGCAAATCGAGCCGATATCACGCTGCAGCAGATGACTCTCCCAGCACTGCTCTCTGCCGACACCGATGAAATCATCCTGTGCAGCCTTGCAGCCCCACATGATCTCTGCGCGGTAATCGTAATTTTCAGGATCTTCCTTGATGAGCTTCATGTACTTCATCATGGACTTCATAACGCCTTCTGCCATACGGTCGCCAAAATCGACAAACGCAGTGTTCGTAAAATAACGCTCCATCGCGTGTGCAATGGCGTCAAATGCGCCAGCAAGCGTATGATACATCGGAACGGTCTTTGTCAGCTCCGGATCCATGATTGCAAAGACCGGTCTGGCAAGGTCCGTATCACACGAACGCTTCAGTCCCTCAGACACGCTCGTGATGACGGAGCCATTGCTCGATTCGCTTCCTGCACCAGGGATCGTCAGGATCGCACCGATCTTCAAGCAAGAGACAGGCGCAGCCTTCCCCAGATAGAGATCCATAAAATCGCCATCGTATTCCACGCCGTAACCGATCGCCTTTGCCGTGTCGATAACGCTGCCGCCGCCGACACCGAGGACAAAGTCGATGTTGTTTTTCACGGCAGATCTGGATTCCCTGATAAACAAGGTCATCACGCGGGTTCGACTTGACGCCGCCAAGTTCCTTCCATGCAACGCCGGACTTCTCCAGCGAAGCCGTCACAGTGCTGAACAGGCCGGATTTCTTGATACGGTCCGGAGCCATAAACGATCAAAACATTTTTGGAGTGCTTCACTGTCTCTTCGCCGACTTTCAGCTCCGTATCCTTACCGAAAAGGATCTTGGTCGGGCAGTAAAATTCATAGTTAATCATTGCTCAATTCTCCTTATCTGGCAGCGGCCAAACGGCCGCTGCCACAAACGCGTGTGCTGTAAATGCGTACTTAATCAAACGATCACTCAGAAATTTGCAAGATATTCGTCAACGTTGTCCTTCGTGATGAGCTTGAAGGAACGTAAGTCGTCTGCTCGAAAGTCTCGCCATTGAGGATGCGCATACAAACGTTGAACGCCTCCTCCGCCTGGCCGTAAACGTCCTGATAGACATCAGCCGCCAGCGTACCATCCTTTACGGCGCAAAAAGTGCGTCATAAGTCGCGTCAATACCGATGATGGGGATCTCAAGGCCAGCATCCTGGCAGGCCTGCAAAGCGCCCATTGCCATGATGTCATTGTGGCAGATGATAGCGTCGATCTGCGTTCCGCCTGCAATCCAGTTTTCAACAAGTTCCATTGCCTCGTCGCGGTTCCAGTTGGCAGTATCATCCAAAACGATCTTGCAATCAGGATAGCCTGCGAGGACCTGCTCGAGACCTTCCTGACGGGCGACCTGTGCAGAGTGGCCGAACGGACCTTCCACAACAGCGATATTGCCCTTGCCGCCGATCAGATCAACGATGTATTCTGTCTCCATGATGCCGGCTTCTACGTCATTTGCCCCGACGTAAGCAGTAGCCTGATCAACGTTCGTGGTAATGTTGTTGCAGCAGATAACAGGAATGCCAGCTTCGTTGCAGTTATCAATAATGGGAGCTGCGCCGTCCTTATCGAACGGGATGAACAGAAGTGCATCAGCGCCGGAAGCGATAGCGTTTTCGCACTGGTTCAACTGCGTTTCAGTATCGGATCTGCCATCAAACTCAAGCAGGGTGATACCGGCTTCCGCGCAGCGCGTGGACATAACGTTCTGGAAATAGATGTTGAATTCCTGCGACAGATCCTGATAGATCATTGCGACCGTATAGGAGTCCTTTGCTTCGACCATTTCTGTGTCGGATTTGCTGGCATCAACAACGGTGACAGCACTGCTCTTGTCAGAAGTCGTGGTTTCTGAAGAGGATTCTGCGTTAGAGGCTGCGGGGGATGCACAGGCGGCCAGCGCCAGCACCAGAACGAGGGACAGGACGATACATAATACCTTTTTCATTTGAATGCTCCTTTTTTTTTTTTTCTATATTTGTGCACATATAGAGAACGAAATCAGTGGTTGCGGTTGACATTATTGCGGTCGATGATAACGGCCAACAAAACCACAACGCCGGTGACGATCTTCTGATAGTATCCGGAGATTCCCAGAAGGTCCATACCATTATTCATAACGGTAACGATGAAAACACCAATGATAGAAGGAAGAATGCCCCGGTACCGCCTGCATTGGAAGTACCGCCAACAACAACTGCTGTGATAGCGAGAAGATCGTAAGATTCGCCGGCTGTCGGAGAGCCGACAGCCACACGAGCCGCCAGAAGAATACCTGCCAATGCAGCAGTCATGCCGTTGATGACATAGCTCAAAAATTTCAGCTGCTTTACACGCAAGCCGGAGACCAGTGCAGCCTTTTCATTACCACCGATCGCATAGATATAACGACCGAACTGCGTCTTTGCAAGGAAGAACCAGGAAATCAGGGCTACGATTGCAAAGATGATGACCGGAACAGGGATTGGACCAGCATACCCTTGCCAAGGTTGGTAAATGCCGTCGTCAATGCATTGATTGGGCGGCCGCCAGTATAAACGAGCGCAACACCGCGAACGGCATACTGCATGCCGAGCGTTGCAATAAACGGAACAACCCCAAGATAAGCCACAACAATACCGTTCAGGGCGCCAACAACAATACCAACCAAACAGCCCAGCGCGATCGCCAGAGGAAGCGGAATCGCAGTCGTCGAAGTCGAATAAGCCGCGGCAATGCAGGAAGCAAGCGCCATCGTAGAACCGACGGAAAGATCAATGCCGCCTCAATGATCACAAACGTCATGCCCATGGACAGAACGCCGACGACAGTAGCCTGTCGAAGAACATTGACCAGGTTCTTCATCTGCAGGAACGAACTCGTAAATACAGAAAAGCCCGATCAACATGATAACAAATGCAATATAAATAATGTTTTTCGAAATAAAGGTCCCGAGCGTCTGCTTCTTTTTCATAGCCTGATATCCTCCTTTTTGGTGCCGGTCGCGGCAGCCATTTGCTTTACTTGATCAAATTCATTGCGGTCAAAAATACCCATATTCCGGCCTTCGCACATGACCATGATTCGGTCACACATGCCGAGCAGCTCCGGCATTTCGGATGAGATCATGATAACCGCTTTTCCGTCGGCCGCCATATCGCTCATAATAGAGTAAATCTCAGATTTTGCACCGACGTCGATGCCGCGGGTGGGCTCATCCATAATGAGCAGGTCCGGATCATTCAGCAGCCATTTTGCAACAACGATCTTCTGCTGATTACCGCCAGACAAGTTGTTGACCAAGGTTTCCTGCGTCGGTGTTTTAATGCCGAGGGCCTGGATCATCCGCGCGGTGGCATCCTGTTCCTGTTTCTCCGAGACGATATGCAAAGGAGAATGGCAATAACGCCGGATACTGGAAATCACACAGTTTTGCCGAACAGAGTGGATCAGGCTTAGTCCATACTGCCGGCGGTCCTCCGTGATAAAAGCCATATTGTGTAGCGAATTGCGTCTGCCGGATGATGGATGCGGAGCACTTTTCCGTCAATGCTGATTTTTCCACCGGTCTTTTCCCGCAACCCAAAAATTGTTTCTGCCGTTTCCGATCGTCCAGCGCCCACAAGCCCCCAGAAAGCCAAAGATCTCACCGCGATGCACCTCAAAACTGATATCCTGAAGTGCTGTACCGCTGGAAAGATGTTCAACAGAAAGCTAACATCACCGATCGGCAGCTGCCGCTTGTCATAGATATCTGTAAGCTCTCTGCCGACCATCATTCGGATGATATCAAGCTGTGTAAACTCTGTGATCGGTGCAGAACCGATGGTCTTCCCGTCACGAATGACCGTCACGGTGTCGGCAATTTCCGTTATCTCATCGAGCTTATGGCTGATATAAATAATTGCCTTACCCTCGGATGCCAACTTACGGATCATCTGGAACAGGATACGGATCTCATTATCTGTCAGGAGACGAAGTCGGCTCATCCATGATGATGATTTTTGCATTGAATGCGATCGCACGTACGATCTCAAACCATCTGCTGCTTTGCAATCGTCAGCTCACGCATTCTCGCGTTTGGATTAAGCTCAATGCCATATTCAGAAAGGATACTGTGTACCTGCCGGAGATTTCTTTCCGATTGACGATCCCGGCAAAGTATGTGTTTTCTCTCGCAATATAAAGATTGGCCTCAACGGTCATATCCGGATAGTAGTTCAGCTCCTGATGGATCATCGCAATGCCTTTTCCATGGCATCATGGGCGTCGGTGATCTGTACCTTTTTTTCCTTCTGGATCAGGATATCTCCAGCTTCCGTTTATAGATACCGGCAAGCACCTTCATCAGTGTGGACTTTCCAGCACCATTTTCGCCACAGAGCGCATGGACAGATCCGGCTTCACGCAAAGGTCACATCATCCAGAGCTTTTACACCGGGAAGACCTTTTGTAACGCCCCGCATTTCAAACAGATACTCCGTGCTCATTTTGCACTTCCCTTTCTCTTCTTACCTTTCTCGAGGATCCCGATCATACGATCGACTCTCGGATCTTGATGATATTTTCAAACAGAACATTGGTCTGGTCTTTCCCGACCGTACCGATGAATCGGTTGAAGCATTGCTGCATAACGCTGTAGCCCTGTTGATACGGCTGCTGACAAATCGTTGCGCTGATTTTTCCCTCCCGGAACAGATCTCTGGTATGCGGTACATCATCAAAGCAAACAACGCGGACCGGATGCAGATGAAATTCTGAAATCGCAGCGCACGTGCCAGTAATACCTTCACCAACAACATAAACCACGTCGATCTCAGGATGTTCTCGGAGTTGTCCGCGTACAAGATCATAAGCTTCGAAGTTATTGTCATTACAGATGACTGTAGAGACGATTCGGATATTGGTTTTACGTTCTTCCAGAAACTTGTTAAATCCGTCGATTCGCTGGCCATGTGCCGTCATTTTTGGAAAGAGCCGTTTACGATCAGTAGATTCGCATTATTATTGATCAGCGAAATCAATCCGCCTGCAACCCGACCGCACTGCACAAAGTCAACGCCAATATAGCAGCACCGCCGTGTACCAGCGATATCGGAGTTTACAGTCAACACCTCAACACCGGAGTCAACTGTTTGGTTGATCTTCTCCACAATTCTTGAGTCGTTAAATGGCGTAAGTGCGAGCATATCAATCTTGTCAACGAGCAGCTGGTCGATCAGTCGGATCTGCTCCTCTACGTTATACCCACGCATCTGCATGAGCCGCAGTTCTACGCCATAATCATCCATCGCCTTCTGCGCATCTTCTACGCCTCGGATCAACTCGTCGAAAACAGGGATTGTTGATGCTTGGCAGCAGCTGACCGACAGTCAACTTCTTTTTAAAATTTGACAGTGCTTTTTGCTGCAGAATTCGGTTTGTACCCGACACTTTCCGCGATGGCCAGGATACGCTTTTTCCACATCAGAGCGGACGCCTCCTCGGCCATGTAAGGCACGGTCGACTGTGCCGCGAGACACGTTTGCGTATTCAGCTATTTCTTTGATCGTTGCAGACATCGTTCTCTTTGTATTCCTCTCGCTTGGCTGGTCAAAACGTGCTGTGCTCGAGCACGTCTGTGTCTGTATCATGCGAAAATTTTTTCGTTTGTCAAGCATATGCTCCCTCTCCTCCCTCCGAAAATGCAAAAATATTCGTCAAAATAAACAATTTTTCATTAAAACCTGCATAAAATTAGCGCATTTTATGTCATTATGCACAACGGTTTTTCCGTGCCCGTGCACATTTGAAGTGCAGGCATTTTTGAGTGCGTCATAATGCTCAACATTTTGAAAAAGCTTTTGTTGATTTTCACGATTTTTTATTTTCTACAAAAGCGGTCGTTTTATCGGACATTCTTTCGAAAAAATATACCCGTTTTTTCCGTTTCAAGGAAAAAATCGGGCTATAAACAGGTCAGTCGCTCTTGCTGCGCTTTTGTTTCACAGCAGATCCTGTATATTGGCGTCACACAGCGGAGGCAGTTGCTGTAAATACGACGCATCATTTCGTTCACGTGCACGGAAAATGCTACGATCTATCCGACAGGAGGCAACAAGAATGGGAAACTGGAAAACGCAGATGGAATATGTGGTTGGGGTCGATTTTGGCTCGGATTCGGTACGGGCGGTCATTGTGCGCGCGAGCGACGGGCAGGTCGCTGCGGAGGCGGCGGCCGCTTATCCGCGCTGGGCGCAGGGGCTGTACTGCGATCCCGGCATCCGACAGTTCCGCCAGCACCCGCAGGACTATCTCGAGGCGCTCTGCGCCTGCGTGACGGAGGCCTGTGCAGCAGCCGGAGAGACTGTCAGCAGCCGCATTGCGGCACTGTCGATCGACACGACCGGCTCGACGCCCTGCCCTGTCGACCGGGCGGGCACACCGCTGGCGCTGCTGCCCGGCTTTGAGGAAAACCCGAACGCCATGTTCCATCTCTGGAAGGATCACACTGCCGGTACGGAGGCCCGCGGAGATCACGGCCTGCTTCTCGGCCGGGACACCGGACTATACGGTCTATCAGGGGCCGTATTCCTCGGAATGGTATTGGGCAAAGATCCTGCATACCATCCGGAAGGATCCGGCGGTGCGCGCGGTAGCTTACACCTGGGTCGAGCACTGCGACTGGATGGCAAATCTGCTGGCCGGACGCACCCGGCCAGAGCTTGCCTACCGCTGTGCCTGCGCAGCCGGACACAAGGCCTACTGGCACAGCGCCTGGGGCGGTCTGCCTGCAAGGAACGGCTGGCGCAGCTCGACCCGTATCTGGCGCAGGTCCATGACACGTTCATCCAGCCGCCGGAGCCCTGCACAGCCGTGGTCGGCACGATCACGCAGGAATGGGCGCAGCGGCTGCATCTTCCGGCACAGACGCTGATCTGCGGCGGCTCGTTCGACGCGCATGCGGGCGCGGTCGGCGCCAGGCGTGTGCGGGCACGATGGTCGTAAACATCGGCACGTCCGCCGTCAACATGATGGTCGAGCGCGGACGCTGGCGCGGCACGGGTTTTGCGAGCTGGCCGGTCAGGCAGAAAACAGCATTCTCCCCCGGCTATGTCGGCATTGAGACGAGCCAGTCGGCCTTCGGCGACACCTACGCCTGGCTCAAACGGCTGCTGCTCTGGCCACTCGAGAGTCTGCTCGCTGGAAGCGGCCTGCCGCAGGAGCAGCAAAACGCCCTTGCGCAGCAGGCCGGTCAGCAGCTTCTGCCGCTGCTGGAACAGGCTGCAAAAGCGCTGCGCGCCGCAGCCGGAGCGCGTCGCGCTCGACTGGTTCAACGGCCGCAGATATCCGTACAACAACGATCAGGCCAGCAGCGCGGTCTGCGGACTGGACCTCGGCGTCAGCGCACCGGTCCTCTACCGCGCACTGGTCGAGGCGACGGCCTATGGCCAGCGGCGGATCGTGACGGGACTGACGGAGCACGGGATCCGGATTGACCGGATCGTCGCCGTCGGCGGATCGCGCAGAAATCGCCCTTCGTCATGCAGACGCTCAGCGACGTGCTGCAGCGGCCGATCACCGTCAGTCCGGTCTCTCAGACCTGTGCGCTGGGCGCGGCGATCTACGCCAGCGTTGGCGCGGGGCTCTACGCCAGCGTCGAGCAGGCACAGGCCGCAATCTGCCGCCCCTGCCGGACGATCTATCAGCCGGACCCGGCCGCTGCGGCCTATCACGCACAGAAATACCAGCGCTACTGCGAACTCTGCCGGAAGATCGACGCCTCCTCCTTCCCGGGCTGAGGCCTCCGCAAAAAACAGGGACTGCCCCATGGCAGTCCCTGTTTTGATCTGTCTGGTTTCAGCCGCTGTGTTCCTCGTCGCAGCAGTCGATGGCGAGGACGACGCAGAGGGCGAGCAGGGCGTCCTGCGGGTCTGCGACCTCGAGGGCGTAGCGGCTGCCGAGCGTCAGAAATTCACGCTGGATCGACGCCACGGTCGCGCCGTTTTTCGTGATCGCATATTCCAGGCTCATGAAATCGCCCTCGATCTCCCAACCCAGCGCATCCAGACTGTAGCTGCGGGAAAAGAAGGCAAAATTCCGCGTCAGATCGTAATCCTGCCCTTCAATCGTCAGTACGTAGGTGCATGGGATGGAAAACGGCACGTGCTGGATCGCGGCGATCTGCCGCCCGGAGGCGTCTTCGACATTGAGCTTTTTGCCGAAGGTAAAAAACTCGCGGTCCGCACTGTAGACGAGCTGATCCTGCTCGTCCCAGATATCAAAATGGTCAAACGACAGAAATTCTTCTTTCAGATAAAAGGTCATCGTGCTCTCCCCTTTCTGTGTTATTTGACGTGCCAGACGGGAAAAGGTTCCGGCTGGAAAAGTCTCTGCATCTATGATATACTATTAGGACTTTTAGCACAAGGAGTCTTTTTTCCATGACCAACAAAGAGATCGGCGAGCTGCGGCGCCGTATGAAGCCTGACCGCACCAATCTGACCGCCGTCTACGGCTGCTATGTCGCCTCCAGCGGTGAAGTTTTGTCCACGTTCCGTGAGCCATTCGGCCTGATGGCGGAGGAGGACAAGGAAAAGTATCTGGCGATCTTCCGCCGGGCCCTGTCCGGCACGCCGGACCGGAATCTGCTCGATCTGTCCTTTAGCACAAAGCAGGTCGCCGATTCCGACGAACACCGCCTGCTCATGCGCCTGCGTGAGACCGCGCTGGACGACGAACAGGCCCGGCAGCAGCTGTTCCAGACGATCATCGGCGCGGTCAGCTTTGAGGAAAACTACCTCATCCTGCTGGCGCACGAGCGCTACGACGTGCCCTTCAAGGCAAAAGACGGCGCCAAGGCTGGACGATTCCAGCGAGGTCTTTTCCTACGTTCTGTGCGCCATATGCCCCGTGAAGCCCGGCAAGGAGCTGCTGAGCTATATCGGAGGAGAAGACCTTCCATAACCGCTCCGCCGGCTGGGCGGCCGGGATGCCCTTATCGTGTCGAGCCTTTTGTAATTTTCTGCTCAGCGGTTGCCACAGTGCCATTATTGATGCGGCAGTGGTTCTTGACCGTTGCACCGTAGCTTTGGCAGCTGCTGGACGATAGTGCATTTTGTTGTGTAGGTAATGGTCATTGGACCGGGTGCAGTAATGTCTGTAAAGTCTATCTTAAACAGACCCGATCCGTGCCGTAATCATCTCTTTCACCGGAGTTCCATGCGACGGGCGTAACGGAAACAGAATTCCCATCCTTGTCCTTTACCACAATAGAGGCAAGGTCGATCTCCTGCGCCTTGCATTTTTTACCGGTTGCATCTTTTGCACGGTACCGCTATAATCGTAGTAAATATAGCTGCTGACATTTGTCGGTTTGATGGTGCTCTTCCACTGCATGGTGGCCTCTGTACCATTATTAGTCGGCTCACCAACTGCCTCTTTGGTAAGAACATCCGAGTCGATGTGGACAGTACCTTCAGAGCTGCTGTCCAGCCCATCGCCCTCCAGATTGCCGGTGCTTTTTGACATCCAGACCGGTCAGAGGGATAGCTTTTGTGACCCTTTTGTCTGGTAGGCGATCTCATACTTGTTGAAGCCTTCCGCAAGCTGGTAGGTGAGGGTCTTGTTTGTGCTGTCGTAGACATCTGATGCTGTGGGCTTGGTCTTGTTGCCGTCTGCATCGGTCTTTGTGACCTTGAAAGAACCGGCAACAAATTCCTGATCTGTGTCGATCGTATCGGTAAATTTAGCGTTGCTAGGCAGATAACGCATGACGTCACCGTTGTCGATCTTGACAGTCCATGTGACGATGACCCGCCGTCTTTGCTGAGCTTGCCGATTTTTTCAATATCCTTTGTTTTGATAGAGGTGGGAAGTACCTTCTCGCCGGGCATCATCACCAAATTTGATAAAGTTTTTAAATAGTCCCCGTTGTAACTTGTGCTGCCAAAATTATCAGCCTTGACGCGGTAAGTGATGGTATAGGTGCCCTTTTGCAAACTGGGGGATACCACGCTGGGGGCAAGGGTGTCCGCGCCGGACACAGAGGTCACGGTGCTGGGTGCAGCGGTGTCGGCGCTGTCCACCGGCTTTTCGGCGGGCTGCTCCGTCTGCGGGTCAACGGGCTCGGGGGTAAGCACAGTGTCCTGCGTGCCGGAGGTGGCTGCGGTATCCTGTGCGCCGGTGCTGTCGTCAGCACCGGGGGCTGCATCCTGCGCAGAAACGCCGGAGCCCTCGAGGTCTGCGCTGTTTTCAAACTCTGCATCCACGCTGAACAGGTCGTCCAGATCCGGCTCTGCACTGTCGGCGCTGCTGTCCACAGCCACGGTGCGGGTGACGTACTTATTATAAATAACGATGTCGCCGGGCTGGGCGGCGCTGCCGTCCTCTTCCAGCAGCCAGTCCATGCCGCTCATGGAGCTGCGCAGGGCAAGCACGCTGGCCTCCTGAGGGATAGCGCTTTGGGGAATCTCGGCGTACTTCAGGCAGTAGGCAAGGAACATCACGTCCCACTCGCCGTAGGCATTGCCGTAGGACTGGCCGTAGCGGGAGTAGTAGTGCAGGGTCACGCCGTCCGCGGGGTCGATCTCGAAGTTTTTCTCGCTCTGCTCGTAGCCCAGCTGGGTCTTTGCCACGCTGAGCAGGTCCTCGTCCCACTCGCCGGTGATCACGGCATCGGCGTTGGCGGCCTGCCACTCCTCGGGGGTCTCAAGGTCGGCAGAGGTATCGCTCAGGCAGCTTACGGTGTGGTGATGCTCCGGCAGGGGGCACACCAGCACTTCCTCGTAGCAGGCGTCGGTGTGGTGGTGGTAGATGGGCTCCACAGTGTCCACCACCGGCTCCAGCGCCACAGGCTCTGCCACCGCCATGGCCACCAGCTCGGCGCTCTGGGTGGGCTCTACCACCTGCTCCACAAGCTCGCCCTCTTCCGGGCCGCAGGTCAGCTCGTACTCGGTGGTGTAGCAGCTTTCATCGTGGGTATGCTCAAATTTTTCACAGATCAGGGTGCCGTCCTCGGGGTCGTAGCAGTCATCATCGTGGACGTGCTCTTCCTCCATGCAGGTCAGGGTCTGCACTTCGGTGTAGCAGTCATCGGTGTGCTCGTGGGGCACAAACTCGATCTGCGGCTCCAGCTCCAGCGGCATGATCTCTTCCTCGGCGCTGCTCTGGGCAGCACTGGCGGCGGCAGCTTCGGCAGCGGCAACTTCGTCCGCATTTTCAAGCTCGCCTTCCTCGTAACCGCAGATGAGCACCTTGGTGTAGCAATCCGCGGTGTGGGCGTGCTCCTCCTCGCCGCACTGGTACTGCGCGGTCATGGAAATGCCCACGCCATGCAGCTGCCAGTTGACGAACAGGGTGGTGATCATGGCAAGTGCCAGCACAAACGCGGTGTAGCGCCGCAGGGTGTGCCGGTTTTCGCGGAACTGCTCCTTGTAGGTTTTAAGGATGTCGTTCATAACTTAGAGTACCTCCTCCCGGGCTCAATGGATCAACGAGAAACTGGACAGGGGCCATACCCTTTAAAAACACCCTGCCAATGATCTGACTTTTTTTCCACGCAGCCTATCACGCTGCTGCGGCTGTCGATGGATGTGGAGCGGTGGTCGCCCAGCACGAAGTAGCGGTTTTCCGGCACCTGATAGGGGAACCGGATGTCGCATTCGCCCACGGTCAGCGCGTCCACATAGGGCTCGTCCAGCACCTCGCCGTTTACCGAGACCACGCCGTTCACGTCCATATCGATCACATCACCGGGCTGCCCGATGATGCGCTTGAGCAAAAGCTTGTTCTGCCAGTAAAACCCGCATAACTCACCGTTTTCAATGTGGTTGGATTTTACAAGCAGGATAATGTCCTCGTGTCGTTCAACGTAGGGTTCATGCTGTCGCCGGAGACCTGAAGCACCGGTAAAAACAGCGTAGCCAGCAGCACGGCCGCTGCGGCCACCACCACCAATATATAGACCGTACTGCGCAGAACCCGCTGGTAGCGGTTCTGGTACGCAAGACGTTCACGTTCTGCGGCCACTTCCTCGGTGGAGGGGATGGAAGCAAACCGGATATCGCGTTTTTTCATGTTTCCTCCGAAGGCTGGCTGTCGGCGCTGCGGTACTGGTCCAGCAGCGCGTTGGCCTTGCGGTCAAATGTCTGCCAGCGCTGCTGCACCTCCCTCCTGCTCGGCCTGCTCTACCATGGCGCTGCATTCCTGCTGGGTCTGCGCCTTCAGGCTGTCGGCGTCTGCCTGTGCCTGCTCCAGAATGCGTTTGGCCTCGCTGCGCGCCTGCGAAAGGGTGTTGGCAGCGGCGGCGGCGGCGTCTGCAAGGTTGGCCTGCACCGAGTGCAGATAGTCATCGGCGGCGGCCCGCGCGGCGGCGAACACGTTGTTCAGCTCCAGCGCAGCCTGCGCGATGGAGCCGGCCTTTTCCAGCCGGAGCTGCCGGTCCTGCAGCTGCGCGGTAAGCGCGGCGTTCTGCGCCTTGAGCTGATCCTCGCTCTGCTTCAATGCATAAATAATCTCTATCAGTTCAGCGCGGTGCATCCGCCGCAGTTCACGATCTGCCATGTATGTCCAAACTCCCAAACTATAAAGTACAAGCCGGCGAAAAGGTTTTCGTAAACTACGAAAATACTTAACAAAAACGGCTTAAAATGCGCTTGCCGCCACAGGATTTGCGGGGTGTAAAGGGTGCGGAAGCGCTCCTTTACAAGCTACCTTATTTTACCACATCCCATGTAACAACAATATAACAAAACAGACACAAAATCAAGAGATAACGCCGAAAAAATATCGCATTTTTTTTATATTTTGTGTGCATTTTTCCCCAAAAACGACTGCAAGACCCCAAAAACTTAAAAAGTTTGTTCATAATTTTGAGATGTGAAGTTTTGTACACTACTGTGCTGAACTGCTGCGCGCACGAAAAAACGGGAGCCGCACTTTTTCGAAAAAAAGCGCGGCTCCCGTATGCAGACTTTGGGGTCAGCCTTTTACTTGCCAAAGCTGGTCAGCAGGCTGTTCAGCGAGACAAAGGACTGGTAGATGACGTTAACGTTGTTGATGATGGAGCTTGCACCGGAGAAGATACGGGCAATGTAGTTGAACACCTTGCCGATGTCCAGGAAGGACTGATAAGCGTTGCTGGCACCGCCGTCCAGATAGGTCATCTCCTCGGCGTCGATCACGGCGTAGCTGGCGGGCAGTTTCATGGTAGAAGTAGTCATGGTAAGATCCCTTTCTTCAATGGTGTCATTGTGTTTTACAGCAGTGTTCAGAACATGGTGGCGACCAGCAGGGTGGTAAGCAGGGCACCGGCCACAAGGGCAGGGCCTACATACTTTTGCCACTGAATGGCGGCAGGCTGGGTGGTGGGCTGCGGCACGGTAGAAGTACCGGCCTTGGCAGTCCAGTGGGCGTAGATGGTAGCGTCGGAGGTGAACACGGTGGAAGTGGTCACCTTGCTGCCGCCCACCGGCTCGGTGTACCAGCCGTCAAAGATGTAGCCCGTCATGGTAGGCTGCTCGGGCGTACTCTCCAGTTTGCCGGACAGGTTCGTGTAGGTTACCACAGTAGAGCAGATGCCGCCTTGGGCATCCATACCAATGGCGAACACGTTCTGTTCCTTTTTGCTCCCTGAAGTGTTGCCGGCAGCAAACGCAGCCGGCAGCGCACAGCACAGCAGGGTGAACAGGCAGATCCCGACCACCAGCGTTTTCAGGAATTTTTTCATGAGATCCCTCGCTTTCCTTCACAAAGATGGAGACCCTGCCCCACCCGGGCGCAGCCCGGACAGCGGAGAAGTTTCTTCAATCTATATTTATCACATCCAGTGTACCAGAACCGCAACAAAAAATACAGCTTTTGGCTGAAAAATAATAAAAATTATGAAAAAAACGATTTTTACCCTTGCAAGATGAATTTTATGCCCCGATAGACCGCATTTTTTGAAAATTGCATCCTTTAAAACTTGTCTTTCGTAAAAACATGGCAGGAAATGGAAAGCATAAAAACAGCGTCTAAAAGCCCAAAAATGACAAAAAACGCCGCAAACGCTCTAAGTGCTGCGGGGGAAAAGGCTGCAAAAATGCAGTGTCCCTCTTGTGGAACGGCAGAAAATATGCTATACTTAGCTGCACG
>VOFC01002134.1_pt1 | contig 17155 bp, 31 predicted proteins | sample 5384161 | NCBI WGS metagenome assembly VOFC01 (sample SAMN12384722, study PRJNA508395) | human gut metagenome | isolation source: healthy gut B | host: Homo sapiens
GAATTCAAAGCTGCACAAAAGATGGCTGGGAAAAGCAATACAGATATAAAGTTGGAAAAAGAAGATTTATATGACCGCATCTGACGCACAGGAAAAGGGCTATGACCGCATCGACAAGCATCCAAAAGCAGCCACTACGGCAGACAGAATCCTATTTCTGAACAATGGAACAGTGATGAGCAACTCTGTATCTGGAGAGCAAACTGGGCAGATACTGTAAATGAAATGCTTGCCCACAATCAGATAAATGCATCCATTGACCACCGCAGCTTTGCAGATCAGGGAATCACCGAACAACCGACCATCCATGAAGGCTACATTGCCCAGAATATGGAAAAGAAAGGAATGATAGCTGACCGCTGTGAAATCAACCGCCAGATTCGTGCAGATAACCAAATGCTCCGGGAATTAAAAACTCAGGTATCGAAACTGGCTCAGGCTGTCAAACATTCTATTCCTGTAATTGCAGAAACAATGGAAACTATCCGAAATCATATGATTTTTTACACAATATCATTTACATCATAATGAGATGCAAAAGAAGTAATTCATGATTGGATGAATCATTTTAATCCAATACTGAATAAATACAACACCGTTAAAAAAGAAACTCAAAGCTAAAGTTACGGAACGGAAAAAACTGAATGTGCAAAAGGATAAAACCAGTATTTTGAATCCCATCCAGCATATAAAATTAAATCAGCAGCTTACCACTATTACCGAAGAAATCGAAGAACTGAAATCAAAAGGAAAGAGCAGCTAATCTTCCAGGCAGAATGCTCTACCGATAAAGATATGACGAATCTATCCAAAAATACGACCAGATGGATAAGAATCTGGATATTCTCGATTCTCAGGATATGGCTCTCAAAGAACAGCTTGAAAAAGATGCCGCCGCTTTCCGGGAAGAAAAATTTCGTCCTGAACCTGAACAGTATACAGAATTACTGGACACCAGAATCCAGATACGTCCTGATTTCCGGGATAAGCTAATTGAACAGCTCAAAGGTACTTTTGGTAGAGTATTATGACTATCACCGCCGTGATATTGCCGCCAATGAAGTGGATTATCTGAATGTTGAAGATCTGATGTCTTCTCCCATCGTGCCTGGGAACTTGAATGTCAGAGGAAACAGGAGATGCGGCGAAATCAGCCTGCTTGGGCTAAGAAAATATCATATGATATGGAATTATAACCATTTTTGAACAGATAATATGTTCTTACAAATCTCTCGTTCAAAAATGAGTTCTTTAAAAAAAGACGTATGGATTTAAAACTGGGAACAAGATTGTAGATCCCTCCCAAAATATCTCAAAAGCCATGAACATTTAATCAAATTTTGCGTATACCTAACAGGAATATTCATAAATATTTCACTGATCAGGTATACGCATTTTTTTATGTACTGTATATTATTTATTTTTTCTCTTTATATTTGTACTTTTTTATAAGTATGAACTATACCTTTCTTTGTATGTTTATTATATTTGTTCTTTCCCATTTTCTCCGGTTCTGGTTCAGATAACGAAAACGATATTTCATATTCATCTATTATTTTATCTATCTTGTTTTTAATAACATCTGAATCAAATTCTATTCGCCCTTCAAAAATTGTAATCGGTCTATCAAAACTTTTTCCGTCTTCTCTACATACTCAACCAGAATATTAGGATAGAAGCATATAAATTGCTCGCTTATTCTCTCGTTTTCTGATACAGACACTTTTTTTTTCTTTATTTTATCTCCAAAATTTTGTTCAAGAATTTTATTTACATTATATTCTTTTTTGGATCATATAACAACCAGATTCTTTTCTTAGATATTGCATTTAATGCAGAAACAATCTCTGGATTTAGTAATTTTTTCAATCTTTCACAAGAAATAACTATTCCTTGATAATCAAATTCTTGATTACATGAAAATATAGCTTCTAATTCTTTCTCATCAATTAATGCTCAGGTATGTATATATTGGTCTACTAATTCATCTGAAATAATTTCACTTCCATTTAATTTTTCAATTAAACTCTTTGTATATTGCCTATCTTCCTGAGTGACAAGCCCTTTATCATAGTGATTTTTCGAAAAATCCCAATCTCTTTCAAAAAAAGTTTTCCATCCCTGAATATACCACGTCTCGTACTTGATGATAAAAGCTATTCTGGTATCTTTCTCCAATGTCACCTTTAATAATAAACTCATAATCTTCTGAATCATCATTTTTATAAATAAAAAAGTTCATCTTTCACATAATACAGTTTCTCATAAGCAATATCTAATATCTTATACAACTCTCTCTGTAAAATTTTCGTGTTAAAAATATTTGATTCGATCTGATTTCGCTGCTATATCTCATTTATAATTGCATAATTGCTTTCTAAATAATCTTTTGTAATTGTTTGTTCTTCACTTAAACAAAGATCCTCTTAGAAGGCTTTGCAAATGCATTTTTTCCACTTTCTTCAATATTACCCGTAATCATATTTACAGAAAGTTCATTTATATTTCTTTTACGAATAGTAACCTGTTTTCTATCCGCTAAAGCTTTTCGCCCCCTAGGTGTCATAATCAATTTATTCTGTGAAGTGATAATATACTTCTGTTCAATCATATCTACTATGGCTTCTTTTAATAATTTAAACTCCACCCCCATAATTGCAGATATCTCATATATATCAGCCACTTCGATATCAATTAATTTTAATATTATTTCAAAAAACAAATTTATTTCTGTTACTTCCTTTGTTAAACAGGTAATACCTATTTCACAATACGGAATAAATATACTCTGTCTTTTAATTAAATGAAAATTTTTTTAACTCCGGGGAAGTTTTTCTCGATACTGCTGCTACTAATTGTTTCATTTCTTTTCTCCTACTTTTCTATAATGCGACACCCTTCAGATTCTGTAATATATTTGATGATTTCAGGAAATTTATTTCCTCTGATTTTATAATTATCAAGAAATTTCATATCTCCAACAATAATCAACAAGCATCTTGCTCTAGAAAATGCAACATTAATTCTAGCTTCTGATTTCAAAAAGCCAATACCGTATTTGTTTCCACTACTTCTAACAGTAGAATACAGAATAATATCTTTTGGCTACCTTGAAATGCATCTACAGTATCTACGTCAACCTCAATATGCTTAAAGGAATGTTGTTTTACCATTGTTTGCAAAATGTACTTTTTGCGATCCATATCCTGTAATTACTGCAATCTTAGTCCTTTTGACAAGTTTAGAATCTAATTCCAATAGTTTTCGTTCAATAATATTTCGCTCAAGATAATTTTTTGATATGATTTTTTTTCCATTATTATCAAATTCCTTTTCATACCGCTCTTTTGTCGAATACTTGGATGTACTAATCCACTCAATTGCAATTCCCTCATATCCTTCTATACACAATTCTCTATCCTGCGCCTCTACTCCATTTTGGATCTCATCATTATAAAACACATGACTAATCAACGTACCAATAGTTGGGTGCATTCTATATTGTATAGTAAGACGATGTTTATTATCCTCTGGAAACATATTATACATTCTTTCAAAAATACCTTGCGCCAACCCCTCCTCATCAAGTTTTTTTTTCCTTATTATTTCTAATTATTTCAGTATCTAAAACAGGTGGTAGTTGTTGATGATCCCTACCAATATAATTTTATGTGCCTTATTTAACGAAACTGCTAATTCAGGAAACGTTGCCTTAGCTGCTTCATCTACAATAACATAGTCAAATTCAACATCACGTATAATCCTGTTTGACACAAATCCTGTACATGTACCAGCAATAATTACCGTACTTTTAATGATATAAAGTTCTACTTCATCACACTTTTTTAATTGTTCTGTCCATTCTCTCTGAATCTCCAGTATTTTTCTTGTCCTTTCTGACTTTACCCCTTTTTTTGTTTTTTTATAAAATTTTCAACAAACAATTTATCTTCTACTGAAAAATCCATGTTTTCCACTTTTGAATTTTCCAATTTCAAAAAATATTTGTCAAACTCCTCTTCTGGAATTCCAATTTCCTCAAGTGCATTTTTAGTATAATCATTACATATTCTTCTAACATTTTGATACCATTTTTTCCTTCACATCATTAATAGAATACTCTTCTCTTATTTCCTCATTTAATTTTTCATCTCTTCCAATACGAAGCAAATCAGGTCTTTCGTCACTTTCACTAATTAAATCTTCTAACATTTTATCTACTGCTGGATGCGATTGAGAAACTAGTAACACCTTCTTAGGTTCAACATCTGATTCTTTTTGTTTGCTTTCAATATTTGTAAAATAATTTCGATAATAACATTCGTTTTTCCTGTTCCTGGAGGGCCTTGAATAATTGCTATAGAATCTGCATCTAATGCTTTTTTTTATCGCAGTCCTTTGTGGAAAATCTAATTTCTCATTAAACATATGTATCGGTTTCGAAATAACATTTACAGACGGGGGCTCCACACCTGAATTATTCTCTTCAAATTAAAAGAGCACTGATAATCTTCTTTTTTCCAGAACATTTAAAGCATCTAACTGTCTTTCAACATTAATTTTATCTTTCCTATAATCTAAACAAATAAAACCGCTTGCTGGCAATCCTATTGTTCCTTGCTTATTTATTTCTAAAACTACATGATTTTTTCTCATAAATATCATTTTCATAAGTACCTACTGTCACAGGCTTTATTTTATCTTTCTTTTTTTTCCGACTTTTTTTCATAAACAAATACTTGTTCTTTATTCAAACGTTCTTCATCTATAAAAAGTGCCCTTTTTAAGCTTAAATCTTAAAAGATTATTCTTTACTTCATAAGAATCATATGGTAATCTTACAACATTTTTTCTCGATATCTTCTCTTATTAATTCTAATAAATCTCTCCATACTCCATACTTTTTCCTTATATTCACAATCAACATTATTGTTTGACATATAATTTTCGTAATAATCATAGATAATGTTTTTATTTCGAAACTATCGTTTTTCAATTCTCTATGTGCAATTCTTTTATCTACAAATCTTATTTCACCCTCAATTTTAGCAAATCTTTTCTTAAGTCTATCACGATCAATTGAGGAATCTTTCTAAATTTTACAACGTCAAACACGCTTTGCTCATCATCAAACACACATTCTGCCTGAAAATTAAATCCTAAGAAGATGTAAATCATCGTTTCTTCATTCTCATTTGATTCTTCTTTTCTACAAAATGCATACAAATCTAAAAGTTCTCTGGCATATACGTTTCGGTTGCCATTTTAATGTTTATTGACTGTGGTAATAATTTAAGGTTTCTCAATTCCTTTATTCGTTCGTATGCCGCTGTTAAAATAATTGTTTTATCCAAATTCAAAAAGCGTGTAAATAGTTTTGAAAAATCAGCTCTCAATTCAAAAACATTTTCATATCTGTCATCAGGATTTTCCGCAACTAATTTTTTAATATCGGCTTTAATGAAACATCCATTCCACTAGTTCTATTCAATACATCCTGAAACTGTACTGCTAATGGAGGTTGCTGACCGGTAAAAAGGAAATAAATTACCGCACCAAGCGAATATAAATCACTTTTTTCAGTTGCATTTTCACTATGTTGATGAACTTCAGGAGCTGAGTAGGCATTAGTCCCTAGTTTATATACTGTTGCTGAATTGATCATATCATTGATTTTACATATGCCAAAATCAATTAACTTGACCTGTTTATCGTCGGTAAGCATGATATTATTAGATTAATATCTCGATGGATAATCCCATTGGAATGTGATATTTCAATGGCATCTAATAATTGTTTTATTATTGAAAATCGCTCTTTTGCAGAAAAATTTTCAATAGATGATTTTCCTAATTCTATTCCGTTTATATATTCTAAATAAATTACTCCAACCTTTTCCTTGGTTGTTGATATAACTAAATAATCATCTCCCAATATATTAACAATATTCGAACATTTATTCAGTTTATACAAAGCACGCATTTCCCTTTGTGAATACAGCTTGATACAAAGGCTGTTCGATTCCATATATTATTTTCCTAACAATTAAATCCCCTGTGCTTTTATTTTTCAATACATCCACTACAGAATTTGTATCCGCTCGATTCTTTAATCTCTTATATGCTTCCCAATCTCTAAATGTACTCATCGTTACGCTCCTTAAAAGAAAAATTATGAACATATTATATCACTTTCACTTATAATATCATATATTATAAAAAGCTGAACAAGTCAGATTAGTCTCTGCACCTGTTCAGCTCTTTGTTTACCTGTAAATCAATTCTTTTAACACAATCTCTTCTGCCATATTACGAATACCATTTACTGCTCTGACCCATGCCATCTGGTCACAAGCTTTCAATTCTTCCGTAATGCTCTGCCTCTCCATCATCTGACGCACCAGAATATCCATTCTCTCCTGTGCTTCATCGTCCACAGTATTCAGATGTTCTGTCAGTCTGTCTTCCAACATATACAGTGAATACATTGCCGGACGATGCTCTTTAAGATATGTTTTCCGCATCATTCCATATTTCCCATAATGCGGTTCTTCATCTGTACTGACAAGATTCGGATAGTAAATTCCGTCTGCGCCAAGTGTGTAGGTTCCACCCATTTTTTCAAATGTGCTTTTCATGTGTTATTCCTCCTTGAAATCAGCGATATCCTTAAATCATCGCAAAATATTTCAGGGCAGCCTTGATAGCATCTTCTTTCTCTTTCGGACACTGTGGCACTTTGGGATTTTCTGTCTTTGGCAGATTATAGTTTTCTCCCACTTCAATTCCACATTTGCGTTTTACCTGAGAAATATATAAATTTGAAACCTTCAAGCCAAATTCTTTCAGCACATAATCTTTGATTTCCTGATAGGTTGCTTTCGTTTCTGCACTGGTTGCATCCAGTTCATCTAAGTCTAAGTCGATCTCTATCGTGTCATCTGGTTTCTGTTGGGACAAAAGAACTACCGTCTCCACACTCACCGTCTGCCCAAACATTCACAGCCCCGCACCCGCTTCACCTCATATCCGTTTTCACACAGGAACTTCAGGTCACGTGCCAGTGTTGCCGAATCACAGCTTACGTAGACCACGCGTTTCGAGACATCTGCACGATCGTTTCCAGGCATTTTGTATCACAGCCTTTGCGTGGCGGATCAACCACAATGACATCCGGGGTGAGCATCTGTACATCCGTAGCCGCATCCATGTCTAATACCTCTGCATCCGATAGACCGGAAGATGTGCCGGAAGATATCCCGGAATCGCCCCGCCGCATCCGCTCATAGAACTCCGGCAGAACCTCCTCCGCCTTTCCGACAAAAAATTCTGCATTGGTGATGCCGTTCAGTTTTGCATTTTCTTTTGCATCGGCGATTGCCTGCGGAACAATTTCCACTCCGTACACCTGTTTTGCCCGTTGTGCTAAAAACAGGGAGATCGTTCCGATGCCACAGTATAAGTCCCATACCGATTCCTCGCCGGTTAAGCCGGCGTAAGCAAGCGCCGTCGAGTAAAGTTTCTCCGTTTGGATTGGATTTACCTGATAAAAAAGACTGCGGAGAGATACGGTAGGCAATGCCATCCCCCTTCCACCTGCCAGTCCGCTCCGGTCCTAAGATGAATATAGTCCGTAATATAAGGACTGCCCCAGAGAGTCTCCACTTTTTCTCCAAGGATCACATTCGTATTTTTCTGATTGATATTAATGGAGATGCTGGTCATGCCCTCCAACTTTACAAGCTCTTCCACCAAAGCGTCCGCATGCGGCAGCTTCGTCCGGTTGATCACAAGACAGACCATCCATTCCTTTGTCGTGTGACCGTAACGTGTCAACACATGGCGCACTACGCCCCGGTTCGTTTTTTTTCATCATACGGCTCGATCTGGTATTTTTCCATAAAAAAGAAAGAACTGTTTCCAGAATTTTTTTTTCATTCATCGGCATTCCCAACAGACAATTCCGGTTTGGAATAATCGTATGAGTTCTGCCTGCATAAAATCCTGTAACAGTCCTTCCCTCTCTGTCTCTCCCCACTGGAAACTGTGCCTTATTGCGGTAGTGATACGGCTCGTCCATGCCGATGATCGGCTCCATGACCTGTTCTAACATTTCCTCCGAAAAACCGCCGATGCGTTTTAAATTATTTCGGATCTTCCGTTGTTTGAACTCCAACTGTTTTTCATAGGAAAGCGCCTGAATCTGGCAGCCACCGCAGGAGCGGTGAAACTCGCACGGTGGAGTCACACGGTCCTTCGATGGCTCTAAAATCTCAAGCAGACGGGCATAGCCATAATTTTTTTCATCTTCATGATCTTCACGCTGACCACATCACCGATCAACGCATCCTTGACAAAAAAGCGGAATGTTATCCACTTTTCCAATGCCTTCCCCATCCACTCCCATATCTTCTATTCTGATTGTCAAAACATCATTTTTCTTCATTGCGATCCCCAGCCTTTATTCTGCCGTTTTACGGATATTCGTGCCTAAGAAACGGTTAAAGCCCTGCCACTCGGTATTTCCCTGCGGCACTGCTGCTAATGCCTCTTTCATGGTCTGCATCTTTGCATCCACGTTGTCGGCAAAGCTGAGCGCCATTGCCTCAACCAGCGCCGGTTTTTTCGGAGAACCAAATTCCAGCTCCCCATGATGGGATAAAATGCAGTGCTTCAATTCATTTGCAAGCTGCACCGGAAATCCGGAATTGCCCGAATATGCTCACTGATCATCTCCGTACCGATAATGATATGACCTAAAAGCTGGCCCTCATCCGTATAATCATTCTGTGGAAATCTTGAAATCTCCTCTAACTTTCCGATGTCATGGAACATTCCTGCACAGATCGAGAAGGTCGCGGTGAATGATCGGATAATTGCCTGCATAAAAATCACAGATCTTTGTTACGCTTAACGTATGCTCTAACAGACCACCGACAAATCCGTGATGGACACTCTTCGCAGCGGAATGGAACTGAAAACGTTTTGCGAACTCCTCATCCTCAAAAAAGCTGCCTGCAAGCTGTCTTAAATATGGATTCTTAATGCTGCGGACAAAGTCCAAAAAGCTCCGCATACATCTGTGGAATATCCTTGTCACTGATCGGCAGATATTCTGTCGGATCAAATTCTCCCTCCTGTGCCACACGCACTCTCTTAATGTTTAACTGCAATGCCCCCTGAAAAGAGGTAACATCTCCATTGACCTGAACATAGTCAAGAGCGTCAAACTCATCGATTCCAATCGAACCGACATCCCAGATTTTTGCATCCAAAGTTCCGGTCTTATCCTGTAAAGATCACATTTTCATAAGGTTTGCCCGCTTTCGTTAATGCGGTTTGTTTAAATTTGCAAAGGTAAATTTCACTAATTCTTTCTCCTTCTCGGAGTGATTCAATATATTTCATATTCAATCTGCACGTTGTGCATCCTTTCTAAAAAATCTCGTTTTTTCCTTTTTTATTATACGGTTTTGCCGTATTTGTTGCAAGAAATTTCTAATGTCCCTTTTTTTCCTTTCTTTTTCCTTTTCATTCAAAACAATTTGGGGTAAAATATCCTTAATAAATGTATGGAGAATCAGAATGAACGAAAAAGCATTAAGAACCTTAGAATATCACAAAATCATAGATCGCTCGTGCGCCACGCAAACTGCGAGGCAGCAAAGCAGCGTTGTAAAAATTAACACCTATGACATCTCTTGCAGATATCGAAACAGCACAGAGACAGACTGCGGATGCACTAAGCCGCATTTTCAAAAAAAGGAAGTCTTTCTTTTTTAGGCGTTCACGATGTCACCGCTTCCATGAAGCGTCTTGAAATCGGGGCTGCCTTAAGCATTGAGGAACTGCTGCACTTAGCATCCTTATTAGAAGTTGCAAAACGTGCCAAAGCATATTCAAGGAATGACCGCACGGAGGAAGCCGAGACTTCCGATTCCTTGGATGAATTTTTTTTGACGGTATCGAACCGCTGACTCCACTCTTAGAAGAGATCCGAAGATGTATCATTTCTTCTGATGAGATCAGTGATGATGCCAGCAGCGGATTAAAAGCCGTCCGCCGCAACATGAAAGGTATGCAGGATAAGATTCACTCGCAGATGAACAGCATTTTAAATTCCGCTTCCGCGAGTGGTCTCTTACAGGACAACGTTATTACCATGCGTAACGGACGCTACTGCCTGCCGGTAAAATCCGAGTATAAAAATCAGGTTTCCGGTATGGTGCATGACCAGTCCTCCACCGGTTCCACACTGTTTATCGAACCGCTTGCTGTTGAGAATTTAAATAATGAATTAAAAGAACTTTACTTAAAGGAACAGGAAGAGATTGAAAAGATCCTCGCTGATCTAAGCAATTTAGTCTCTGAATATATTCCATATATTTTAGAAGACTATCGCATTTTATCGGAACTTGACTTTATCTTTGCAAAGGCATTGCTTGCAAAAGATTATAACGGAACTGCCCCGGTCTTTAATACCGACGGACGCATCCGCATCCGCAAGGGTCGTCATCCGTTGTTAGACCCGAAGCGGGTGGTGCCGATCGACATCCACCTTGGCACCGATTTTGATCTGTTGATCGTAACCGGACCGAATACCGGTGGTAAAACCGTTTCTTTAAAGACCGTTGGACTTTTTACTTTAATGGGACAGGCAGGGCTTCACATTCCGGCAAACGATAACAGTGAGTTGTCCGTTTTTACAGACGTATTTGCCGATATTGGAGATGAGCAGAGTATTGAACAGAACCTGAGTACCTTCTCATCCCATATGACCAATATCGTTTCGATCTTAGAACATGTCAATGAGCAGTCATTAGTGCTCTTTGACGAGCTTTGTGCCGGAACCGATCCGACGGAAGGTGCAGCACTGGCTATTTCCATTTTGTCACAGCTTCATAGCCGCGGCATCCGTACCATGGCAACAACTCACTACAGCGAAATCAAGCTTTATGCGCTTTCTACTGAAGGTGTTGAAAATGCCTGCTGTGAATTTAATGTTGAAACTTTAAGTCCGACTTACCGGCTTTTAATCGGTATTCCGGGAAAAAGTAACGCCTTTGCGATCTCCGGAAAGCTCGGCTTAGACGCTTCCATTATCGAGGATGCCAAGTCCAGAATTACGGAAAACGAAGAGAACTTTGAGGATCGATCGCACGTTTAGAGGACAGCCGTTTAACGATTGAAAAAGAACAGGCAGAAATTTCGTCTTACAAAGCAGAAATTGAGACCTTGAAAAAACGTTTAGAGGAAAAACAGGAACGTCTGGATAACAGCCGTGAAAAAAATCCTGCGTGAAGCAAATGAAGAAGCTCACAAGATCCTGCGTGAAGCAAAAAGAAGTCGCAGATGAATCTATCCGCAATTTCCAGAAATACGGAAAAGTCAATGCGGACAACAAGACCATGGAAAAAAGAGCGTACCAAGCTGCGTAATAAGATGAACGAAGTCGAAAAGAATATGGCAATGAAGCCTAAGGCCCCTACGAATACGAAGGCTCCGAAAAACCTCCGTATCGGTGACTCTGTCAAGGTCTTAAGCATGAACTTAAAGGGAACGGTGCACACGCTTCCGGATGCCAAAGGCAACCTTTTCGTACAGATGGGTATTTTACGCTCACAGGTCAATATCAATGACTTAGTGCTTTTAATCGATGATACGAATACCAATGAGAAAAAAATTCAGAAAGACCAGTGCCGGTAAAGATCAAGATGAATAAAAGTGCTACCATTTCCACGGAGATCAAACTGCTTGGCATGACTGTGGATGAGGCACTCAGCGAACTGGACAAATATTTGGATGATGCTTACCTTGCACACCTCTCCTCCGTGCGTATCGTACACGGAAAAGGAACCGGAGCACTCAGAAATGCCGTGCATGGTTATCTGAAAAAATCAAAATACATTAAGAATTATCATTTAGCAGAATTTGGCGAAGGCGATGCCGGAGTAACAATTGCCGAATTCAAATAGAAAGAGGGAACTACTATGAACAAGCAAAAAATTCTCATCGTTGACGATGATGAAAATATTGCGGAACTGATCGCACTCTACTTAACGAAGGAATGTTTTGATACCAGAATGGTACATGATGGAGAAATGGCATTAGAGGTCTTTGACAACTACCAGCCAAACCTGATTATTTTAGATCTGATGCTGCCGGGCATTGACGGCTATCAGGTCTCTGCCGCGAGATCCGTGCAAAATCAAACACTCCGATCATTATCCTCTCTGCCAAAGGCGAAGTCTTTGATAAGGTACTGGGCTTAGAACTGGGTGCTGATGATTATATGTTAAAACCGTTTGATACCAAAGAACTGGTTGCAAGGGTTAAAGCCGTATTACGCCGCTATCAGCCGGTCAGTCCGAACGCCGTACAGAATCCGAATTTAAAATGTGTCAGCTATGATGACTTAGTCGTAAATCTCTCAAATTACTCGGTTCTCTACTATGACAAAGCCATTGAGATGCCTCCAAAGGAATTAGAACTGCTCTATTTTCTGGCTTCTTCACCAAATCAGGTATTTACCAGAGAACAGCTTTTAGACAACATCTGGGGCTATGAATACATCGGTGATACCAGAACCGTAGATGTCCATGTCAAACGTCTGCGTGAAAAGATCAAGGACCATGACCACTGGCGGATCGCTACGGTATGGGGCATTGGATATAAGTTTGAAGTGAAATGAGGATGACATATGAAACGGACACTCCTGACAAAAATTTTTCTTGGATTTCTGCTCTTTGGGCTGTTTGGCTTTTTGATCGTGGCAACCTTTACATCGAAGCTTTCTTTTGACAAATTAAAACACGATGAAGTGACCAATCTTACAGAGGCTGCCTCATCCGTTGCTGATGTGCTAAATTCCCATACCGAAGAGCGGCTGATCCTTTCTAAGGAGGAAAAAATCTTCATTTTCTTATCTGAGCCGTTATTTAGAATCCCCTATCTGGATCTTAAAAAGAGGATGGAACCATTCTCTATGCGTTTACGGGCAAAACGGATACCTCCTGTACGGAAAAGATCCCGACTTTTTCGATTCACGATTTTGGCTCTACCCATTTTCTGATCGGTGACTTTTACGGATATTTTTGCGAAAATCATCTGAGTGTTGCATCCGAATTCAAGTGGGGAAGCAATTCCACCGGATATGTCATCATACATAAACCCCTGCAGGAATTTTACAAATTTCATAATGAACTTTTAAATATCTCCTATATGTCCTGGGGGCTTTTTGTTCGTGTTCTCTGCAGTGCTGGTTCTCTGCTTTGCTATCTTAGTTTACCGCCCGATCCGCACACTTTCAATCGGGGCAAAAGAATTTGCAAAAGGCAATTACAGTAAAAAAATCCCTGTCCACGGCAACGACGATGAACTTGGCTACATTGCCGCCTCTTTGAATTACATGGCTTCTAATTTAGACACGATTGAAGAAACACAGCGCAATTTTATTTCCAATGTATCCCACGACTTCCGTTCCCCGCTGACTTCCATCCGCGTTGTGTAACCACCGTTACGTGTAGCGTACTTTGTAGCGTACTCGTTGAATAACTTCTCTGTTAAATCAATCTTCTTTGTGCCTGCCCTCTTACCTGCTGCATCTGTTGGAACTTCAACTACAGGATATAAAACCTTAAGCATCTCTCTTCTGGCATGAAGTCTTGAAGGCTGATCCTTCTTGATTGTCTTCTCTACTTCATCGTAAGCTGTAACCTTCTTGCCGTCTACAACTTCCTTTACTCTCTTGCCGTCCTTATCCTTCTTAGCAACCTTAGCTGTTACAGTAACTTCATCGTAGTTATCCTTTTCCTTGATTGCAAGTGTGATAAGCTTCTCTGCGATCTTAACAACTTCCTTAGCTCTAGCCTCAGTTGTCTTAATCTTTCCATGGTATAATAACTGTGTTACCTGGTTACGAAGTAATGCATTTCTCTGTGCACTAGCTTTTCCAAGTTTTCTATACATTGCCATTTTATTTTATCCTCCTTACCCTTTTGCGGGTCTTCACTATGCTTACTATTATTCGGCTTTAGTGGAACACGGCCACCTTATAAGCTTTAGTCATCGCTCTCATTAAGCTTTAAACCTAACTCTCTAAGCTTAGCTAAAACTTCATCCAATGACTTACGACCGAGGTTACGAACCTTCATCATATCATCTGAAGTCTTGTTTGTTAATTCTTCAACCGTATTGATACCGGCTCTCTTTAAGCAGTTGTATGAACGAACTGATAATTCAAGCTCATCAATATTCATCTCAAGAACCTTTTCCTTCTCATCTGACTCTGTTTCTACCATCACATCTATTGCTCCGGCCTTGTCTGAGAGATCAACAAACAGATTCAAATGTTCAACTAATACTCTTGCTGCAAGGCTTACTGCCTCATCCGGAGCAAGGGCACCGTTTGTGAATACATCAAGTGTCAACTTATCATAATCTGTAACCTGACCTACACGAGTATTCTGTACTGTAAGATTTACTCTTTCTACTGGTGTGTAGATTGAATCTATTGCAATTACATCGATTGGAGCTTCCGGTTCCTTATTCTTATCTGAACCAACATAACCACGACCATTTGCAATAGTGAGTTCCATCTCGAGCTTTGCATCAGGACCACTCAAGTTGGCAATTACAAGATCCGGATTAACAATCTCAAGATCTCCATCTACATGAATATCAGATGCTCTTACCACTCTCTCGCCTGACACATCAATGTATGCCTGCTTTGGCTCATTAGAAAGTGAGTTATTCTTGATAACCAATGACTTAATATTCATTATTATCTCTGTAACATCTTCCTTAACGCCTGGGATTGAGCTGAACTCATGTAATACACCTTTGATCTTTACCTGACGTACAGCAGTACCAGGTAATGAGGAAAGCATAATTCTTCTAAGTGAATTACCAAGTGTTGTACCATAGCCTCTCTCCAAAGGTTCTACTACAAACTTGCCATACTTGTTATCATCTGAAATCTCAACCACTCTGATATTTGGTTTCTCAAATTCAAACATTTAAGCCCCTCCTTTATGGGAAAATAACTGCTACATACCAAATAATTATAGAAATTACTTAGAATATAACTCGACAATAAGGGTCTCGTTTACAGGAACATCAATCTGCTCTCTTGTTGGTCTGTCAACAACTTCACCTGAAAGTGTCTCTCTGTTAACATTTAACCATCCTGGTACTAAATGTCCTTCAGTAGCTTCCATGATATCCTTATATCTCTGTAATGACTTACTCTTTTCTCTTATCTCGATCTTGTCGCCAGCCTTTACCTCATATGAAGGAATGTTTACGCTCTTACCGTTCACAAGTACATGCTTGTGATCAACGATCTGTCTTGCTTCTCTTCTTGTTCTGGCAAATCCCATTCTGAAGATGATGTTATCAAGTCTTAACTCAAGTAATGTCATTAAGTTTGGACCTGTTAATCCCTTCTGCTGCTCTGCCTTAGCGAAAAGGTTACGGAAAGGCTTCTCTAATACGCCATAGATGAACTTAGCCTTCTGCTTTTCACGAAGCTGAAGTCCATACTCGCTTACCTTCTTGTTTGCTCTTGCTGACTTTCTGTTTGATTTCTTATCTATTCCGAGATACATTGGCTCCATGCCTAAAGATCTGCATCTCTTAAGAACTGGGGTTCTATCTACTGCCATCTTATCTGTACCTCCTAATTATACTCTTCTTCTCTTCGGTGGACGGCAACCATTGTGTGGTACTGGTGTAACATCCTGAATACTAACTACATCGATTCCGCAAGCTGAAAGTGCACGAATTGCTGCCTCTCTACCTGATCCCGGACCCTTTACCATAACATCAACAGTCTTTAAACCGTATGGTGCGGCAGCCTTAGCAGCTGTCTCTGCAGCCATCTGAGCAGCATATGGAGTTGACTTCTTTGAACCCTTGAAGCCTAATCCGCCTGCACTTGCCCATGAAAGTGCATTACCCTCAGCGTCTGTTAATGTAACGATTGTATTATTGAAAGATGACTGGATATGAGCCTGTCCATGCTGAACGCTTTTTCTAACACGCTTCTTAGCCACTTTTTTAGTAACTTGCTTAGCCATTAACTTAAAACCTCCTATGGTTTTTCAAATATTATATAGAATAATTACTTCTTCTTGTTTGCAACTGTCTTCTTAGGACCCTTACGAGTTCTTGCATTGGTCTTTGTCTTCTGTCCACGAACTGGGAGACCCTGTCTGTGACGCTTTCCACGATAACATGCAATTTCCTGTAAACGCTTAATATTAAGTGCTACTTCTCTACGTAAATCACCCTCTACAACCTGTGTTGCATTGATAACTTCGCTGATTCTTCTTACTTCATCATCAGTTAAGTCTGCGCAACGTGTATCTGGGTTTACATTTGCTTCCTTAAGAATACGCTGTGATGATACTAAACCGATACCATATATATAAGTAAGTCCAATTTCAACACGCTTCTCTCTTGGTAAATCAACACCTGAAATACGAGCCATTCTAATTAACCTCCGTATAAAATCTTCTTGTGTGGTAAATCAAGCTCCAGCATATCCCAGAACATATGTAATGGGGTGAAATGCATACACTGTCTCATGACTTTCCAATAATAAAACTATATTAATATGCAGCATATAATGATTATGCCGCCAGCCGCTTCATTTTTTCAACACAATACGTGTTGACGCACAAAAACAAGGCATTCTCATAGATGGGCTATCATCCAAAATACCTCGTTCCTTTTTTGATTAACCCTGACGCTGTTTGTGCTTTGGATTCTCGCAGATAACTCTAACGATACCCTTTCTCTTGATAACTTTGCACTTATCGCATATAGGTTTTACTGATGCTCTAACCTTCATTAGAAACTCTCCTTTCAAAAAAAGTCCGCTACGAATAGACATTCTAACATCTTTCGATTTAAAATGCAAGCACACTTTTTTAAATTTTAAGCCACTTTTTTAGTTTTTTTGCGACTTATTTGTTTTTATTTATCTCTCCAAACGATCCTGCCCTTTGTAAGATCATATGGTGATAATTCAATAGTAACTTTATCCCCTGGAAGAATCTTGATATAATTCATTCTCAGCTTTCCGCTTATATGGGCAAGTACCTTATGTCCATTCTCAAGCTCTACCTGAAACATGGCATTCGGAAGCTTCT
>VOFC01002685.1_pt1 | contig 17146 bp, 17 predicted proteins | sample 5384161 | NCBI WGS metagenome assembly VOFC01 (sample SAMN12384722, study PRJNA508395) | human gut metagenome | isolation source: healthy gut B | host: Homo sapiens
CGTGGGCGTCATCAGCATGCCCTACGGGAACGTCGGCAGCATGACCAGCTGGGGCGGCGACGGAAACTTCGAATATTTCCAGCCCCTCGGCAAAAACTTCCACTTCACGCTGCGCGGTAACTTCACCCTCTCGAAAAACAAGATCAACAACTGGGAGGAGGCCACGCAGCCTTATCCCTACCTGAGCAAGACGGGCTTCTCGAACAACGTGCAGCGGCGGCTTCATCTCGCTGGGACTGTTCAAGGACCAGCAGGATGTGGACATGTCGCCCGAGCAGTTCGGCACGGTCCGCCCGGGAGACATCAAGTACAAGGACGTGAACGGCGACGGCGTCATTACCGACGACGACACAGGTGCCCCTGTTCGCCTATTCCGGCATCCCGCAGTTCATGTACGGATTCGGCGCCGAAGTCCGCTACAAGAACTGGACGCTCAACGTCCTGTTCAAAGGCACGGGCAACAACTATTTCCTCTACGGGGACAAGGACGGCTCGAAATTCGACGGTTACATTCCCTTCAACGGCGGATACAAAGGGCAACGTACTGGCGCTGGCCTACGACCAGGCCAACCGCTGGACGGCCGCCGAGTACTCGGGCAACCTGGCCACGGAGAACCCCGATGCGCGCTTCCCGCGCCTCTCCTACGGCAACAACGCCAACAACACCGAAGCCCTCGACCTTCTGGAAAGGCAATGCCCGCTACCTGCGTCTGCAGGAGCTGAGCCTCAACTACAACCTGCACACGCCGGGTCTGCGCAAAGCGCTCGGCCTGCAGTCGATCGACTTCCAGATCATGTGCGAGAACCTGGCCGTCTGGGACAGCGTCAAGATTTTCGACCCTGAGCAGGCCATGCAGACCGGGCACGCCTACCCGATCCCGCGCCGCTTCTCGCTGCAGATTTACCTGAACTTCTAACCCGAATCTCTCCTAAGAACATAAACTACCATGAAAAAATCATTCATCATACCCCTCGCGCTGGTCGGCCTGCTCACCGCGTCGTGCAACTTCCTGAACGTGGACGACTACTTCGAGGACACCTTCTCCGAAGAGCAAGATCTTCGAGAGCCAATACAATATCGAGCGCTATTTCAACGGCGCGGTGAACGAGCTGCCCAAAGAGGGCCGCATCTACTACTGGTGCACGTTCCGGGAGCCACCGGATCTGACGAAGCCGTCAGCTGCGGCACCTTCTACAACGGCATCCTCGACGTGTCCTTCCCCGGCACGGAGCTTACGACCGACAAGATCTCCTACACCGCAATGGGCGGCTGGGACTGGAACTTCAACGTATGGCCCCGCTGCTACAAGGTCATCCGCAAGGTGAACACCATCCTGCCCCACATCGACGAGGTGCCCGACATGAACGCCTTCGACAAAATGGAGTTCCGTGCACGCGCACGTTTCCTGCGGGCCTACGCCTACTACTGGATCCTCCAGAACCAGGGCCCCATGATCCTGGTCGGCGACCAGGTCTTCAACACCAACTCCACGCCCGACTACTACCAGCCGAGCGCAGCACCTACGACGAGTGCGTCGACTACATCTGCTCCGAGCTCGAAGCCGCTGCGGAAAGCCTCGAAACCGAGCAGCCGTTGGATCTCTTCGGCAGCCCGACCAAAGGCGCCGCGCTGGCGCTGGTCGCACGCCTGCGCCTGCAGGCCGCGAGCCCGCTTTTCAACGGCGGAGCCGCCGCACGCCGTTATTTCGGGGCTTTCAAGCGTAAATCCGACGGAGTGCACTACATCTCCCAGACCTACGACGAAAGCAAGTGGGCTGTGGCAGCCGCGGCGGCCAAGCGCGTCATCGACCTGGGCATCTACCGCCTGCATACGGTTCCGGCCGACGAATACACCCTGCCACTGCCGGCCAACGTGCCCGCGGCCGAGTTTCCCAACGGTGCGGGCGGCATCGACCCCTTCCGCTCCTACTCGGAAATGTTCACCGGCGAAACGACGAACGTGACCAACCCCGAGCTGATCTGGGGCACGACGCAGAACATCAACGACCAGCAGGACGTCGTATTCCCGCTCAAGTTGGGCGGCAACAGTTCGATCAGCATCCCGCAACGCATCGTCGACGCCTACCGCATGGCCGACGGCCGCGACATCAACAACGCGAGCGCCGAGTACCCCTACGAGGATCGTCCCTACGACCAGACCTGCGTCACCGCAGCCGACAAGCAGCTATCGAAGAACTACACCCTGCCCGGCGGCACTTACAAGGCCTATGACAACCGCGAGCCGCGGTTCTACGCGAGCATCGGATTCTCGGGACCCTGTGGCAGATGCAGTCTACGACCTCGGAAGAGATGCGGAACAAGATCGTCGAGTACTACAACGGCGCCAATGCCGGCAAAAACCAGGCGGGCGTAACCAACATCTACAACCTGACGGGATACACCTGCTACAAGTACGTGCACCCGCGCGATGCGCGTACGGGCAGCAACGCCCGCACGGTTCAGAAGACCTTCCCGCTGATCCGCTACGCCGAAATCCTGCTCTCCTACGCCGAGGCGCTGAACAACCTGACGAAGACCCACGAGGTCAACGGCCAAAGCTACTCGCGCGACCTGACCGCCATGGCCGGGGCTTTCAACCAGGTGCGTTACCGCGCCGGGCTCCCGGGCGCCGACGCCGGCGAACTGGTGGACGCCACCAGTTTCAACGAGCTGATCCAGCGCGAGCGCATGGTCGAGTTCCTCCACGAAAACCGCCGCTACTACGACATCTGCCGCTGGGGCATTTTCGAGGAACTGGAACGCGAGCCGCTGACGGGCCTGAACGTCGAAGCCGGAAAATGGGAGGGATTCTACGCCCCGACGGTCATCTCGTACCGTACGATCCGCGAACGGACATTCAAGTCCAAGTACATGTTCATGCCGCTGCACCGCAACGAACTGCGCAAAGTACCGAGCCTGGATCAGAACCCGGGCTGGGAGAAATAGTCAATTCCAAAAAATTCAGAAGATGAAAGCATTCAGCAAAATAACGATACTCGCCGCCGCGGCCGCCTTCCTCTGCTCCTGTGAAATGGAGTATTACAAGGAGGAGCTCTACCGCAAGGAGATCTTCATTGTCAGCGGCGAAAACAACATCCTCGGGCAGGAGTTCGAATACGGCGAGAAGGGCTTCCAGGGAAGCTGGCCATCTATGCCAGCGGCTCGACGGGGCTCGACGAGGACGTTACCGTGAAGTTCGGCCTCGACTTCGAGGCCATCGGCGAGTACAACAAGCGCAACTTCGACACGAAGTTCGAGGAATACGCGATGGAACTTCCCGCCGAATACTATACGATCGACCCCATGAGCGTCGAGATGGAGGCCGGCAGCTGTTCGGCGAGCCTCCCGATCAACGTCAGGGTAGACGAGCTGCTCCCCGACCAGACCTATTTCATTCCGCTGCGCATCGAGTCCGTATCGTCCTGTATGCCCTCGGCCACCAAGAATTTCGTACTTTTCGAGATCCAGCGCAGGAACGACTACGCCACGACCAAGAGCAACACCTACTACACGATGACCGGCACCACGCAGACCGGCTGGATCGTCGACAACATCTTCGGCTCGAACACCCGGCGCCAGGCGATCAACTCCTCGAAGCTGGTCATCCCCGTGGGTGAGCGCTCGGTGCGCATCCTCCCGGGCGCCACGGCCGCCAACGACAAGGTGACGACCCGCAACAACAGCCTGCGCGTGACGGTCGACCCCGAATCGTGGGTGAACGTCCCCGTCTACGTCGAAGGCGAAATCACGGACGAGGTCGTACCCATGCAGCGAGTCTCCATAACCCCCTATCTCGACAGCCAGGATGCCATCCGGGTCTCGGCCTCGCCGCTCAACGACTCTACCTACGACCCTGCGACCGGCACGTTCTACCTCTACTACCGTTACCAGCTCGCCACCGAAAGCGGGAATACTTGGCACGAAGTACGCGAGACGATGACCCGCTCCCAATACTAATCCTTATCGCAACGAACCATGAAAAGAAATATCATAGCATTCTGCATATTCTGCCTGTGTACGGGCTCCCTGGCCGCGTGCAACGACTTCGAAAATCCGGCGATCCCCGACGACGAGGCCCCCGAAGTTACCCCGGCCCCCGTTCCGCCCGCCATCGACCCGTCGTGGAATTTGGTACAGATGCCCGACGAGGGAGGGCAGAATCCCTGCGTCTTCGTCTACAAGGACAAGAAATACGACGCGCTCTTCACCCGCACGCTGGGCTGGAACGGCGGCGACGGCGTGCTGACCACGGCCCTGCCCGACGGCAACGTCTTCTGGTCGTTCAACGACAGCTTCTACGGCGTCGTCGACGGCGAGACCCGCGCCCGGGGCAGTTGCAGCTTCCCGCGCAACAGCCTGATGATCCAGAAAGGGGCGACGATCGCCTCCGGCGAGGAGACCGACGACGACCTGGTATGGCTCGCGGACTACGTCCAGACGGACAACCCCTCGGGCGAACGCTACTACCAGGCCCGCACGCACATCCGCCATCCGAAGGCTTCGCTCTCGGACGAGCAGATCCAGAAAGGCGAGATCGACCAGGACTACTGCTACTGGGCCGGCGACGCCGTGGTCTACGACGACCCCGTGCGCGGCAAGATCCTGCAGATGCTCTGGACGGGCGTCGAACCGGGATCGCTGAAAAACATCGACGGCTGCCTGCGCGAGTACAGCCTCGAAGGCGAGCCGGGCGACGGGCAGTACATGTCGGTACTCTCGACCGACTACAACTTCAAGTCCGACGGTCTGGCCTACGGCTCGACGATGTTCGAGGACACGGAAGGGGACACATCTACCTCTACACAACCAAGCAGGTGAACCTCATCTCGCGCGTGCTCGTGGCCCGCACAGAGACGCTCGACCTGGGCAGCCCGTGGTCGTACTACATCCGCGACCTGAGCGGCGACTACCATTGGCAGAGCTCCGTGCCGAGCAACGAGGAGATGGAACGTTCCTACATCACGGCCGAATCGGGTTCGATGCCGTGGGTCTTCGAAAAAGACGGCGTCTACTACATGTGCATGGAGGCCTTCCCCTTCGGCCGCGACATCTACCTCTTCCGCAGCCAGACGCCTTACGGCCCCTTCACCGACCGGACGCTGCTCTTCACGCTGCCCGCGACGCTCGACAAGCTGGGCAGTCCCTACCACCAGCGCTGGTACATGATCAACCTCCACCCGGCGCTTTCGCGCCAGGGCGAGCTGGTATTCTCGACCAACAGCGACCCGGCCAACTTCTGGGACAATTTCAACCGCGTCGGCAGCGCCGATTTCTACCGGCCCTACTTCTTCCGCGTATATAACTGGGAACACGTTTACGACTCGGACGACGATTCCGGCACGGGAACGATAGCGACGCCGCCGCGCCTCCGTCGCTCCCCCCCGCCGGGCGGGTGCCTCCCCGTCCGAAAAAAACGCACGCCATGATAAAACGAATTTTCGCACTCTGCCTTTCGCGCTGCCGCCGCCGGGGCCGTCTGCGCACAGGAATGCATCCCGCTCGACAGCCGCAGCGGACATATCCGTTGGGAGGTACGGCCGTCGGAAGGCGACGCCCTGCCCGCCGTCCCGGCCATCGTGCCCGGCTGCGTCTTCGCGTCGTACGTTGCGGCCGGCGTGGAAGCAGACCCCAATTTCGGCGACAACGCCTACCGCACGGACAAGAGCCGCTACGACCGCAATTTCCGCTACACGGGGCTCTTCCCAACGCCCCCGGTCGGCGAAGGCCGCACCCTGTGGCTCCGCTTCGAAGGGGTGAACCGCAAGGGTACCGTCCGCCTCAACGGCCATCAGTTGGGGCACCTCGACGGCTTCATGCAGCCGGGGGACTACGACATCACCCGGCTCGTGGCACCCGATGGGGAGAACCGCCTCGAAGTCGAGGTCGAATGGGTGGGATACCCCGTGCCCAATTTCCGCAGCCCGACCTATATCTCCAGCGCCGGGTGGGACTGGATGCCCTATGCCCCGGGGTTGCTGAGCGGCATCACCGACGATGTCTACCTGTCTCTCTCGGGCGACGTACGCCTCGTCGAACCGTGGGTGCGCACGAAGGTTCCCGACCGCGAACATGCGAAGGTCGAACTCCTTACCGACGTGGAGAACCGCTCTGACAAGGCCTGCGAGGGCGTGCTGCGGGGCGAGATCCGTCCCGGGAGGCATCGCCTTCTCGCACCCCGTCCGCCTCGAAGCGGGCGAGCGGCGGACGATCCGGCTCACGGAGCGCGAGGTTCCCGGCCTGGCCGTAGACATCCGCAGCTCTGGTGGCCCAACGGCATGGGCGACCCCGCGTTGTACACCTGCCGCCTGGTGTTCGAAACCGACGGGCGGCAATCGGACGCACGGACAGTAACGTTCGGCATCCGCGAATACGGCTACGAGTGGCACGACGGCATCTTCCGCCTGAAGATCAACGGCGAACCGGTCTATGTCAAGGGCGGCAACTGGGGCATGAGCGAATGGCTGCTGCGCTGCCGCGGCGAGGAGTACGACACGCGCGTGGCGCTGCACCGCCACATGCACTTCAACATGATCCGCAACTGGATCGGTTCGACGACCGACGAGGAGTTCTACGACGCCTGCGACCGCTACGGCATCATGGTGTGGGACGACTTCTGGCTCAACTCGCACCCCAACCTGCCGCAGGACCTCGAAGCCTTCCAGCACAACGCCGTGGAGAAGATCAAGCGGCTGCGCAACCATCCTTCGATCGCCGTCTGGTGCGGCGACAACGAAAGGCGTACCGCAGGCCCCGCTCGACGACTGGCTGCGCGGCGACGTCGCCCACTACGACGGCGGCGACCGCCTCTACCAGTCCATATCCAATGCGCAGGGACTTTCGGGAAGCGGGCCGTGGGCCAATTTCCACCCCGGCTGGTACTTCGCTGCCTACCCGATGCCCTACGGTTACAAAGGCCGCCCGGCATGGGGTTTCCGCACCGAAATCGGCACGGCGGTATTCACGACGTTCGAGAGTTTTCGCAAATTCATGCCCGAGGAGTCGTGGTGGCCCCGCAACGACATGTGGGACAAACATTTCTTCGGCAAGTCGGCGGCCAACGCCGCCCCGGACAAATATTTCGAGACCGTGGCCGAAAACTACGGCGAGGCAGACGGGATCGAGGATTTCTGCCGCAAGGCGCAGCTGCTCAACCTAGAGGTCAACAAAGCCATGTACGAGGGCTGGCAGCATCACATGTGGGACGACGCCACGGGCATCATGACCTGGATGAGCCAGCCGGCCTACCCGTCGCTCGTATGGCAGACCTACGACTATTACCTCGACCCGACGGGCGCCTACTGGGGCGTGCGCAAGGCGTGCGAGCCGGTGCACATCCAGTGGAGCCATGCCGACAATACGGTCAAGGCGGTCAACACGACGCGCGAGGCGGTCGATGCCGTGGCCACGGCGCGGGTCTACGACCTCGACGGACGCCTGCTGCCGCAATTCACGCAGCAGCTCAGGGTCTCGCTCGCGGCCAATACGACCCGCAGCCTGTTCGACCTGAATTTCTCGGAGGGCAACCTGGCCCGCAACCGGCCCGTGAAAGCATCCTCCTCATCGCCCGACGGCGCAGGTACCGGGGCTCTCACCGACGGCAATGATTCGAGCCGCTGGGCGAGCGAGTACAGCGACGACCAGTGGATCGAGGTCGACCTGGGCGAGCGCCGCGCCTTCACCGAAGTCGTGCTCCGCTGGGAGGACGCCCACGCCGCAGCCTACAAACTGCAACTCTCGGACGACGGCCGCACGTGGCGCGACGTCTATGAAACGCAGGACGCGCAGGGCGGCGAACAGACGATCCCGCTGCCGTTGCAGCAGGCCCGCTACGTCAGAATGCTCGGACTCCGGCGTGCCACGCAATGGGGCTACTCGCTCTATGAAATGGAAGTCTACCGCCGCGACGCGAAAGCGCCGAAACTCTCGCCCGTGCATTTCATCCGGCTGGAGCTCACCGACCGCGACGGGCGCCTGCTCTCGGACAACTTCTACTGGCGTGCGACCCGCCGCGGCGACTACACGGCGCTCAACACGCTCGCCCCTGCCAAGCTGCAGGTACGTTCGCAGCTGACCGCCGCAGGCGGCCGCAAGGTCATCCGCACGACAGTCAGGAACGTCGGACGTTCGGTGGCCTTCGCCGTGCACGTGCAGCCCTACCGCCGATCCGACGGCGAACGTATCCTGCCCTACGTGGCCGACGACAACTACTTCACGCTCCTGCAGGGCGAAAGCCGGCAGATCGACTTTGAATTCGATGCCGGCCTGCTTCCCGACGACCGCTACACGGTTCGGGCCGAGGCTTACAACCGCTGAAAACGACAGCACAAAATTTCGAACCCATGAAAAGAACCCTGCTATACCTGCTCCTGCTGCCCGGGCTCCTTTCCGGCCCCTGCCTCCTGGCGGCCGGTCCGGCCGGCAATGCCGGGCACGGCGCGAAGCCCTGCCTGCGGCGGCTGACCTGCGAAGGGCTGACCGATCCGCTCGCCATCGACACGGCGACACCCCGCTTCGGGTGGCAGCTCTGCGCTCCGGGCGCCGGGGCGATGCCCAGCGCAGCTACCGGATCGAGGTTGCCTCGGACAGCCTGCGACTGCTGGCCGGAGACGCCGACTTGTGGGACTCGGGCTGGGTACGGTCGAAGCGTTCGGTGGGATTCGCCTACGAGGGGCTTCCGCTGACGGCCCGGACGCAATGCTGGTGGCGCGTCACCGCCCGCACCGAAAAGGGCAACCGGAAAGCCGTCTCCCCCGTCGCCCGCTTCGGCATCGGCCTGACCGACCCGGCATCCGTCTCGGGTGAATTCATCGGCTGCGCGGAATCGGGCGCCACGGCCGTGCTCCTGCGCCGGGCATTCACCCTCCCGGCATGCGGAGACGAAGCGTTGCTGCACGTCAATTCGCTGGGATACCACGAAATATGGGTCAACGGCCGCAAAGTCGGCGACGCCTGCCTCGCCCCCGCCCTCTCGCAGCTCGACAAACGCTCGCTGTGGGTGACCTACGATGTCCGTCCCTACCTGCTCGAAGGCGACAACGAGCTGGTGATCTGGCTCGGGCAGGGTTGGTACAAGCGCGGCACGTTCGGACGCTGGCAGCCCGACGAACCCTACACCGAACCGCTTGTGCGGGCACAACTGGACATAGGCACCGCAAACACCTGGCAGACCGCCTGCCGCACGGACACCGCATGGCGTGCCGCGCTGAGCGGCTACCGCGACACGGGGTCGTGGAACGCCCTCGACTTCGGCGGCGAGGAGGTCGATGCACGCCGGAACCCGCGCTCGATGGGCTCCTCCGACCTGGACGCGCTGGCATGGCAGCCGGTAATCACAGCCCGGAAGCCCGGGCACCGGGCGACGCCGCAAATGGTCGAGCCCGACCGCATCCAGGAGCGGCTGACCGCCCGCGTGCTGGACGAGGCGGCACCCGGCGTATGGCGGATCGACTTCGGCAAGGTCGTCACCGGCTGGCTGGAGGCTCATTTCTCGGGGCTTCCGGACGGGGCGCGCGTCGAGATCGAATACAGCGACGAGACGGACGGCGACGGCAACCTCATCGACCAGCGGCAGCGCGACACCTACATCGCCCGCGGCGACGGCCGGGAGCGGTTCTGCAACAAGTTCAACCACCATGCTTTCCGTTACGCCGAGGTGCGCGGACTGGCGCAGAGGCCCCGCCGGGAGGATTTCCGGGCGCTCGCCATCCACACCGACTACCGGCCCGAGGCGACGTTCACTTCGTCGGATAGCGACCTGAACGCCATCCACGACATGATCGCGCACACACTGCGCTGTCTGGCCTACAACGGGTACATGGTCGACTGCCCCCACCTCGAACGCGCCGGATACGGCGGCGACGGCAACTCTTCCACCGAGATCCTGCAAACCCTCTGCGGTGCGGCCCCGCTCTACCGCAACTGGGTGCAGGCATGGGACGACGCCATGCGCCCCGGGGGCAGCCTGCCGCACGTAGCCCCCAACGCCGGTGCGGGAGGCGGCGGCCCCTACTGGTGCGGGTTCATCGTCATGGCCCCCTGGCAAACGTGGCTCAACTACGGCGACCGGACGCTGGTCGACCGCCACTACCCCGCCATGCGGGAATGGATGGGCTATGTCGAACGGTACATGAAAGACGGCTTGCTGACCCGCTGGCCCGACACGCCTTACCGGGACTGGTTCCTCGGCGACTGGCTTGCCCCGCACGGGGTCGACACGGGCAGCGAGGCTTCGGTGTCGCTGGTAAACAACTGCTTTGTCAGCGACTGCTACGCCAGGATGGCACAGATGGCCCGGCTCACGGGGCACGACGACGAAGCGGCCGCATTCGAAGCGCGGCGCGAGGCGCTCAACCGCACGATCCACGCCCGGTTCTACGACCCGGCGACGCAAACCTACGCCACCGGCTCGCAGCTCGACATGACCTACCCGATGCTGGTGGGCGCCACGCCCGATTCGCTCCGCGCCGGCGTGGAACAACGGCTTTTCCGATTGACGCACGACGTGATGAAGGATCATATCGGCGGCGGACTGGTCGGCGTACCGGTCATCACTCGCTGGGCGGTCAGATCGCACAACCCCGAATTCATCTACCGGATGCTCAAGCAGCGCGGCTACCCGGGCTACCTGCATATGATCGACCACGGTGCGACGGCCACCTGGGAGTATTGGAGCGGCGAGCGCAGTCGCGTGCACAACTGCTACAACGGCATCGGCACGTGGTTCTACCAGGCCCTCGGCGGCCTTCGCACGGACAGCAGCCACCCCGGCTACGAGCATGTATTCATCGACCCCCAGATTCCCGAAGGGGTTGAGTGGTGCCGGATCGGCAAGGAAACCCCCTATGGCCGGATCGACCTGGGCTGGGAGATCGCGGACGGCGAACTCCGGATCGACGTCACCCTGCCCCCGGGCGTCACGGCCACGGCGCGCCGGCGCCTGCCGGGGGCGGCTCGACGGCCGCAGGCGCAATCGCCCGGGGAAGATCGCAAGCGGCCGCCACCGGCTGGTCTTCGGCCTCGCCCCGCAAAACGAAAGGCAATGACCGAAAAAGCCACGCACGACGGCCGCAGGCTGGCCCCGACGCCCGGGACGAAAAAGCGGCCGCCACCGTCCCTCGCCCCGCAAACGGCCGGCAAAACCGCTTTTTGCCTATGACGCGACGATGAAAACCGACACCGTCCCATAAACGCTAAAAACCGCTTTTCCCCGCAATGAAAACACCGGAAAATCGGCCCGCCGACCCGAAACATCCATTCAACCGAACACCTAATAAACCCATCATTTTATGAAAAAATACGCAATCATCCTTACCGCCGCGCTCGTGTCGCATTCTCCGGATGCGACGAAGACGAACCCTCCCCTACATCCCGGTCGAAAAGCCGGACAACAACACGCCGCCCGAAGGAGACGACCCCCGACACCTACACCGTCACCTACCGGCTCGACAAGGTGCTGCTGTGCGCGCCCGAGAATCCGAACGGCACCGACATCTACGGCAAACTGGACTATTTCCCTTCGCTGCGCATGACGCTCAACGTGTCGCCGCTCGCAACCACCGTCACGTTCGACAACGGCGACATCCCTTTCGTACCGTTCCCCGAAGCGCTGTCCGAAGGCCCCATCCAGTGTGTGCTGGACAGCAACGTCATCCCCAACGGGCTGCGGGTCAAAGGTTCGGACACGGTCATCGCCACCTTCGACCCGGACGGTTTTACGACCCAGTTCCAACTGGACAGCAAACTCCTTACATACAAATACAAATTCAAGAGCCTCTAAAACTCCCCGACCATGAAAAAATCATCGCACAAACATAGAATACTCTCCGCTGCCTGCATCGCCGCGCTGCCGCTGCTCGTAGTCGCGTGCCTCGAATTCGACAACATCATCCAGCCCGAATCGGCCCTGGTCGATTCTCGGAGGTCGAGATCACGGCACAGCTGCGCGTCGCGCCCCGAGACGAACGGCGAGGGACGTCGTCTTCGCCGTATTGGCCCCCGAAGGCATGGAACCTCCGCGACAATGCCACGCTCTATTACGACCACCGAGGACGCCAACCGATCCAGGCCATTCGGAGATCGTGAACGAACCCTCACGCCGATGCCCGACACGGAGACCGACCCCAAGAACGGCATGGCGTGGGCGCCTCCTTCGCCTCCGTCATCGGCATGGGCGGCAACGACCGGCAAGCGTCGAGATGGGTGGATCGTATGGCGTTCCTCGACCATCTTCGACATCTGGGACAAGAAGACCGTGGACGGCGACAGGAGGTCGAAACTCCCAACGTCCATGCCAACGTGAAGATCAAACGACCGGCGCCACGCCCGTCTCCTGCGAACTGGGTTACTCGTACTGCTACGACACGTTCGGCCTGCAACGCGACGAACAGCGTTTCGCCGAGGCCTTCAAGCCCATCGAAACCTACAACCAGGTCTTCACCACCACGCCCTCGGTATTCCGCTACGGCGACGTCTTCGGCATCACCTTCTCGCACGGAGGCACGGACCTGAAAGGCGCTTCGGGGACGTCTACCTCTGCGGTACGGCCGTCCACGACGGAGGCCAGCGCACGCAGGTTACCGCCGCCGGCGAAAAGAACCGCATGTCGCCGCTCGGCTCACGCTTCGAGAAATACCTCTACCCGAAGGATTTCTTCGGCCTTCCGTCCGACGCCGTGATCGAAGAACTCTACTTCTATTTCATCAATGCCGACGGCAGCATCGTCGTCCGCGACGAGGCGAACGGCGGCGAGGGAGTTCATCGTCGAACAGGCCGCCGAATAGCCGGCCCGTTTCCGGATATCCCGAAAGACAAAACGGACGATCCGGACGGTTTCTCGTCCGGGATCGTCCGTTTTTCCGGCTCCCGCCTACCGCCCCTGCAGCGCCTTCACCCGCTCACGGATGTACCGCACCGCCATGTAGTGGCCCGCCTCGGGCATGTTGCCGTGGTCGAAGCCGTCGAACTCGCGGATCCGTACGTCGGGGATGTCCCGCTATGCGCATCATGCGCCAGAAATAGGCGTTCTCCTCGTAACGGCCCAGCATCTCCAGCTCGCGGTCGCCCGAGAGGATGAGCATCGGCGGCGCATCGGGGCGCACATGGTACAGCGGCGCCATGTCGTCGACCAGCGGCTGCGTATCGGGCAGCAGCCCAGCTCGCGCCGCCGGGCGAAATGCGTAACCGCCTGGCCGCTGTAGGGGATCAGCGCCGCAAAGGCCTCGTCGGGGTCGATGCCGTAGGGGGCCAGCCAGCGCTTGTCGAGTCCGATCATCGAGGTGAGATACCCGCCGGCCGAGTGGCCCGCCACGAAGATCAGCCGCGGATCACCGCCGTAATCGGCAATATGCTCCACAACCCATGCCGCCGCGGCCGCCGCATCGGCCACACAGTCGGCAACCTTCACGCGCGGCACCAGCCGGTACCCACGCCCACGACGGCACAGCCCTTGCCGCACAGCGCGCTCGGGAATCTCGCGCCGGCCTCCTTCGAGTCCTCCGCCGTGAAACCAGATGACGGTCGGGAAGCCCTGCCCGCCGGTCGGACAGCAGAGATCCAGCCGGCAGAGCGAGTCGATGTATCCGTCGCCCGCAGCCTCGCGGTAGGCGATATCCCGCACGATGCGGCAGGCGCCGTCCTGCGCCCGAAGGGCCGTGGTGAAGAGCAGCTGCACGGCCAGCAGCCAGAGAAGTCGTTTCATGGTTCCGAATCTTTTGCAAAGATAAAGGTAGGCAAATTCCCGCAAAAAAAACACTACCTTTGTAAAAATTACCATGCAAGCGACACCATGAAAATAGCCTGTCTGCCCTTCAATCCGATTCAGGAGAACACCTATGTCGTCTGGGACGACACGCGCGAATGCGTCATCATCGACGCCGGCAACTCCTCGCCGCGCGAGGACGCCGCGCTGGACAACTTCATCGCCCAGGAGGGGCTGAAGCCCGTCCTGGCGGCCAACACCCACGGACATTTCGACCACACGATGGGCGTCGAGCACCTCCGCCAGCGTTACGGCATTCCCTTCGCCCTCTCGGGCAAGGACCGCTTCCTGCTGGAGAACGCCGCGACGAGCGGCGCGGTCTTCGGCGTGAAGATCGGCACGATGCCCCCCCGTCGACCGCGACCTGGATGCCGAAGAGGAGATCCGCTTCGGACGGACCGCGCTGCGCATCCTCCGCACGCCGGGCCATACGCCGGGCCATGTGGCCTTCTACGAGCCGCAGTCGAAGGCGCTCTTTCACGGGCGACACGCTCTTCCGCGAGTCGATCGGCCGCACGGACCTCCCGGGCGGCGACTATTCGTGGATCATGCGCTCGATTCTCGACGTGATCCTCCCGCTGGGCGACGAGGTGCACGTCTACCCGGGCCACGGCCCCGAGACGACGCCCGGCCACGAGACGCTCTACAAACCCCTTCATCGTCGAGGTGCTCAACGGGGAGGTGAACTACCGCGAGCGATGAAAGCACTCGTCCACCGCATCCTCTACCGCACGCTCCCGCTCGAGGGCTACCTGCGCGTCGTGAGCCGGATGTTCTTCCTCTGGCAGCGGCTCGGCATCGGACGCCGCGACGCGGCCACGGAGTATGTCTACCACCTGCCGCAGCTCGTCCGCCCGGGCGACGTCTGCATCGACATCGGCGCCAACCTCGGCTACTACGCCCGGACGATCTCCCGACTGGCGGGTCCCGAGGGGCGGGTCTATGCCGTGGGCCCGTGGCCCCCGATCCGCAAGGTGCTGAGCCGCAATCTGCGCCGCTGCATCAACACCGAAATCCTCCCCTACGCCCTCGGCACCGAGTCGCGCCCCGTGGTCATGGGCAACGACTCGGCACGCGAGACGGGCTACTTCGGCACGGGGCAGAACTTCGTAAACGACAGCGGCCGGCCGGCCGGAACGGTCTTCACGGCGACGATGCGCCGCGGCAGCGAGCTCTTCGCCGCGCTCGGACGGCTCGACTTCATCAAGTGCGACATCGAGGGCTACGAGGTGGTGGTCATGCGGGAGATGCAGCCGCTCCTCGAACGCTTCCACCCCACGGTGCTCATCGAGACGGGCGGCGCGAACCGTCCGCAGATCATCGGCCTCTTCACCGCAATGGGCTATGCGGGCTACACGCTCAAGGAGGGGCGCGAGGTGCCGCTGACGCCCGGACACGACCAAAGACATCATCTTCAGACATGCGCATTGACATCATATCCTCGGTTCCGGACCTGCTGACCTCGCCGCTCAACGAGTCGATCCTCAAGCGGGCGCAGGAGAAAGGGCTTCGTGGAGATTGTCATCCACAACCCCCACGACTACGCACACGACCGCCGCAAGACCACGGACGACTACCCCTTCGGGGGTGAAGCCGGCATGGTCATGAAGTGCGAGCCGGTCTTCGAGCTCGTCGAGAAGCTCCAGAGCGAGCGTCCGTACGACGAGATCATCTACACCTCGCCCGACGGCATCCGCTACGACCAGCACGAGGCCAACCGCCTCTCGACGCTCGAAAACCTCATCATCCTCTGCGGTCACTACAAGGGTATCGACCACCGCATCCGCGAGCACCTCGTAACGCGCGAGATCTCGGTCGGCGACTATGTCCTCACGGGAGGCGAGCTGGCGGCCTGCATCATCGCCGACTCGGTCGTGCGGCTCATCCCGGGGCGATCGGCGACGAGGCCTCGGCCCTGACGGACTCGTTCCAGGACAACCTGCTGGCTCCCCCGGTCTACACGCGGCCGGCGGAGTTCCGCGGCTGGCGGGTCCCCGACGTGCTGCTGTCGGGCAACTTCGCCCAGATCGAGAAGTGGCAGGACGAACAGTCCTCGAACGCACCCGGCGCCTGCGCCCCGACCTGCTCGAAGAGTGATCCGAGGCTGCCGAAATCCGCGAAAACGTTCCGCACATGAAATACTACCCATCGCCGGGAGCCTTCGGGCGACCTGCACGGCGCCAACCTGATCCGAAGGGCTCAAGAGGCCGATCCCGGGGCGGAGTTCCGCTTCTGGGGCGGCGACCGCATGGCCGCGGCGGGCGCGGACAACCTGCGCAAACACTACCGCGAAACGTCGTTCTTCGGCATGGTGCAGGCCGACGATTCTGATCGACTACCCGGGCTTCAACCTGAAGATGGCCCGCTGGGCTCACGTCCACGGCATCCGCACCTTCTACTACATCGCCCCGAAGGTCTGGGCCTCGCGCGAAGGGCGCCTGCGCGCCATCCGCCGCGACGTCGACCGGCTCTTCGTCATCTTCCCCTTCGAGTGCGACTACTTCCCGCAGCACGGCATCCGCCCGATCTTCGAGGGCAACCCGCTGGTCGATGCCCTTGAGGCGCAGCGGGCGTCGCTCCCTCGCCGGAGGAGTTCCGCCGCCGCCATGCGCTCGATGAGCGGCCGATCATCGCCCTGGTGGCCGGCAGCCGCCCCACGGAGATCCGCAAGAACCTCCCGCTCATGGCGCGCCTCGCGGAGCGCTTCCCCGAGAAGCAGTTCGTCGTAACCGGAGTTCCGTGGATCGACCCTGCGCTCTACGTTCAGGCCATCGGACAGAGTCCGCTGCGCTGCGTCTTCGACGAGACCTACGCCACGATCGCCGCGGCCGAAGCCGCCGTCGTCGCCTCGGGCACGGCCACGCTCTCGAAACCGCCCTGCTCGGCACGCCCGAGGTGGTGGTCTACCGCCTGGCCGCGATCGAATACCGCTGCATGCCGCTTGTCGTGCGCTGCCGCTGGATCTCGCTCGTGAACCTCAACCTGCAGCGCGAGGCCGTTGCCGAGATCCTGCAGTCGGACCTCGACATCACGCGCGCCGAGCGCGAGCTGCGCGCCATCCTCCCGGGCGGCGCGAAACGCACACGCATGGAGGCCGACTTCCGGGAGCTGCGCACCGTGATCGGCGGTCGGGCGCCAGCGAGCGCATCGCCCGCCGCATGGTCGAGGAGCTGAAAACACACGCATCATGAAGATCATCTGCATAGACGCAACTACCGCGCGCACGCCGAGGAGCTGCACCACGCGACGGGCCTTGCCGTCGAAGGTGCCGAGCCGGTCTGGTTTCTGAAGCCCGACACGGCGATGCTGCGCAACAACGACCCTCTCTTCTACATCCCGGGCACTTCACGCAGGAGGTGCACTACGAGTGCATGCAATACGTGTAACTGA
>VOFC01006533.1_pt1 | contig 17132 bp, 29 predicted proteins | sample 5384161 | NCBI WGS metagenome assembly VOFC01 (sample SAMN12384722, study PRJNA508395) | human gut metagenome | isolation source: healthy gut B | host: Homo sapiens
ACAATCCATTCTTGCGCTTCTACCTCTACTCCTTTCACCCCTAACTCCAAAAGCGTTATTACATCCCATTGCGGACGCTGCAAACGGCTTAACGGAAGTTCCATAGCCAAACGATTTATGGTGCTCATATCTACATTCTTTAAATATTCCTGCTGATGAAGCTGCCGATTTATATTTTGATAATCGCTATAATCTTCTCGAAAACAATGCAAATAGTGATTGCCATCAAAGTTTAAAATTTTCCCCCGGACATAATACCCCTTAACCATTCCTGATAAGCTTTTTACAGGATGTTCTAAACCCCATGTCAAGTTTCGAGATAAAATAACATCAAAAGAATTATCTTCAAACTCTAAATTTTGGGCGTCCATTTTTCGAAATGTAATACTATCTGCTATATCAGGTATAATATCTTTGGCCTTTTCAAGAGCATGCATTAACATTTGTTCAGAGTAATCTATACCTGTCACTTGATATCCGTGCTGCGCCATCATAATAGAAAAAAAATCCGGGACCGCAGCCTATATCTAATATACGCATATTCTTTTTTTGCGGAAGACGAGGCAGTATCTTGTCTATCCATTTGTTCTGCTCTGTCATTAGTTCCTCTCTATTTTGTATTGAATATGTTTCTGAGCGCATATCCCAATATTTTTGAATATTATCTAACAAGTAGCCTGATGACGATAAAGGTTTTTCCGCTACAATCATGAACATAGGAGTTGCTCCATAGATTAATTTTTCGTCTTCACCCCATAACTCGTCAATTACACTTTTTTCATACGTAACTTGAAACCCAATTTTTTCTAAATATTGTTTGTCCCATTCGGGGCGGTCTACTTTTCCCATTGGAAGACTTAGAATATGGCTTTCATCTCCATGACCTCCTGTTTCCCATGGAGAACCATATTTTTCATGAAATAATTTTTCGTTTTCTTGATTTTGTTTTCTGATGTCTTCTCTATAATACCCCAACAACCAATTCGCATCAAAATCAGCAGTCTTCCTCCCGGTTTTAACACGCGATACCATTCTTTATATGCTTTTTCAGGGTCATACAGTGTCCAAGTCACATTGCGATTAATCAATAAATCAAATGTATTATCTTCAAACGATAAAGCGTGGCTGTCCATTTTCAAAAAATCTGCTGTTATATCTTCCGACTGAGCAAGTTTTTTTCGCTTTTTCCAGCATATTTTCCGTACAATCAATTGCCATTACATTATGTCCGAGTTCTCCCAGTACAATTGGAAAAAACCTGGTCCTGTTCCAATATCCAAAACAGAAAGATTTGGCTTATCAGGAGCATTTTCCGTAATTTTTTTGCCCAAGCTTTACGCCTAAAAAAGAATCCAATTCTCTTCGAATAATACTTCCATAGTTGTCGGCAGAGCTGTTCCAATGCTTTTCAATTTTTTGTTGCATCCCCATATGTAAAAACTTCTCCTTCTTAAAACATCTTTATCCAAAATTTAAATTTGATTAGAGCGCGATGCATATGCAAACAGAAAATCATGTTCCTTTACTGAAAGATGACAATTCATATACAATCCAACGCCATCTTGTTTCGCATAATATGTCTGTAATGTTTGTCCAAAACAGTCTTGTATCTCTCCCAGTTTCTCTCCTTTTACAAATAACTCATCCGTTTGTATACAAGGTATCCAACAACCGGCACATTCGGTATATAAATATAAAATATTTTCTACTTCTTCCGGTGTCATACTTACGGACTCCATTTCATCATTTAATAATTGCAAGTGACGCAATACATTTCTGATATCTTTTTAAAAAAGTTCTACCTCTGTTTGCTTCCAGTATCCACATTCGCCCTGTTCTATCAATATACCCGGAATTCCTTGCGTTCCGGCATAATTATATGCACCGTTGGTTGCAACTGATTGGGTAATATAAGGCAAATTCAATAATTTGGCAGCTTGTCGAGATTGTTCTATGATGTGTTCTTCTCCAACGCCAACATAATAACAATGAGGATTTAACCAAGCAGCACTGCACCCATGTAAATCGATATAAAAATCCACATTACAGGCAAACGTTTCCCAAAAGAAATATGCAATTTTATCTGTTAAAGTGCCGTTTTGGTTAGGTGGAAATACTCGATTTAAATTCTTTCCGTCTTCCGGGGTAATATCCTCCCTTCTTTAAAAGCCGGAGTATTCATCAAATGGATGATAATTACTTTCCCATGTATGATGTTGGGGGAAAGCTCCTTTGCTAATTGTATAGACGCCTGTATTCCTGTTGATTCCGCCGGATGAACTCCCTGAAGTAATTAGGAATTGTTTTTCCAGGATGCTCTCCATAAATAAAAAGTTACAGACATTTCAGTTTTCGTATCATATACCGGAATTTCGGTTTGAACTTTTTCTCCCTGTTGAATGTTTAAACCTGCAATTTTCCATATGCGTTCCATATTTACCTCCTGCATAATAAATGTCACGAATTTTATACTCTTTTATAACGGCATATAACAACAATATTTAATTACATATATTGTGCCGGAATTACTTTTATATAAATATTGCCACAAATATGGAGATGATATAAAAGTATAATATAATTCCAAAAAAATATGTATGACACTCTTTATACTTTTGTATCATAACAATTGACTAAATTTTCTCACAATTAAAGAATTAGCTGTTTAGTGAAAAATTTTAGTCAAGTAATTCGATAAAAACTATTAAAAAACACACAAATATATTCCATATTATAATATTATTGGTTAATTTAAACATTATTTCTATTTTACAAACAGATTGTCTTATTTTTTATGTAAGGCAGCTATATCATAGCTGCCACTTCTGAGATGATTGCTATATAATACAGTTATTGTAACTCTTTTATAAAAATGTGGGCTGCAGTTGTTTTCCTTCCAAAGAGGCAATCGCCGCCGGAAGCACATAATTAAAATCAGCAATTACAGAAGTTGGTTTCTTTTCCGGATCGTCCTGCTTCATTGGTACAAAATAAATATTTTTATAATTCATTAGCTTACCAATATTCTTGGCAGAACCGGATAGTGCATCATTTGTTGCAAGCGCTAATACCACGGGTCCGCTATTGCGCAAATGTGATTTCACTGCCATAGTAACAGCAGTATCTGTAATAGAATTTGCAAGCTTTGCCAGTGTATTGCCCGTACAAGGACACACAATCATAACATCCACCATTTTTTTAGGGCCAATTGGCTCGGCTTCTACAATAGAGTGTATGATTTTTCTTCCACACGTCGATTCTATTTCTTCAATAAAATCCTTTGCTTTACCAAAACGGGTATCTGTTGTATAGGATATTGAGACATAATCGGTACTACTTGATATCCGTCAGCCACAATTTTTTCATCTGCTCTAAAGATTGCTTAAATGTACAGAATGAACCGCACATTGCATAACCAAAGGTAAGAGTACTCAAAATACCTCACTCCTCCATAATGTTGTAAATCGTATCTTTAATAATGTTTCCTGCTGCCCTAGGAGCTACTTTCCCCGGTAATGATAATGCCGGAATTAACTTTAATCCTAATTTAGAAACTGCTTCTTTATCGAATCCTCCCGGTGTAGATGCTAATTCAATAAAGAGTGTATCTTTGTGATGTTTGGATAATACTTTTCTGGTAAAATGAAAGAAGGTATTGTATTAAACACAAAATCAAAGTTACCGGGTAAATCAGCTAATTGAGAGGTTTGTACCGCTTGATAACCATTTAATTGAATCCAAGCTAAATCTGCCGGTTTGCGCGCACTGACGGTGACATTTGCCCCTAACCCCTTTAACATCTCACTTAATACTTTGCCAATACGCCCATATCCAGTCACAAGACAGTTTGAGCCATTAATGGTGCCTTCGCTTAATTCCATAACAATCATAATGGCACCTTCAGCTGTTGGAACTGCATTTTGCACAGCAAACTCTTCTCTCACAGAATAATCGTACATTGCAATTTTGTTCCAAAGTGTGCTTGTTGCCTTTAATCGGTTCAAGGCACCGCCAAATACTTGTTTATCAACCATTTTTTCTGCAAATGTGTCATCCAACAACAGTTTTTTTTTGCTAAAAGACATGTTCAAATATTTCCCATCCTGTGTCACAGGCAAAGGAAGAATAATCAAACCGCATGTATCAGTTAATTCATCAAATGAAACTTTTACAACACGTTTCATCTCAACATCTTCATCAAAGCCACATGCATATACTTGATATCCATCTGCTGCTATGGATTGTGCCAGATAAATTTGTCTTTTTATCTCCACCTAAAATGCCAAAACGATTCATCTCAACCATAAAACCAACCCCCGTAGTACTTCTGATAATCTATATTATGGAAATATAGCAAATATTGTGCGTTACAGGTTGGTTTAATACAAAAAAAAATATGTTGCCATATACTTTATCGGTATAAAGATGTATCGATATTGATGAATATACTATCATCTTTTATGTTGTACGAATCTGACAACAGATACAACATTAATATGATAAGGAACATCTTTCCATATCCAAAATTTTGATTGTTGCCAGAACGTTTTAACGTTTATCGGTTAGAAAAATGGCTGTGTAATTTCTTTTTTATGTTATAACAACCTTGCAACAACAGCAAAACTGAAGTTTTGGTTGTTGACAAGAACGTTTTAGCATTTCATCTGTAAAATGCAAAGCAATTTTTTTAATGCTATAACAACCTTGCAACAACAACAGCAAAACTGAAGTTTTGGTTGTTGACAAGAACGTTTTAGCTTTTCATCAGTAAAAAATTGCAAAGCAATTTTTTTAATGTTATAACAACCTTGTAACAACAGCAAAACTGAAGTTTTGGTTGTTGACAAGAACGTTTTAGCTTTTCATCAGTAAAAAATTGCAAAGCAATTTTTTTAATGCTATAATAATAAAGAATAGGATGGCGTATCATTTTATAAAGATTGGTCATATTGAAAAATATTAGTTTCCATTATGAGTTTAAAGCAATATTATATATCAAGAATATATCTTTTATAATCGAAAAGTTATAAATAGAAATTGAGTGAATGTTATTAAGGAGCATTGTTGTATGGAAAACCAAAATATTTTAAATACCGTAAAACACATACATTTTATTGGCATAGGCGGCTCTGGTATGTGTCCCATTGCAGAAATTTTATACCATAGAGGCTATCATATTACAGGTTCAGATATTTCTGAATCCGAAACAGTTCAAAAAATTCGCTCCTATCAAATTCCGGTTATCATAGGACAAAAAGCTGAAAATATCAATGGTGCAGATTTAATTGTATATACAGCTGCGGTAAAAAAAGATAATCCTGAATTGGTTGCTGCTTTGGAAAGCGGAATTCCCTACATTGGAACGCTCTGAAATGCTTGGTGTAGTCACAGCACATTATCAGGACTCCATTGCCGTTTCAGGAACACATGGAAAAACCACTACAACCGGTATGCTTACACAATTATTTATCCAAGCGGGGAAAAGATCCTTCTGCTATCATTGGAGGAAAGCTCCCGTTTATCGGAAGCAATGGCCGTGCAGGCAAATCTGATATTATGATTTGTGAAGCTTGCGAGTATGTAGATACTTTTTTTAAAATTAAGTCCTGCTATTTCCATTATTTTAAATATAGATGCCGACCATCTGGAATACTTTGGCTCTCTCGAAAATATCATCAAATCCTTTCATCAATTTGCCAATCAAACCAGCAAAGTGCTAATTGTAAACGGTGATGATGAAAATGTGAAAAAGCAATCAAAGATATCCAAGACGTCAAAATTATTACATTCGGTCTGGGTGCTGATAATGACTATTCAGCTGCCAATATCAAAAAGAAGAACCAAATGTATTTGAAGATTTTACTTTAATGAAACAAGGTACTCCCCTTACAGACATTCGTCTTTCTGTTCCAGGAAAACATAATATCATGAATGCTCTTGCCGCTGCAGCTACCGCTGACTACTTTGGGATTTCCGGAAACGATATTGCGAAAGGATTACATGATTTTACAGGTGTACACAGAAGATTTGAACGGCTGGGAACCTTTCACGATATTGTCGTTGCTGATGATTTTGCGCATCATCCCACAGAATTAAATGCAACCTTAACAGCAGCTATGCATATGGGCTTTAAAAATGTATGGGCTATCTTCCAGCCTCATACGTATTCCAGAACTTTCTTATTGCTGAACGATTTTGCAGAAGCTTTGTCTATCCCTGACCACGTGATATTAACCGAAATATTGCCTGTCAGAGAAACAAATACTTATAATATTTATGCTGAAGATTTAGGTGCAAAGGTTCCGGGAAGTGTATGCTTAAAAACCTTTGATGAAATTAGCGACTATGTCATAGAACGCGCCCAACCGGGAGACTTAATCATTACATTAGGCGGCGGTGATATTTATCGCTGTGCAAACATGATTGTAGAAAAATATAAAAAAGCTGAGAACAAAGTATTTGCAGGAACTACCATGTAAATAAGAAACACGCAGTTAACCTATTTAACTGCGTGTTTTTATTTACACTTCTACTTATTAGTGCCAAATGTTACTTTGGATTGAATAAACATTCTATGTTTCATTTTCATACACTTCATATAACTTTCACCATAGTCAACGGCTGGCATTAAGCACACTTCTATATCTTAGACAACAAATTTGCTAATTCTGCCTACTCTCCTGCGAAAACAAATAAACTGATTCTTATCGCATCTGCTAACTCAATATAACTTTTCCACGTTATACTTAATACTTGATACTTGAAAAAGTATTGTCAGAATGCAAACACATATAGTGTAAAAAGTAAAATATCAAATTACAAAGGTGAACTTTGTCAATAGAAAATAAAAAGAGCTGGGTTAGTCCCCAGCTCTTTTTATTTATCTAATGTGAAACGCTCAGTAAAACAATAAAATTATTTTACCATGTTAGCAACTTCATCTGCGAAGTTGTCTTCACGTTTTTCGATGCCTTCACCTTTTTCAAAACGAACGAAGCTTTTAATTTTAATATCGCCGCCAAGCTCTTTTGCGGTTGCATCTGTATATTGTTGTACGCTCATATCACCATCTTTTACATATGGTTGGTCAAGCAAGCAAATTTCTTTGAAGAATTTTTTCATTCTTCCTTCTACAATTTTCTCAGCAACATTTGCAGGTTTACCGGAATCTACAACTTGTTCTGTTAGAATTTTCTTTTCATGCTCAACTACATCTGCTGGAACTTCTGCTTCAGAAACATAGTTTGGAACAATTGCAGCAACTTGCATTGCAATATTTTTTGCATATTCCACAAATTCAGGTTTGGAAGCAATTTCAGGAGTTGTGTCAAAAGTCACCATAACACCCATACGTCCGCCGCCGTGAATATAAGTTACAACAGCACCTTCACTGCGTGCAAAACGACGAATTTTAATGTTTTCACCGATGGTTAAGATTTTTTCTTGAAGAATATCAGCGATTGTTTCTGTCAGAACCAGCAGCTTTGCAAGCCAACAATGCATCTACATCAGCAGGATTTTGCTCCATAACAGTTTGTGCACAGATTTTTACAAAGTTGTTGAACTCATCATTTTTCGCAACGAAGTCTGTTTCAGCGTTTACTTCAATTACAACACCAACATTACCTGCTTCATTGGTAGCTGCATATGCAACACCTTCAGCAGCAATACGGCCTGCTTTTTTGCAGCAGCAGCCAAACCTTTTTTCTCTCAAAAAGTCAATTGCTGCATCCATATCGCCGTTTGCTTCTGTAAGTGCTTTCTTACAGTCCATCATACCGCAACCGGTTCTTTCACGTAATTGTGCAACGTCTTTTGCTGTAAAAGCCATTTTTCATTCCTCCGATTTTTATATAAATATAGTATTATAGATTGTCCTAAGCCGTATTCAAAAAATATCCGTCGTAAAAGACGGATATTTTAAAATGCGAATCTTATTCAGCAGCTTCTTCTGTTTCTTCAGCTGCTGTTTCATCAGCAGTTTCTTGAGCTGCTGCACCCATTTGACCCTCTCTGCCTTCAATAATAGCATTTGCCATTGTAGCAGAAATCAATTTAACTGCACGAATAGCATCGTCATTACCAGGAATTACGTAATCAATTTCGTCTGGGTCACAGTTTGTATCAACAATCGCAACAATTGGAATACCCAATTTTTTTTTTCGCTTCAGCTACAGCAATTCTTTCTTTGCGTGGGTCTACAATAAACAAAGCGCCCGGAAGTTGCTTCATCTCTTTAATGCCGCCCAAGAATTTCTCTAATTTTTCAATTTCAAGACGAAGTTTAATTACTTCTTTCTTTGGCAACAAATCAAATGTACCGTCTTCTTCCATAGCTCTCAGTTGCTGTAAACGGCTTACTCTGCGGCGAATGGTGCTGAAGTTAGTCATCATACCACCAAGCCATCTGGCATTTACATAGTAAGCGCCTGCACGCTCTGCTTCTTCTTTTACAGAATCTTGAGCTTGTTTTTAGTACCAACAAATAGTACAGGTTTGCCCTCAACAGAAATATCACGGATAAAGCTATAAGCTTCTTCCAATTTCTTTACTGTTTTTTGCAGGTCGATAATGTAAAATACCATTACGTTCTGTGAAAATGTAACGAGCCATTTTAGGGTTCCATCTTCTTGTTTGGTGACCAAAGTGTACACCGGCCTCCAATAATTGTTTCATAGATACTACTGCCATTTTAAAATCCTCCTTGGTTGTATCCTCCGTTACAGCGATATACGAATTTCACTTAAAAAATCAAGCACCAGCTTCGTCATACTGTAACGTGTGTTATATTGAACCGTATTATTATAGCATGGCAAATATAAAATTGCAAGTATATTTTATACTTTTCTGCCATTGATTATCCGCCAAAAAACTGGCTCCATAAGCTCTGTTTTCTTCTTTGGGGCGATGCGTATATGGTATGATTGACCAAAATGGTTTCATCTCCAATCACATCAATATTTTCCCAAGGAATCATAATATCGTCAGTTCTGCCAAGCAGACCAAATAATCTGGACCTGCCATATATAATAATGGTTGTTAATTTTGCATTTTCCGTGTCAATTTCCACATCGCCTACAAATCCCAATCGTGTACCGTCCTGCAGATTTATTACTTCTTTATTTCTCATGTCTGCAATACTGCATTTCATAATAGATACACCCCCGTGTGTAATGATATGCAGATAGAATGAAAAATTGACCTAAAAAATTGTCATACCGAAAGTAGCGGTTGATGTTTTCTTAAAAATATGGTAGAATTGTGCGGTAATATGATAGAAATTGAAAAGAACACAAATATTTGGAGGCATATTGATCATGATGAACATATGGCATGACCTCTCTCCAGAGAGAGTAAAAAGAAACAGATTTTGACGCGGTAATTGAAATTACAAAAGGCGGAAAAGCAAAATACGAGCTGGATAAAGAGACCGGATTTTTAAAGTTGGATCGCGTACTTTACACATCTACCCACTATCCTGCAAGCTATGGCTTTTATTCCACGCACATATGCAGAAGACGGAGACCCATTGGATGTTTTGGTACTATGCTCTGAGCATATTGTACCGCTTGCTTTGGTACGCTGCTATCAATCGGTGTCATCCGTATGGTAGACGGCGGTGAAAAAGACGAAAAAAATCATTGCAATTCCTTTTAACGACCCAACTTACAACACTTATAAAGATATTGATGAACTTCCAAAACATATTTTTGACGAAATGTCACACTTCTTCTCAGTATACAAAGAATTAGAACACAAAGTAACTGCAATTGAAGAAGTAAGCGGAAGAGATGCTGCCGTTGAAATTATTTCTAACTGCATTAAAGCTTACAATGAAAAATTTGGTAAATAATCTATATTAAAATAAGCTGTCTGAATAGACAGCTTATTTTATTTTTACACCAACCAGCTGTGCAATATCCGCAGCTTGCAACGCATCTATTTGGATTCCTTTGATTTCGTTAAAATTTTCCGACACTGTAATTCCTGCAATGTTACAAGTGGAAACATCAATTCCCTTCAAGGAAGTTTTGAAAAAATCCACTTTTTCCAAATTGGTATTTACAACGGAAAAACGTTTGAACTTACTTTCCGGCATGAATGCATTTGACATGTTTGCATTCTGAATACTGGCATCATCCCATAATGTTTCAGTAAAATTGGTACAGAAATAGGAGCCGTTTTCAATGGTGATATTCATAAAAGAGCTTTGGCTAAAATCAGCGCCGTCTCCTTTGCAGTCAATCCATTGCACATGTTTGAAATAACCTTCGGAAAAATTACAATTTGCAAATTCACAATGATTCAGTTGGGTATGATAAAAAGATACTCTCTCAAAATTGCAGTTCATAAATTTGCAGTTTGTTAAAAACTACAGATTCAAACTCAATGTTTTCAATTGCAATATCTGCAAGTATCTCGTTTTCATATTGTTTATATTCTATTGCTTCATCATGTTCCAATGCAAATTGGATGTCTTGTTCTAATGTCATATCATGTATCACTCTATATCATTTCTGTTTTTCATAAAAGGCTGTGTTCATTTACACAGCCTTTATTTTTTTAACATATTACAAAATGTTTTTTTCATGCTTTTTCAATAAAAAATTGAACACATAATCCAGTAAAATCAGGTTACAATACTGCTGACTAACACAATTGGTGCATAATACAAAAACACTGACAGTGCCCAACACCAGCATGGCCACGGCCAACTGTCCTACAATATGGGCAATTGCGGAAAAAATACCTGCCAGCCAAATAAAATCTTTTGATATGAGCTTTCTGCATAGCATCATAACAAGCAAACAACAAATACCACCGCTGATACTGTACATAAATGAAATGGTTTGCCCTGTAAAAAATGCTGCCCAACACAATTCTCAAAATATGAATTTTGGCAGCTTCTTTATATCCCAGTAAATAAATTGCAAATAATGTGACCATTGGCAAGGCCGAGCTTAATACCCGGTATCGGAGCAATTGGCGGAAGCTGTGCTTCAATGATGAAAATAGTCAGCGCATTGGTAATCAACATGGATGACAAAATCATTTTTTTACATTCAAATTCTGCCACCACGCCTTCCTTTTCATAATTTACTATATTTATCGCGTCATGCCGTCCAATGTACTGTTCGCAGTGTCCTGAGTTTCAATCTGAATGACAATGCCGTTTGGCAAACAGGTAATGGGCAATACACCATCACTGATTCTGCCTTGTGAAATACAAACTTTATCAGGACAGCTTGCATCTGTAATGGAAATACATCCGGTTCTACCAAAAACCGTATTATAAGCCCCATTCTCCCCTTCAATTTTGAAAGTGTAACTTTCCTCTACTGCTTCCAAATCAATCGAACGAATTAAGGTTCCGTTTTGATAGATATTTGTTACTGCATTACTTACTTTCGTTTGTGTAATGAAAATCCAAGCTACAATTAAAGCGGCAATTGCTGCAACAACAACTGTTCCTGCAATGATATATTTCACATTCTTTTTTCATAATACACCCTCAAATGTGTCGTCTGTAATTCCTGATGTTTTCACCACAGTTCCATCATCTGTAATAAAATCGCTTCTACATCATCTAAAGATTCAATATAAGCATAGGCTTTTCCAATCCCATTACATATGTAGCAGTAGATAATGCGTCTGCCAACATCGAATTTTCAGTAATAATGGTTGTACTAATCAGACCGTTATTTGCCGAATAGCCGGTTTTCGGATCTAAAATATGGTGGTATCTCACACCGTCTTCTATAAAATAGCGTTCATAGTTTCCCGAAGTAACAGCAGTTGCATTGGTGAGATACTCTGTGGATACAGCACGAGTGGTATCATTCGGGTCTGTGATTCCGATTCCCCAAGGCTGTCCGTCATATTTAGCTCCTATGGTAATAATATTACCGCCTAAGTTGATAATACCGCATGTAATGCGGTATTCTTCTACCAGCATATTTTTAATTTCATCTGCTGCAAAGCCTTTGGCCGTTGCTCCAAAATCCAGCTGGATATTTGGATTTAAAAAACGTATGGTACGCTTTTCCTCATCCAATTGCACCTGTTCATACCCTTTATCCACTAATAACGGAGTAATCTCTTCTTCATCTGGTAATTTGGCATTACCTGTGCCGAAAGCCCATAAATCATTGATTTTTCCTATAGTGCAATCTAAAGCACCGTCTGTCTCTTTACAGTATTGCAAACTGCGCTGTGCTACGGTAAATAAGGTATCGGAAACTTCCACTTCATGGTCATATGCAGATTGATTGACCTGATGCAGCTCGCTTTTCTCATTTTGAGAAGATAGAATTTTCTCCAAATCTTTCGCCTTTTGAAATGCAGCGTTTACCCCCTTCCTGCGCTTGTTCTCCATACAATGTAATGGTAACCACGGTACTCATGACAAGTTCTGTTCTTGATGCTGATTGAGATTGGAGTGATTTTGCATCCTGTCAATAAACGCTGCATATAACTGCAAGCATAAGAAAAGCGCCGATATACGGAATACGTTTTGACATAGCCATTACCTCAATTTAACCTCATATTTTAAAAAGATTCTCCATTTTTCGATACTTACCTTCTGCTTCTATATACATAGCACCGCATTGAGAGCAAGAATAAATATCAAACTCTGTCTCTTTTTCTTCAAAAGGATTATAAGTTATAATGTATAGATTGGTTGGATATAAAAAAGAGCCTTTGGAACAACAGCCTTCTAAAGATAAAAACTCATTCTTACGGAATAAATGGAGATGATACGGGCTGTCTTCTATGGGATGATTCGGTTGTGTTTGATTCTGTCTCATGTTAGTTCCATCCTAAAAATATTTAATTTTTATTATACAATAAAAGTATACGTTGAACAAGCCTTTTCAAATATTTTAAAATCTGAATGAATCTTCCTTTTTCGTGTCAATACTTAGAGTGTTGCTGCTAAGGAGGAATCAAATTTGCAATACAACAAAGTTGAAATTTGCGGCGTTAATACCTCAAAGCTGAAAGTGCTCAATGAAAAGAAAAAAATAGCGCTTTTAAAAAAAGCGCAGGCGGGCGATAAACAAGCCAGAGAGGAACTCATTAACGGAAATTTACGTCTGGTGCTCAGCGTAATTCAGCGATTTACCAACCGTGGTGAAAACTTGGATGATTTATTTCAAGTAGGATGTATTGGATTAATTAAAGCCATTGATAACTTTGACATTTCGCAGGATGTGCGTTTTTTCTACCTATGGTGTTCCCATGATTATTGGTGAAATACGGAGATATCTGCGAGATAACAACTCAGTAAGAGTAAGTCGATCCATGCGGGATATTGCCTATAAAGCCATGCAGGAAAAAAGAGCGTTTGACTGCACAAAACGGCAAAAAAAGAACCCACTGTGGAAGAAATTGCAAAATCCTTAGATTTGCGCCGGGAAGATGTTGTGCTGGCGCTGGAATCAATTGTAGAACCTGTTTCTTTATATGAGCCGGTGTTTTCAGACGGCGGAGATACCATTTATGTGATGGATCAGGTTGGAGACAAAAATGACGACAAAAATTGGCTGGACGAAATTGCACTGAAAGAGGCAATGAATGACCTAAGCGACAGAGAAAAACGAATTATGGGAATGCGTTTTTTTCAAGGAAAAACACAAATGGAAGTTGCAGCGGAAATGGAATCAGCCAAGCACAAGTCTCTCGTTTGGAAAAAATGTGCTCTGGACAAAATAAAAAAAAGATTTATAAAAAAAACAGGAGGTAAATTGCCTCCCTGTTTTTTATGTATGATTGCCTATACAAATCTATTTTGCTATGCTACACTAATCTTAACCAAAATGATATAACGACCTGTTTTATAGAAAGGATGACAGACAAATGATAACTGCAAGCCAAACGAAAACACCCTATTGCGTAACTATTACAAATGGAGATACTTCTGTTTATTCTGACGTTGCAAAAGAACGCGGCGGAAAAAGAGAAGGCATTTCGTCCCCATGAATTTTTATGTGCAGCTTATGCCTCTTGTTTTCATATCACTTTATGCAAACTGTTGGATAAAGAAAAAATTATCTTATGAACAAGTGATTGTATCTGTAGACTTAGACCGTTCCGTGGAAGGTCAAACTAAATTTTATATCAGTGTGAGATTATAGGAGCCATAGAGCACGCCAAAAAAGAGGAACTGATGAAAAAAGCAAGCCGGTGTCCTATTGGATTGTCTTTAGAACAAACCATACTGTTTGAACCGTTCAATTAGAGAATTTGCATGGTACTTTTAAGGAAGTGATTTTATGAATATGATCATTCCAAATGATGTGCTTACTATTTTAGAGAAATTAGAACACAACGGCTATGAAGCTTATGTGGTAGGCGGATGCGTCCGTGATACTCTGCTCAACAAAGCGGTCCACGATTGGGACGTTACCACTTCAGCTCTGCCCCATGAAGTGCAAACTGTATTCAAACATGATATTACCATTGAAACCGGAATACAGCACGGTACTGTGACTGTCATAACAGAAGGACATCCTGTAGAAATTACAACATTTCGTATCGATGGAACCTATTCAGACAGCCGCAGGCCTGAACGTGTTACGTTTACCTCGTCTTTAACGCAAGATTTGGCACGCCGTGATTTTACAATAAATGCAATGGCTTATCATCCTGCAAAAGGTTTGATAGACCCATTTGGCGGAAAGCATGATTTGCAACAGAAAACCATACGATGCGTTGGCAATGCGCGTTCTCGTTTTGAAGAAGATGCTCTGAGAATATTAAGAGCGCTGCGTTTTCTTCCACTTTAAATTTTCAAGTTAACCCGGACACAGCAAATGCACTGTTGGAAGAAAAAGCGAAACTATGTAATATCTCCGCAGAACGCGTACGGGAAGAATTGATAAAATTACTTTGCGGAAAAAATTGCGCACAAGTGCTAAGAATATATGGTACCGTTTTAGCTGTTTGGATACCTGAGATATTACCCATGATTGGTTTTTCAGCAGCATACCCCTATCACGCTTACGATGTATGGGAACATACCATTCGAACGGTAGAAGCCATTCAATCTATCCCCGTGTTACGTTTTACCATGCTGCTGCATGATATTGGAAAACCAAATACATTCACACAGGATGAACAAGGAATTGGACATTTTTATGGTCATGGAGCTGTCAGCACAGAAATTGCAAAACGGATTTTAGAACGTTTGAAGTTTGACCGTAAAACGAAAGAATCCGTCATTACGCTTGTCAAATATCATGATATCCGCTGTGAACTGTCCCCTATTTGGATTAAAAAACAACTCCGTAAATTTGGAACAGACTTATTTTTGCAATTGCTTGAAGTGCATAAGGCGGATATTACAGGACAAAACCCAAACTTGCTGCACCGTTTGGAAGATATTATGAAATCCGAAGCCATGGCAAAAAGAAATCTTATCAGAACCCCTTGCTTCTCTGTCAAAGATTTAGCTGTAAACGGGTCAGATTTGATTGCCCTTTGATTTTTCTCAGGGCAAAATTATTGGAACAATTTTGCAATTTCTTCTGGATGCAGTTATTGATGAAACATGTAAAAATGAGAAAAAGGAATTGCTGGAATATTTGAATCAAAACAAATTTTTTATTTACAAAATTCTAATCCATAAACATATTTGTATTTCTCAAATGTGTTTATGTTGCATGATAAATCCTTTCTATAAGGGGACGGTATTCCATATATAAAAATATATTGTTCCTGTCCATATAAAATTTGAGATAGCAATATCTATTTAGAGGGAAAAATAACTATGGAAAAAGAATGCAGATTTGCAGTAGGCTATCAAGAAAAGAATCTCATCAACGATAGAGCTATCTGTGTGGATAAAGAAGCAATAGTAAATCATCTATTTATTTAAGCAGAATACAACTCCGAATTCACTCCGCTTTTAGATGAAGATAGGAAAACCTGTCGTCACAAAAATAAAATCTTATTTGCAATTCAAAAGCATATAAACTCTCATCAAACAATAAAAAGCAGAAAATCCTTTAAATCAAGGATTTTCTGCTTTTTATTTCCATGTATATGAAAGGTTAGAGAGATTACAGCTTTGATATTTGACATAAACAGGGCTATTAGAGTAAACTATAATATTAAACAGGTCTTAATCTAGGAAAGGAGAAAAAAAAGAATTGAAAAAGCTGTTTGGCAAATTCTTTAAGCTTTTGTTCAGCAGATTATGTTTGGTAGGACTCACTATTTTAATACAGGTCATACTGCTGATTACGCTTATTTTTTATTTCAGCAATTATTACTTTTACTTGTACGTTATTTAAAACGCATCGGCAGCAAAATGGCTGCTAACTTACACCAAAACAAACAAGTCTTCGAACGTTTTACAGCAACAGGATTTGGACGCTTCCAATCAAGCCAGATATTTAATTAATTACTCCGGCTGCCCTGTATTTCAAAAATACGACTGCTGAGTACTTATTTAAAAATAGGAGAAGAAAAAATTCGCTCGCTTGTGTAAAAGGAATTAGAGGAAGCAAAACACTATATATTCTTAGAATATTTTATTGTACAAGAAGGCGTCATGTGGAACACTATTTTTAGAAATATTGGTCCGCAAAGTCCGTGAAGGAATGTTGATGTTCGGGTTATCTACGATGATGTTGGCTGTTTAAGAACTTTACCTCTCGGCTATGAAAAACAATTGACTGCGCACTTTGGCATTCAATGTTGCGTTTTTAATCCGTTTATCCCTGTGTTATCCACGCAGCTCAATAACCGAGATCACCGTAAAAATTGCAGTGATTGACGGACACACCGCTTTACGGGAGGAATCAATTTAGCAGACGAATATATCAATGTCATTGAACGGTTTGGTCATTGGAAAGATACCGCCATTGTAGTACAAGGCGAAGCCCATGGAGCTTTTACCGTTATGTTTCTGTCTCTGTGGAGTTATTTAAAAGGAACCAATGAAAAAACTTTGAGCAATTTCGTCCTTCTCTCCCCAAAGCTTAGCACGTTTTCCTTCTTCAGGATATGTACAACCTTTATGCAGACAGTCCCTGGACTACGAAGCTGTTGGAGAAAATGTATATTTGAATTTGGTCGGAGCAGCCCAGCGATATGTATATATATTACTACACCTTATTTAGTGC
>VOFC01004590.1_pt1 | contig 17118 bp, 24 predicted proteins | sample 5384161 | NCBI WGS metagenome assembly VOFC01 (sample SAMN12384722, study PRJNA508395) | human gut metagenome | isolation source: healthy gut B | host: Homo sapiens
TTTCCAGCCGGTGGAACATGGGAACGGCGTCCTTGTATTGCAGATCTTCTCTGAAATGGTGATCGTCAAAGGCAATATAGTCGTAGCCCATCTCATCAGAATGGAGCGGGCGGTTTCATAGCCCAGCAGTGTGGGATTGCACTCTGACGAAGGTGTGGAGATCCTTTTTCCGTGATGAGGTAGGTGGCGATGCGCTCGATCTCGTCCGGCGGGCAGCCATGGAGGGTGGAAAGGGTCACGGAGCGGGAAATTCAGGGGGGAAATGCCGTCAATGAAAGCACTTTCCGCCGGGAACAGCTCATGGAGAACGGCAATGCACTCCTTGAAAATGGGTGTTTCGGCGGCGTTCATCATGCCGTTCAGGAAGGTGTCCACCTTTTTGCCCCGGATGCCCTCCAGATCATAGCCTACGGACATATTGAACACGAATCCGTTGGGGTCGCCAAGACCGTACAGCTTCGCCAGCATCTTGCAGGCGCACCACGCCTTCACGTATTCCTCAAAGGCCTGCGGGACGGTCAGCTCTCTGTGCTCCATTCGCAGTTGTAGCACTCGTCCTCCGCCAGAATGCAGGGGCGGTTGATGCAGGCGGCCAGCTCTGCACCGTCCATCTTCTGAACGGTTTTCAGCTCAAAGAACCGGGCGCCGCCGAAGTAACCTGCCACGATGTTCTGAGCCAGCTGGGTGTTGGGACCGGCGGCAGGGCCAAAAGGGCGTCTCAATGGTCTCCCCGAAAATGGGCAGGGTCTTGCCGCTGGGATGGAAGGGGCGGTGAACGCCGAACACGGAACCCTCCCCGGCATATTCCGTGGTGATCCACGTCATCAGCTGCCGGAAGGGAATGGGGGTCATTAACTCAGACATAGTAACCTCTCCTCCTTACTTAGTAGGGTGTTGTTGATCTAAAAACTCCTTGAATTTTACCCAGTCACTGTAATGGACGCTGGCATGTCCTCGGGGGATTCTTTTCGGCCAATTTTTCGAAATAGGCAATCAGGAGATTCGGGCACATTCCATGGAGCTGTCGCTCTGGAAGATATTTTCAAAGGGTATCCCGATATTATGGCGCTGAGAATAAAAAACCTCGCTGGCCATTTCCTCAGGGTGTGCATATGTGTAATGGGATTTTAAATATTGGACGAATTCCGCCTGCTGTTCCGGTATGGCCATGGCGGTTCCTCAGTAGGTCTATGGTTCAGGTCGCCCCAAAGCTTCTTGGCGGCTTCCAGAATGTGGGCGTTTTCTGCCTCCTCGTCGATGCCCACAAGCTGACGATCCTGCATCAGCACCTTGCCGGCGGCAATGGTGGTCTGGCACTGACGGCCGGTCATGCCGAAGATCATGTGGCCGTCGATATTCTCGTCGGAGAAGGGGGTAAAGGGCTTGTAGTCCATGACGATGATATCCGCCGCGGCTCCGGCTTTCAGGACGCCCAGCTCGTCGGGGGAAGTATCTGGCGCCGATTTTGGCGTTGTTCTTAAAGAGCATATCCGTGACCTCGCACCAGCCCACGTTGGGCAGGCAGTTCTGGCTCCGCTGGGAGCACAGGGCCACCTTGAGGGACTCCAGCATATCGTTGGTATAGGCATCGGTTCCCATGCCCAGCAGGATGCCCCGCTTGTACAGCTGGAGCACCGGGCAGATGCCGATGGCGTTGCCCATGTTGCTCTCCGGGTTATTCACCACCATGGTGCCGGTTTCCTGAATGATCTCCATTTCGGCGGTGTTGACGTGGATGCAGTGTCCCAGAATGGTCTTGGGACCTAAGATCCCGTGATCCTGCAAGCGCTGCACGGGGCGGCGGCCATAGTTCTGGAGGCTGTCGTACACGTCGTTCATGCCCTCGGACACATGGATGTGATAGCCGGTGCGGCCGTTGTTGGCCGCCACCATGCGGTCAAAGGTCTTGTCGGAGATGGTGAACAGGGCGTGGCCGCCGAACATGGCCGCCAGCATGGGGTCCCGGTTCCTTTCGCACTCGGTGATGAAGTCGGCATTTTCCTGGATGGCCTGGAGGCACTTTTCCTCGCCGTCCCGGTCGCAGACCTCGTAGCACAGGCAGGAGCGCAGCCCGAGGCGCTTGCTTTCCTCGGCGATGGCGTGCAGGGTGCCGGGGATCTCGCCGTAGCTGGCGTGGTGGTCGAAGATGGTGGTGACGCCCTGCTTGATGGAGTCGATGTAGAGGGCGGTGGCGCTGGCCCGGGTGCCGTCCATCATCAGATGGCGGTCAATGGCCCACCAGGTGCCGTCCAGCACCTCATAGAAAGTTGGTGGGGTTGTTGCCCGCGATGGAGAGGCCACGGGCCAGGGCGGAGTAGATGTGGGTGTGGGCGTTGATGAGAGCGGGCATGATCACGCCGCCCTTGGCGTCGATGATCTCCGCCTGCGGGTATTTGGCTCTCAGAACGGCTTCCTCGCCGATCTCCACGATCTTCGTACCCTCGTAGGCTACAGCGCCGTGCTCATAGTAGCCCCGTCCCTCCGGGTCGCGGGTGATGAGCCGTCCGTTGGTAACAAGTGTCATGATACGTCCCCCTTTGAAATTGATGAAAAAGAAAAAGGCGTTCCGATGGTTCGGAACACCTGCCGCGCAAAGTGACAGGTGTCAGCCCGTGCGCGTGGCACTCCGTTGCAGCCGTCAATCTTTGCCATATTTACCTGTACCCTTATTTTAATCGACTGTAGGACAAAATGCAAGAAAAAATCTGCGGGCAGAAACGCGGGCGCTGCTCCAAAAAGAGAAGTCCCCGGCTTAAAGCCGGGGACTTTGCACAGCTTAGTAGCACTTGCGGTAGATGGCCTCTTCGCTCTCCAGATCGAAAGGATAGTAAGCGTTGGTCATGAGACGCTGCTGGTTGGTCTCCACGCCAGCTCCTTGAACTTCATGATCTCGCCGTCGGGATTATGCGCGTCGTAGTAGTCCATGATGGCGCCGAAGAGCATATAGTTGGACTCGCCGTGGGGACATGGTAGGTGCCGCCCAGAGGGAAGCTCATGCCGTGGACAGGCCGCAGCCAGCTTTCAGGAAGGCGATGCCGGCGTAGAAGGAAGCGGTGACGAACTGATCCAGATACTCGAAGCGGGCGTCCTGACCCTTTCGTCGATGAGCTTGAAGCCCTTGAGGATCATGTCCATGGCCTTCTCACTGAACAGCTCGCTGGTCATGGTTTTGCGGTGGGGGCTGAGGAAGGACTCGGTGGCGTGTACCAGCGCGTCGATGGCGGAGCAGGCGAAGGGCTTGTAGGGCAGGGTCTTGATGAGGTCGGGGATCAGGCACACCTTGTTGGGGATGATATCGTCAGACACCAGACCCAGCTTGGTCTCGCCGCCGGTGAGAACGCCGTTCTTCTCGTCCTTGACGATGGCCACGGAGATGTTGGTACACTCGGAGCCGGTGCCGCAGGTGGTGGGAATGGCGATGACGTCCTTCTCATGCTGGACGGGGAAGCGCTTGAAGTACAGGTTATGCACGGTGTCGGGCCGCTTGCAGCCCAGCAGCTTGCACAGATCCATGATGGCGCCGCCGCCCACAGCGATGACACGGTCATAGCTTTCATAGGGATTGCATCGTACATGGTCTGGATCATGGCCTCGGAAGGCTCACCGGCACCGAACTTCTCCTGAAACACGAAATTACACTTCAGGTTCAGATCCTTCATGAAGGGAGTGTAGATGAACTCGTTGGTGAGTACCACGTCCCGCTCGCCCAGTTTGAATTCCTCGGCCATCTGAGCGAAGGTCTGGAACTTGTACACGGTGGGAGCGAAAATGATTTCGCGCTTATCGGCCATCAGAGAAGCGGAAAAAGCATCCATGATTGAAGTCTCCTTTTTAAGATTGAAGTTTATTGTGATACGGACAGAGCCGAAAGGCTCTGCCGGATATCTGAAATTACTTGCGGGCGATTGCTTTCTTCACGGCGGCTACGATGTTGGCGGCCCGGAGACCGTACTCGTCCATCAGGAAGTCCTGAGGGCCGACCTGACCGAACTGATCCTGCACGCCCACGAACTCCTGAATGGTGGGGCAGTTCCTGGCCAGGCAGTTAGCAACCACGCTGCCGAGACCGCAGGTGACATTGTGGTATTTTCGGCGGTGACGATGGCGCCGGTCTCTTTGGCGGCCTTGATGACCAGCTCCTCGTCCAGCGGCTTCCAGGTGAACATATCGATGACCCGGACGGAGATGCCCTCGGCAGCCAGCGCCTCATAAGCCTTCAGGGACTCATCCACCATGATGCCGGAGGTGATGATGGTGGCAGCATCCTTGTCGCTCTCGTGGAGTACAATGCCCTTGCCGATGGGGAATTCGGAGCCGTCCTCATAGACCTTGACGATGCCCTTGCGGACGAAACGGGTGTAGGTCACGCCCTTGGTAATGCCGGGCAGCTGGCGGGTGATGCACTCCAACTGGGCATAGTCGGCGGGATCCAGCACGGTGGTCTCAGGGATGCTCAGGTACATGGCGGCATCCTCCAGCGGCATATGGGTGCCGCCGTTGAAGGCAGCGGTCACACCGGCGTCGGAGCCCAGCACGTGGACGGGCAGACCGGCATAAGCGGCGGACATATAGATCTGATCGTAGCAGCGGCGGGAGGAGAAGGTGCCGAAGGAATGGAAGAACACCTTCTTGCCGACAGCGGCCAGACCGGCGGCTACGCCAGCGGCGTTGCCCTCGGCAATGCCGGCCTCAAAGGCCCGGTCTGGGTAGTTCTTGCGCAGCTGCTTGGTGTTGATGCAGCCCATCAGGTCGCAGTCCACATAGCAGATGGACTTGTCCTGCGCCATCATTTCATTCAGTGTCAGAGCCAGCGCGTCACGGCAGGCGCGGGAGTCCTTTTCATGCTTTCCAATTACTTTTTACACTCATTGCTCGCACCCTCCTTAAGCGTTCTTGATAGCTTCCAGAGCCTGTTCGGAAGCTGCGATAGCCTCGGCCCACTGTTCCTCGTTGGGCTGAGAGGAGTGGTCATGCTTGGGCTCGGCGAAGGTGGCGCCCTTGCCCTTGCAGGTGTCCAGCACGATGCAGCTGGGTACGCCCTTGTTGGCATAGGCGTTCTGGATGGCGTCGTAGATGGCCTGCACATCGTGACCGTCGATCTCCTGGGTATACAGGCCGAAGGACGCGGCCTTCTTGGCGATGTCGCCGTGGGGCAGGATGTCGTCGGGGCCGTCCAGCTGGTAGCCGTTCTTATCAATGAAGTAGATCAGGTTGTCCAGCTTGTGGGCATAGGCAAACTGGAACGCCTCCCAGACCTCGCCCTCATCCGCTTCGCCGTCGCCGACGACGCAGAAAACGTGACTGGTGCGGCCGTCGATCTTATTGCCCAGAGCAGCGCCGGCAGCGGTGGAAGCGCCCTGGCCCAGAGAGCCGGTAGTCAGATCCACGCCGGGGGGTGAGCTTGCGGTCGGTGTGGCTGGGGAACTTGGTGTGGGGCTGGTTCAGGGTGTAGGCTTCCTCCAAGGGATAGAAGCCCATGAGACCAAAGGTGGCATAGGCCACGGGGCCGGCGTGACCCTTGCTGAGTACCAGCCAGTCACGATCCTCCCAACGGGGATTCTTGGGGTCAAATTTCATGACCTCACCGTACAGAACAGCCATCAGATCCGCCAGATCCATAGATCCGCCCACATGGCCGAAGCCGCGGGAGTGGATGACCTTCAGGGTTTCCAGCCGGATCTCTGCCGCCAGTACGCTGCATTTTTTTGCATCCATGTAACACACGCATCCTTTCCTACTTGATTCTTATAGAAATTTCATTGTGGATCAAATTGGCAGGGGGGAAGGGATCTGTTCCCACGAAGCCGCAGGGGCAGCTGGAGAGGTAATCGTTTGCCAAAATTCCCACAAAAATCGCGCTGCACAGGGAATCAACACAGCGCGCAAAGCATTGAGGGAAGGCGATCCCTAATCTGAGAGTATTTTACCCCGAAAAATGTGCCGCGTCAACAGAAGTTTGCGTTTTCACAAATAAAAAGGCGGAAATTTGGGCAGTAAAATGTTATAAATTCCGCAATTATTGCGGATAAATATAACAAAACCGGCCTTTTCAACAAAAGACCGGTTTTATTTTCGGATAATTCACCAATAGGGGTCAGGACAGCTTCAGGTCGCCGTCCTTTACCCATCCGGCCTTGCGGCACAGCTGGTTGATGAGGGGACACAGAACGGCGGGGAGAATGAAGGAGATCAGGATCAGGCCCGCCCAGTCAAAAGCAGTGGGATTCATGGCGATGGCGCCGTTTGCCAGAGCCGTCTCGCTGGGAGAGACCCAGCCGGTCCACACGCCCAGCTGACCGCACAGGCCGCAGGTTCCCATGCCGGAGTTGATGGCGGCGCCGTTCATCTGCAATTTGAACAGGCAGGTGGCGATGGGGCCGGTGATGGCGGAGGTGACGGTAGGCGCGATCCAGATCCGGGGGTTTTTCACGATGTTGGGCATTTGCAGCATGGAGGTTCCAAGCCCCTGACTGACCAGACCGCCCCAGCTGTTTTCGCGGAAGCTCATTACGGCGAAGCCCACCATCTGGGCGCAGCAGCCTGCCACAGCGGCGCCGCCTGCCAGACCGGTCAGCCCCAGAACGGAGCAGATGGCGGCGGAGGAGATGGGCAGCGTCAGGGCGATGCCCACCAGAACGGACACCAGAATTCCCATCAGGAAAGGCTGAAGTTCGGTGGCTTTCATGATGACCATACCGAAAGCGCTGGCAGCGGTGCCGATAGGGGGCGCGATGATGTAAGCCGCGCCTACGCCGATGAGGGTGGTGACAATGGGCGTTACCAGAATGTCGATTTTCGTTTCCTTGCTGACGGCCTTGCCGCACTCCGCGGCGATGATGGCCACAAACAGCACGGCCAGCGGGCCGCCGGCTCCGCCCAGCAGGTTGCAGGCATAGCCGACCGCCGCCAGAGAGAACAGCACCAGGGGAGCCTGCAAAGCGTAGCCGATGGCGATGGCCATGGCGGGGCCGCTCATGAAGGAGGTAAGCCCGCCCACTGTGCAGGGGACTTTTTCCGCGATCTGTGCGGTGAGGAAGCCAATGTGGAACTGACTGCCCAGCGTATTGAGAATGGTGCCGATCAGCAGGGAGCAGAACAGCCCCTGCGCCATAGCGCCCAGTGCGTCAATACCATACCGCTTGGCGGAAAAGACGATGTTTTTCCGCTTGAGAAACGCCTTTACTTTTTCCATAAAACACACGCTTTCCTTTTTTGATGGACTGCCTTCTGCTGCCTGCATCGGTGTGGGAGGCGGCAATAGAACAAGGCAGGACGGGTGTCTTGACACCTGTCCTGCCTATCATAAACGGGAATCTGCTTCTTGTCAACTGTTTTCTGTGGATTCTTCCAGCAAAATTCCCTGCTCCCGCAGCAGTGCTGTCACGCGGCGGAATGCGTCCTCGCTGGGACACAGCAGGGTGTGGAGGTGGATGCCGTCCGTCAGGCGGGAGAGGGGTATGGCGTCCGCAGACTGACTGCGGGTAATGAACTGCGATACGTCATACCGGCTGGAAAGCTGAAGCGCGCCGGTGAGCTGACCGTAGAGCGGATGCTCCACAATGACGTCCACCACGGTGCAGCCCTGATCCACCATGGCGTCCAATTCAGCTTCCATGGCCTCCGGGCTGTGGCGGACAGCTACCCGGCGGATCAGACCGGCAGCCGGTGCGTTTTGCAGGCAATAGCCGCGGGGAGTGGCCAGAATTTCCGCTCCGCCGGCCCGCAGCAGGGCAATATCCCCCACAATGATCTGGCGGCTGACAGACAGCTGCCCCGCCAGCGCCGATGCGCTGACCGGATGAACGGATCCGCGCAGAATGTTCAGAATTGCACGGCGGCGTTCCTCTGCGTGCATATTGGTATCCCCTTTCACAGATTGATTTTGGCAGCAGTATACCACGCGGCAGTTTTTTTGCAAGTGCCGTGGACGGAAACGGGTTCTGCGGACGGCGCGGAAACCGGCTTGTGTCGGCTCCCCGTGTCGTTATATTTGAAATACGGAGTGCAGGATCTGCCTGCCGCTGTCCGTTTTCATGACGCGGGAAAGAAAGGCCTCCAGATTTTCCCGCCGGTAGTGGTTTTCGGATGCGTTTACAATGTAGTCCGCTTCCAGCAGGATCTGATAGTCCAATCCATCAACGCCGGTGTAGGTATGGTGATGGCTCACCAGATAGGCGACTCGTTCCCGCTGCTTCTCCGGCAGCCCCGTATCGGAAAGAAAGGCCCGCACCAGTGGAGCGCCTTCCTCCTCCTGATGCTTACCGATGGTGTTTCCGTATTTCCGGCGGCACAGCGGGCAGGCAATGTCATGGGTGATGGCGGCGATCTCCAATGTGGTCTGCGTTTCCTGCTCCAGCCCTTCCAGCTCACCGATGGTTTTGGCGTAGGTCCACACGCAGATCAGATGGTTGATATCATGGAGATTGCCGCCGGAATACGCAATCATTTTCTCCAGAATCTGAGCAATGGTCATAGTAAAAGATCTCCTTTTCCATTTCTATATCGGCAGCAGGCGGCGAGCCGTTGTCACAGGTTGAAGCGGCGGCGGGCCTCTTCCCGGAGGGCAGGCACCCGCCGGACGATCCGCAGGGGAATGATCAGTCCTACGCATACGGCCAGCACGATCAGGGGACCAGCCCGGCTGCCACACGCCGCGGAAGTAACGGTCAATGCAAAACTCAATGCCCATGGCCAGCAGACCTGCCGCGCCGATCACCAGCGCAATGGAGGAGAGGATGGAGCGGCGTCCGCCCCGGAGCAGAAAGCTCAGCAGAAATACCAGAACACCAGCCCATCCGATCATGGGCAGAGCCAGCCCGCGGAACCACGCGCCGCCGTTCAGATCGATGGAAATGAGCCAGACGTAGATGCCGATGGCCGCCACGTCGGCCGTGAGGCGGAGAAAAACGGGGATCCGCCGCAGCGCCATGGGCAGGGCGAACCAGACCCACAGCATCACCGCTGCTCCGATCACATACAGAGACCATGGCCGCTCTGTGGGCAGAAAGAGGTTCAGTAGCCCGCAGCACAGGGACACGGATACCAGCATGGCTGTCAGCAGGATAGCGGCCTCTCGCTTGGATGCGGGCTGTACGGCCGCACGGTTGGTGGGGAAGTAAGGCGGCGCGGACGGGTCGGGATGCCAGGCAGGCGTCCCGCACAGCGGGCAGGCCTGCGCGCCGGGGTCCAGCTCCACGCCACAGTTGACACAGTAAGACATAGAAAGATGCTCCTCTTTATCGGTTGCTTTCCACCCGCACCGGGATGCCTTCCCGGATCAGAAAGCGGAAGAAGTCCCGCTCCGTTTCCGTTTCTTCCAGCGTCCCGGCAAAGGTGATCTCCATGGTGTTCCCGTAGCTGATGGAGGCGCAGTGACACCGCGGAACGGTGGCCTGTCCCAGAATAACCTCCATCCCCTGAATGTGGGACGCCATCTCCGGCGGCACGGCAAATGCGCCGGGATTGGTATAGGTGCAGGAATAGGGCCGCACGCCCAGCAGATAGTAGTTCAGGGCCATGACCGGGTTTTTCAGAATGACGGGAACGGCCCGGAGAAAGAAATTCTTTGTAAAGCGCACATTGCCGGTAAACGCGGCCTGAAGCTCCTGCCGGTGGATGTGGAGCTTCATGTAGTGCCGCACCTGCGAGACGATCTCCGGGAACGTGTACGCGCCGAGAGCCGGGTCGATAACGGGGCGGACAGTGGTAATAAAGTTCCGCAGAGTTTCTGAGGGAAACCAGCTCCGCAGATTGATGGGGACGGCCAGCGCCACCGGCCGCTCCCGGTGGGGATGCTCCCGGTGCTGCTTTTCCAGCAGCACATGGATCAGTACGGCGGCGAGATATTCCGTAATGGAGGCGTTCTGCCGCCGGGCGGCCTCACGCAGCTTGTCCAGCGGCACAAAGCCCATGGTAACGTGGAACGTATAGAAAGGTTCGGGGTGCCGGTGTTGGCATAGGCTTTGGGCATCCGCCGCAGGCCCAGCGCGTGGTGTCCGGCGTATCGGACGTAGGCATCCTCCAGCTCCTCCTTCCGGGGCGGTTCGTTCAGATCCAGCACGCCGTTTCCGGCGGGGATATCCGCGCCGGTCTGCCGCAGGTATTCCGCCAGCAGCGTCCGAAAAAATACCAGCGCACCGGCCCCGTCAGACAGCGCGTGAAAGACCTCCAGAGAGATCCGGTTCCGATAGTAATAAAAGCGTACCAGCCAGCCGTTGTCCTCCCGGAAGCGCACCGGCTGGCAAGGGTTGGCAACATCGGCCTTCAGGAAGGGGCCGGGCGCGGTGTTTGGCTCCAGATAATACCAGAACAGCCCCGGCGGATGCGGACGGCAAAGCTGGGAAACCGGGGCATAACCCGGTCAATGGCATTTTGCAGGGCGGCGGGGCGCACCGGTTCATCCAGCAGAGCGGAAAAGCGGTAAATGGCGGAGTACTCTTCCCGCTGCAAGGCGGAATAGAGAATCCCGGCATTATCCAGCCTGTACCAATGGCTGTCCGGCTTTGCCATCTGTCCCACCTCCTCATGCGTGATTTGCGATTTATTGTAGCACACGGAGGGAAACGTGGCAAGGTGCGTCAGTTTTCCCGCTTCCATTTTCGGAAGTTTTATGGTATCTTAATAGAAAACGGACAGGAGTTCTTATGGAAAAGCTGCAAATGGTCAGAAAACGGAAGCCGGGCACCGAAAATCCCCGGATGGATCCGCTGATGCGGGCCTTGAAAGCTCTGCACAGTGCCGGTTCCCCGGAAAATATGACGCCGGAGGAGTTGGAACACCAGCGCCGGAATCAGGAATTGCTGGGACGGCTGACAGCGCCTATGGCGGGAATGGATTATGAGGCGTTTTCCATTGGCGGGATGCCTGCCGCGTGGACACGGCTGAAAACGCCCCACGGAGACCGGCGGGCGATCCTGTACTGCCACGGCGGCGGCCACACCAGCGGGAATCTGGGCTATTCACGGGTACTGTCCTCCAAGCTGGCCCACGCCACCGGCTATGACGTGCTGAGCTTTGAATACCGGCTGGCGCCGGAGCATCCCTATCCCGCTGCGGTGGAGGATGCGGTCAGAGCGTGGGATTATCTGATGTACCAGGGGTACGGCGCTGGGAACGTGACGGTGGCCGGCGATTCCGCCGGCGGCAATCTGGCGCTGGTGCTGTGCCGGAGGCTCAGGGCGGACGGCCGCCGGATGCCCAGAGCCTTGCTGCTGATGTCCCCGTGGACGGATATGACCATGTCCGGCCCGTCCTATCAGGAGCGGGCGGAGAGTGATCCCATGCTGACGCCGGACTATATCGAGGCCGTCCGCAGGGCCTACGCCGGAGGCCGGGATTTCCGGGCCGGATCTGTCGCCGCTGCTGGGAGATCTGAGCGGCTTCCCGCCGACGCTGATTCAGGTGGGAGACCACGAGATCCTCTATTCTGACGCTGCGTCTCTCGGCGCAGCGCTGCGGCAGGCGCAGGTACCCTGCCGGCTGGAGGTCAGCGCGGGGATGTGGCACGTGTTTCGACAAGGCGTAGTGGATGCAGGCGGCGTCGATCATGTGCTCGCGCAGGTAGTTTGCAGCCCCGTTCATCAGCTCCACGGCGTCCAGGGGCACTGCGGCCCAGGTGGGGCTCTCCGCCGGCGTGGGCGGCGATGCCGTCAAAGGTGTTGGCGCCCATGATAGCCACGCTGCCCCGGGAGCCCACTTCGTTGACGGTCTCCGGGTGCCAGGTGTAGGCAAATCCCACATTGTCAAAGTACCCGGCGGGCAATGAACTGCTTGGAGCCCGCGCCCTCCTCGGCGGGGCAGCCGAAGAAGATCACGGTGCCGTCTTTCTTCTCCTTGATCAGGTAGTCCTTCAGGGCCACGGCGGCGGCATAGCCCCGCGCCCAGCAGGTTGTGGCCGCAGCCGTGACCGGCACCGCCCTCCTGGACGGCCTCCTGGACCGGGCAGCCCGCCTTCTGGCTCAGGCCGGACAGGGCATCGTATTCCGCCAGAAAGCCCACCACCGGCTTGCCGCTGCCGGAGGTAAAGGTGGCGGTAAAGGCGGTGGGAATATCCGCGATGCCCTCCTCAATGGTGAAGCCCTCCTGCTTCAGGGCGGCGATGAGGGCGGCGGCGGACTTGGTTTCCTCATAGGAAAGCTCGGCGTAGCCCCAGATCTCCCTGGCCAGGGCTACGGTGGTATCCGCCTTGGCGGAAACCAGATCTTTGATGGTCTGGATCATGATATCAGTCTCCGAATGAGTCAAAGTACCATGCTCAGAAATTTAATGGTGCTGGGCTCGTGGGGGCAGGTGAAGATCTGCTCCGGGAGTGCCCTCTTCCTTGATAACGCCGTCACAGATGAAGAGCACCCGGTCGGATATCTCCCGGGCAAAGCCCATCTCGTGGGTGACGATGAGGATCGTCATGCCGCTGCGCGTCAGCTCGCGGATGACGCCCAGAACCTCCTTGACCATCTCGGGGTCGAGCGCGGATGTCGGCTCGTCGAAGAGCATGATGTCCGGTTGCATGGCCAAGGCGCGGGCGATGGCCACGCGCTGCTGCTGGCCGCCGGAGAGCTTGCGGGGGTACTCATCGGCCTTGTCCCCAGGCCCACCCGGCGCAGCAGGGCCATGGCCTCTTCTTTGGCCTGGTCCTTGGGGGACCTTCTTTTTCCAGCACCGGCGCCAGGGTCACGTTTTCCAGCACCGTCAGGGTTGGGGAACACGTTGAAATGCTGGAACACCATGCCGATGCTCTGGCGGTATTTGGAGATGTTCAGCTTTTTGTCGGTGATGTCCTGGCCCTTGAAAAGGACCTGGCCGCCGTCCGGCGTTTCCAGCAGGTTCAGGCACCGGAGAAAGGTGGACTTGCCGCCGCCGGAGGGGCCGATGATGGACACCACCTCGCCACGGCGGATCTCGGTGGAGATGCCCTTCAGCACCTCCAGCTTGCCGAAACTCTTTTTCAGGTTCCGGGTTTCCAGAATCACGTCAGTCACTGACGGTCAGCCTCCTTTCAATGACCCGCAGGAGCCGGGAGAGAATGAAGTTCAACAGAAAATAGATGATGCCCACGATGGTCAGGGACTGGAGCGCCAGAAAGGTGGCGCTCTGGACGGTCTTGAAGCTGGTCATCAGCTCCCCCACAAAGAACACGGAGGCAAGAGAGGTGCCCTTCACGGTGGAGATGAACTCGTTGCACAGGGCGGGGAGAATGTTCTTCACCGCCTGGGGCAGGATGATGCGGGTCATCACGTGGGTCTCGGAAAGGCCGATGCTCCGGGCGGCCTCCCACTGGCTTTTTGTCCACCGCGCCGATGCCGGCCCGGATGATCTCGGAGATGAAGGCGGAGGCGTTTACCACCAGAGCCGCCACGATGCACTGGGTATCCGTCAGTTCAAAGGGCACCAGCTTGGGCAGACCGATCCAGAAGAAATACAGCTGGAGAAGGATGGGGGTGCCCCGGAGGATCTCCACATATACATTGAAGGCGGTCGGAGGATTTTCAGGCGGCTCATCCGCATGAGGGCCACCACCATGCCCAGCAGGGCCCCCAAGGAACACGGTGACTGCCGAGATCCAGAGGGTGCCCCCACAGGCCTGAGAGGTACACCGGATAATATTTCAACCAAACCTTGATGACCTTTTCCATGGGACTCCGCTCCTAAAACCGATTTTGCCGCTTATTCGATGCCAAGAGCCGCGGCCTGCTCTTCATATTCGCTATACCAGATGTCCGTCTGGCCGTTTTCCTTCAGCTCGGCGATGCACTGGTTCACCAACTCCGCCAGAGATTCCGTCCCTCCATGGGCATGGCCACGCAGGTGCCGTTCATGTTGGGGTCCACCTCAAAAGCGGTAGTCGGGGATGGACATGCCGCCGTTGGCATCGGCATACAGCTGGGCTAGAGGCAGTGGAGCAGATACACACATCGGCCTTGCCCTCGGCCACGGCCAGATAGCCGTCAGTCATGTTGGCCACCAGTTTGAATTCCTTGCAGGCGCCGTTGATGTACTGGTTATACAGGGCCTCCTGAACGGAGCCGCTTCTGGGTGATGACCACGGCATCCTTCAAAGGAATCCAGGTCATTATATTTGTCAACGTCCTCTGTCCGGACGATGAAGCCATAGCCGGTATTGGAGGAGTAGTACACATCGCTGAGCCGCATGGCCTCCGCCCGGGAAGGGGCATAGGCGATGGCGGAGATGGCGAAATCATATTTGCCGTCCGCCACACCGGCCAGCACGGCGGTGAAATCCAGCGCTGTGATCTTCAGCTCTACACCGATCTTATCCGCGATGTACTTGGCCACCTCAATGTCCATACCCTGATACTGCTCGTCCCCGCTCTTGTTGGGGTCTACATATTCATAGGGGGCGAAATAGGGCTCGGTACACAGCTCGATATAGCCTTTTTTCCTTGATCTGCGCCAGACGGTCCTTGGTCTCCCCATTCTTGCTGCCGCCGCAGGCGGTGCAGGCCAGTGCCAGAACAGCCGCCAACAAAATTGCCATTGCCTTTTTTCATATTCTTGCCCTCGTTTCTGTTGGTTTTGGGACGTTGGTGCCGCCCTTTTGATGGCATTTATCATAGCAGGGCCGTTTTAATTTGTCCACGCTTTAGCGTGGTAATTCGTTACCAAATTACTAAATGAAAATTTCAGCGTTTTTGTGACCTTTTTATGCAAGGGGCCTTCGGATGCGGAAAGCTATGCACGGCCATGCGGAAAAATCATGAATTTTGACCAGACGCTGCATCACACGCGCAGTATTTTTGAAGTAATCCGGAAACAACCGATTTCGGAGCGCACCGAGGGCCGCAAAAAAATCTTGATATCTTTTTTTCAGTGTGTTAAAGTTTCCCTGTTCTTTTTCAGAACGCCTGTGCATATGCACGTCTTGACCATCCCTCCGACGAGGGATCGAGGCTACACGGACGGCCGGGTCAAATGCCGAAAACCCGTCGAAGAGCCGGGGACCGCACCGCGGGTGCGGGTTGGCAACTTTGTTGCCTTATTGATCGAGCGGAAGAGCTCAAGTTTTTAAGTTGCTTATTACGTTCTGGCGCACACAACTTGTAAACGAGTGAACCTCACCACCCAAGCGTGAACGCTATGGATGGTGCTTCCGGGGGTTTAGGCCCTAGACTCATTTCCACCGTGCGGCCAAGACTCAGAAACTGAAACTGTTTGACAGTTCAGCACCGCGTAGAGGCTAAAGAGGGTGGATAATGGGCAATTTGTTCTTCGCTCTAATTCTGGAACTTTTGCCATAATTAGAGACCATTCCGTTTCCGGGATGGGTTTTAAGTATTCTCGGATAAAGTAGCGTGCGCCGATGTTATAACTCGCATTCAGGTCACAGTTATACTGCTTTCCGTTTTGGAACCGGCACAGCGCCATGTTGGTACTATTCCGGGCTACTTCGCCAGAACCATCGAAAGCCAACCTGCTGGTGTTTCGTGCGTTGACGAAACGCACATGAATTCCATTGCGGCGGGCCTGATGCATGACGATTTTCTGAATGTCGCGATTTCTCCACATGTGGAGCCGCTGCTTTTTGTGCTTGGGTTTTTGCCCGATGAAGTCAAGATGTTCCATAACAATGATGTCGGCTCCGACAGAAACAGCATACCGAACGATTGCCGGAGCGATTTTCTTGGACAAGTCCTCGTTGATGCGAACAGCCTTCTTCATGTGGCGGTTGCCGCCTCGATGACCATTCTCCCGCTGACCTCTGCGTGCGCGGCCCAATTGCGTATTCAGCCGGTCTTTTTCACTCGGGAAGTCGATGAACTTCCGTGCGAGGACAGTTCCGTCTGGACGCATAACGCTGCACACAGCGTCGGTGTTAATGCCAAGGTCAACAGCAAGAATGGTCTGGTCTGTGAGTGGTTTCGTGCCGTAAGCAACCGTTTCTTCAAAGGCAAAGCATAAGGCATAACGGCGGTTCCGTTTCACGAGTTTAGGCGCGGAAGCATCGGCCTTATCCCAATGTTCCCGGATATAGTCAGTGTCCTGCTTGCGAAGCCGGACCTTTACCCACACCCAGTCGTTCTTGTGATAAAGTTTCAGACGGGCAGTCCCATCACCGTTGTCTTCGTACATGTTGTCTTTGTAGAAAGTCGGCATAGCTGAACGAGAGGTCTGGAGTTTAGGTTCTTTCCCTTTTCTGCCTGCACTCTCCCAATGAGAAACAGCAGCACGGTACGAAGATACGGCGCCAAGCGCCTCGGAAATCGTGGACCGCCGCAGGTAACTGGGGTACTTATAGAACTGTTTGTCGAATTCAGGATACTTGGCAACACTCGTACGGCTTGCATGAACAAGCAATTCAACTGTCCTCTGTGCTTTGAGCGTGGACTTCGCATAGAACTCTCCAAGACCGGTATCCCATTCAGACTCTACGATGCGGATAAGAAGAGAAAGCGCATCGCGATAAACCCGAATGGTATCTTTGAAGATTCTGTTTTCGTCAATGACCTTCGTGCAATAGCTTGAAACTATCTTTGCCATACGCTTTCACCCCCTGTTGCTAAATGCCTTTGGCTATGGTATTATTCTACCATAATAAGAATTGGTTGTAAAGCGACATGCGGAGGGGGCGTAAACATGAGCTATCGAACGAATAGACACAGTTGTTATGACCTGAATATCATTTGGTTGTAGTAACAAAATACAGGCATCCGGTCATAGACGGAGCCTTTAAGGACCGGCTCACAGAACTGACGTATCGTATCTTTGAGGAGAACTTCCAGTGCTACGTGAATGAGGTAAACACCGATAAGGACCACATCCATATTCTCTTCGAGGCAACCGCCTCAGTGGCTTTTGTCCTCCCTGGTCTGTTCCTACAAGACGGTAACGGCAAGACTACTCAGAAAAGAATTCGCCGAATACCTTGCTCCGTTCTATTGGAAACCCTATCTCTGGAATCGTTCGTATTTTGTTTGCACTGTGAGTGAACGCAGCCACGAACTTATTACCGAGTATATACGAAACCAGGGAATAAGGAAAAAGGCTAACCCTCCCAAACTGCTTTGGAAGAGGTGTGCGCCTTTTGTTAATCAATAAGAGTGATAAAATGGACTGCATGCACGGTGCTCCCCCGGTCTATGCGGAAAAGGGTAATTCTCTCTG
>VOFC01004910.1_pt1 | contig 17111 bp, 28 predicted proteins | sample 5384161 | NCBI WGS metagenome assembly VOFC01 (sample SAMN12384722, study PRJNA508395) | human gut metagenome | isolation source: healthy gut B | host: Homo sapiens
TGCGCGACCTGGCCGATGTTGGACGCCTTGGATGCCTGACCGCCGGTATTGGAATAGACCTCCGTGTCAAAGACCATGATGTTGACGTTCTCGCCCGACGCGATCACGTGGTCGAGGCCGCCAAATCCAATGTCATAAGCCCATCCGTCGCCGCCGAAGATCCAAACAGACTTCTTGGACAAATAATTCTTCTCGCGAAGAATTTCAGGTGCCGTCGGGCATCCTGCCGCCGCAGCAGCCTCCAGCGCGGGGATCAGCGCCGCCGTCGCAGCCTGATTGGCCTCGCCGTCATCCTTCGTCTCAAAATACTTTTCAATCAGCGCCTTGGTTTCGTCTGGCGTCTGCTCAGCCGCCGCCATTTCCTCGAGCTTCGACATCAGACGCTCGCGGATCGCTTTCTGGCCGAGCGCCATGCCGAGACCGTGCTCGGCGTTGTCCTCAAAGAGCGAGTTTGCCCACGCGGGACCGCGGCCGGTCTCCCGATTTACGGTATACGGCGTTGCGGGCGCGCTGCCGCCCCAGATCGAGGAACAGCCGGTCGCATTGGAAATATACATTCTCTCGCCGAAAAGCTGCGTAATCAGACGCGCATAGGAGGTCTCCGCGCAGCCTGCGCAGGAACCGGAGAACTCGAGCAGTGGCTGTTTGAACTGGCTGCCCTTGATCGTCTTGTTGATCAGTTCTTTCTTCTCGGACACATGCGCGACCGCATAGTCGAAGGGCGCCTGCTGATCGAGCTGCGACGCCTGAGATGTCATCTCAATCGCGGCCTTTCGGGCGCGCCGTCTTTGAGCGCCTTGGCCGTCACGGGGCAGGCCTTGACGCAGAGCGTACAGCCCATGCAGTCCATCGGAGAGATAGCCATCGTAAATTTATAATCGGTTTTCACAACCGGTTTTGCTGTGAATTTCGTTGCGGCAGGCGCGGCGGCAGCCTCTTCGGCCGTCATTGCAAACGGGCGGATTGCCGCATGCGGACATACAAACGCGCAGCTATTGCACTGGATGCAGTTTTCCGGATGCCATACGGGAACATTGACCGCGACGCCGCGTTTTTCATAAGCGGCAGCACCCTGCGGGAACGTACCGTCCACATAATCCACAAATGCGGAAACCGGAAGCGCGTCGCCGTCCATCTTGGAAACAGGCTCCACCACATTCTTGACAAATTTGACAAGTTCAGGACGCTCGCCGGCCGCGGCGCTCTCATACGCTTTGATCTCCACGGTCTTCCATGCCTCGGGCACTTTGACTTCAGTCATAGCGTTTGCACCCGCGTCAATCGCCTTGTAGTTGAGATCGACCATCGCCTGTCCCTTTTTGATGTAGGACTTATACGCCATCTTCTTCATATACTCGACGGCCTCGTCCTTCGGCAGAATGTTGGCCAGCGCAAAGAACGCGGACTGTAAAACCGTATTTTTAACCTTTGCGTTGCCGATCTCCTTGGACGCGATGGTGGTCGCGTCGATAATATAGAACTTGATGTTGTTGTTGGCAATGTAGGATTTGACAGAAGCGGGAAGATGTTCGTCCAGCTGCTCGGGCGTCCACTGGCAGTCGAGCATGAACGTGCCGCCGGGCATAACGTCCTCGACGATCTTATAACCCTTGAGAATATAAGAAGAATTATGGCAGGCAACGAAGTTTGCCTTTGTAATATAATAAGGAGACTTGATCGGTTTGTCGCCGAAGCGAAGGTGCGAGATCGTCACGCCGCCGGTCTTCTTGGAGTCGTACTGGAAGTACGCCTGAATGAATTTATCGGTGTGGTCGCCGATGATCTTAATCGAGTTTTTGTTTGCGCCGACCGTACCGTCGCCGCCAAGACCCCAGAATTTGCAGGAAATGGTTCCCGCCGCGCTGGTATCGGGCGCGGGCTTCTCTTCGAGAGAGAGTCCGGTCACATCGTCAACGATGCCGATGGTAAAATTGGCCTTCGGCTGCGCGGCCGCGAGATTTTCATAAACGGCGAAAACGCTCGCGGGCGTCGTGTCCTTGGAACCGAGTCCATATCGGCCACCGACAACTTCGGCTTTAACGTTTTCTTTATCGAGCGCGGCGACAACGTCGAGGTACAGCGGCTCGCCGAGCGAACCGGGCTCCTTCGTTCTATCGAGCACCGCGATCTTTTTGACGGTCTTCGGCAGCGCCGCGGCCAGTCTGTCCGCGCAGAACGGACGGTATAGGCGAACCTTGACAAGGCCGACCTTTTCGCCTTTAGCGGTCAAATAATCGATAACTTCTTCGCAGACGTCGCAGATCGAGCCCATCGCCACGATTACGCGGTCCGCATCCGGCGCGCCGTAATAGTTGAAGAGCTTATAGTCCGTGCCAATCTTTGCATTGACTTTGTCCATGTATTCTTCAACAATCGCAGGAAGCGCGTCATAGTACTGGTTGCAGGCCTCTCTGTGCTGGAAGAAAATGTCACCGTTTTCGGCCGAACCGCGGAGCACCGGATGCTCCGGATTGAGCGAACGCGCACGGAACGCCTCGACCGCATCCATATCGGTCATTTCTTTCAGATCGTCGAAATCCCAGACCTCGATCTTCGACCACTGATCCACGTAGTCCGCCATGGGGCTGGAGGGCGTGATGGGATAAATACCGGCTACCTCGGTAAATGCATAGGACACGTGGGCGGCGGCGGTATTTCCATCCATGGATTTAAACTTTCTTACCATTCGATTCATCTCCTATAATTTTTGCTCCTGTTCCGGAAATACAACAGGGCTTTCCGAAACGTCTTTGCGAACAGAGTCATTTTACCACGCCGGCCCGCCGATGTAAAGAGTCTGCGAAGGGGTTTTTCTCTCAATTTTGCCTGAATCGCACAGGATTTCCCCCGATTTTTGGTATGTTTTTCACGTTCTCGGCGACAAGAAAGTCCTTGTACTTTTCGACAATCTGTTTTATAATTATAAATCGATTTGTGGAAAGGAAGACTTGCCATGGTAAAACTTGACAACGAAAGAGGCTCCATCTGCATCAGCTCCGAAGTGTTCACTTGGCTGGCAGGGGATGCGGCGACGCGCTGCTTCGGCGTCAAAGGCATGGCCGGACGCGCCAAGGAAAGCGGTCTGGTCCAGCTCCTCCGTCGGGAGTCTATGACCAAGGGCGTCTCCGTCACGCCCAACGACGACGGAAGCATTACGATCGAACTCCACATCGTGGTCGATCACGGTGTGAACATTGCCGCGCTCTGCAGCAGCATTATGAACGAAGTCAGCTACAAGGTCTCCTCCGCTACGGACGTTTCTGTCCGTCAGGTGGACGTCTATGTAGATTCCATGACGATGGACTGATTAGCCAAGGAGGAAGCCCCGCAGTGAGAAATACAATCAGCGGTCAGGTATTCGCGGAAATGATCTTCTGCGCCTCGGCCGCGCTGGATGAGAATCGCCAGCAACTCAACGAGCTTAACGTTTTCCCCGTGCCGGACGGCGACACCGGCACGAATATGTCTCTGACCATGTCCGCCGCCGCGGCCGCTCTGCACGGCCGTACGCCCTCCGCCGTCGGCGACGCCGCCGATACCGCCGCCTCCGCGCTGCGGCGGCGCGCGCGGCAACCCGGCGTTATCCTCTCCCTGCTGTTCCGCGGGCTCGCCAAGAGTCTGCGCGGCAAGGCCGAGTGCAGCGCCGCGGACTGGGCCAGGCGATGTGCGACGGCGTGGACGCCGCCTACAAAGCCGTTATGAAGCCTGCCGAAGGCACGGTGCTCACCGTGTCCCTGCTGCGCCTCGGAAGCCGCCGTTGAGCGGAGCAAGGCCGGCGTGACCGATATCGAAGAGCTCCTCACCGACGCTCGCCGTGGCGCGCGAAACGCTCGCCAAGACCGTGGACATGAACCCCGTGCTCAAAAAAGCGGGCGTCGTGGATGCCGGCGGCCAGGGCTACGTCGTCATTCTCAACGCGATGCTGCTCTGCCTGCAGGGTGTTCGTCGCCAAGGCTCCCGTGACGGAGACCAAGACGAGCGCGGAATTCTCCGCGATCAACGACGAGGAGATCACGTTCACCTACTGCACCGAGTTCATCGTCGCGCGTGAAAAAGCGCAATCCGGAGTGCTTTGCGCAGCTTTCTCGAGAGTCTCGGCGACTCGCTCGTGCTCGTGGAGGACGACGACATCATCAAGGTCCACGTCCACACGGACGCGCCGGGCCGCGCGCTGACCGAAGCGCTGCGCTACGGCCCGCTCCAGACCGTGAAGATCGAGAACATGCGCAACCAGCACACCCTCTCGCCGGCAAGGAGACCGCCGCCGCGCCTGCCGCCCCGCCCAGCCGGAGGCCGAGGCCGAGCCGGAGATCGCCCCCGCCGAGAAGGAAGTCGGCTTCGTTGCCGTGTGCGCCGGAGACGGCATGGCCGATCTCTTCCGCTCGCTCGGTGCCGACCGGATCGTGACCGGCGGCCAGACGATGAACCCCTCCACGGACGACATTCTCCGCGAGGTGAACAAGACGCCCGCCTCCACCGTGTTCGTGTTCCCGAACAACAAGAACATCATCATGGCGGCGGAGCAGTGCATCCCGCTCACGGAAAAGACCGTGCGCGTCATTCCGACCCGCACCGTGCCGCAGGGCGTCGCCGCGCTGGCCTATATGGATCCCGACCAGTCTCCCCGACGATCTGGAGGAATCCTTCAAGGAGAGCGCCGCGCGCGTCCACACCGCGCTCGTGACCTATGCCGCGCGCGATTCGGACTACGACGGCCACATCATCCACGCGGGCGAGTATCTCGCGCTGCTCGACGGAAAGCTGCTCGGCAGCTACGCCAGTCTCCCGACGCTCCTCAAGGAGCTCAACTGGGCGTTCGGCGAGCTCGAGCCGGAATTCCTCACCGTGTACTACGGCCAGGACGTGACCGAGACCGACGCCAACGGCGTCGCCGAGAGTCTCACCTCCTGCTTCCCGGAGGCGGACGTTTCCCTTGTCAGCGGCGGTCAGCCGGTATATTATTACATGATCGCGGCGGAGTGAACGTTTTCCCTCCCCTTCCGTCTTATAAAAAGAGACCCGCTCCCGCGGGTCTCTTTTTCCAAAGAAAGAAAAGGATAAAAGACCTATGGCAAAAACGCTTTCTGACCATTCCGGCGGCACGGCGCTCAAGACGCGCCCGCGCGCGGGGCGCATCGTTCTTCTGGGCCGTGCTCGCGGCGCTGCTTCTCGGCGCGGTGATCGGCGTCGTTTCGCTGCTCGGCCGCCCGTCCGGCACGGAAACGCCGGAGAATACCGCCGCGCCCACTGCCGCGCCGGACACCTCCGGCACGCCTTCGGAAACGCCGCTGCCCGAAGAGCTGCGCGAAGCGCCTCTCTCCCCCGAAGCGGAGATCGCGGCAAGCGCCGCGGTGCGCTCAAACGGCTTTCCGATGCTCGCCTGGGCGCCGGACGGCTTTTTCGGCCGACAGCCGGGGCCGGATGCAGTATTCCGGCGGGAAATATCTCACCGGCATCGATGTTTCCGAGCACCAGTACGACATTGACTGGGAAAAGGTCGCCGCCGACGGCATCGACTTTGCGATGATCCGCGTCGGCTACCGCGGCTCGACCGCCGGCCAGATCTATACGGACGAATACTTTGAAAAGAACATCGCCGGGGCGACCGCCGCCGGGCTGAAGGTCGGCGTTTACTTCTATTCGCAGGCGATCAACGCCGAGGAAGCCGCCGAGGAAGCCGCCTTCGTGCTCAACGCGATCCGCCCATACAAGGTCACGTTCCCGGTCGTGTTCGACTGGGAGATCGTCGGCGGGAGCGACGCGCGCACATATACCGTTTCGCGCGCGGTGCTCTGCGAGAGCGCCAAAACGTTCTGCAGCGCTGCGTCGAGGACGCCGGGTATGACGCGATGATCTATTTCACGCAGTATCTCGGCTACCGGAAATACATACTGCGCCAGCTCTCCGACTACGAATTCTGGTACGCCGAATACGAGGCGAAGCCGCGCATCGTATTCAACTTTGATATGTGGCAGTATTCGAGCACCGGCTCGGTGAACGGCATCGACGGCGACGTCGATCTGAACATCTATTTCCGGAAAACTGAATGTTTCCCTCCGTCCGCGGAAAAGCGCGGACGGAGGGAGTTTTTTTGACAGGCGGCAGCGCCGCACTATAATAGTTGTACATACAACGATGTACCTGCAACTTTTATCCCATTTATTCTATTCTCCGGAGGCGTCTATGGATATTACGGAACGGAAAATCACACAAATTGCGCGCGAGGCTGAAATGCTGGTTCTGCGCACGCTGCGAGAAGAGGGCGTCGGCACGGCGGAAATTGACCTGATTCACGCTCTGCGCCACCATCCCGGCTGCACCCAGGCGGCGCTGGCGGAGCTGCTGCACGCGGACAAAGGCCGCCATCGCCCGCCGAACGAAAAATCTTGAAGCGAAGGGGTATCTTGTCCGCCGGGACGCGCCCAACGACCGGCGCAGCCAGCTGCTCTATCCCACGGAAAAGGCGGAAAGCCTGAAATCCTCCAAGGCGGAGATTGAAGCGGCCTTTTATGAATATCTGACAAGCGCGCTCACAAAGGACGAGGCCGCCGCGTTCGCCGCATCGCTCCATAAGCTTTACACGGTCTCCAAGACCGAGAGCCGCGCGGGATTCCCGCATTTCCGAAGCGCTGCAAAGAAGGGCGTCCGCCGATGAAGAATAAAATAAGAGCTTCCGCGCGGACGCGATCGGCTCCTATTTCCGGCTGGAATGGCTGCCGCTGCTCTTCGTGACGCTCTCGGGGCTCGTATACAACGTCGGCCTTCTGGCCGGTCCGTGGTACGAGGGCCGGCTCGCCCAGTGTCTCGCCGATATTCTCGGCGGGAATGCGAGTGCTGCGAACATGGCTGCGCTCGTGCTCGGCTATATTCTCGTCATGCTTCTCGTGCAGACGGCGCGGTTTATCAAGCGGTTTTATGTCCGCCGCTTTGCCAACAACATCAACCGCCGAATGAAGGGCGTGCTGTACGCCAGTCTGGTGCGTGGCAGAGCCGCGCGTCTCTCGAAAAGGAGGGCGCGGGCGAACTGATGACCAAGGCGATCTCCGACGTGGACGACTGCGTGGAGGGCATGCGCAAATTCACCACCGAGGTGTTCGATACCGGCGTGGCGCTTGTCGGCTATATGGTGATGCTGCTCGTGTACGACTGGCGGCTCGCGCTGCTCAGTTTGCTTTTTACGCCGGTATCCTATGTATGCGCCGCGCGGATGAAAAAGCCGGTGCAGCGCGCGGGCGCTGCATATAAAAAGGCTGCGGGCGCGCTCAGCACTGCCACGCTCGACCGCGCGCAGAACGCCGTGACATACCGCATCTACGGCTGCGAGGATGCCCGCGCGGAGCGGTACGAGGACACGCTGAAAAAATTGCGAGACCGCCGCCGTGCGCAGCAGCGTGCAGCAGTCGGCGCTGCCGCCGCTGTATCTGGCCGTGTCCAACGCGGGCGTACTGTTCATACTGTGGCTGGGCGCAAAAAACGTTCTCGGTACCGGATGGAACACCTGGGACATTGCGGCGTTCACCACGTTTCTTTCCTGCTTTACCAAGCTGACGGTGAAATCCTCCAAGGCGGCGAAGCTGTTCAACTCGGTGCAGAAGGCGGAGGTCTCATGGAAGCGCATTCAGCCGCTGATGAAAAAGCCGGAGGAGCTCCCGGAACTGGATATCCCGGCGCCCGAAGCGGTGACGCTCAAAGATCTCTCTCCTTTGCCTACGGAGATGAGCCGGTCTTCTCCGGCTTGAGCATCACGGCGCTCCCCGGCGACATCATCGGCGTTACCGGTCCGGTGGCCTGCGGCAAATCCACCTTCGGGCGGGTCTTCCTCTGCGAAGCGCCCTACGGCGGCTCGGCAAAATTCGGGCCGGAAGAGTTTTTTCCGCGCTTACGCCGCGGCAGATCGCCGCGACCGTCGGGTATCTCGGCCACGACCCGGAGCTCAGCGCCGATACGGTGCGCAATAATGTCCTCTGCGGCAGCAAACAGGACGCAATGCCGTATCTCGCCGCCGTTGCTCTGAAGGACGAAGTGCTCGCCATGGAAAACGGACCCGATACCGTGATCGGCAGCGGCGGCACGCGTCTTTCCGGCGGACAGGCGCAGCGGCTCGCGCTGGCGAGAACGCTCGCGCACCCGCGTCCCGTTCTCATTCTGGACGATCCGTTCTCCGCGCTTGACCGCAAGACCGAGGACACGGTGTTCGCCAACTTGCAGGAATACGCGAAGAATAAAACCGTGTTCCTTATTTCGCACCGGCTGTACCATTTTCCGCAGATGCGGCAGGTGATTTTTATGGAGGACGGGAAAACGGCCGTCGGCACACGCGGAGCTGATGGCGTCCGTTCCGGTGTACCGCCAGCTCTACGAAAGCCAGACAGGAGGGACAGAGCATGAAGACAAAGCAGAATAGCGGCGTGTTCGCCGCGATCCGGTCTGCTGCCGCGGCACGGCCTCTTCTCACCGCGGGTACTCTTCTCTGCGTGGCGGCGAGCGTTGGCGCGTCGCTCCCTCCCGCCGCTGCTGCTCGGGCACGTAATTGACCGGCTGACCGGCGGCATGCCGCTCTCCGCGCTCGCGATGCTGCTTTATTTCGGCAGTCTGGCGCTGGAAGGGATGCTCTCCTCGGCGCAGGAGAGCCTTCTGGTGCTCTTTGGACAGAAAATGACCCACGCGCTGCGCTCGGAAATGTCCCGGAAGCTGACGCTTTTGCCCGCCGGCACGCTCGTGAAGCAACCCCCGGCGAGGTGGCCGCGCGCTTTTCCGGCGATGTGGACACCGTGGAGGCGCTGTTTACCTCCGGAATTATCAGCATGGCGGCGGATGCGTGCCGCATCCTCTCCATTATGGCGGTCATCGCCGTGAAGAATACCGGCCTTGCGCTGATTTTGCTGCTGGTGGTGCCGCTGTTTGCCGTATTCACGCGCCATGTGCAAAAGCGGATGCTCTCCGCGCAGTTCGATAACCGCCGCGCGGTTGCTGCGGTGTCCGGGCTGGTGCCGGAAACGCTGCACAACATCCGCACGATCCCGCGCGCTCGGTCTGGAGGACTACATGGAGCGCCGGTATGCCCGGCGCATCGGCGAGAGCTATGCCGCCGTAGAGCGGACAAATTTCTACGACGCCGTCTATTCGCCGGTCGTGCTCGCTTTTGAACGCCGCCGTGGTCGGCGTCGTCATGCTGCTCTCCGCCTCCGGCAAAGCGGAGATCCTGGCGCTGTTCGGCATGTCGGTCGGCACGTCCGTTACCGTTATCCATTATATCTCCCGCATTTTCACGCCGATCGAAAGTCTCGGCATGGAGATCCAGACCATTCAATCCGCCATGGCGGGCGTAAAGCGCATCGACGCGTTTCTCGCCCAGCCGGAGCGCGCCATCCCCGAAGAGCGGGAGAGCGCCGTGCGGGGCGACATCATGCTCTCGCATGTGACGTTCGGTTACGGGGAAAAGAGCGTTTTAACGGACTTCTCCATGACCGTGAAGCAGGGCGAGCAGGTCACGCTCGTCGGCCGGACGGGCGCGGGAAAGAGCACCGTTTTCAAGCTGCTGCTCGGGCTCTATCCGCCGGAGAGCGGCAGCATCACCATCGGCGGCGTGGACGTTTCGGATATTGCCGACAGCGAGCGGCGCGCGTGCATCGGCTGCGTGGAGCAGCATTTCTCCCGCGTGCCGGGCACCGTGCTCGACCAGATCACGCTGGGCGATGCGCGCATCACGGAGGAAATGGCAAAAAAACGCCGCCCGGCTCGCCGGGATCGACGCGGCCATCGCATCGCTACCGGAGGGCTACGATACGGTGTGCACGGAGGGGATGTTCTCGCAGGGCGAGTGGCAGCTGCTGTCCATTGCGCGCGCTGCGGCGGCAAATCCTGCTGTGCTGCTTCTCGACGGGATCACGGCAAATCTGGACGCCGAAACCGAGGCGCGCGTGCTCGAAGCCTTGCGCCGCGCCTCCAAGGGGCGCACCGTACTTTCCGTTTCGCACCGCGTTTACGAAAACCTCGGCGGACGGACGATAGAGATCCGGCCGCAGCCGGCGTGACCGGGAAAAAGGCGCTGCCGTTTTAACAAAGCGGCAGCGCCTTTTCTGTTGCGCGCGGCGCGGAAGAATGGTAAAATAAACCCGCATGGATATCTACCCGGGAGGTGAAGTGCCATCGCCGACGATATTTATGAATACAGCTCGGAAAAGCCCCCTGCGCTCCCCGCCGCGCCGGAGACGTACCAGACAACGCACGAATACGAACCGCCCTACGAGCCTCGGCGCAGCCGCCGGACGAAGTATGCGCCGCTCGCGGCCGCGCGCGCTGCTGCTGCCGTTTCTCGCGCTGCTGAAAGCGCCCGCCAGGACGCCGGACGCTGAACCCGCGCCGGTCGTGACCGCCGCGCCCGCCCCCACCGAGACGCCCGCGGAAGAGCCCGCCTCTGCGCCGGTTCCCACGCTGCGGTATTTCTCGTTCGCCTCGCTTTGCGAGGTCGAGGTGCGTTTCCCCGTGCCGGAGGACATCGTTTCCGCGGAGATCACATTCTTTTTGATCCCAACTTTCCGGACGAGGTGAGCACATACCCCATTCCGGAAAGCAGCATTGAGAGCGGCAAATACCATACGATGCGCGAGACGTATTCCTCCGTGCGTGAGGCGCACCCGGATTTCTATGCCGACAGCGCCGTGGAAAGCACGCTGTCGGTGCGTGTTACGATCACGCACGCCGACGGGCGCGTGGAAACGCTTGCCGCCGAGCGTCCCGCCGCGCAGCGCTTCACGATCGCCTGCGGCTACGACGCCGAGGGCGACACGGTGAGCGTTTATCTCACTCCTGCCGAGGGCGGCGCGATCCCCGACGCGATTGTCGGAAACGATCTAACCACACTCGATGCGGACACCGTTTTTTGTCTGGCCGGAGGTCGAGGGCTTTGGTCCCTCCGCCGCGTCCATCGAGAAAAAAAACGACTACAGCTGCATTGTCACTCTCCCGCTGCCGGAGGAGCATGCATGCGGAGCTTGTGACCATCCATGTATATTTCCTGCCGGACGGCGAGACCGAGCCCTTTGACTTTGCCGAGACCGTCCGCACAACGCCGTATAAGGAGGCCGCTTCATGAAAACCGTCAAAAAATTCCCCGTTCTGCTGATCGTTTCCGTTGTGCTCTGCGCGCTGGGCTATGTTCTGCGCCCGCTCATGCCGGGGCTGGCCGACATGTTCCGGCATCTGGGCTTCATCTGGATCGGCTACGGCGTGTTCGCCCTTCTCTTAAAGCAGCCGAAGGAGACGCGCGCGAGGACGGTGTGCTCGCTCACGCGGAGCATTCTCTTCCCTATACGGCCGTGCTGCTCTCGGTCTTCTTCGGGCTGCGCGCGCTCGGCGTGGACGTAACGGCCTCGCTCGCAAGCGTCGGCGTTGTAACGCTCATTATCGGCTTCGGCGCGCAGTCGCTCATTGAGGATGTGCTCACGGGCATTTTCCTCATCGCCGAAGGGCGCTACAACGTCGGCGATATCCTCGTGCTCGACGATTTCCGCGGCAAGGTCGTAGACATCAGCGTGCGCACCACGACGCTCGAGGATTCCGGCGGCAACCATAAGATCATCAACAATTCCGAGATCCGGAATTTCCAGAACCGCTCGCAGGAAACATCTGTGGCGGTGAGCACGATCTCCATTGGCTATGACGCCGATCTCCGCGCCGTGGAGGCCGTGATCGCCGACGCGCTGCCCGCCATGTATGAAGAGAACCGCGGCGTATTTCTCGACGTGCCGCAGTATCTCGGCGTGGAGGAGCTCGCCGGGAGCGGCGTTGTGCTCAAGTTCATTGTCTCCGCAACGGAGGAGAACATTTTCGCCGCACGCCGCGCGCTCAACCGCTCTCTCAAGCTGCTCTTCGATGAAAAAGGGCATCGACATCCCCTATCCCCAGCTCACGGTGCATACGAAATAAGGCAATGACAAAGCGCCCGCAGGAAAATGTTCCTGCGGGCGCTTTTTCTGCGCGAACCCCTCAGTCAGCTTTCGCTGACAGCCCCTATTAGGGGAGCCAAGCCGGTTTTCCGATAGCTTACTTGCCTCCCCTAACAGGGGAGGTGGCAAAAACGAAGTTTTTGACGGAGGGGTTTCCCTTTACACAAGGGCTTTTTTAATATGTATCTTCCTCCGGCGCGGGAGGAACGAAGTTGTTGATGATGATCCAGCACATGACCGCGGTGCCGATACCCCAGCCGCCGAGCACGGCGCGCGCGCCGAGAGAGACGCTGTCGGTGAGCGTGGCGAGGCTCGTTATGAGCGCGAGCATGCATGCGAAGATCGCCCGGCGCGGCTTGGCGCGGTAGAAAAGATACGCGCTCAGCCGGAACACCGCGAGAAGGCACATCGCAATGGCAAGGATCTCCATGCCGTACGACCAGAGGATCGGGTTCGCGGCGTTTTTCCTTATAGAACACCACGAGCCACAGACAGAAAAACAGCACCGGCAGCACGCTGAGCGCCGCGCCGAAGCCGCCCCAGCGGGGGATCTGCGGCATCATGGCGAGCACGGGCGCGGACAGGATGCCAAAGCAGCGCCGCGGCCTTCATAAGCGTGCTGTCCTCCTTTGGAAGAAGAGGTACGCCGAGCCGAGCGCGGCGGCGCCGCGCCGCGGCGATAAGGATCCAGCCGGTCTCGCGGTGCGGCAGGGCGAGCGCGTCCTCCGGTTCTTCGGGGGCGCAGTCGGTCTTCATGCGGCCCGACAGCCACCAGAGCGCCGCGGCGACGAGAACGAGAACTACGACGAGCAGCGTCGTGATCGGCGCGTGGAGCGTCGGAAGGCCGGTTTCGGGATCGAAGATCTTCTGCACCTGAAGCCAGTGCAGCATAACGGCGACCGCGGCGAACACGGTCCCCGCCATCGTATATGTCCATGCGTTTTTCTGCATAGGAAAGCCCCTGTCCTCATAGAGTTTCCCGTGAGCGCCGCTTGTCCGGCGCCGGGAACGAGGGAGTATGAATGGTATTTTATACTCCCTTTTGGTTTATCGTCAAGAGAGGGGTATATAGGATGAAGCACTGTATGCTGATGAGCGTGTTGTCGCTGCTCTTTTCCCCTGCTGCTGCCGGTCACGGTGCAGCACGCCGCCGGGATCTCCGGGGCGAGACGCTGCCGGAGGTCTCCCCCGCCGCGCCGGAGAGTGCCGCGGCCGCTCTTTTCCGGTTTTGATGCTCTCGCGGGCGTCACCCTGCTGCGCGGCGGCGAGGTGGAAACGCTCTCCATGGCGGAATACCTTCCCGGCGTTGTTGCCGGGGAGATGCCGGCGTCTTTGAGCCGGACGCGCTGCGCGCGCAGGCCGCCGCCGCGCGAAGCTACGCGCTCGCGCGCGCCAGCGCGCGCCCCCAGCGGCGCACCCGCAGTGCGCTCTCTGCGACGATCCCGGCTGCTGCGAGGTGTACCTCACGGTCGAAGAGCGCCGCGAGCGGTGGGGCGGGCAGTACGATCTTTGGGAAACGCGCATCGAAGAAGCCGTGCGCGATACGGACGGGGCATATCTCGTCTACGACGGCGAGCCGATCACCGCGTGCTTCCACGCCTCCAGCGCCGGGTATACCGAGAGCGGCGCCGCCGTGTGGGGGCGGCGATGTGCCGTATCTCGTGAGCGTTTCGAGTCCCGAAACGGCCTCAGACGTTCCAATTTCGTCACGACCGCGGAGTTTTCCCGGAGAGCTTCCGGGAAAAATTTCTCGCGGCATATCCGGATGCCGATCTCTCCGCCCAGCCGCCGGACTGGATCGGCGAGCGGACGGTCGATCCGAGCGGGCGCGTTTCGTCCGTCCGTGTCGGGGACGTCTCCGTACCGGGGACGAAAATGCGCTCGATCTTCTCGCTGCGCTCGGCAAACTTCCGTCTCGCGTGGACGGCCGCAGCTTTCTCTTTACCGTTTCCGGCAGCGGCCACGGCGCGGGCATGAGCCAGTATGGGGCGAACGTCATGGCAAAAAACGGCTCGACGTGGCAGGAGATCTTAACGCACTACTACCCCCGGCACATCGCTCACGACGCCGTGAGCGCGCCCTTGGCGCGCACCGCGACGTGTCCGGTCTCGTCCACGACCGCCTCCCGCTTCGCCGCCGGAGGAAAGCTCCCCCGTGAGCAGCGCTTCGGCGAGCGGGTCTTCCAGCTGCGTCTGCACCGTGCGGCGCAGGGGACGCGCGCCGTAATCCGGATCGTACCCGGCCTCGGCGAGCCTCGCGACCGCCTCGGGCGTCACCGTGAGATGCACGCCGAGCGCGGCAGCGCGCAGCGCCACCGTCTGCACCATGTTCCCGGCGATGGCGCGGATGTCCTCGCCGGTGAGCCGGTGGAAAACGATGATCTCGTCGATGCGGTTCAAAAATTCCGGACGGAACGTCTTTTTTGAGCTCGGCGGTCACCGCCTCGCGGATCTCGGCATAGCTCCGCTCCGGCGTGCCGTCCAGCCCGGAGAAGCCGAGCGCCGTGCGGCGGTCCGTGATGGCTCGCGCGCCGATGTTCGATGTCATCACGATCACGGTATTGCGGAAATCGACGGTCCGTCCCTGCGAATCGGTGAGCCGCCCGTCGTCCATGATCTGCAGCAGCAGGTTGAATACGTCCTCGTGCGCCTTTTCGATCTCGTCGAAGAGCACGACGCTGTAGACGGCTTGCGGCGCACCTTTTCGGTGAGCTGGCCGCCCTCGTCAAAGCCGACGTAGCCCGGCGGCGAGCCGATGAGCTTTGATACCGTGTGCTTTTCCATATACTCGGACATATCGACGCGGATCATGGCGTTCTCGTCACCGAACATTGCCTCGGCGAGCGCGCGGCAAAGCTCCGTCTTGCCGACGCCCGTGGGGCCGAAGAGAAAGCTCCCGACGGGCCGGTGCGGGTCCTTGAGCCCGCCTCTGCCGCGCCGGATGGCGCGCGCCACCGCCGCGACCGCTTCGTTCTGCCCGATCACGCGGCGGTGCAGCACATCCTCCATATGCAGCAGCCGCTCGCTCTCGCTCTCGGTAAGGCTTGTGACGGGGATGCCCGTCCAGCCGGAGACGACCGCGGCGATATCCTCGGCGGACACGACGCCGCGGTGACCGCCGCGCTCGGCGTCCCATTCGCCGCGCGCCTTTTTCGAGCGCGCCGCGCTCGGGCGTTCCCGGTCGCGCAGCTGCGCGGCAAGCTCATAGTCCTGCGCGCGGACGGCCTCCTCCTTCTGGGCGGACAGCGTTGCGAGCTTCGCTTCGATTGTTTTCATCTCGTCCGGGGCAGTCAGGTTTTTCCATGCGCACGCGCGACGCGGCCTCGTCCACAAGGTCGATCGCCTTATCCGGGAGAAACCGGTCGCTGATATACCGCGCGGAGAGCTTCACCGCGGCGGTGAGCGCCTCGTTCGTGATCTTCAATCCGTGGTGCGCTTCGTACCGGTCGCGCAGGCCGCGCAGGATCTGAAAGCTCTCGTCCTCCGTCGGCTCGGCGACCGTGACGGGCTGGAAGCGCCGCTCAAAGGCAGCGTCCTTTTCAATGTGCTTGCGGTATTCCGAGCGTCGTCGCGCCGACGATCTGGATCTCGCCGCGGGAGAGGGCGGGCTTGAGGGATATTTGCTGCGTCGATCGCGCCCTCCGCCGCGCCCGCGCCGATCACGGTATGCAGCTCGTCAATGAAGAGCACGACGTCCTTCGCCTTGCCGACCTCGCTTGAGAACGTTTTTCAGCCGGTCCTCAAAGTCGCCGCGGTATTTTGTCCCGGCGCGCATACCGGTGAGATCGAGCGACACGATGCGCTTGTCGCGCAGATTCTCCGGCACCTCGCCATGGGCGACGCGCTGGGCAAGCCCCTCGGCAACGGCGGTCTTGCCGACGCCGGGCTCGCCGATGAGCACCGGGTTGTTTTTCGACCGGCGCGAGAGGATCTGGATGACGCGCGCGATCTCCTTGTCGCGCCCGATCACGGGATCGAGCTCACCGCGCGAGGCCATCTCCGTGAGATCGCGGCTGTACTGGTCAAGATTTTTCGTTTCCGCATGGCGCACCGCCGTGCGCTGCCCGACGCCGCCGCTGCTGCGCCGCGGCGGTAGTCGCTCGATGTGAAGCGGGTGAAAACATCCGTATAGATCTTGTTGAGATCGCCGCCGCCGGCGGCGGTCAAAAGGTGCGCGGCGGTGCTCTCCGGCTCGCGCAATATGCCCATGAGCAGATGCTCCGTGCCGACATAGCTGTGGCGTAGGCGGTTGGCCTCCGCTACGGCGATCTCGATGACACGCCTGCAGCGGGGCGTGAGGCCCTGCACCGGCATGCCCGGCGCGCCGCGGCCGGCGGCCTTTTTCGATGAGATCCATCACAAGATCTTCCTCAAAGCCGTTTTCGCGCAGCACGCGCGAGCCGAGCGCGTCCGTTTCGCGCACGATGCCGAGCAGAAGGTGCTCGGTGCCGATGTAGCTGTGGCCCAGCTCCATGGCGGCGGCGCGTGCCTTTTCAATGGCGTTTCTCGCCTTTTCGGTAAATCGGTCGTTCATATTCGTCGTCTCCTTCCCCTGCCGATGGTTGACAGATTTTCCGTTTCTCAATCATCCGAAGCGGCAGAGCGCGTGGTTTTAAAAAACGGAGCGGGTAAAACCCGCTCCGTTCCGATATATAAAGCTGCAAAAAAGCTTTATTTGTTTTCCATTTTCCGGATCATGTCGCGCAGCTCGATGGCCGTTTCAAAATCCCTCTTCCTCGACGGCCTTGTGCATTTTGTGGCGCAGAGCGTTCAGCTCGCGGCGCTGCTCAAAAAGCCTCCTCGGCGTTTTCTCCGCCTCCGCCTCCAGCGGATAGGCGTCTCACGCACGCTCGGCTCCTCGCCCTTGTGACCCAGAGCTTCCTCGCCCTTCTCCTCGGCCTTTGCCTCGAGCGGGTCGGCCTCCTCGTGCATTTCGGCTTCCGGCTCATGCTCCGAGAGCGTCCGCAACGGCTCGAACATCTCGCCGATCGACGGCAGACGGCCAAAGCCGAAGAAATCAACGTCCGGCAGCAGAAAACTGTCCATCATCTTGCCGAAGGAGGTCAGCATACTGTTCGCCTCGTGCTCGAAGATCCTGTCCAGACCTTCCTTATGGGCGCATTCGGCGCACAGGTGCTTTTCCGTGGTCTTTCCGTTAATGGAT
>VOFC01002764.1_pt1 | contig 17101 bp, 29 predicted proteins | sample 5384161 | NCBI WGS metagenome assembly VOFC01 (sample SAMN12384722, study PRJNA508395) | human gut metagenome | isolation source: healthy gut B | host: Homo sapiens
CAGCTTGACAGTGCATTAAAAAGAAACGGTCGTATATGCTCCGTCGGGTAGTTTTGAATATCGAATTCCGATAGAAGTGTTGGAACGTATATATGAAGAAGGTGCTTTTGCGGGAACAGAGCACAGAATACGTGTATCGGAGGCTACTGACGAAGAAGCGTACGGCGAGAAATATTTCGCTTAATCCATATGACCTGCAAGGTCAAAAAAGATGTTATCCGCACGCATATGCGAATTATGTAACACGCGGTGAGCCTTGCTTTTTTGAAAAGAAATGCGATTGACGGCGTACTTGAAAACAAGGGACACGGAAATTTTCCCATATCATTCTTGGGCAGGCGGTGCAAGAGATGATTTGGAGTATTATGTTGATTTCGGTACAGAAGTTGAAGTTGAAAAATTAGTATTTTATTTAAGAGCTGATTTTCCGCACGATACATATTGGAAGAATATTGATATAGAATTTTCGGACGGTGAAATCGTTACCGCAAACTTCGAGGGTGTTGCAGACGGTCAGGAAGTTGTATTAAAAGAAAAAAAATTACAAGAACAATTCACCTTGCAAATTTCATACAAGCGGTATTCCCGCTTTCATGGGCGGCATTGTCGCAAATTGAGGTGTACGGCAGATACATAAAGGAAGATTTGAGCAAAATTGAAATAAGAAGTGCCTCAAATCCGAAAGATGTAAAAAATTACACAACCGAACGTTTAAGAGAAGAATTTCATATTGCAAAACTTTTCACAAAAAGACAATATCAGAATGGTATATAGCCATATAGACAGAATTATCACCGCGGGAATTATGCCTGTTTACAGCGAATTGAAACTTGAGGCAGGCAAGGAGCTTGCGGCGGATTATTTCCTTCAAAGACGTGAAATGGGTTGTATTAATATCGGCGGAAAAGGTATAATTACCGTTGACGGAACGGAGTATGAAATGAATCCGCGTGACGGTATTTATATCGGTATGGGCAATAAAGGATATTTCGTTTAAGTGCGTTGATATTGAAAAATCCGCCTAAGTTTTATGTTTCGTCGTGTCCGGCACATACATCGTATCCTGTTGTGAAAATTGATATTACAAAGGCTAAAAAGTTCCTTGCGGAAGTAAAGAGGATTGCAATAAGCGAGTGATAAACCAATATATTCACCCTGAAGTTATGCAAAGCTGTCAGCTGGCAATGGGACTTACAATGCTTGATGTCGGTTCAAACTGGAACACAATGCCGTGTCATACATGACAGACGTATGGAGGTTTATTTGTATCTTGATATGGATGAAAATGACGCAGTATTTCATATGATGGGTGAGCCTGATGAAACACGTCACATCATTATGCACAATGAAGAGGCAGTTATTTCGCCAAGTTGGTCGATACATACAGGTGTCGGTACAAAGAATTACTCATTCATTTGGGCAATGTGCGGTGAAAATCAAGAATTTGACGATATGGACTTCATTGAAACAAAAGATTTGAAATAATTTACAAAAAGTCGAATGTAGAGTTACATTCGGCTTTTTTATTGACTTTTACAAAGTGAATTGATACAATTAAATAAAGAAAAAAAAAGAGGGAAAATAAAGTGAAAAAATATTATGTTTCGGTGATTCAAATACATGGGGACATAACCCCGTAGACTGCTCTAAACTTGAGAAACCGTGGACAGTTTGGTTAAAGGATATTGTACCTGAATATGAAATGGTATCTGACGGAGTATGTGGCAGAGCAACCACTCATTATTTGGAAAATGAAGATAAAACAAACGGTTTAAAAGATTTCAGAGAAAGATATTTAAGCGGTGAAAATGATTTTGATTTGATTATAATAATGCTCGGTACGAACGATGTGCTGAACAATATAGATTTTTCAAACCAAAAAGACCGCCGATGTACTTAAAATATATGTAGAAGAATGCAGAACGAAATTCGGTAAGGACAAACCGAAAATATTGCTTGTATCGCCGATTTTGATAAATGATAATTGTTTGACACATCCTATATTCAAGGATTTGTACAGTGAAAAATCAATCGAAAAATCAACGCACTTTTCGGAATATATATCAAAACTTGCAGATGAAGAAGATACATATTTTATGAATGCGGCGGATTACGCGAAAGCGTCCGACATTGACGGAATACATATGGTTCCGGAGGAACATAAGAAACTTGCAAATGCGTTTGCGGATAAAATTAAAGAAATATTGTCATAAGGTGAAATAAATGCTAAGAATATCAGATATAAAATTAGGAACAGATGATACAGAATCAGATTTAAGAAAGAAAGTTTTAAAACTTTTGGGTGTGAAGAATGTAAAGTCTTTTGAAATATCAAAAAGTCAATAGACGCACGAAAAAAAGCCTGATATACATTATGTATATTCGGTCGATGTTGAAACCGATAACGAAGAATATTATGCGAAGAAAATAAAAAACTCACAAATTGTAAAGAAGAAAACTTATGAATTTCCGAAGTGCGGTAAATTTGACAAGCCTGTCGTGATAGTCGGCACAGGACCTGCGGGACTTATGTGCGGACTTACTTTGGCACAAAATGGATATAAGGTAATACTTCTTGAACGCGGAAAGTGCGTAGAAGAAAGAATGAAAGACGTTGAGGCATTTTGGGAGGCAGGCTTTTAAATCCCGAATCAAATGTACAGTTCGGCGAAGGCGGTGCGGGAACTTTTTCTGACGGAAAACTTACAACGGGTATAAAAGATTTTCGTATAAGAAAGGTGCTTGAAGAATTTCATAAGCACGGTGCACCGAAAGAAATATTATATTATTCAAAACCGCACGTCGGAACCGATAATCTTTCTAAAATGGTTGCGTCAATCAGAAGTGAAATCCGTAAACTCGGCGGTGAAGTCAGATTTTCCAATAAACTTGTCAATGTAAAAAACCGACAACGGTGAAATATGCGGTGCGGTTGTTGACAGTGACAGCGGTGAATATGTGATTGAAACAAATAATATCGTGCTTGCAATCGGTCACAGTGCAAGAGATACTTTTCTTATGCTCCAAAATCGCAATATAGCAATGGAACAAAAAGAGTTTTTTCAGTCGGTGCGAGAATAGAACATTCGCAAGAAATGATAAATAAAAGCCAGTACGGTAAAGCATATAAAAAACTTCCGGCGGCGGATTATAAAATGGCGGTACATCTTGAAAGCGGCAGAGAGGGTGTATACATTCTGTATGTGTCCGGGCGGCAGAGTTGTTGCGTCTGCGTCGGAGGACGGCGGTGTTGTGACAAACGGTATGAGCTATTTTGCACGTGACGGAAAAAACGCAAACAGCGCATTGCTTGTCAATGTAACGCCGAGCGATTTTAAAACTGACGATCCGCTTGCGGGAATGTATTTTCAGCGTGAAATTGAGCAGAGAGCGTTTGAAGTCGGCGGTAAAAATTATAATGCACCGTGTCAAAGAGTCGGTGACTTTCTCGGAACGGAAAGTAACGGTGAATATACGGTCGAGCCGACATACAAGCCTAATGTGACGTGGGTAAATCTTGATGAAGTGTTCCCCTAAATTTATAACCGATTCAATGCGTGAGGAATAGTGCTTATGGATAACAAACTTCACGGATTTGCCGACAGCGGTGCGGTTATAACAGGTCCTGAAACAAGGTCATCGTCACCTGTAAGAATTATTCGTGACAAAGAAAACAATGCAGTCAAATATAAAGGACTTTATCCTTGCGGTGAAGGTGCGGGATATGCCGGCGGTATTATGTCAGCCGCGGTTGACGGAATAAAAGTAGCGGAAATGGTAGCAATTAATAACGGTAGGAGTAAAAATGAGCAGTAATAAAGTAAAGGGAATAATGTGTATAATTTCATCGGCGTTTTGCTTTGCGTTGATGAATATGTTTGTAAGAATGGCGGGAGATTTGCCGTCAATACAAAAAAGCTTTTCAGAAATTTTATAGCGCTTATTATAGCGTTCATTGTGCTGATAAGGACGGACGAAAAATTTAAGTTCAATAAAAAGAATTTGCCGGAATTGTTGCTAAGGTCAATATTCGGTACAATGGGAATTTTGTGTAACTTTTATGCAATAGACCACCTTGTGTTGTCGGACGCGTCAATGCTTAATAAGCTGTCACCGTTTTTTGCGGTTATATGTTCATATTTTGTGCTTAAAGAAAAGGTAAAAGCCGTTCCAGGCTTTAGCCGTAATAGTGGCATTTATTGGTGCGTTGTTTATAATAAAGCCACAGTCAATATCGGCAAGCTTGCCAAGCTTTGTGGGAATGCTCGGAGGATTCGGAGCGGGCGTTGCATACACTATGGTCAGAAAATTAAGTCAGAAAGGCGAAAGAGGTCCGTTTATAGTATTCTTTTTCTCGGCATTTTCGTGTGTTGTGACATTGCCGTATTTGATAGTTGACTATTCACCTATGACGATAGCACAGGAAAGTTTGATAAGTGCAGATGAAGCGGGATTATTGCCGTTCTTTTGCGGACAGAGATTTAACCGCTAATATATCGCGTATTGATTTTTGTCATTTGGCATATAAAATGCTTGAACAAAAATCACTGATTAGTGAGAATAATGTTAAGAGTTCGTTTGCTGATACAGATGATAAAGAAGTGGCTTTTCTTGCAAATTCGGGAATAATAAACGGACGTTGTGAAACGGAATTTGCACCGAATGACGATATTACGCGTGAGGAGGCGGCAGTAATACTGACGAATACAGCGGAATTTATGGGGGTGAAAGAGGATATTACTTTATTTGATACTGTTTTTTCTGATTATGATACAGTTTCGGATTGGGCAAAGGAATCTGTGCGTAAAATGGATTCTCTCGGAATAATGCGAGGAGTAGGTGATAACAATTTTTCGCCAAAATCAAATTATACAATGGAGCAGTCGGCAATAACGATGCTAAAGCTGTTTAACCTTGATGTGAGTGATTATGCAAGCAATGTGTATGAAATAAAAATTGACGGTGATTTATCACTTTTTAACGGTAAGAACAAGCAATGGATAAAAATGACGGTAAAACAATATTTACATATGACGGTCCAGAGGAAGATATTGCTGATGATGAGAGGTCGTTTGTGTTCTTTGAAAAAAGCGGGAAATGGTATTTTTATATTCATAACAACAAAAGTGAAAATTACAGCAAAAATAATAAATGCACAGGTATATACAATGCCGAAACAGGGAAATAAAGACTATAAATTGATGGTTGAATACACTGAAAGTTTATAGCTTTTACAGTCGAATAAGAAAGACACTTGTCGATTTTGCTGATGATTATTATCAGGGTTATAAAACATAGAGAATATGGCGGCGAAGGCGCATTTAGAACTATAGAAGGAATAAAAAAGTTTATAGCTATGCCGCCTTTAAGCAGAACGGTTACGTTATACTTATTATAAATCACATCTGCCGCACGCACCATATCGCTTTCACTTCTTATATCAAAACCGCATAAAATTTGTGCCTCGTGAAGATTAGGCGTGATAATATCGGCAATGGGGAACAATACGGAAGTTAGTGCGTCTATTGCATCGTCGCGAAGTAGTTTACAACCGCTTGTTGACACCATAACCGTATCAAGTACAATTTTTTTGTATTGTAATACTTTTTTAATCTGTCTGCAATGGTGCTTATAATTTCTGCCGAAGATACCATACCGATTTTTACCGCGTCAGGAAAAATATCTTTAAATACCGCGTCAATTTGTGATGCAACAACATCACAGGGAATATCGTATACACCGAAAACGCCTGTTGTGTTTTTGTGAAGTTACGAAATTTATAACGCTCATTCCGAAAACACCGTTAGCGGCAAATGATTTTAAATCCGCTTGTATTCCCGCACCGCCGCTTGAATCAGAGCCTGCAATAGTTAAAGCTGTTTTCATATTATTTCTCCAATCTTGTTATATAAATCTTTTGTCGCCGTCTCAATATCATCTTGTGCAAAAATTCCAGAAACAACCGCTGCACCGACTATGCCTGTACCCTTTAATTGAAGTACATTAACACCGTCAATTCCGCCGATTGCGACAACGGGTATATTAACAGAACTTGTTATGCTTTTCAAAGTCTGCATATCCATTTTCTTTGCGTCACCTTTTGTTGTTGTACCGAATATTGCACCGCTACCAAGATAGTCAGCACCGTCTTTTTCGGCTTTTTGTGCTTGCTCGACAGTTTTTGCGGTAACGCCGATTATTTTGTTTTTACCCAAAATTTTTTCTCTTGCCTCGTGAGCGGGCATATCATTTTGCCCGATATGCACACCGTCTGCATTAACCGCTTTTGCCACGTCCACGTTGTCGTTTATAATAAGCGGTACATTATATTTTTCGCACAATGATTTTATTTCTTTTGCAGAATTTATAAAATCGTCGGTTGACATATTTTTTCGCGTAGCTGAAGCAGTGTAACACCGCCTTTTAAGGCTTTTTTCAACGTCATCATAAAGCGTTCTGCCGTCGAGCCATGTTCTGTCCGTAACAGCATAAAGTCTTAGTGTTTTTTTATCTATATTCAATTTCAATCCCTCCAAATCAGGATTTGTCATTTCATCAAAAAAGTTGTTTTTATATGTTGCGATACCTATATTTTCTTTGTATGCGTTTCTTCCGCAACTTGCATATAAACCGAATGCAACAGATACCGCATAAAAAGATTATTCGGATTTGCGGCGGCAAATGCACCGATAACAGATGAAAGCATACAGCCGGAGCCTGTAATTTTTTTCATCATTGCGTGTCCGCCTGAAATAACGGCGGTATTTTTTGCCGTCCGTAACAATATCCGATATACCGCTTACACCTATAATCGCGTTGGTCTTAAGCGAAAGTTTTTTGCAAGCTCAACAGTATCGTCCAAACTGTCAATATTAACGGCGTCCACACCCGACATATTTTAATGTTAAGACAAATGCTTTTAAGTTCCGATGCATTAAGTCTTATAATATCGGGTTTTACTTCCGTAATTATTTTATGAACGGCACTTGTTCTGAATTTGGAAATGCCTATTCCGACAGGGTCAAGAACGATAGGTATTTCTCTTGACTTCGCTGTTTTACCGGATATAAGCATAGCGTTTAATCGACTTTCGGAAATTGTTCCACAGTTTAAAACAAGTCCGTCGGCAATTTGTGTTACTTCACCAACTTCCTTAGGCTCATCAGCCATAATCGGTGACGCACCGATTGTCAATGTTATATTTGCACAATCCGTTGCGGCAACGTAGTTGGTTATGTTATGAACAAGCGGACGTTTTGAATAAACATTTTGTATAATGTCTTTTATCATTGTTCATCTCCGAAAAAAATTTATCTAGTGCGTGTGTTTGCTTTAATGCGGTAACAAGGAAAATTGCTATAACAGTACCGCCAGCCGAACTTATTATAAACGGAAGTACATAAGCGAAAAGTGCAGCCTCTTTACCCATAACGTAAACGGCGATAGGATAAGCGGCAAGTGCACCGATTATACCTGTTCCGAACAATTCACCGATATAAGCAAGTGGCAATTTCTTTGAAAATTTATAGCACAATCCGCCGATAAGTGCACCGCACATACTTCCCGGAAATGCAAGAAGTGTACCCATACCCGTTGCAAGACGAAGAAGTGATGTGATAAATGCCATAATCACTCCGTAAAACGGTCCTAAAAATACTGACGCAATTATGTTTATAAGATGTTGTACCGGAAAACATTTTGACGCGCCGACAGGAAAGTTTAACGGCGAGCATACAACTCCTACAGCTATAAGTACGCCTGCTATTGCTAATTTTCTTGTTGTAATTTTATTCATTTGTAAAAAATCTCCTTTGATTAAATTCTTCTAATATTATAGCATACGCAATATTTTTAGTCAATAAACCGTGGACGAATGAAATATTATGAAAAAATATTATAAAAAACTCTTGTGCAAATGCAAAAAATTTGTTATAATGTGTTATACATAGATTGACGAGAGGAGAATAGAATAGTGGAAAAGAAAGGTAGATATGGAGAATTCGGCGGACAGTATGCCGCTGAAACTCTTATGAATGCACTTATTAATTTGAGGAGGCATTTAACAAGTACAAAGATGACGAGGATTTTAACCGTGAGCTTAATTATTATCACAAGCAATATACTGGCAGACCGTCAATTTTGTATTATGCCGAAAAAATGACAAAGGATCTTGGCGGTGCGAAGATTTATTTGAAACGTGAAGATTTAAACCATACAGGTGCACATAAAATTAATAACGTAATAGGTCAATGCTTGCTCGCGAAGAGGATGGGCAAGAAAGAAAGTCATTGCCGAAACAGGTGCGGGACAGCATGGTGTTGCAACTGCGACATTTGCGGCTGTTTTGGGACTTGAATGTGATGTATATGGGTGAGGAAGATACAAAAGACAGGCACTTAATGTATTTCGTATGAATTTGCTTGGTGCTACGGTTCATCCTATTACATCGGGAACAGGAACACTAAAAGATGCTACAAATGAAGCTATGCGTGCTTGGACAGCAAATGCCGAAGATACATTTTATGTATTGGGTTCAGCAGTAGGTCCCACACCCTTATCCGCTTATTGTAAAGCATTTTCAGAGTGTAATAAGCAAAGAAACAAGAAAACAACTTCTTGAAATGGAAGGTAAACTTCCTGACGCAGTTATGGCTTGTGTGGGCGGCGGCTCAAACGCAATCGGTATGTTCGCCGATTTTATTGACGAGCCTTCTGTAAAGCTTTACGGCGCAGAGGCAGCGGGCGACGGCGTTGATACAGAACGTCATGCGGCGTCTATAACTAAGGGACAGTCGGTGTACTTCATGGTATGAAGTCGCTGTTCTTACAAGACAACGGCGGTAATATTATGCCTGTATATTCAATTTCAGCAGGACTTGATTATCCTGGAATAGGTCCGGAACATGCCTACATGGCGAAAACGGGCAGAGCGGAATATTATCCGATAACAGATAAAGAGGCAGTGGATTCTTTTGTGTATTTGTCAAGAATGGAAGGAATTATTCCTGCAATCGAATCATCACACGCAATCGCTCTGGCAAGAAAAAATTGCACCTACAATGAAAAAAGATGAAATACTTGTCGTGTGTCTTTCAGGACGAGGGGATAAAGATGTATATTCAGTTGCTAAGTATCTCGGAAAAGATATTTCAGAAGAATAATACTAAAAACGAGGCTTACAATTTTGCGTAGCCTCGTTTTGTGCTTAATGGAAAATATCTATTATATTATCCATAACAGAACCGATATTCCTAAAAATACCCTCAGTCTTTTTTGAAATTTTGCGACGCTCTCTGTCGGATAGAGGATCGGTCATTACACCTACTGCCGCACCGACAGCAAAACCTACCAGAGTACCTTTTATAAAACAGGACATTTTGTGCATATGTTTTAACCTCCTTATTTAATTGGTATGGTATTATTATTTGACGAAACAAACATAATAAAACAGAAAATAAATGGATTTTCAATATAAATTTTATATTTTTAACAGACGGAAAAGTTTTCGCCGTGGGGCGAATTAATGAAAAAGAAAGGATTGGTGATACTTTTATGGCTAATATAAAAGCGTTCAGAGGATACAGATATAATACGGATAAAATTGACAATCTCGGCTCAGTCATTTCGCCGCCTTATTATAATATGCCAAAAGAAGATAAGGATGCGCTTTATGACAAGAGCGAATACAATTCGGTGCGTCTGTTTTCAGGTAAAAGTTTGAAAGTGATACAAGAGAAGAAAATACATTTACAAGAGCGAAAAATTATCTTGACAAATGGATTGAGGACGGTATTCTTGTCAGAGATGAAGAACCTGTCATATATATGTACGAACAGACGATAGAAATGTACGATACTCATTATTCAAATACAAGCTTTGTTGCACTTGTTGAACTTGAGGAAATAGGCAAGGGAGCGATTATGCCTTGCGAAAAACCACACGAAGTTTCTATGCTTGACAGATATGAGCTTTTGAAATCAACAAATGCCGATATGAGTATGATAAGTTGCCTTTATGTAGAGCCTGAAAAAGAACTTTTCAATTTGATGAATGAGCTTAGGGAAGAAAAAGCCTGATCTTGAATTTTCATCTGACGATAATGTACAGCAAAAAATTTGGAAAATTTCATATAAGCCGACAATCGACTTTATTATTGAACATTTTAAGGATTTGTCGTTGTACATCACTGATGGTCAGACAAGATACGAAACTTGTTTGCAGTACAGAGATTATATGAAAGAGCATAATCCGAATCATACGGGAAAAAGAACCGTATAATTATATGATGATGTCGCTTTCAAATGCACATTCAGACGGTCTTGTTGTACTTCCTGTACACAGAGAAGTGAAAACTATAAAGAATTTCAGTGAATCACATTTTATTGCAGGTGCACAAGATCATTTCAGAGTTGAAAAAATTATTGTCGATTCAAATGATGAAACGCTTGTACGTACAATGGTTAAGCAGATAAGTACTGTAAAAGCCGAAACAAGAATTGCGGCATATTGCGGTGGTGATTATTTTTACAGAATGGTGCTTTTGGGATAAGGATTACATTAAAAATGACGTTTATCCAGATATGTCAAAGGAATATTGCAATCTTGACATAGTGGCACTGAATAAGCTGATAATTGATGATGTGTTCCATATTGATGAAGAAAAGTATGAGGATTATGTACATTCGACAAGAAGTTATGAATCGTGTTACAGAGATATTCAAGACGGAAAGTACGATATAATGTTCATAATGAACCCTGTAAGAGTCGAACAGATAAGAAACATAACTGCAATGGGTGAGAGATTGCCGGAGGTTACAATCAGCGTATTCCCGAAACCGTCGGTCGGTGTAATAATAAATTTAAAAGAAGATTAAAAAATGCTTGACAAGCTATGAATAATATGGTATTATGTAATAGTGACCGCATAGAATGGGTTTTAAATCTGCTTGCAGTACCTATGATAGCGTGTCCTCATAAATTTAAGAGGAGGTGTTTTGGATGTACGCAGTAATCGTAACAGGCGGCAAACAGTACAAGGTTAGCGAAGGTGATACACTTTTCGTTGAAAAAATCGAAGCTGAAGAAGGTTCAGCAGTAACATTTGATCAGGTACTTATGGTCGGTGAAGGTGAAGATGTAAAGGTTGGTGCTCCTACAGTAGCAGGTGCAACAGTTGAAGCTAATATCGTAAAGAACGGTAAAGCTAAGAAGATTTACGTTTTCAAGATGAAGAGAAAGAAGAACGAGCGTAAGAAGAAGGGTCACAGACAACCTTTCACAAAGGTAGAAATCACAAAGATTAATGCCTAATTACGCATGATAAGACATTAAGATAGCGAGGTGTTTTAAATGGCTCATAAGAAAGGTATGGGTAGTACAAAAAACGGTCGTGACAGTGAGTCTAAAAGACTAGGTGCAAAGAGAGCAGACGGTCAGTTCGTTCTTGCAGGCAACATTCTTGTTAGACAAAGAGGAACAAAGATTCATCCTGGTAACAATGTTGGTATCGGTAGCGATGATACATTGTTCGCACTAATCGACGGTAAGGTTAAGTTTGAAAGAAAAGGCAGAGATAAGACACAGTGCAGTGTTTATGCTGACTAATTTTTTGAATAACCGGGTCGTTTCGAAATGGTTACACATTTCGGAACGACTTTTTTGTTGCACGAAATTAAAAATTTATAAATGATTTTCTGGCATATAAAATATAATGATTTTAGTTGTTAAAAATTAAACTTTTCAGAATGGCTTTTGTTGTATAAAATAAAAATACCGTTGCCTTTTGGCAACGGTATTTTGTGTTTTTAATTATTTATTTGTAACTGAAAATGAGCAATTTGTAGTATTTGAACCGTCTGTAAGTGTGATATTATCACCTGATACGGTGATGAAATATCCCGGCGTTGAAACGCTTTCAAATGAAACTTTACCGACTGTACCGTCGATAGCCTCAACTGTTTTAAATGTCATTTTCTTTGCTAAAGCAGTGCTTGTTGTATCTTGTTGTGTTAAAACTACATTTGTGCCGTCAACACATAGATACAATCCCGGTTTATAAACAGCTTGGATTGAAACGTAATTTTCGTTTGTGCTGTCTGATTTCCCTTTTTCTATTTCCCATTGAGTTGTCTTTAAATCAGCACCGTCGGCAGTAACTGTAAGTTGCTTTTTAAGCGGATAACTTGCATCGTCTGACGGGTTGCTGAATGCTGTGTAACCAAGATATTTGTTGTCAGCGGTTGTTATAAATGAGGCAGTACCTGTCAAACCTGTTGAAGTTTCATCAATATACGGAACAGTACCGTCCTCGTTAAATGTCATTTCACTAACGCAGACACTTCTTCTGAAACCGCTGCCCCAAACAAGAGCGCCGTTGTGGTAGATAAAGTATGTTTTACCTTTGAAATCTATGACAGATGGGTGGTTTGTGTTTGAAGTAGCCGTCGGCTCCATTATAATGCCGCCCCATGTCCAAGGACCGTACATTGAATCTGATGTTGCGTAACCCATTTGCTCACGCCAACCGAAAGCACCGAACAGATAATATTTACCTGTGTAATTCCCGTCTGCGTCTTGCTGACGATAAATCCAAGGAGCCTCTGTAAATCCAAGACCATCTTGAAGCCCATCAAATTTTTGTTGAAGTATGTCTTTGCCCATTTGATAGAACCGTCATCATCTAAATCTTTTACGGAAATCATATCATCATTAAGTTCGCATACATAGAAGTTAGTATTACCCCCAAGCAAGATAACGATGTTCAACACCATCAACGTTTTCTACCCAAACGGTAGGGTCGATGTCATCATGGTCATGAGCTTGCGGCTCTGTTAATGTACCTTGAATAAGCGGTTTTCCTATGTCTGTAAACGGACCTGTAGGGGGAGTCAGATACTGCAACACCGATTGACTGCTTACCGCTTGAAGGTTTATCCCAAGTACAGAAGTACAAATAATACTTACCGTTGTGTTTGATAACTTGACTTGCCCAAGCAGAAGTGTCGTTTGACCTCCAAGAAACATCAGTTGCACTCATAATAGGACCTTTATATTCCCAGTTTTTCATATCCTTTGAAGTGTAGCAAACCCATTCAGGCATTACATAGCTGTCACCTGTTGATGTGTCGTGTCCTGCATACAGATAAACTGTATCGTCCTCAACATATGCGGCAGGGTCGCCTGCGTATAGAGTTTTGCCGTCCGCGTCAAATCCAAGTATCGGATTGCCGTTTGTGCTTTTTTTGTAATTGTAGTCGGAGTCGTTTCAATTCTGTTTACTGTTTTTGTTGACTGTGAAACCGCATTGCTCTTTTTTTGCAAAGCTTGCAACGCTGTTTTGGTCAGTACCTGTCATTATAATTGCAGATTCTCTCTTATCCTTATCGTAACCTGTCATAACAAACAACTTCATTGTATCGCCTGACTGATAGAATTCGTAATTGTCATTGTTGCCGTCTGCGTCAAAGTTTAGTGTTACAGTATGGTCGTTGTCGTAATCCCAAGTACCGATGCCGTTACCGATTGTACCGTCCGGTTGGAGAATAATTTGGCTTGAATGTACAGGCAAGTCGCTATTTTCACGTGCTCCGTAATAATTGGTTTCTTTATTATCCGGTTTACTTACATCGGTAACACCGTCAGCCATAATTGTATGACCTACACTTGATAAATCCCAAGTACCGTAAATCATTTCCTTTGGAATTTTTTGCTCTTTTTTCACCTGCGTATACAAGAGGTGAGATTACCGGCCAACCGTCCTCAGTCCAAAGAATTTTCTTGACTTGAAGATAAGCAAATGCATTGGCTACCTTACGGCAGTGCTGAACAAGATACCATTGACCGTCATCGTCTTGAAATACACTGTTGTGACCGCTGCCGACATATTCGATACCGTCACCAAGCCGGAATGAACCTGACATCTTGTAACCCCAAAGTTCATCAAGAGAACCGCCTTCTTTAACCTGATCTGAATATGTTGCACCGACAGGTCTGTTTTTCTGGTCAAGAAGTTGTTTATGAGGATCTTTATTCGAAAGAATAGTACTGAAAGTCTTATCTGTTCTTGCAACTCTTAAGTTGTAGTTAGTGCCTAAATATCCGTATGAAGTGAACATATATCTGTAACCTGTATCTTTATTATATACAGCATACGGACCTTCCGGACCTACGACACCACTTGAGTTGAGAATAATCTCGTACCGAATTTTTGACTGCTTGAAAGGATTGTTTCGTCAGAAGTATAGTCGATGCCTTTTACAAGACCGGTATCAGTATCAAGTTCAGCTATGTGAATACCTTTCCAGAACGAACCCCAAATAAAGTAGGTCTTGCCGTCTGTATCTGTAAAGATGTTTGCATCAATACAGTTAGTATTGTAATTGTTGTTTTCCTTACTTGCGATTACGACACCTGCGTCAATATATTCATCGTCCCATAGTCCCGGTGACTTAGCTTTTATAAGGCTGATGACTGAGTTTCTGCCACCAAAACCGCATGATGTTGAAAGATAGAACCAATACGGATATTCGTCACCCTCTTTATAGTATAAATCGGGTGCCCAATAAGTAGTGTTGGCTGTTGGATATATAATTTTTCCATTTTTATCTGTTTGCTGGTAGTTATCATCAATAAACTTTTTAGCCTTTTCCGGAACTGTTATTTCACTTCTATAATCGTGCTTTTCCCAATTAATCAAGTCATCCGATTCAAATACAAGATTGTGAGTTGAATAAGCATAATAACGGTGCGAAACAGGGTCTTTGAATATTGTTGGGTCGTGAGCTTCTTCTGTTTGTGTCTGCACTGTCGGCAGGTGTTGCGTCAGGGGAACTCAACACTTGCGGTAGGCAAGTAACCTGCTTCGTAAGTTGCAGTCTTGTCATCAACTGTGCTTGATACAAGAACTTTATAATATGAAACATTACTGTCACCTGTTATGTAATCTGTAAAATCGTAACTGTCCATAATACCGAGTGTTACAGAATCAAGCGTCTGTACAGCATCGGACTGATTTCCGTCTTTGTCGAAAAGGAACAATTTGTAATGAAACAGACTGCTCCGACGGAGTGTAGTTTGTAACGCTTGTTTTTTACTTTAACTTTGTCGCCTGTACGGATTTGGAATGCTTTGTTGTCGCTTAACGGTTTGTAAGCCGTCTATTGAATTCCATACGAACACTTTAACAGTGTCATTTTCGTTTTTCTTTATATTTTCAAAAGTAACTGTTTTGTCTGATGTTACATCTGATTTACTCTTTTTTGCTGCATTTGTAAGAACACCGTTTGAGTATGAAGCTGCAATTATTTCATATTTGTCCTCTGAAGGGGACGGAACTGAAACGGTAACGTTATTGCCACTTTCTGTAACACTGTAATTTGTATAGAATTGAGTGTTAATATCAAGACAATTTTTTTTTTTTACAGTTTCCTCTTGTTCTCTTTGTATAGCTTTTGCGGCAAGTTGGTTAATTTCGGTTTCGTTCAATGCTCTGCCGTATACTTTGAAATCATCAATCATACCCGAAAAACCTTCAAATTTGCCAGTTTGTCATCATACCAATTACCGTGACCAATCCAAGTAGAAGCGTCGGCGGTAAACAGTGACTTAATGTCAACTGCCGCAGTGTCTGAGGCTAACAGTTTACCGTTTACATATACCTTTGTACCGTCAGCGGTAAATACTGCCGTGATGTATTGCCAGTCACCGCTTGCGTTTGCATTAACGCTGCTCAGACGTGTTCCGCTGTTGTTGTAACGTTCAACTGTATATTCCGGACGATGAGGCAAACATACCTAAATATTTTTCGTTAAGATAATTTTGTGAACCGCTTACAGGTGTTGTCATAAATGCCCATTTGCTTGACGGTTTAATCCAAAAAAGAAAATGTTGCGGCATCTTTGCCGTTTAAAAGACCTTTCGGAAGTTCAAGATAATTGCCTGCTGCGTCTGTTGAAATGCTCAAAGCTTTGCTTGAACCGTCATAGTTGTCAACATAGCTTACACTACCGTGTTCTGTAACGGTACCGCCGACCGTTGCATTAAATGAGCCGGAGGAAGTGCCTGTTTCGTCAAACGTGATGTCCATAAGCAGACCGTCCGTAGGCAGTGTGTCATCAGCCAATGCAGTGTGCGGTATGGTAAGTGCCGAACACAACATTGATGCTGAAATAACACCGCTCAAGACTTTTTTCAGTGTTTTGTTCATTCTCTCTCTCCTTATATGTGTTTTTTTACTATATTATTATACCAAAAAAAAATTTGGCAGTGTAAATAATATAAGAAGATAAGCACAATAAATTAGTGATAAAACACTGATTTTTTGAATAATATTGAATTGGAGGTGGGACGTGTGAAATTAAACGACATTGTAGCCGACGAAAAACACGGTAACGGACTTTTGGGATTGCTTATTTTTTTGCTTGTTGTCGGTGTGACGGTAGGGAGTGTGTATTTGGCGAAAAACAGCGGCGATATGGCAGAGGGGATAAAAAATTATATAGGCAGTTTTTGTACGGCTGTAAGCGAAAATAAGAACAGTATGACTGTTTTTAAAAATTCGTTACAAGCTAATCTTATCGGTGTCGGAATTGTATTTTTAATGGGATTTTTGCGATTCGGTTTTATTGTAACGGGAGCGATTATTGTAAGGAAAGGGTTTATAATAGGTTTTACAACCGCGTCATTTATTAAATTCTATGGAGCAAAAAGGTATGCTTGTTATGCTTTCAACAATGCCGACAATACTTATAACAATACCGACATTACTGCTTTTTTCGGCTGTAAGCATTAAATATTCACTTAATTCCGAAAGAAAATCAAAAAAATAATTTTTTCGTATATATTTTTTATGATAATAATAATTTCTATATTTTGTGTTGCGTCATTGTCGGAGGGATACTTGACCACAACATTTATGAGCTGGGGTTCGCCGAAACTAAGCTAAAACGCTGAAAATGGCATAAAAAAAACAAGAAAAATAGGGGTTTACAAATTAAAAAATGTGGTATAATTATAATCACATTGAAATATAAATGAAATATTTTTGAAATATACGTAAAGAAACAGTAAACTCGGAGGAATGAACAAAATGAATACCTACGTT
>VOFC01004262.1_pt1 | contig 17101 bp, 33 predicted proteins | sample 5384161 | NCBI WGS metagenome assembly VOFC01 (sample SAMN12384722, study PRJNA508395) | human gut metagenome | isolation source: healthy gut B | host: Homo sapiens
TGCCGGATCTGATGGACTTCTTACTTTACTGCTTCTACAACAGCAACTTCAAAGCAGATAATCTGGGAATGAAGCGCTCCACGGCACACCTCTGCAACATGGCGATCTCCCTTCTCGAGTACATGAGAAAGGCCGCAAGAATTGCTCTTGAAAAAGAGCACCCACTTCACTCCGCCTTCAAGGATCAAGGAGCTGGCAGTGATGGCAAACGGCTTTGTCTCCCTTGGAAACCAGACCGGTGAGGGCTGGTTTCTGACCGGTGAGATGCTGGAGCTCATCAAGAGCGGTGTCAACAACATCGTCTGCGTTCAGCCTTTCGGCTGCCTGCCGAACCATATCGTCGGAAAAAGGTGTCATCAAGGAGCTTCGCTACGCGAACCCCAAGGCAAACATCATCGCCGTCGACTATGATCCGGGGGCCAGTGAGGTAAACCAGCTGAACCGTATCAAGCTGATGCTTTCCACAGCTCAGAAAACCTCGAGAAAGAGGAGTATGTGGATCCAAATCTGGCGAAGACGTTAAAAAGTGGAAGAGCTTTCTTCTAAGCGGGTCAATAAGTGCCGGTTGTAATCACCTTCCATAAGACTTCTAAATACAAATTCGTCTCAGTCGAAAACCAGTTTCTACTGAGACGAATTTGGTTACTACCTGAAAAGGTGGGGATTCTTATCGAACCTGAATAAAGCACATAAAAACAGCGGCAGATATCGTTTCAGATACCTGCCGCTGCCTGTTCAACATCTTCCGACCAGCGCTCCCGACACGATAGCCATCTGGCATGCATTTCACGGAAACCGATCGAAAAATACATGTTGTTCATTTCATTTAAATCTTATAAGGAAAACGCTATTAAGCCTCCGGCTTCTCGTAGCTGCGATGCATAGAGAAGGAATCCATATCGTAATTCTTTAAGTTCTCCCATACTCCGCGGCCGTCTGCCTTCGCAATCACAGCGTCACGGTCTTTCTTGAATGCCATCTCCTGTTTCATGTTGCTCGGTCCGCCTACGCAGCCGCCCTGGCACATCATACCCTCAATGAAGTCTTCCGGAAGTCTGCCGACTTTAAGAAGAAGAAGGGCTTTCTTAACCTCAGCCGCACCGCTGCAGCGCGCAACCTTAACATCTGCGCTCTCACCTCTTTCCTTGAAGCACTCGATCACTGCGTTTGTCACGCCGCCGCCATTGCCAAAGCGTTTTCGAAGACACTGCCTTCCTGCTTTGTCTCCTCAGCCGGCTCAAGCTCAACTTCTTTTCCGCGCAGCATTTCGATGGCCTCACCGAAGGTCAGAACATAATCCGCATTGTTCTCGATGGACTTGTCAGCCGCCTCAGACTTCTTTTGCCATACACGGTCCGATAAATACGGTAACTGTCTCCGGATCGATCGCTTTTAACATTCTGGATACCGCGCATCGGGGATACCGTTGTGACATATTATCGATCAGAGTCGGGTAGTGTTTCTTGATCATATTTACAAATGCCGGACAGCAGGAGGTCGTCATCTTCTTGCCTTCCTTAAATGCCTCTGCCCATTCCATTGCCTCGTAAGCTGCTGTCATATCAGCACCGGCAGCAACCTCTACCATATCGGCAAAGCCAACCTTCTTTAATGCAGTACGCCAGCTCTCCATTGTGATATCCTGGCCGAACTCACCTTCAGCAGCCGGAGCAACCATGGCAACGACCTTCTTGCCGGCCTTGATTGCCTCGATCACCTGTACAACATATACCTTGGAGGAAATTGCACCGAACGGGCAGCTTCTTACGCAGGCACCGCACTGGATACATTTCTTTTCATCAATCTGGCAGATTCCGGTCTCCGGATCCATTGTGATCGCATCTACCGGACATGCACGACGGCACGGACGGATCAGCTCAGCGATCGCATTGTACGGACATGCCTGAGCACAGTGTCCGCACTCTTTACAGATACTCGGATCAATATGGGCACGGTCGCGGCCGATCGAGATCGCACCAAAGTTACATGCGTTCTGGCAGGCTTTACCCATACATTTCTGACAGTTATCGGTTACAACGAATCTTGTGATCGGACACTCCTCACATGCAGAAGAGATAACCTGAATGATATTGTCACTCTGTTTGTCACTCGGACATTTTCCTCCGCGAGACGGACTCTCTGACGGATGATCTCTCTCTCCTTATATACGCAGCAACGGAACTGTGCCTTCGGACCCGGGATCAGTTTGAACGGGATATTGTCTCTCTCTTCCTCGAGTCTGCCCTCGAAAGCCAGCTTGGAAACTGTGCGCAGCACGTCATACTTGATCTTAAGCAGTGCCTCATCGTTGGTTTTCATACCATTTCCTCCTAAATTTTGAATCCTCTATCTTACCTTAATTTTTAATGTTTTCGCATCATATTATCGCATATCCCCCTTTGCAAAGCAAGTCGGAAATTGTATATAATCCAACGCATTCCGGAGAAAAACCTTATTTTCTTAAATTGTATACAATAAAGTACAGGCTGCGAATTTCTTGTATTTTCCTATGTTTTTCTGTCTTTCTGTGTCGGATATTTGTTCGCAGTATGCGGCTGTCCAGCACCGCTTTCTTTGTCACCACAAAGTTTCCGGTTCCGCCTCTTTGTCTCTAAAATTTTGTTTTATGCAGCCCCTTTAAAACATGTTTTTCCCAGTCTCATGTTGGATTGACATTCCTAACTCCCCATGATATATTCTATTTAGTTCGGTCGTGCTAACCCCAAAGGTAAACCGTCCTGAGGGAAAAGACGAAAAAGAATCTGATACAGGGAATATCTGTCATGTTCAGGATCCCCGGTATGCTCTTTTCGTGTGCATACCGGGGATTTATTATTTATGCAGACAATGGAAAAGTCCATGTCTGCCAGATCATTTTTTCAGGAGGAACTAAGTTATGAGAAAATGTTATCCGTCATGATGGCTGCCACGATCGCGGGATCTCTCCTTGCAGGCTGCTCATCATCCACAACTGAAACAACGGCTGCCGCTTCTTCCGCGGAGGAGACAACGACTGCCGCTGAGGAGACCACAACAGAAGCCGCTTCCGAGTCTGCTGCCGAAAACACCGGTGATGAGACCATTGTCCGTATCGGCGGTTTAAAGGGTCCGACCACCATGGGTCTTGTAAAGCTCATGGACGAGGCCGCAAACGGGGAGTCCGGAGAACAGCTACGAATTCACTATGGTAACCGCGGCTGACGAGATGACCGCCATGGTCGCAGGCGGAAAAAGTCGATATCGCCCTGCTTCCGGCGAACGTCGCAAGCGTTCTCTACAATAAAACAAACAAAAATATCTCCGTGATCGATATCAACACTCTCGGCGTTCTCTACTTCGTATCTGCCGACAGCTCCGTGACAACGATCGATCAGTTAAAGGGAAAGACCGTATATCTTCCGGGAAAGGGAACTACTCCGGAATACGCACTCCGCTATGTGCTCTCCGCCGCAGGACTCGGAGAGGATGATGTAACTCTTGAATTCAAGTCCGAGGCATCTGAGGTTGCTTCCGTCCTCGCTGAGGATCCGAACGCCATCGGTCTTCTTCCGCAGCCTTTCGTTACAGCAGCTCTCGCCCAGAACGAAAAACTCTCCATCATCATGGACCTCACAAAAGAGTGGGACAATGTCCAGAGCGAAGCTTCCGGAAGCCGTCTTGTAACAGGTGTTACCATTGTAAACAATGATTTCTTAAAGGAGCACGAGGACCTCGTTGATACGTTCTTACAGGAACATGAGGCATCCATCGCCTTCACCGCGGAGGATCCGGATGCCGCAGCCGAGCTCATCGCAAAGGCTGAGATCGTCGCAAAGGCTCCGATCGCAAAAAAAGCGCTTCCTTACTGCAATATCACCTTCATCTCCGGTGATGAGATGAAAACAGCACTTTCCGGTTACCTTCAGGCTCTGTATGACCAGAACCCGGCCTCCGTCGCTTATTCTCACGGAATTTAGTAACTGTTCAGTAGGTCTGCGCACTTGCTGCGCTGACCGTAATAAAACATAAGACGGAAGGCAAAAATCCCATCGGCGCAGCCGATCTGGAATGGATTTTTGCACATCGTGGACGAATTCTTAGAGCCGCCGGTGCAGCTCATGAAGACGGTTCCCGTCGCGTCCTTCGTGATCCTGGCGCTGATCTGGACCGGCTCTAAAAAACCTCTCCGTCTTTATCTCGTTCCTCGTGGTCTATCCCATGATCCATGTGAACACGAAAGCCGGGCTGATATCTGCGGACCGGGAGCTTTTTAGAGATGGCGGAAGTCTTCCACGTCCCGTTTATCCGCCGGGCGTTCTATATCTACCGCACAGCACTCTACCCGTACTTAAAAAGCGCCTGCCGCACTGCCCTCGGCATGGGATTTAAGTCAGGGATCGCTGCCGAAGTCATCGGTGTGCCGGACGGTTCCATCGGCGAGGGGCTGTATCTCGCGAAGATCTATCTGAGCACCGCGGAGCTCTTCGCGTGGACGGTTGTCATCATTCTTGTGAGCAGTCTGTTTGAAAAGGGATTCCTGTGGATTCTGAAGAAATGTGCCGGAAAGGGGGCCTATATGAATGAGTCCGATAAATAAAAAAAAATGACACTGCTCTCACACTCCGCTCTGTCACCAAATCCTACGACGGACAGCCGGTTCTCTCCGATCTCTCCCTGGAATTTTCCTCCGGAACTTTCTACTGTCTGATGGCACCATCCGGAAACGGAAAGACTACAATGTTCCGTCTGATCCTCGGACTTGAAAAGCCGGATTCCGGTGTGATCCTGTTCGGTACATCAGCAGGGGATACCGGCAATAACGATATAAAAGCATCTTCCGGCACGGTATCAAAATCTGATCTCGCAGGCTCCGGGGGATGCGTCCCCTGATCTCCGCCGTTTTTCAGGAAAACCGTCTTCTGGAAGGCTATACCGCCATTGAAAACCTCCGCTTCGCTCTTGGAAAGCGATATTCCAGCGAAGCTCTGACCGCATACCTGCTCCGTCTTCTTCCGGAAGACGCCCTGAATAAGCCTGTCTGTGAATTTTCCGGCGGCATGAAGAGGCGTGTCGCGATCCTGCGCGCGATCCTCGCACCGACCGATATCATTCTCATGGATGAGCCATTTACCGGACTGGACGCCGATACAAAGCAGTTCACGATCGATCTGGTCAAAGAGCTCTGCGCCGGAAAGCTCCTGATCATCGCTACCCATGCGGAGGACGACGCAGAGCTTCTGGGTGCGAAGATCATTCACTTATAAGTCAGGAAAAGCGTTCTCCTGTCCGGGCATCTCATCAACAGATATCCCGCAGGAAAACGCTTTCTATTATTTACGAACTGTGCAGACAGTAACAGTTTTTTCTCTCTATCTTGCCGCAAACAGCTTATCCAGCTTCCTCATATGGAAGAAGTAGACCACAAACATCAGACCTCCCGTAAACAGCCAGGACGCCACATACACGTTCATCAGCATATCAAAGGTTGTCACCATCCGGAATATTGTTGTGAGCCAGATCAGACGGAACACCACCGTTCCAAGGATCGTGATCACAGAGGGCTCCAGAGATTTTCCGGTTCCCCGCAGACAGGAGCTTGTAACCTCATATGTCGCGGTCAGTCCCTCTAACGAGCACACACGATCCATCCGGCTGACCCCGTACGCCGCCACTGCCGCGCTCGTCGTGTAAATGCTGACAAAGAAATCCTTTCCAACGATAAAAATCACGCTGAGGATCTCCGTGAATCCAAATCCGAAAAGCAGGCAGAGCCAGAAGATCTTTCTGCACCGCTTCATATTGCCCGCGCCGAAGTTCTGACTTGTAAATGTCACCGCCGCCTGGGCAAAAGCATTGGCAATGTCGTATGTAAAATACTCAAAGTTCAGCGCAAGAGATGAACCCGCGATAGCCGCCTCACCGAACATATTGATCCCACTCTGGATAAACACGTTGGAGACAGAGAAGATCGCACCCTGAATCCCCCGCCGGAATTCCGATCATAAGGACTCTTTTCAGTTCATTTTTATCAATCCGCATGCGATGGGGCCGGAAGCAGAACTCGTCATCCCTGTTGTACAGATGGGAAAGGATCAGGAATGCGCTGACCATATTGGAAATCAGCGTGGCGATCGCGACTCCCTCAACTCCCATATGGAACCCGATGACAAGCATCAGGTTTAAAATCACGTTCAGGACTCCGGAAACGATCAGATAATACATTGGTCTTCTGGTATCCCCGTAGCTTCTCACAATGGCAGATCCAAAGTTGTACGCGACCATAAACGGAATTCCCACAAAATAAATCCTGATATATAAGAGTGCCTGGTCCAACACTGTCTCCGGTGTTCCTGATGCCACCAGGATCAGTCTCGCCACCAGCATTCCGATCCCGAGAAGCCCAATCCCGAGAACCACTCCGAATGTCAAAATCGTATGGACCATGCTGTTGATCTTATTCCTGTTCTTCTGGCCTATAAGGTTGGCTAAGACCGCATTCGGTCCCACTGCGAGGCCAACGATCAGGTTCACAAAAATTCCAACCAGCGCCACACAGCTTCCCACGGCCGCCAGCGCCTGATCTCCCCGCAAATCTTCCCACAACAGCAACGTCCGCTGAATTAAACAGCTGCTGCAAAATACTGCTGAACGCTAACGGTATCGAAAACAGGATCAGTTTTCCTGCCAGTCCTCCGTTTAACATATCCATTTCCTTTGATCTTACTGATGTTTCCAATGGCTTTCTCCTCTTTTGCTTCCATGTGCTGACCTGACCAGTAAATTTTTTCATATCCTCCACAGTATACCACACTTTTCTTATCTTGACACTTCAAAAGATCCATGCTATCATGATGGTAACCTGATACGCACGAGTGGCTCAGTGGTGGAGTATCGCCTTGCCAAGGCGAGGGTCGCGGGTTCGAATCCCGTCTCGTGCTTTTATTCAATGATACAAAAAAGGAGGTATCCGCTGGGATACCTTTTTTTGTATGTTCGCCGGGCTCGAACGGTTCGATTGTGTCTACGACGCGACGTCTCGTTCTCTCACACTAAATCAAAACGCACATCTTCTTTCTCCCATATAATCAAGGTAATTGAAAGCATGATGTGCGTTTTCTTTATTTCTCTATTTAATTTCCCGGAAATCCCGCAATATTTCCAACCGCTTCCGTTGTAGCCGCTGCTGTTGTTTCATCACCCGGGCCGTTTGGTGCGGCTGCCGTCGTTGCTTCTGTCGCCGGTGCAGCCGTCGTCGCTGCCTCAGTCGCTGCCGCTGTCGTCGATGCAGCCGTTGTCTCACTGTGTGTGCCCTTCGTCTCAGATCCACCGGTGGACGCCATTGCCGCCGATGTGCCGGAAGAACCGGCTGCGGTTGTCGCGGCGGCGGAGCTCTCCGGCGCGACGCTCTCGCCGGAACGTATCCGTCCGGCATTCCGTCTACGGCTGCGGCGGACGTGGACTCAACGGCCGTCGTCTCATCCGGTGAAACCTTCACGGTTCCCGTATTTCTGCGGATCACAGCTGCGTGTCCCTTGTAGGTTTTCGCGTGATCTTCGGTCTTTTCGACAACAGTTCCGTTCTTTGAAACGATCTTATAGGTAACCCAGCGGCTGCCGTTCGTCGCCGCCTTCTGTGTCACCTCAGTACCTGATCCAGCGTCGGGTCTTCCACGTAGGTCGGCTCCGGCGGCGGAAGCTCATCCGTCTTCTCAGACTCCAGACTCCAGGTGATTCCATCTTCCAGAACCGGTACTCCGTAGAAGGAGACTGTCATCTTCCGGTTGCTGTAGTTCGCGCGGATACCGATCGCCGCCTTTGATGTATTGATAAACCGGAAATCCGGAATATCCCAGCTGATCGCCGCATCCTGTCCCGGAGTTACGTAGTTCGGCTCAAAGGTATGGGATCTTCGGAACGTGATCTGCATACCGGACTGAAATGCGACACGGTACATCGTGGAAGATACCTGGCAGACACCGCCGCCCGGCTCCTGAACGACCTCACCGCCGCTGTATGCAGCTGCTTCCTGGTATGCCTTTTTCCGCCGTGCGCTGTCCTACAACCTTGTTAAAGGAGAATTCCTCTCCCGGCTGTACGATCGTTCCGTTGATAGCCTGGCCGCCAGCTTGGCGATTCGTATTTCGCTTCTCGTTCGCGGTCGTCTCCGTCGTAAACGTGGAAAGAGTCTTATACTGCTCCTTCGCGTTCGCTGCGGAAAGCTCCGGCTGGCTCTCATTGACCTCAGCCTGGATCACGGCGTCATAGTTTCCGCTTGTCGCAGCCTCCACGAGGTCCTTTATAAGCTTCTCCTGGTTCACCGCCTTGCCCGGAGCTCCGTCCGCAAACAGGAACTTATCACTCGCTGCGTCATACTCGGAGATCGAGCCGTTCTTTGCTTTCACATCCCACTTCGCCGCCGCGTCCGCCGCTGCCTCTGCCGCAGCGGACTGCAGATCCTCGGAGTCTTCAACCGCGAAGGTGTACTCTCCCCCTCTGCCTTTCCCGTGCAGATCCCATCTAAAACGCGTCAAGATCAGAGTCGATCAGGTTCTCCGCGTCGATACTCTCCCCGTTGTAGGTGATCGTCACATTCCACGGAATATTCTTTTTCAATAGCGGCCTTCGCCTCACTTCTCGTCATTCCCTTTAAGGAAATTCCGTTTACGCTGATATCGGATGCCTGGAATGTGGATTCCTCGATGGCACTGGCCTCCGGATCTTTTCCATGGCTCTTTCCGCCGGAAAAGATCCGGATCACGCCCGCGATCAGCACGACGCAGATCACCACTCCGCCGATCATGATCCGCCGTCTCATAATGAGCTTTCTCTTCCTGCGCTGTGCCCGGATCCACGCCGGGGAATGCTGGCGGTACTCGTCCCGATGTTCTCTCTGTCTGTTTGTGTTTCTCTTTTCCATATTTTCTTCAACTTTCCGGAAAATTAGAATCGTTTTCCATGCTTATACCGTCAACATAGTTACAGGGTCCGCATCAAATTGATTATCGGAACCCTCAAGAACGCCGGACAACAAAAATTAATGTCCGCATCATCGAATCGGCAAATCCGCACTGCTGTACGCGGAATTTTCAGTTCAGATATCACTCATTATAGTCGGTCTTTCTCCCAAAAACTTTTTTTTGTCAAGAATCCTTTATCTGTTCCGAGTCCTCTCCATCCGTTTTTTGTGATCTCATATCAGGTGATCTCAAAAATCCCAGATGCTCCAGCAGGATCTTTGATCCCCCATGAGTATCCAGGATCAGTCCGCCGGCCAGCTCCGCCCTCGACTTTATATTTCATCCCAAATACATTACCGACCTTTACCCCGACCGCCGACAGGACAAATGTCGTACATCCGATAAATGTCACCGCCCAGACGATATTTTACATGGAGAAATGCAAATGTCACGCCGACCGCGAGAGCATCGATACTGGTCGCAACCGCCCAGCGCCAGCATGGTCTTCACGTCAAAGCTCGCGCGTGACCTTTTCTTCTGGTCCTCGTCCTCTCTGGATTCTTTGATCATCAAATTGATCCGATGATCCCGAGAAGAACAAAATGCGATCCAGTGGTCGATCTGTGTGATCATGGATTCAAACTGGCTTCCCAGAAGCTTCGCGGATAATTCCAATCGTCGGGCCTTGATATCGTCCTCACGCACCAAATACAGCGGGCGGCTTCAACATATAAACCCTGTTGAACGGGAATGAAAAATAATATCCGTCCGCGAAGTCCTCCACCAGCTTAATGACTTCCTTCGCGAGCCGGATTCCCGCTGCCTCGCCTTCCTTTCGGTTCGCTTTCTCCGGATATCTCGCCACGATCTCGTCCGTCACGTTGACCCGCAATCTCGTTCTTCATGAACATGGCATTCTTTCTGCTGATCAGCGGCATGATCCCGCAGAGGATCCGCGCCCCGGTCTCATCCTTGATCCGGCGCAGTCTCGCCGCGTCCTCCTCCGTGAATACCGGCTGGGTCAGGAAAAACTCCGCTCCCTCTTCCATCTTCTTCTTCACACGTCCGATCTCCACATCCAGGTTCTTTCTTCCCTGGTTGATGGCACCGCCGTAGCACAGCGGATTCTTCGCGAAGACATCCTCGTTCATCTCCTTTGCGATCTTCATGAGCCCCGTGGAATCCGAGTTGAACACCGCCTTTACGGTCTGTCTCGCTGTGGACGGGATCGGATCTCCCGTGATGATCAGGAAGTTGTAGGATATCGTTGATGGCCGCTCCCAAAAACAGGGATCGCATAGCGATGGCATTCCGGTCACGGCAGCAGATATGCGGCATCACACTTTAATCCCGTCGCCTGGCGGACCTTGCTCGCCATGAGGACAGAATCGACTCTTGTCCGTCCAGACGGGAATCCGGGAATGTGAGGACATCCACGCCCGCGTTCTTTAAGAGATGGGCGGATTCCAGGAGTTTCTCATCATCTGCGTCAAACGGCGGCGCCAGCTCGACCGCGATAAGCTTCTTCTCTTTTCTGTTTCCGTTCTCATCATAGAGGAATCCATGTCTTACCACATGTTCCTCTGTCCGCTGCTCTCCGCCTCTTTTTCCGGCACTTTTCTTCAGGATTCCGTCGGGCGGACATTTCTCCGATAAATTCCGGGGTCGTTCCACAGCAGCCGCCGAGAATATCAGCACCGAGCTCCTGAAGCTCCTTCATCTTCTCCGCAAAGTATGCCGGAGTGTTGCCAAACTGGAGTCTTATTTCTTGTCAGTGTCGGATATCCCGCATTCGGGATCGCAAGCAGGAACTTATCCCCAGGACGTCCTGCTTCTTTTCCAGGATCTGGCGCATATGGGCCGGTCCCACACCGCAGTTTAAGCCCACCGCATCGATCTCCGGAACAGCCGCCACGTCCGCCAAAAAAGGCGCTTCGCGCTGAGTCCTGCCGCGCTGTAGCCGAACTGGTTCACGGAAAAAGAGACTGCGATGAACATGTCATACTCCGGCACGGATCTTTTTTGATCGCCGGAGGATCCCGTCGATGTCTGCGAACGTCTCAAAATCCAGGACTGTGACACCGCGCTCCGCAAAGGTCTTTGCAATCTGATAATACTCGTCCGCCGCTGCCGCCGCGTCCTCCGTCCCATTCACCGGGATCGGGACCGATATCGCCTGCGATCCAGACGTTCTTCCCGTCCGCCGCGCTCCTTGCGATCTCCACCGCCGCGCGGATGTTCTTCTCAACTTCCGGAAAGCTCTCCTGCAGCGTCTCTGTGTTCGCCGCAAAAGTATTCGTCCGGATAAAATTTGCTCCGGCATTCAGATATTCCTCGGTGGGTCTTCTTTACTTTCTCCGGGTCCGAGAGATTCGCAAGCTCCGGGATTTCTGCGTCTGGTATTTTGCGGCAAAGTAGGTTCCGAAGGCGCCGTCGGTGATGAGGTTGGTGGTTTTCAGATATTCGCGTAAATTCATGTTCGTCCTCCTGGGGAAAAAAGAATGGGCCTTTGGCACATTCGCGCCGAGCGCGGTCGCTTGCGACGATCTTCATCTTCGCGCGAGTTGCGATCTTAGGCACGCAGTGCCTTTTACTGTTTAACAGGAAGTTCCATCGGAGTTTCCTGTTAAAAAAAATCGGATAAATCCAGAGGTCCGACGCTTACAAAAAGCGGGTGATGGGAATCGAACCCACGTATCCAGCTTGAAGGCTGGTGTTACCATTGAACTACACCCGCGTATAAACAATGAGAGGCAGCTGATGATATGAGGAGAATTTCGTTGGGAGCTTGCACATAAGAAATTTTTTCTCATATCAAGTAGCTATCGCCGTTGCAAACGGCGATTATGGAGCGCAGCTCCATAATACCTCGGAGCCACCACAGCCATTCCCTTAATCTTTTCCATCTCATCAAGCCTTTTATCATCCAAAATGGGCGGAGGTGGATTCGAACCACCGAAGCAAGTTGCAGCAGATTTACAGTCTGTCCCCTTTGGCCACTCGGGAATCCGCCCATATCATTCTGACAAGTCAAAATGATACCATACATCGATTCAAAAATCAAGCATTTTTTATGACCAAATCCTTGAAAACACTGCGTATTACAGTCCCGGCACACGCACCATGATCGCCATCTACTCGCCTTTACTCCCAATAAAGATCATCGCCCCATCCGCCGCGATCGCCACTTTCATCACACCGTCCGTCACCGGATACCGCACAGTGCCCGCGTTGTACCGCTCCGCATCCGTCGCCATCACGCGGTCCATAAAATCGCCGTTCACTTCCGCTTCCCATACCGGGATCCGGACTCTCTGTGCATAGTCCTCGCTGTTCACCACGACGACTCCCTGGCCGTCCGCATCAAAAACGTCCATACGCGATCACACCGTTCTCCGCCAACAGCGGCTTAAACGCCCCCCGCCTGAACACAGAAGTCCTGTTCCGGATCCCCGTCAGATACCGGTGGAATTCCGTGAGCTCCAGATCTTCCTTCCCCCGGGAACGTTCTCCGGTTGTCCGGATCTGTCCAGCCACAGACACCGGCCTCATCCCCGTAATAGATCGTCGGAGCCCCCGGCCATGTCATCTGGATCAGCGCGCCGGAGCGGGAAGGTTCCGTAATTCACGCCGATCTCCGCGTTCTCAGCGTCCTCCGGCTTATAAAGCCGTCCCACGACGCGGTTCGTTCTCGTGAGGAATCGCGAGTGGTCGTGGTTCGAAAGCTCATTCATCGCCGCGTATAGAGATCCCGTCTGCATCCGGCTCATGTTGGAGAGCATAGAGCACATGAACGCCTGGCTGTTGTGCAGCAGGTGCTCATCCTTCCGCTCGCTGTGCTTTTCTCAAGACCTGTGAGGAACCAGGAGACCGGCTCCATGAACGCATCATAATTCATCACCGTATCCCACTGATCCCCGGAAAGCCATGTTGTAGCATCCCCGTAATGTTCCGCCAGGATCATGAGCGCGTCCGGATTCGCCTCCTTTACGACCTTCCGGAAATCTCTCCAGAACCGGTGGTTCATCTCCGGTGAATGCACCGAGATCCGCCGCCACGTCAAGTCTCCAGCCATCGATGGAGTACGGCGGGGAGAGCCAGCGTTTCGCGATGTCCAGCACATACTGGTACAGCTTTTGGCGATCCCCCGTAATTTATCTTCGGCAGCGTGTTATGTCCCCACCAGCCTTCGTAGGGAGTCATTGTCTGGCCAGCCGTTCGCACCTGAAACAGAAAGAAATCCCGGTACGGACTGTCCGCTGTCAGGTAAGCCCCCGGCTCATACCCGCCGTCCTTCTCATAGATCTTCTCCCGGTCCATCCATTTATTGAAGGAACCGCAGTGGTTGAACACGCCGTCCAGGATGATCCGCATCCCCCCTCTTATGGACCTCCTGCACAAAACGGGCAAAAAAAACGCATCACTCGCCGCCAGATTCTCCCGGTCGGAGGTCCGCACGGAATACCGCTTCGCATTCCGGTTATCCGACGCATCCGCCGCCACAAGTTCCCCCTCATCCTTTACGATCACGCCGTAATGCGGATCGATATGCTCGTAATCCTGACAGTCGTACTTATGGTTCGACGGAGACACAAACACCGGACTCAGGTAGAGGCCCTCCACCTTCAGACTCTGAAGATAGTCTAAGCTTATCCCAGATTCCCCTGAATATCACCGCCGTAAAACCGGTCCACATCGAGAACCGGAAAGCCGATCATCCCATTTTTCCACCTTCGTCACCGGGAATCCGATGTAGACATACTCGTCCCCCAGAACATCGTTCGTCGGATCCCCGTTGTTAAACCGGTCCACGAAGATCTGGTACATCAGGGCACCCTTCGCCCATTCCGGTACATGGAATCCCGGTGTGATCACGAAAGGCGCATCCATGCCGCCGGCCTCCAGAACGCCGAGACGATTGTAATGGCAGACCTCGCTCCCCTTTACCGCCTCAAAATCATATCGCAGCGGGGTCTCCCCCCACTAAAATCTCTGTCTCATAAAAATCAAATCTTCCGATGGATTCCTTTTTCTTAAGCTCCAGCCGCCTACCCTCATTTCCGGCTTACGGCATCCCGGATCACCGCATACACACGATCCACATCCCCGGCTCCGGTCCGGAATCTGATCTTAACATTCTCCCCGCACTCCGGCTCTTCCGGGATGCGGTACTCTTTGTCCCATCACTGAAAAGTGCCGCCTTCAACATTTTGAATGGCCTCCCTTGATCTGATCTGATATCCGGCTCTGTTTTCTGTATCGGTCTCACGCAGCTTTCACAAATGTTATTATGATTATATCATTTGCACGTTTTTTTTCTGAAATTCACTCCATCCTCAAAAACTGTTTTTATTAAAAGAATGTTGCACACCTGTTTCGCGCGGTCGCTTGCGAAAACTTTCATCTTCGCGCTGCAAAATAGAAAGACCTGAAACCAGCCGCTCTGAACTGCGGCAAAAATTGAAGCTCCTGCACGGCACAGCAGGTCCCTCAGATTTTTTCTTTAAAACAGAAAGAAAGCCAGCGGGGGGAACCACTGGCTTTCTTCCGGAAAAAGGTATTATGTCTCTTATGGGGTATAGCAAAAACTATATAATGTATTGGGGGGTTACATGTAGTAATATAGCATAGGAATCCGGATAAGTGTGCACAAACATTTAAAAACATAAAATATTTTTTTGTTCATTTGCCACCGCCCCGGTTTTCTTTGTGCATTTTTATTATTGCAAGAAAAAATCGACGTTTGGCTGTATTTCTTTTGCACAAACGTCGATCTGCTTAAGTTCCTAAAATTTTACTGTTGTCAAAGCTTTTTCTTCTTTTCTTTTTATGCTGGGGAACCATACAGAAATTTATTCTTTGCTGCAGACTTTTCCTCAGCACCTGAACAGGCTGGTCAAACTCAGCCTGACCGATTTTTCTCTTTTCGATCATCAGCGGGCACACTTATGAAGGATGTCCTCATGTGCCAGGATGATCTCCTTCGCCTTCGCATAGCACTCATCGATGATCCTCTTGACCTCGCTGTCGATATCGCTCGCAACATTCTCGCCGTAAGATCTCGTATGCGCCAGATCTCTTCCGATGAACACTTCGTCATCATCGCTGCCGTAATTGATCATTCCGAGCTTCTTCAGACATACCGTACTGGGTCACCATCGCGCGGGCGATCGCGGATGCCTGTTTGATATCCTGGGACGCACCCGTGGTAATATCGTCAAAGATCAGCTCCTCCGCGATCCGCCCACCTAAAGAAACCATGATGGTCTCCAGCATTTTGTTCTTCGTGTTGAACATCTCGTCCTTCTCAGGAAGCGGCATCGTATATCCTGCCGCGCCCATTCCGGTCGGGATGATGGAGATCGTGTGACCGGTCCGACATCCGGGAGTTCATGGAACAGGATTGCATGACCTGACTCATGGTAAGCTGTGATCCGTTTTCTTTCTCGGAGATCACCTTGCTCTTCTTCTCCGCGCCGATCCCGACTTTGACGAACGCCTGCTCGATATCAGCCTGGAGAATATAGCGGCGGCCTGCTTTGCCGCAAGGATTGCAGCCTCATTTAAGAGGTTTTCCAGATCCGCTCCGGTAAATCCGGCTGTGGTCTGTGCCATCTTGTCAAATCTACGTCATCACCCAGCGGCTTTTCCTTGGAGTGGACCTTTAAGATCTCCTCACGCGGCCGCGGATATCCGGTTTTCCGACATCCGACCTTCCGGTCGAAACGGCCCGGTCTCAAGATCGCCGGATCCAGGATGTCTACGCGGTTTGTCGCCGCCATGACAATAATTCCCTCATTGACTCCAAAACCGTCCATCTCAACGAGCATCTGGTTCAATGTCTGCTCGCGCTCATCGTGGCCGCCGCCCATACCGGTACCACGCCGTCTTGCGACAGCATCGATCTCGTCGATAAACACGATACACGGAGCGTTTTTTTCGCGTCCTCGAAAAGATCGCGTACACGGGATGCGCCGACACCGACGAACATCTCCACGAAATCCGATCCGGAGATGGAGAAGAACGGGACACCTGCCTCTCCGGCAACCGCCTTCGCAAGAAGTGTCTTACCGGTTCCAGGAGGGCCCACAAGGAGCACTCCCTTCGGGATCCTCGCGCCCACATCCGTATATTTCTTCGGATTCTTTAAGAAATCAACGATCTCTTCAGCTCTTCCTTCTCCTCTCTCAAGTCCTGCGACCTTTGCGGAAAGGACTTTTTGAATTTGTCCGGCTCATCTTCGCGCGGCTCTTTCCAAAATTCATCATCTTGGAGTTTCCACCGCCGCCCATGGAGTCTCGGTTCATCAACATAAACATGAACATGAGGACACACCGAGCAGCAGGGCTACCAGGACGGATGTCATGAAAATCAGGTAATTCTCCTGAGGACATTCTGCAACAATATAGTTACATCAGCATTGTCCTGAAGGCTGATTTCTGCGTCTTTTACGTCGGTCACATTGCAACCGTTGCCCGGTCACCGCCCTTCCAGCAGAATACGACGGAGCCGGTCGGCGGCTGCTGGTTCTGGATTGATCTCCACGGATGTCGATGGTCTTATTCTCGACGGCCACCAAATTCCCGGTGGGTCATCTGCCTGCGCTGAATTTTTCCGGTGATATCAGAACATGGCAACACGATAATCACCATAAACGCCGGAGAGTCCAAATTCCGCGGAACTGTCTGGTTCTATTTTCTTTGGGGTGCCTCGTCTTCGTGCTGCTCCACAACGCCGATGAACGGAAGGTTGCGGTATTTCTGGTCATAATCGAGGCCATAGCCTACAACGAACTCATCCGGGATCGTAAAGCAGGTGTAATCAACCTTTACCTGTTTCTTACGCGGCGCTCCGGCTTGTCAAGCAGGGTACACAAGTGTACGGATTTCGGATTTCTCTTTTTAGGATATCGATGAGGTACGTCAAGCGTGCTTCGGAATCGATAATATCCTCCACGATCAGGACATTTTTTGCCCTCAAGCGGCTGGTCCAGATCTTTGATGATCTTTACAACACGCCGGAGGACTCTGTGCCGCTGCCGTAGCTGGAAACGGACATAAAGTCAAGCGTTACCGGAACGGTCAGGCGCTTTGCGAGCTCGCAGGTAAAGAATACGCCGCCCTTTAAAATTTTATCAGCCATGGTCTTCTCCTTTGCAATTCCAGA
>VOFC01004108.1_pt1 | contig 17093 bp, 26 predicted proteins | sample 5384161 | NCBI WGS metagenome assembly VOFC01 (sample SAMN12384722, study PRJNA508395) | human gut metagenome | isolation source: healthy gut B | host: Homo sapiens
TGGTGTGGCGTTCAGTTACGTATTGCTTCTTTGTTCCAGCTTGTCTTTACACGATGACGGATTCTGTTATTGTGGGCCAGGCTGGGTGAAAGCGCGTTGGCGTGGGCACACATGCTCTGAGCAGATGTGTTCATCTCCATCGCCATCCCGGCGGCAGGGTGGGCGCTCGTTGCAATAGCCTTCGGGCGGCGGAACTATCACAGAGATGAAGCGCTTTATCTCCACGGCGCTGTTCACATTTTACAGCCGTGAGCCTGCTGCTGGGCGGGTTCGGGCTTGCCTTCAGCGGGCAGATCATGGCATGGCTGGCTGCGCCGCGTCCATTCTGGACGATGCGGCGGTCTATCTCAATATTTATTTCTGGGCCTGCCCGCTTTTTGTTTATGGCCTGATGTGCTCTCAGCAGCCATGTTTAACGCGCTGGGGCGTTCAAAGTGCCGCTGTACCTGTTGATTTTTCTTAAGTTGCTGAATGTGGGGCTGGACCTGTATCTAGTGCTGACGCTGAGGGATGGGCGTGGCGGGCGTCGCATGGGCAACGGCATTGCCCAGGGTATCCGCCGTGGCTGCTTTCCTGTTGTTTGTGCTGCGGGCCTACGATGCCCCGTCGGCCGTGTCTTCGTGTGTGCGAGCCCCTGAAAAACATGGCGCGGCCGCTGCCAGCGCTGCCGTCCGTCTTTCAGCAATCCACGGTGTCCATCGGCATGATGCTGGGCTACGGTCCAATGGTGAACAGCGCTTCGGCGCCGAGACGCTGTGGCGGGTTATTCCGCAGCCATGCGTATCGAGAGCATCATTGCGCATGGCGGCGGTAGACAGCGATGTCCTACACCGCCGCAGAACGTGACGCGGGGTACAACCGTAATGCTGGGGATACCAGGCGTGCTATGGCATTCTGGCTGTGTTCGCGCTGGTGATCTTCGCGGCGCTTCGGTGCTTTTCGCAGCAGCTCATTGCGCTGTTCCTCAGCACTTGGGCTCGCGCTGCGCGCGGAGACCGGAACGTCCTGCATTCGTTTCCCTGGGGTGGTTCTATATCCTCATCGGCCTGAAAATGGCCACGGACGATGCTGCGCGGCGCGGGAGACATGCGCGTTTACCGCAACCGTCTTGTCAACCTGACGCTGCGCGTGGTTTCTAACGATGCTGGCGCCCAGCTGGGCATCCGGATGGTATGGTGCGTGCCTGTGGGCTGGGCGGCAATTACGCTTATCTCGTTTTGCGTTACCGAACGGGCCGCTGGCGAGAGCGCGGCGCAGAACTGCTGGCCTGACCGCGGCAGAAAAATCTGCTTGACAGCCGCGAAAACTTGTGTATAATATGGAATATACGCAAAAACGATGACGAAGAGTAAAGCTGCGCAGGCTTTTCAGAGAGTTTCCCGGCTGGTGCTGGAAGGGAGCAAAGCGGGCATAGCTGAACATGGCCTCTGAGTTGCGTGCGCGAGCCTTGGCCGAAGCGCATGATGAGTACGCACCGTTACAGTGCCGCGCTGCCCAACCCGTTCATCCGCGGGCGGCGCAGCGGCTGAGGCTTTTTTCCGTGAGGAAGAGCAGAAACAAGGTGGTACCGCAGCATTTCTGCCGGAACGTAAAGTTCCAGGGGACGAGCTTTTCAGAGCGGTGCAGAAAGAAAAGATCGGTTTTTGATCGTATCGCATCTGACGAAGATCTTTTGAGGGTAAGGGTCCGCGTGTGACGGCGCTGGAGGATGTGAACCTGGAGATCGGAAGAGCTCCACGGCATCATCCGGCATGTCAGGCGCCCAGGAAAATCCACTGCTGCGCTGTTTGACTGCTTTCTGGAGCGCCCACCTCCGGGCGATCATGCTCGCCCGGCAGGTTTATCGCTTCCCGCACCGGCGCAGCTGCGCGCGACAGTAATAAATAACTTCAACAATTTGAGAACAACAGAACATCGTCTGTACCCTCAGATTACAACACCCGAAGATGCAACTGGCTTTTACGGGAGCTTGCGGAACTTCGATCTGTATCGGCGGCATAGGTTTTCTGGTATTTCTTCCTTAATTCTCGGCATAACTTTCCAAAGCTGAATACCGCCGTAACCGATTGCCAGCTTTCGGCTTATCGTCGAGAGTTACATACTGCTTTTTCATAAGCATTTTTCAATAAATAACAGCTCTTCATCGGAAAGATTAATGCCATTTGCGCCAAATTCTTTTTCAAGCATCTGCTTACCTTCGGCAATGTTTTCGTCACGCTTTTCGTGCTTATACCGCTGACGAATTTTTGACTTTGCAAAACAGTCTTACAAAAATATCTATCCACGCTTTATTAGGATGCTCTTCTTTTTTGAGTAATAATCTCGCAGATTTCACCCGTTTTTAATTTATAGTCAATCGGCACGATTTTCCGTTTACTTTAGCGCCAGACGATTCGGTGTCCTACCAATATTGAATAATATAGGTAAGTCAATAGGGTTGAACCGTTCGGTATAACCATTACATTTAAACATTTAAAGCGGGCGCTTAATGTACATACTATCGAACATTCTTTCAACTGCTTCTTTAACCTGAGTCTTAGTAGCATCTGTGTGTACGTAGAATGTGTATTTCTTATCTGCCATAGCGTTCATGCTCTTTTCAGTAATTACTGGAGCAAGAATAACGTCATAATATTTAAGGTCTGCCATTATGCGTACACCTCCTCAATTGTTGCTACAGCTGCCTTTTCAACTACTACTGTATCATATTTAAGAATATCATATACGTTGATAGTGTTTGTTAAAGCAGTCTTTACTGTAGGAATATTCTTTGCTGACTTAACTGTGTTAGCATCGTTTTCGTTTAATACTACTAATGCTTTCTTTGTATTTAAGTTTGCCATAACCTTAGCAAATTCCTTTGTCTTAGGAGCTTCAAACTTAAGTTCGTCAACTACGATTAATTTTCCTTCGTTAACTCTTGATGTCAAAGCTGACTTAAGAGCGATTCTCTTTTCTTTCTTATTCATCTTGAATGAATAATCTCTCGGTGTTGAGCAAATACAACTCCACCGCCTGTCCACTGTGGAGATCTTGTGGAACCCTGTCTTGCATGACCTGTTCCTTTCTGTCTCCACGGTTTTCTTCCGCCACCGCTTACTTCGGAACGGGTTTTAGCTTTCTGAGTTCCCTGACGGTTATTTGCAAGCTGGCTTAAAACTGCCTGATGTACTAAGTGTTCATTAACTTCTACACCAAATACAGCATCGCTAAGTTCGATTGTACCAACTTCGCTTCCTTCCATATTATAAACAGATACGTTAGCCATCTGTGTGTTCCTCCTTTCAAATACTACTTACCGGCTTTTACTGCTTCTTTGATAGTTACTAAAGATTTCTTAGGTCCCGGAACTGAACCTTTAACCAGAAGTAAGTTATTCTCAGCATCAACTCTAACCACTTCAAGATTCTGAGTTGTAACTTTCTTACCACCCATATGTCCAGGCATCTTCTTGCCCTTGAATACTCTACTTGGATCTGAACAAGCACCATTTGAACCAGCATGGCGATGATACTTAGAACCATGAGCCATAGGTCCTCTTGACTGTCCATGTCTCTTAATTGCGCCCTGGAATCCTTTTCCCTTTGCAATTGCAGTAGCATCAATCTTGTCTCCTGCTTCAAAGACATCAACCTTGATTTCGTCTTTTACTGAATATTCGCCTTCGAGTTTAAATTCTCTTACATATCTCTTGTAAGAAACTCCAGCCTTGTCAAACATACCTTTAACTGGCTTGTTGACCAATTTTTTCTCTGATATCTTCGAAACCAACCTGTACTGCTTCATAACCATCGTTTTCAATTGTTTTTACCTGAGTAACAACACATGGTCCTGCCTGAAGAACAGTAACTGGAACTAATTCGCCAGCTTCGTTGAATATCTGAGTCATACCAACTTTTTAGCTAATATAGCTTTCTTCATTTTAATTACCTCCTGTTAATCTACAGCGGATCGCATTCCGCGATCATCCTAGAACAGTTTTCGTAACCCGACCAGTTATCTGGTCCTTACTTATATAAAACCTTCAAGGATAATTCACTTAATTGTTTTAGATGAATTATTTGTTTTTCATCTTGATATCGATGTAAACACCTGCTGGCATTTCTAATCTTGATAATGCATCTACAGCCTTCTGTGTAGGTGTTACAATATCGATAAGTCTCTTGTGAGTTCTCTGCTCGAACTGCTCTCTGGAATCCTTGTACTTATGAACGGCACGAAGAATTGTTACAACTTCCTTCTTTGTTGGAAGAGGTACAGGACCGCTAACCTGTGCTCCTGTCTTCTTAGCAGTTTCGATGATTTTCTTAGCTGACTGATCTACTAATTTGTGATCGTAAGCTTTAAGTGTAATTCTCATTACTTGATTTGCCATAAAAAAAAAGCCGCCTCCTTTTCGTACTATTTAGCACGACAAGCGGTGACTGTACAACCTATCCGGGCGTGTCGCAATCTCTTGCAACCTTAACTCGGTGTTTCCACTCCTATGGTGGACTTATGTTTTGTACAGTGACTTGTCGCCAGTTTTATAACTTGACATTCGCTCCACGGAAAACCTGCAATGCTCTGCAGCAACCTCACGCTTCAACGCTATCAATGTCACAGCAAGAGTTAGTATACACCATCATTTCATAAAAAGCAAGTACTTTTTTGAAATTTATTTATACAATTTATTTGACTTTTTTTTGTACACCTTGTATCATTTTTGAAGAAGGTATACAAAAAGTGTATTCAATATTGATATATACTTTTTCTCCTCTGATAATATACAGCTTAAATTTTAATTTATCAAGCTTTAATAAAAAATTTGTTTTGAACACTATATATAGGAAGGAACTAAATTATGTGGATAGCAGATAATTGGAAAGATTATGAAGATGACAAGAAATGGTTCAAACCTAATGGTCATTATCATAGAAGTAACAAGGGTGGGGGACAGTGGCAGTTTTTAATTTGCCTGAACAGTGGACCATTAATTACAAGGATTTAACATTTAATCTTAAGCCTTTTAGTTTTAAACACACAGGACTTTTTCCTGAGCAGGCTACTAATTGGGACTGGTTTTCTGAAAAAATCAGAAATGCCGGACGTCCTGTTAAAGTTTTAAATCTTTTTTGCTTATACAGGCGGTGCTACTCTTGCTGCGTTAAACGCAGGTGCCCACGTTACTCATGTTGACGCTTCAAAGGGTGTTGTTGCCTGGGCAAAAAGAAAACGCCACTTCATCAGGTCTTATTGACAAACCTGTAAGATGGCTTGTTGATGATTGTGTTAAGTTCGTTGAGAGAGAAATAAGACGTGGCAATCACTACGATGCCATCATTATGGACCCTCCTTCATATGGAAGAGGACCTAAAGGCGAAATATGGAAGATTGAAGAAAGTGTATTTCCTTTCATTGAACTTTGTTCAAAGATTTTAAGTGATGATCCTTTATTCTTCCTTATTAACTCATACACCACAGGACTTCAGCCTGCAGTATTAAACTATATGATTAACACTGCTATTGTAAGCAAGTTCGGCGGACATGTTGAGGCTGACGAAATAGGTGTTAATGTTTCATCAAACGGACTGGTGCTTCCTTGCGGTGCGTCAGGTCGTTGGAGCAAGTAATAGAGTTTGTAATATAGTAAAAATAGGTTGCCCGCTAACATTTTGTTAGTACGCAACCTATTTTTTATTGTTCAGGCGGAATTACGTGTCGTAGAACGAAAACGTTATGTGACACGTAATTTATTAAAAATTTCTCTATCTTCCCTATTCACTATCTTAAACTACCAGTACTTCTTCCACATCAAATATTTCATCACTTTGGTCTGCACATACTGTAACGATGTATTTTTCATCGAACTTAAGTTGCACGAACTTGTACTCTTTCTTTCCAACTATCTGAGGTGCGTCCTCGCTAAAATCTATTTCGAAAGAGTTAAGAGGTTTTCTAAGTCCTATGCCTATGTTCTTTAAGTATGCTTCCTTTATTGTCCAAATCTCACAAAATCTCTGCTGGTTGATTTTTTCGTCTTCAATTTCGTTTATGTAAGCGCATTCGCTTGGCAAAAAATTCTTTTCAGCAATTCTATGCTTGTCGCTTTTTATCTTTTGAATATCTATTCCTATATCTTCATCAGAAACTGCTGCAATTACATAGCAACCTGAATGAGAGATGTTAAAATGAATATCCGTATCTTCAAAGTAAGGCTTTCCAAACTTGTCTACCTTAACATCTCCGGCAATATTGTACTTTTCTTTTATGAAATTAATCAAAATTCCTGCGCCGGCACTTCTAAGCTTATCTGCCGTAACCCTTAACCTGTTAATTTTTTCTGCGCGTGCATCATCTAAAGTTTTTACAACTTCTCCAAAAACATTTCTGTTTCTTAAAACAGTAATATTAAAATAGTAAATATTCATTATCGTCCTCTTCGGTTAATTACTTTCTATTCAAAATTCTTCTTTTTTCTTTGCCAGTCGTCTCTTTGGAACCGTCCATAATCCCGGTGCAAACAAAATAAGCAATGGGAATATTTCAAGTCGTCCAACCAGCATGTCAAACATTAGTACTATCTTAGAGAATACACTATAATCTCCAAAATTGCTAGTAGGTCCTACCAAATTAAGACCTGGACCTATATTATTAAAGGTTGCCATAACTGCTGTAAAGGTTCGTTGTCATATCTTTTCCGTCCAAACTTATTAATAATATAGAAACAAGTACTATTATAACATAAGCACCTAAATAACATAAGACTCTTCTTACTGCATCATTCGATAACGGTCTACCGTCAGTCTGAACCTTCTGTACACTTCTTGGGTGAGTAATTGACATAACCTCACTTTTTATAGCTTTCAGAAATACAACTAATCTTGAAACTTTAATACCACCACCTGTACTTCCGGCACATGCACCTACAAACAAACAGAAGTACTAATATGGTCTTGGAAAATTCAGGCCACAGGTTAAAGTCTGTTGTTGCAAAACCTGTCGTACTTGAAACAGACGCCACCTGGAACAACGCTGTGTGAAATGCCATAAAGAAATTATCAAAACTTCCCTTAATGTTAATGGCTATAAGAAGTGCTGAACCAAATACGATTCCAAGATAATATCTTAATTCCTGATTCATAAAAGCTTCTTTAGTCTTTCTTATTAATAATAAGTAATAAACGTTAAAATTGATTGAACATATTATCATAAAAAGTGGTAATTACAATCTGAGATGCAAGACTATAGGAAGCAATGCTGTCATTCAAAACGCCAAAACCACCCGTACCTACTGTACCAAAAGTTAATGTCATTGCCTCAAACGGAGACATACCTGTTATTAACAAAGCTATTATCTCAACAAGTGTAAACACAATGTATATTCCATATAAAATCATTGCTGTATGTCTTATTTTAGGAACAAGTTTTCCTACTGCCGGGCCCGGACTTTCCGCTCTCATAAGATGCATTATTGAGCCACCTGATAAGGGAAGAACTGCCATAATAAATACCAGCACACCCATACCACCAATCCAGTGGGTAAAGCAACGCCAGAACAATGAGCAATGTGTTAAAGCTTCCACATTAGACAAAATACTTGAACCTGTTGTTGTAAATCCTGATATTGTCTCAAAAAGTGCATCTTCGTATGCAGGAATCTCTCCTGTAATAAAGAATGGCAATGCACCTACCAAACTCATAATAATCCAACTTAAAGAAACTGCTGCAAATCCTTCTTTTGAATAAAATACCTTACTTTTAATCTTTCTGATTCTGCTTAAAGTCCCCACAAGAAGGCATCCTGCTGCAATAGCCAGATAAACAAGCCCCTGCTTTTCACCATATATTCCACCTACAATTGCAGGAAGCATAAGAAACATTCCCTCAAAAGTAAACACCCATGCAAGAATGTATCGTATCATTGAATAATTCATATTTCCTCCTACATTAACGCATCTTCCAACTGGTGGAAGCCTGTAGTTGTTGTAATAAGAATAATAGTATCTCCCACGTGTATAACACTTTGACCGTTAGGAATAGTAACCTGACCTCTTCTTGTTATACAACCGATTAATACATTAGGTTTCAATCTTAACTCACTTAATGGCTTACCAACCATAGGTGAATCTTCTTTTTATTAATAATTCCAAAGCCTCAACTCTGTTATCATTAAGTCTATATAAAGTTTCTATGTTACTTCCAATAGAATTCTTCATAGCTCTTACATACTTAATAATTGATTCAGCCGTAATATATTTAGGATAAATAATACTTCCCACATCAAGGCTGTCAATAATCTCATCATAAGAAATTCTATGGACCTTTGTGATAAGCTTTTGCATTAGTAAGGCTCTTAGCATAAAGGGCAAGCATAATATTTTCTTCATCAAAATCCGTTGATGCAATAAATGCTTCCGTCTCCATCAATCCTTCTTCCATAAGTAGTTCCTTATCAGTTGCGTCACCGCATATAATCATTGCCTTAGGCAACATTTCTGTAAGGACCTCACATTTTTTTCAGGATTCTTTTCTATAATCTTAACCTTTATTCCCATCTCAATTAATTGCTTTTGCAAGATAAATAGAAGTTCTTCCACCACCTACAATTAAAACCTTCCTGGCTGCTGATGTTGGAACCTTCATTTTCTTAAACAAATCAAGAGTTCTGGGCTGAGGACCTACAATGGATATAATGTCCTTAGCCTTAAGTTCAAACTCACCATCAGGAATAATAACCTGGTCGCCTCGTTCAACAATAGGAATAAGTACGTCAACTTTTAACTTACTACTTAAATCCTTTAATTTAATGTTACAAAGAATATTTCCTTCTTCAATTCTGTAATTAATTAATTCCACTCGGCTTTTTGCAAAAGAATCAACTTTCAAAGCTGATGGGAATTTTAAAAGACGGCTCATCTCTCTTGCAGCCGCCAACTGTGGATTAATAATCATAGATAATCCCAGTTCTTCTTTAATAAATGATATCTCCCTGTTGTATATTGGATTACTTACTCTGGCAATTGTATGACAGCCACCGGCTTTCTTGGCAATCAGGCAACATAACAAATTAAGTTCATCTGAACCCGTTACCGCAACTAGCAAATCTGCGTCTTCAACTCCTGCCTCCATCTGAATATTAAAACTTGTACCATTTCCAACAACACCTAAAATGTCATAACTGTTATATACACTCTCAACAACCTGTTCCCTTGTATCAATAACTGTAATGTTATGTCCTTCTGTGCTAAGCTGTTCTGCAAGAGTAATTCCTACATTTCCACAGCCTACTATAATAATCTTCATTTCCTCTCCAGTCTATACACTTATTGTATATAAAATATTTCATTGCAGTCTAATCATCTGACAGTATTTTATTATAATAGAAATTATAGCAAATAATCTATTTCTTTAAAACACACTTTTCATATTTTTATGTATTTATCCCACTAAAAATTAAGTTGCATAACAAACAATACTCTTACAGCCACAGTCTGTCAACAGTAAAAATATTTCTTTAACAGATTATTTATCCGAAACCCTTTTTCTTATAATTAAATAAGCTCCCATAACAAGTGTTCCTGTTATAACCCATGTTGCCGGGTACACATTCATAAGCATTGAAAAAGTAGGACAAATCTTAAATACTGTATAAAGCCATGCCACTCTAAATCCACAACAACCAACTACAGTAAGCAACGCCGGAACTAGTGAGTATCCCATACCTCTCATTGCTCCACCTGAAATCTCGTAAGTTCCTGTTAAAAGTTCAGGCAACAATACATGAACCATTCTGATAACAGCATAATCTATTGCCTGTGAATCTGCCGTGTAAACTCCTGCGAAAAATTCCTTAAACAATACGAAAATAACACTCATTATTCCCGTAATTGCCATTCCCCACACACAAGACATAGTCTAAATGTCTTCTTGCATCGCTCAAGCTTTTTTGCCCCATAATTCTGGCTTGTAAAAGTAACTGTTGTCTGGTTAAAGGCATTAATAACATAATAAGTAAAATATTCATAATTTAATGCTGCTGAAGAACCTGCAATTGCTTTTTTGTACCAAAGCCGTTAATGGCTGACTGAATGCACACATTTGATACCGAGAAAACTACTCCCTGTAAACCTGCAGGTGCACCTATTTTTATAATTTTTATAACCTGTTCCTTCTTTAATGACATTTTCTTAGGATTAAATCTTACCATTTCATCCCCTGTCATAAGAAAATAAGTCACAAGACTTGCGCTGACACAATCTGCAATTACAGTTGCAATAGCAACACCTGCCACATCTAATTTAAAAACAATTACAAGAACCAAATTAAGGCATATATTTATTATGCCGGACACAATCAGGGCATAAAGCGGTCTTTTTGGTATCGCCTATACTTCTAAGCACTGCTGCACCAAAGTTGTATACCATTACAAAAGGCATGCCTACAAAATATATTCTAAGATAAAGCATAGCCAATGGTAAAACTTCATCCGGTGTATTAATTGCCATAAGAATTGGTCTTGCAAGAACTGTTCCTATAACTAAAAGAAATACACCACAAATAACAGCCATTGCCATAACCGTGTGTACTGCTTCTTTAACTTTTTCTTTTTTGCCCTGTCCGATATAGTTTCCAATAACTACGTTGGCACCAACTGACAAACCTACAAACAGGTTTATTAACAAACTAATTACCGGAGTGTTGCCACCAACTGCCGCCAAAGACTTGCTGCCTGCAAAACGTCCAACAACGGCAACATCTGCTGAGTTGAATAACTGCTGCAGAATGCTGCTGGCTGCAAGGGGAAGGGCAAAAAATAGTATTTTTTTTGAGAAGTGGACCATTAAGCATATCCATTTGTTTGTTTTTTTGTGCAGACATATTTTCTCCTTTTACTAATTTCTAAAAACTCCTCATATCACATCAAAAAATTTTCACGCGAACACGTTGCCCTTCTTATTTTGCTCCGCCGCCTATGGTAAGGCGAAAACCTAAACTCGCCTACGGCTCAAACAGTAGGTTTTGCGCCTTACACTATGCTCGCAAAATTGCGAAGTTCTGCCTATTGTTCGCTGGTGAACTTTTTTTGCTGTGATACGACTCGAATTTTTACAATAACCAAATTATTTAATGTGATTACTATGTCTGTCGAATGGGGTAGATTTTGGTGGAACCTTTTTTTTCGACAGATGATTTGATTTTTTATTGTAGTTGTTTTTCTACTTTATATATAGTATTTGTGTTATTTTAATATATTTATATATTATATTTATTTGGTTTCTATTTTTGTGTTCTTTTTTTATATGTTATGTAGGCGTATATTGCTGTTACAAATTCGGCTACTACGAAGGCTGCCCATACGCCGTTTGCGTCTATGAATCTGCTTAGGATATAGGCTGCAGGTATTATGATTACTACATATCTTGATAGTGATATGAATAGTGATGGCATTCCTTTGCCTAGTCCTTCTAAGGCTCCTGAGCATGTTACTGAGACTGCTGATACTGCAAAACCACAGCTTATGTATCTTAGGGCTGTTACGCCTATTTTTATTGTTTCAGGATTTGCTGTAAATAATCCTATAAGCTGGTATGGTATTACCCAGGCAAGTATTGTTCCAAGTATCATTATTGATACTGTTAGTTTCATTGCTGTTTTGAATATTTTGTCTACGCGCTTGTGTTCTCCTGCTCCATAGTTGTAGCCAACCAGCGGTCTTATGCCCTGTATTATTCCGTTTGCACTTAGGTATATGAATGTTTGTAGTTTGTAATATGCACCAAGTACAAGTACGTATTTTTCTGAAAATTCAGCAAGTATTCCGTTTAATGCTGAAATTAGCAATGAAGGTAATGCCATATTTAATGTGGCTGGGATTCCTACTGAATACAATCTTTTTATCATTAATTTATCAGGTACCATGTATGACATTTTTATTTTTACAGGCATTGGTCTTACAAAATATATTATTATGTATACAGCCAGTGAAACGAACTGTCCAAGTACTGTTGCAATTGCAGCCCCTCTTATTCCCATTGTAGGAAACGGACCTATGCCAAATATCATTAAAGGATCAAGTACTATGTTGGTTACAAACCCACATATCATACTAAACATTGAAACTTTCATTCTCCCTACTGCCTGAAAAATTTTTTCAAATGAAATTCCAATTACTGATACTATTGCGAATGTAAATACTACATCGGAGTACTGTAATGCCAAACTTATTGTATACTCATTAGATGAAAACATTCTAAGAAAACCAGGCATCCCCAAAAGGCACAATATTGTAAGTACTATGCCGTGTATTACACTAAGGCCCATTCCAATTGTTGTGGCTTTGTGTGCATTATTCTTTTTCCTGAGCGCCTAAATAAAAAGAAATAAGTGCGTTTATGCCGATGCCAAATCCTACACCTATTGATGTTACAAGATTTTGGATAGGATATACCAGTGCCAATGCTGTCATTGCCTCTTCGCTTAGTTTTGCCACAAAATAGCTGTCTACAATGTTATACAGCGAATTTACCGCCATTGAGATAACCATTGGCAATGACATAGACAATACAAGGGGCAATATGTTTTTTTTTTCTTTCATAAATGTCTGATCCATAATAACCTCTTTTTCTACTAATCTAAGCATAACGACACAATTTGTTGATTTGCAGAATTGCTATTTTGTCCCAACTTAATTATTTATCGTTACGCAAAAGAAATAGTGGCAACCACCGTTACCACTATTATCTATATAAATTTTTAAATTTAACTTATTTTAATTTTTCACCTGTTAAAAGTTCATATGCCTGAAGATATTTTTCAATAGTCTTATCTACAATATCCTGAGGTAATGTCCAGTTGTGACCTTCATTCTGTTTTAACCAGTCACGTGCAAACTGCTTGTCAAATGATGGCTGACCGTGTCCCGGTTCATATCCATCTGCAGGCCAGAAACGTGAGCTGTCAGGTGTAAGCATTTCATCACCAATAACAATGTTTCCGTTTTCGTCTAAACCAAATTCAAACTTAGTATCAGCAATAATGATTCCACGCTCTAATGCGTAGTCAGCACATTTCTTGTAAAGAGCGATTGTGCAGTCTTTCAACTTCTTAGCATATTCTTCGCCTTTTCCAGGGAAATGTTTTTCTAAAACTTCAATACTCTGTTCATATGAAATATTTTCATCGTGATCACCGATTTCAGCCTTAGTTGATGGTGTGTAAATAGGTTCTGGCAACTTGTCTGATTCCTTTAAGCCTTCTGGAAGCTTAATTCCGCAGACTGTACCATTCTCTTTGTAGCTTGCCCAACCACTACCTGTAATGTATCCACGAACAATACATTCAATTGGAAGCATTTCAAGCTTCTTGCACATCATACTGTTTCCATCAAATTTTGGCTGTCTGAAAAATTCAGGCATTTCATTTACATCTACTGTAATCATATGGTTTGGAAGAATATCTTCTGTTAAATCAAACCAAAACTTGGACATCTGAGTTAATACTGTTCCTTTTTTAGTAACTTCGTTATTTAAAATAACGTCAAAACAACTAATTCTGTCTGTTGCAACCATAATTAAGCTGTCGCCATTGTCATAAATTTCGCGAACTTTTCCTTCTTTAATAGGCTTTAATTCATTTGCGCTCATTGTACATACCTCTCTTTTTATTTAATTTGTCCTTTTTGATGTTTAAAATGCCCCGGTGTTCTACACCTTCCGACATCTGTATTGCATACGCGTACATTATATCATATTTTTTCTACATAACAATACAAAGATTTCCAGAATATTCTGTATATATAACTACAATATAAAAGTAGAAAGGCGCCACCTGCAAAATTTTCTTCTGCAAATGACACCTTTCCTGTCACATTCTCTTTAATTACAGATTTACTTAATTTCCGACTTTTCTCGCTAAAAAATGCCACTTACTATTTAATGTATCCCCCATCAAATCAAATGTTGTCCGTTATTCCGGACATTTTTAATATGCATTATTACCCTATAATACCAAAGTGTAAACCTGCTTTACTCTGATGGAAAAAGCTTCTTCCCCCGTTGAAACCTTTCTCTTTTCCCCCGAAAAGAATTATCCATCATAGCACTGTTTTTTCAATAAAATTAACTCAAGCGGTGCTATTTTAACTTAAACGGTATTTTTATTTTTAAATTTTAATAAACTGTGCTATAATTTTATTAGTAAAATTACTGTTTTTAGGAGGGGATATTTATGAGACTGGCTTTCGTTGATGATGACTATGGCGAAATCAAGAAACTTACAACTATGATTGATAAAGAATTGCAGGGAACTGTTTATTCGAGTTGTACTAAGCAACTTTTCAGCACTGGTGAAACATTCCTTTCTGTATGGAAACCGGGTATGTATGACATAGTTTTTCTTGATATTTTTATGGATCAGCTTACCGGTGTTGATGTTGCCAGACAGATTCGTAAAACAGACGCATCCGTGAAAATAATTTTCTGCACTACAAGTAATGAATTTGCCAGCGAAAGCTATTGCGTTGACGCATCTTTCTACCTTTTTAAAACCTTTTTCTCAAAATATGGTTCACACCATGGTACAAAAACTTATTAACGTTGATTCTCGTCTTTCACTTTTTATTACTCTTCCTAATGACCGAAAACTATACCTTCGCGATATTATTTATGGCGAATATATTAATCACAAAATCTTTATTCACACCAAATCCCGTAACGATATTTCATTCCGTATGTCTTTCGGAAACTTCTTAGAATTAATTTCACCATTTTCTTTTTTTAATAAGCTGTTGCAAAGGAATAATTGTTAATCTACATGAAGTTACTTCTAAAGAAAATAACTGCTTTATTCTAAGTGACAATTCAATCATTCCAATAAGCCGTAGAAAAATCAAAGAAATTAATAACGTTTATGCTGACTTTATTTTTGAAAAAATGAAAGACAAAATGCTGAATGATGAAACTAATTAATAATTATAAAAAAATAGCGAAAGTATTGTTATGGTACCTTCGCTATTTTTGTTATTAAATAATTCTTATAATAGAATCTGTCCGTCAATTGATATTGTAACAACATTCCATGGAATGAATTTTCCACTGTTCTGTAATGCTGTCTTTGCGGCATTTTCAAGTCCACCACAACATGGCACTTCCATTCTTACTATTGTTACACTTTTAATGTCATTATTTCTAATTATCTCCGTAAGCTTTTCGCTGTAATCAACATCATCAAGCTTCGGACAACCGATAATAGTAATCTTTCCCTTCATGAATTCCTGATGCATATTGGCATATGCATATGCTGTACAATCTGCTGCTATTAAAGGTTAGCTCCATCGAAATAAGGTGCGTTAATTGGCACAAGCTTAATCTGAACAGGCCACTGGGCAAGCTTTTAGAAGTTAATTTAACATTAGTTTCAACCTTTTCTTCCCTATTTCTGTTAAGTTGCATCATTCTCTGTCCGGGACATCCCTGATGTGCAACAGGAGTTTTTCCCTGACTCTTTTCTGCTTCCACTTTCTTACGCATATTTTCCTTAACTGCTGCTTCATCATATGCAGCCGCTTCTCTTTCAACGAAAGTAATAGCCCCTGTAGGGCAAGTTGGAAGGCAATCACCTAAACCGTCGCAATAATCATCTCTAAGAAGCTTAGCCTTTCCGTCAACAAGACCTATTGCACCTTCGTGGCAGGCATTAACGCAAATACCACAACCGTTACATTTTTTTTCTTCATCAATATTTATTACTCTTCTAATCATTTTGAACCCTCTTAAAAAAGTATTATTTCTATCTTAAATCATTTTTTGAAAAAATTACATATTTTGACTTTTAATTTTGTTTTTAATTTAAAGTCATTTCTGTAATCTTGTTTACATTTTAGGATTATAGTATACTTTTCTTATATTTTCGGTGGTTATGGCAAGCAAAAAAGGAGTTTTATGATTATTTTAAATATACCCTTGTTTAAAGGATTAACTTTAGAACAAATTGAAGATATGAAAAACAAACATTGTATGACTGAGAAAAAATATAAGAAAAATTCTTTCATATTTAGAGCCGGGGACATTGTACACGAAATTGGGATTGTGCTGGACGGTAGCATAAATATTGAAATGATAGATATGTGGGACAACAAAAGTATTCTAAGTAACATTGATGTTGGACAGATTTTCGCCGAAAGCTACGCCCTTTGCAGTGAGCCTATGATGGTGGACGCAGTTGCCACAAAAGATTCCACAATACTTATGCTTTTGATATGAGACAGATTTTTTGCGCCAATCAATAACAATGCTTCATGGTACAACACCTTTACTTATAATCTTTTGGTGCTTTCCACAAGAAAGAATTTAACATTATCAACAAGAATATTCTGCACTTCGTCAAAAAGTGTTCGTGGACGGGTTTTGACTTACCTGTCAAACCAGTCCATCAAACACAATAATACAGAATTTCAGATTCCATTTAACCGCCAGCAAATGGCTGACTACCTTAACCTTGACCGTAGCGCACTTTCTAAAGAACTGGGAAAAATGCAGGATGAAGGAATTATTACTTTTAATAAGAATAGCTTCAAATTGAACATAAATTATGATTCTGAGTTTTAATTTTGAGAATCCCTTTATTTAAAGGGATTACAGCCGTTTTTTGACATTTCTTCAAGATTTTGACGTTTTTAGTCAGTATATGCAGGTTTTTAAATTCCATACTTCTTTAAGTCAACTTTGCCATTAACCACTTCGACTCCGTCCGCCATAAGTCTTCTTGCCTGCTCATTTTCACCACCAAAAGCAAAAAGGCTCCTGAAAGTTCACCCTTAGAATTAACCACACGAAAACATGGAATATGCTCCGGATCAGGATTCTTGTGTAGCGCATTGCCCACAGCCCTTGCCATCTTAGGCTCACCTGCCATTTCAGCAATTCTTCCATAAGTTGCAACGTGTCCCTTTGGAATCTTCTTCACAGCTTCATAAATTCGCTTAGTTGGGCTGTCCGTAATAATATCATAACTTTCAGCTATCATTCTTTTTGATTTCCTTATCAGGTATAGTTCCATCAAGAATAATAGTATTCCAATGTTCCTTATTCTGATGATATCCTGCAATTACAGAC
>VOFC01005507.1_pt1 | contig 17089 bp, 24 predicted proteins | sample 5384161 | NCBI WGS metagenome assembly VOFC01 (sample SAMN12384722, study PRJNA508395) | human gut metagenome | isolation source: healthy gut B | host: Homo sapiens
TTCCGCTGCACCAGCACCTCGGTGCCTTCAAGGGCATAGATGTTCTTTTGCCCTCGCCAAAGTCCACGGGTTGGTCGGCGTCCTGTAGGATAAAGTGGTCGGGGTGCTCCTCCCAGTTGTATTTGTCGTAGTTGAGGGTGAGGCCGTTTTCTTCCTTCACGCCCAGCACGCTGGCAAGCTGGAGAATGTGGCCCTGATACGGGTGACCGGAAGGCTCACCCACGCCGATAAAGCCGCCGCCGTTCCAGACGAACTTGCGGATAGCGGAGGATCTCCGGGTCTTCCCCAGATGCCGCCGGTGTGTGCGGTGTCGGCATCTCCTCAAAAGCTGATAGAAAAAACTTCACATCAAAGGGCGCACCGGACAGCATCTCAATGACACCGGCATATATATAGTTCTGTTTGTAATAGAGGGGCGGAACCATGTGAGTCTCTTCCGCATTTCATCTCTCAAATGAAGTTCAGCGCACGGCCAGTTTGACACAGTAGGGTGGTGCTCCCGATGTTTCGTAAGAACGTGCATGCTTCTCCACGTAGTCTCTGGACACGCAAACCGGAACTGCAAGGCCAGTTTCAGAGCAGTCGTTATAGCCGGCGTGTCGATGGGTTGCGCAGATAGCGCAGCGGCCAAAAACCTGGTTCTCCACGCACCGGGTCGCCGCCGCCTCGGAAGCGTGTCGGGGAAGAAGCGGCAGAAACGGCCTCGGTGTACTTCATTCAACAGAAATCGCGCAGGGTGAGCTGCTGCCCACGCTGCCCACCTGCGGCATCCAGACCGATGGTCTTGAACCCGGCATGTTGCCTCGGTGCCGATCCAGTGATCGCCGAGGAACATCATGTACTGCACCCTCAGTACCGTGGGGTGATAGCCACCATCTCCTTGCGTTGTCACCTCGCGGGCGCTGGAGGCCCGGAAAATCCCGGAATTGCGGGCACCCGGTACTGGTTGTTATATAGTAGCCCTGATCGATGATGCCGTACCTGGCGATTTGTACACTCCTGCTCAAACTGGGTTTGAGGATATAAGGGCTGACCGATTCATCAGTTCACGAACTTCTCCCCGCCTTTTCAGCCTTCGCTTTAATCAGGTGAACTGGTGGAAGAAGCGTGGTGTAGCGGATGACGCTTACATAGTGCTTCGGTGAATGAATCCTGCGCAGGCGCTCCATGGAATACTTGTGGGTCTTGGGCTGGCTGCGCGTCAAAGGTGGACCTGGTGCTCAAAATTCGTCCAGCTGGTGGTAGCGTTGCTACATGTGCACCGTCGTAAAATGAGGTAAGCCAGAAAAACTGACGGTATACATGGAACGGTACGGCCTGGGCGTCGGCGGCTCATCAGCCCGGCGGCACGGGCTGACCGGTTCATCCATATCCCACCGCGGGTAATGTCAAAGCAGGGTTCAAGCACTGCATCAGCCCGGGCTGAGTTCTTCATCAGCGGACGCAAAAAGTCGCCGTGGGGGCGGTGTAAAAAGCCGGTCATGATGGCACCGCTGTACTGTCCGGTTTGTTAAGGTTCATGCGTTATCCTTGCGGGTGGTATATAGTAGGTGAAGAGAGATGGCGTCCGCATCCGAGCTGTTGTGGGAAGTTAGAAAAGCTGTCGCGGATGGAAGCACTTACTCTTTTTTTAAGATCTCCAGTGCAACGTCCAGTACCTGTGGGAATGGTCACGCGCCCGGCTTTACCCGTCCATGGAAATCCTTGGCTTCTTGAATCAACAGTCAATCGGGCAGGCGTTGCGCCAGCACAGCAGCAGTGCTACGCTCACCAGCATGCTGCCCTGCCAGTCTGTCATTTCCAGCCACATCAATACCATACCAGTGCCAGCACAAACAGCACCAGCATCGTAATCATGCGCAGGGTGGTTTTCCAGTATGCTTTCATCGTTCAAGGTCACTCAACCTTCTTCAGGCCGCCCACGGCGTCATGCCTCCTGCGTCGCTGCCGCCGCCGCACGGAGATATACAAAATCAGGGTGGGCAGCACAGCACCAGACCCGCATATCGTGCCGTACTGGCGGCGTCACGCGCCTTCGTTAGGTTCAAAAGACCGTCACCGGGCAGGTGTGGAAGCTCATCAGGGTCATGGAGATGATATACTGTTCCAGGCGCCATTGCGAAGTTGAACAGGATAATGGTGATGATGGTGCTTCGCCGCTAAAGATGATGCGGGTCATGGTGTGAAAAATATTTCGCACCGTCGATAGGCGGCCTCCCCGGGTAAAAGTAGCCCGACAGCAGGATGGGTAAAAGCGTAGGCGGCGTATGTACCGCCAGCACCACCAGAGTTGCCGAAATGGCTCAGCCACACACGCTGTCCCGCATCAAAAAAAGATGGGCAACACCATGTTCACGCCAAACAGACCCGCCATGAATGTTCAGCATTCGCGCGCCTCGAAGAAGCGCGAGCAGAAGTAAGTGGGCAGGCAACGACTGCAGCGCCATGCCATGGGTGACGACCGAGCTGAGCATAGAGCTCGCCCATCGGGCACCATTCCAGTGCTGCCAGACGGTTCCCGCTGAACCGGCGTGGGCAGTGCCCAGGGGTTTGGGAACTCGGCGTTCGCTTTATGAGCCGCTTGAACACCCATGATGGTAACCCAGCAAAAATAGATGTGAAAAGGCATCTCGCAGAGCGGGAAGATTTTTCGCAGATTCGCACTTCTTCCTCCAACTCCAGCGTATCGCGGTTATGACCTTGTTGACACAGGCGGACAGGGCAAACGAGAACAGGACACGCCGATAAATACATTGTAACCACAGGCCAGCGTCTTTCATATACTAAAGCCACATCTGATGCGCCGTTGGGCCAAGAAGCGGATGAGTGCGCACGCCCGCGCGGGACGCGCGGATGAGCGCGGTCATAACGCCGATATCGTTCATGGAGTTGACCTTGATCGCAATGCGCCCGGCCTCCCCTTCGCGGTCTCGGCCTCAATGAGTTCCAGCACACGGGAGCGGTAGCTCAGCGGGGCGACCCAGAGCGCTTCCGTCTCCGGCGGCGTCTGGCCGGTGGCGAGCGCTTCAAACGTCTGCGCGGCGTCGCGCCCGACGCGCTCGTCGGACGTAATGACCGAAAGATCGGTGTACTGCTCGCTCGTGACCTCGTTATAGTTTCCGGTGCCGACCTGCGTGAAGTACTGCACGCTCTCGCCGCGCTTTCGCGTGATGAGGCAGAGCTTGCTGTGCACCTTCATCTCCGGCAGGCCGTAAATGACCTGACATCCGGCGTCTTCGAGCACCTCGGAATAGTCAATATTATTCTGCTCGTCAAACCGGGCGCGCAGCTCCAGAAGGCAGAGCACGCTCTTTCCCCTGTCGGCGGCATACGCGAGCGCTGCGGCAACCTTGCTGCTTGCCGAGAGCCGGTAGAGCGTGATGCGGATGGAAACAACGTCCGGATCGTCTGCCGCTTCGTAGAGATATTCCACGAACGCGCTCATGCTCTGAAACGGGTACGACAGCAGCAGATCCTTCTTTTCCAGATACGGGAAAAACTCGCCCTTTTGGAGCTTCACCGTTTTCCGGCTGCGGCGCTCGGCGTATTTCATGCCGGGCGCTTTTTACGCCGGAGCCGAAGGAGAGGTCGAACGGCAGCTTCGTGGTGAACACGTTGCTCTCCGGGACTTTGAGATCCCTGATGAGCGCCGCGCGCAGCCTTGCGGACGGCTTGCCGCCGATCACAAGACGCACCGGCTGCTGGCGCTTGCGCTTGCGCAGCATTTTTTCCATGCTGGCGCGGAAGTCCGCGTCGTATCCGTGCAGGTCATCGTCGATGAACACGTCGGCATTGCGCGTGACCTGCAATAGGACAGCGTCGCGCACCTCCTGCTTTTTGAAAAGCTGCGGCACAAAGTGGCGCACGAGCTCCGCCGTGAGCATCACCTTCTGCCGTCCGTCCAGCTCCACGACGCGCCACGGCGGGAGACGCAGCAGCGAAACAAGGCCGAGCCGGAAATCGTCGCCCCTTGCCGATCGTCGCCGCCCATATATCTCACGGTTGGCAATGAACGGGAACGGATGTCCCCCGTCCACAACGCGCGGCGGGAGGAGCGGGCGCAGCTCGGAGAAATACTTTTTTCGCCACGACCTCCTCGGGCTTCGTCATTTTATGAAAGTCCAGCACGTCGATCCCGGCGTCACGCATATCTTCCAGAAGCCGCCGGTAGATGCGCTCCTCGCGCGGTCTGCTGCGCGGCGACGGCGGCAAGGATGGCGCTCACCTGCTCGCCGGGCGTGCAGCCGGTCTTTTCATCCCGCTCGTCCGGCAGCAGCGCCGCGCGGTGCGTGAGCGAGCCGACGCGTACCATGAAAACTCTTCGAGATTCGAGCGGTAAATACCGAGGAATTTGAGCCGCCCAAAAGCGGCACGGTCGGATCGCCCGCCTGTTCCAGCACGCGCCGATTGAATTGCAGCCAGCTCAGCTCGCGGTCGAGAAACAGGCCCGCGGCCTTTGCCTCGGCAAGAAGCTCTGTCTCCGGCTCCGATGCTTCCGGCGCGGCGGGGCGGTCAGCTCCGGTCCTTTTTTCGGCTTGGCACATTCTTTTCTTCACTCCTCGGGTGATATGCTCGTTCACCGCCTGCTCCAGCGCGTCCGTCACGATCTGAAGAACGCGGATGCGGGCGTATTTTATCCACGGATTGAATGATATGCCAGGGGGCATACGCCGTGCTCGTCTTTTTGCAGCATTTCCTCGACCGCCGTTTCATACAGCGGCCACTTTTCGCGGTTGCGCCAGTCCTCGTCGGTGATCTTCCACTGCTTTTTCCGGCGTATTCTGCCGCAGCTCAAAAGCGTTCGAGCTGTGTTTCCGGATCGATGTGGATCCAGAACTTGAGAACGATCGTACCGTAATCGGCGAGCTCCTTTTTCAAACTCGTTGATCTCGCCGTAAGCGCGCTTCCAGTCGTCCTCGCCGCAGTAGCCCTCGATGCGCTCGACCATGACGCGGCCGTACCAGCTGCGGTCAAAGATCGTCACATGGCCGCTGCGGCAGGCGCGTCCAGAACCGCCAGAGATAATGCCTTGCAAGCTCGCCCGGCGTGGGACTTGCAATGGGGATCACGTCAAACCCGCGCGGGTCGAGCGGATACGCCAGACGGCGGATGTTGCCGCCCTTTCCGGCGGCGTCCCAGCCCTCATAGCAGATGACGACGGGGATGCGCTTGCGGTAGATCTTATTATGGAGCGCCGCGAGCTTTTTCCTGCAGGCGCTTGAGCTCGGCCTTGTATTCCTCCGGGGCAACGCTCTTTGTGAGATCGGCGTCGCGGAGCGAAGGTGTGCCGAGCAGCGGGAAATCGTTCTTCCCTGCCTTGCCGATACAGCGGCCATTTTCCAGACCGTTGTCGATCGCCTCCGTGATGGCGCGAAAGCCCGCGAGCAGGGCTTTTTCCGATTCCCGGCGTCGAGAACGTGCCATTCGCCGCAGACGGACGTTTTCTCCATAAACTCGCCGTAGGCACGGCGGAAGGCCTTGTACTCCCTTTGTGCTGCCAGAGATCGTCGCCCGTTACGCGCCACTCGGTATCGATATTCTCGCGCAGCTCCGCGATGCGCGAGAGCTGTTCCTCGCGCGAAATATGCAGAAAGAGCTTCACAACGATATATCCGTTGTCGCGCAGCTGCCGCTCAAAGATGTTGCACGCATCCACGCGGCGCTCGTATTCCTCCGCGGTGATCTCCCCGGCGCAGGTATTTATAGACGCAGTCCTCCATCCAGCCGGTGTCCATAAAAAGGAACTTGCCGTTTTCCGGCAGCGGCTCGAAGAACTTCCGGAGGAACGGATAGCGCTCCTCGTTCTCCGGCACGCGCTTATAGACCGCCACGCGGTAAAACCGCGGGTCCATCTCGCTGATGAGCTCGTTGATGAGATGACCCTTTCCCGCGCAGTCCCAGCCCTCCACGAGAACGACCACCGGCAGCTTTGCCGCCATGACACTCTGCTGCTGCGCCGCGAGTTTTTCGCGGAGCCGGTCGATCTCCGCCTTTCGCTGGGCTTTATCGAGTCCGTCGTCCGACGGTTTAAAATCGTGAAGCATATATTTGCGCCTCCGAAAGAAGATTTTCGTTTCTTTTAAGATATCACACTGCGTTGTATCTGTCAAAACCTGCCGGGTCTTTCCCAAGTCAAAACGGCCTCCCTGCGGCAAGGCCGTGGGGGAGACCGTCTGAATGCACGGATTATTCCGCTTTTTCCGCCGCTTCCGCGCTCTGCTCCGCCGCTTTCTCGGCGTCAAGGTTTTCACGCTCCATCAGGCGCGGGTCGGCAAGATATTTCTTGATCTGCGCAAACGCCTGCGCCATATAGTGACCGCTGGCGATGCGCTCGTCCATCACGATGCCGAGCGGCATGCACCGGTCAAAGACGATGCCGTCCTTGCCGCGGCGCGGCACCTCGCGCATGTTGCCCATGGTGATGGCAATGCTCGTCGTGCCGAACTCATACACATGGTGGTAGATGTGGTTCGTGCGGATGCTTGCGAGATTCGAGATGAGAAGGCTCGCGTGGAAGGGGCTCACGTCGATGAGCGACTGCGGCAGGAGGCCGACGCTGTCGAGCCACCACACTACGCGAATCAGAAAGCCCGTAAGTCCGCCGAGCTTCTCGACAAAAATGTTCATCGCCTTGTCGAGAGAGTTTGCCTCGCCTGTCTGGCGGTTCTGATCAATATAGGCGGTGATCTTCTCCTGCACATCGAACACGTCGTCCGTGGGAAGAAGGTCGATCTTCGACATCGTGTCGCCGCCGTCCGGCTTCAGAACGACCATGGAGACCTTGATATCCTTGTGCTGATAGATTTTCCGCCCCTTGATGAAACGGTTGAGCGCGGGGTACTTTTTCCAGCGTATGGAGATACGCCGTGAGCACCAGCGCGAGATGGCTGATCTGCTTTCCCTCTTTCCGCTTTTCGTTCATATAGGCGCGCATGGGCATTTCCGGAATGTCCAGCGTGATCATATTCATCGCATCATACCGCTTCGTAAGAAAATGCGGGATGAGATAATACATGGGATCCTCGTGCTTTACCAAGGTTCCGTCAGGACGCATAATCTTCCTTCCCTCCCTTACGGGAAACATAAAAAATTTTGATGAAAGTATACCGCCCGCGGCGATTTTTGTCAATATTTCGTCGAGCGGTTCATGGCAAAAAATGAATTTTTTGTTAATTCGGCGGAAAGTTCACGACTTATTTACGATTTCGTATTAAAGTCTATGACAGAAGCGGGCGTTGGAATGCCCTTTTTTCCCCGGAGGTCTTTTTTTTTATGCGGCGTGGTTCCCCAACCGAAATTTTACCGCCTTCATGGCCGGCCGGTACGGCGCAGATGCGCTCGGCCGGTTTCTTTCCGTATGCGGATGCATATGCATTCTCCTCTCCGTCGCTGTGCGCGGGAAGAGCGCTTTCTTCTCCGCCGTATTCTCCGCGGCGGCTCTCGCGCTGCTCATCTGGTGCTATGTGCGCATTTTCTCGCGGAAGGTCGCAGCCCGGAGCGAGGAAAACCGGAAGTATCTTTCGTACCGGAACCGCTTTTTCGGCTCGTTCCGGCTGCTCAAAAGCTGCTTCCGCCAGAGAAAGGATTATGCTTTCTTCCGCTGCCCGAGCTGCAGGGAGGTCGTGCGCGTCCCGCGCGGCAAAGGGAAAGATCCGCATCACCTGCCCGCGCTGCGGGTACGCCTTTGAAAAGAAGACCTGAAGAGGACGCGCCTCCAAGCGTGAAAATACGACCGAAACCGTTCAAACGGTTAAAAGAGCTTGCCGTCTGCAACTTGCAGGCGGCAAGCTCTTTTGCATGCCCGAAGCCTGCGATGGCTGACCGGATCGCTTCCCGGAAAGAAAGCGAAAAGCCCGGCTCACCCCGCGTCCTTGCCGGAGTCGGCTGTTTCTTCTATCCTCTTCACCGCCTCGTTTTCTGTTTACCATAATATTTTATTGTTAACTTAAATAGCGCTTGCACGGCTGTTATTTCTTGGGTATAATATAATAAATTATTATAGCGTCGATTAACAAGGGCACGCACGTCGGACAGCCAGTCTTTTTCGGTGCTTTTTTGCCCTTTTGTCCTTGGCGGGCGACAGCCCGCCCGCGTCCAAAAGAACAAAATCCCTCGAAAATCCAAGGCTGTCCGATGCGAAGCAATTCTGCCGGAGCAGAAATGCTCGCAGACAAGGAAAAGGCCGCAGAGAATACTTTGTGTATTCTCAAGGGCTTTGACGCAGTATGAGGGCATTTCCGCCCGGCAGAACCGCGTGTGCCCTTGTCAATCGACGCTAGAATCAAAGGAGAAAGCTATGGCCGCAGACGGAAAAAGAAAAACGACCGGCGCGCTCGGCGTTGTTTTGGCGCTGGCGCTGACGGTCGTCGTCGCGGGAGGCGCTGCATACGGTGCGTATGCCGCCGCGTCCGCGCAGCCCGGCCCTGCCGGAGAGACCGCCGCTGCCGCGGCGCACGATACGACGCTCTCCGTTTTCGCCGCGCCAGCCGTGCAGACCGGCGAAGCCCCCTCGCCCGCGCCCATACCGTCGGAGAACGCCGCGGAGAACGGTATAACTATAAAGAAGTTCTCTATGATGAGGACGGGCTGCTCGTAGCGCGCATCGTCGGCAAGCGCTGGAGCGGCTACATCGCCGTGATCGACGATCCGATGCGTGTGCAGGTCTCCGTCTGCCCGGTGTTCAGTCCGGACATGCGCGGCTACTCCGTGGCGGAGCACGCGGAAAAACTCCGGCGCGGTGCTCGCCATCAACGGCGGCGGCTTTGAGGACCCCGGCGGTGCCGGCAAGGGCGCCATGCCCATCGGCAACGTGGTGGCCAACGGCGAGCTTTCTCTGGGGCGGCTATTCCTCCACTGTCGGCATGGACGGCTCCGGCCAGCTCCATGTGGGAGAGTTTTACGGCGGCCAGTGCGTGGAGATGGGACTGCAGTGGGCCTTAGCTTACGGCCCGACACTTGTAGAAAACGGCGAGATCCGCCCGGGGCTGGACGCGCTCTATGTGGAGCCGCGCACCGCCGTCGGGCAGCGCGCGGACGGCGCGGTCATCTTTGTTGTGCTGCAGGGACGCCAGCCCGCGGTGCTCGGCGTTTCCCGGCAGCAGCTCGCCGAGATCATGGTAGAATACGGCGCGGTGAATGCCGGAAATCTGGACGGCGGCGCTTCAAGCGATATGTATTTCAACGGCGAGTATGTGAACGTGTGCAACACGTCCGGCGGGCCGCGGGGCATCCCCCCACGGCAGTCGTCGTGATGCCGGTGCAGTAAGGAGGACGGAATATGAAACGCTCAACGCTTCTTCTGATCTGCCTTCTCGTATTCGTGGCGCTCGTCGGCGGCGCGGCCGCGTGGATGTACTTCTCCCCGGCGGTGCGCTCGCGCCGGTCACGGCGGAGGACGCCGTGCAGGAACTTCTCGACACGACCGATACCGCCGAATGGCGGAGCGCCTATATCTCCCTCTGCGCGCCGGAGACGAGCGTTTTTGAAAATGCCGAGACCGTCGCCGGAGACCTCTTCGACGCCGCCGTACAGGGGCAAAAGTTTTCGTTCCGGCGGGACAGTGAAAACACTTCGCGAAATGCGCCGGTCTATATTCTCTCCGCCGGAGAAAACGATCTTCTGCGTCTGAACGCGGCCTACGATAAGGCCAGCCGCGCGTGGAAAGTTGAACCTGCGCCGCTCGGTGCGCTGCACGCCGAGGCACGCACGCTTACCATTACGGTGCCGGAAGGCACAGCGGTCTCCGTAAACGGCATCGCCCTCGGCGAGGAATATATAACGGACAGTCATGTCCCCTACACCGGCATATCGGAGCTTGAAACGCAGTTCGACACCTGTCCTTACCGCGTGACGTACACCGTTCCGGGCATTTATGAGACGGCGCAGGTGGACGTATCGCGTGAGGCGGGCGTTCTCCTGCTCTACTCGGACGGCACACGCTTTGACTATACCGTCCCGGACGCCGGGACGCACGCCTTTCGCGTGACCGCGCCGCAGGAAGCGACCGTCACGGTGGGCGGCGCGCCGCTCTCCGATGCGCAGGCGGTCTCCTTTGCCCCGCTCTCCACGCATGTGGATGTTCCGGACGAGCTTGCGGGCGCGCTGCCGGTCTATACGGTATACGCCGCGGGAGGACTTTACAGCGATCCGGCCTTTACGGCCACGCTGCCGGACGGCACGCCGCTCGAGCCGATGACCGGCGCCGACGGTTTCCCGACCTTTGAGCTGCCGGAAACGAGGCACTCCGAAACGAGTGCCACGAGCGTGTGGAGAACTACATGCGTGAGATCGCCGGATACGGCGCGGGCAACACCGCGGTGAACTACCCTGCCGGATACGTTGTGCCGGGCTCGCCGCTGCTGCTCTACTTCCAGTACGCGCTCGACACGCTGCACTGGACGCGCGGCTTCACGGTCACGTTCAACGAGGTCAAATCGTGGGGCTATGTCCCGCTCGGTGAAGACGCCTTTCTCTGTCAGGGCATGGCGAACTTCACCACGGCGACACGCAACGAAACGCGCGAGAACCTCGTGGAATACGAAATGCTCTGGATCCGCCGCAACGGCACCTGGTATATTCAGGATATGAGTTTTCTATAATTACACCGCCCCCGCTGCCGGTGCTTCCGGCAGGCGGGGCGGTGTATTTAGCGGCGGCGGAGCGCCGCCATCTTTTTTTCGAGATCGTCCGGCAGCGGAGCGGTGAGCTCCAGCGTTTCCCCGGTGACGGGGTGGCGGAGCGAAAGATACGCCGAGTGGAGCGCCGGTCGGGAGAGCATATCGTCCGGCGAGCCGTAGAGAGCGTCGCCAAAGAGCGGGTGGCCGATGGCCGCCATGTGTACGCGGATCTGGTGTGTGCGCCCCGTGAGCGGGCGGACGCGCAGCAGCGCGCCTGTGGGAAAGCGCTCCAGAACCGTATACTCCGTGCGCGACGGCTGCCCGTCCGGTGTGACGGCGCGCTTCGTTGGCGCGGCTTCGTCCCGCCCGATGGGAAGATCGACCGTGCCGGAATCGTCCGAAAATGCGCCGCGCGCGAGAGCAAGATATTCCCGCCGGAAGGCGTCCGTATGCAGCATCCGGCGCAGAAGGTCATGGACATACGCGCTTTTTGCGATGACCATGATACCCGAGGTACCACGGTCGAGCCGGCTCACGGGATGAAACGCCGCGTCTCTGCCCCAGAGCGCGGCAAAGGGCGTTTGCAACCGTGCACCCCTGCCCCCGGTCGAGCCGTGCACCGCCATATCCGGGCTTTTATTGAGCACGGCGATATCCTCGTCCTCATAGACGAAGGTAAGCGGCGCGGCGATGGGCAGCGCCTCGTTCACCGCGCCCCTCGTCGCCGATCTCGACGCAAAGCACGTCGCCGGTACAGAGCCTCGCATTGGTGAAAACGCGCTCGCCGTTTCGCACGAGTCCGGTTTCGCGCAGCTTGACCCGGGCGATCAATCCCTCGGCCATATGCAGCCGGGCGCGGAGCAGGTGCTTTTACCGTGCTGCCGTTCCACGCCTCGTCCACGGTGAGCGTCAATGTGCGCATACGCCGATTTTCCTCCGTTCCGCCGTCAAGTTTCCGTTCCCTTTTCGTTCGGGATATGGTATGATGAAAATATCCCACCGCTTCTCCGCCGAACGCTCTGACGGGAAGGATGTTTTTTATGATCTATCTTCGATGCGTATTCATCATAGCATATTTGACGATCCTTTGTCTCTACTTCTTTTCCGAGACAAGCGGAAATTTCAAGCGCCGCGCCGTAAATAAAATCGCGCTCGCTGTGCTCTTTGAAGCCTACGCCGTGAGCGCGTATCTGCTGCACTCGCCGCTGTTCAGCATGCGGATGATATTGCCGATCGGACTCTTTTTTTGCGTTTCTCGGCGACATTTTCCTTTTTGTGGAATTTCGTCCGCGGCGGCATCTGCTTCAGCATCGGCAATTTCTGTCTGCTGTTCTATGAGATCATGCTCATGCGGTATGAGCGTCTTCCGCTGCGCATTCTCTTTCCGGCCGCTGCGGTCTTTCTCCTGTTCTGGGAACGACGATGCTCTTATATCAAAAGGAGTTCATCGATTTCAGCAGCGTGCGAATTTTTCCGGCGTATCTTTTCAGCGTTTCAATGCACGGCTCTCTCGGCGCGGTGCTCGCCGCCGTGTGTCCGAGTCCCGGCGTGAAGCTCTTCGGCGCGGGCGTTTTCTGATGATGATCTCCGATTACATTCTCTCTGTACACAAATTCAAGCACGGCGCAAACTGGATCCTGCGCTGCAACAGCGCGAGCTACTTTGTCGGCACGCTGCTCGCGGCGCTGAGTTTGTCGCTGCCGATCTGAGGAGGCGGTTTTATGGCCGAGCGCGGCCGCTTCGCCCCGACGCCGAGCGGGCGGATGCATCTCGGCAATGTGTTCTCCGCGCTGCTCGCGTGGCTTTCGGTCCGCGCCGCGCACGGCGAGCTCGTGCTGCGCATCGAGGATCTGGATACGCTCCGGTGCAGCGCGGAAAATGCCGAAATATTAAAGGACGATCTGCGCTGGCTCGGTCTCACTTGGGACGCTGAGCAGCCGGATCAGAGCACGCGCAGCGAATACTATGAGAGCATTCTCGACCGGCTGCGCGGCGATGGCTTTGTCTATCCCTGCTGGTGTACGCGCGGCGATCTCAAAAACGCTGCGAACGCTCCGCACGCCTCCGACGGTCACCCGATCTACCCCGGCACCTGCCGCGATCTTACCGAAGAGGAACGCGCAGCGAAAGCGAAAGTGCGCGCCCCGCTCTGGCGGCTGCGTGTGCCAGACGAGAGCATCGCCTTTTCGGACGGGCATTACGGCCCATACGCCGAAAATCTCTCGCGCGAGTGCGGGGACTTCATTCTCCGGCGCGCGGACGGCGTTTTCGCCTATCAGCTCGCCGTCGTGGCGGATGATATCGACGCCGGTGTAACACAGGTCGTGCGCGGGCGCGATCTTCTCTCTTCCACGCCGCGGCAGCTGTATCTCTACCGTCTGCTCAACGCCGCACCGCCGGAATACTATCACGTCCCCCTGCTCACCGCGCCGGACGGACGGCGGCTCTCAAGCGCGACCGTGATCTTGACCTCGGTATTCTGCGTAAAGCATATACCGCGCCGGAGCTTCTCGGCGCACTCGCCCACGCCGCGGGACTGCTGGACAAACGGGAACCGATCTCCGCCGAAGAGCTCATCCCGCTCTTTGACTGGGCAAAGATCCCCAAAGACGATATTGCCATCGATGTATAAAACCCTCGCGCCGGAACATTCGGCGCGAGGTTTTAGCGTCAAAAAGGGATTTTTGACACGCTCTCAAACGAGCCCCTCTGCGAGGCTTTTTTCGACAGGCTAAAATCGCGCCGGAATTTCTCCCGGCGCGATTTTTCTTATTTCAGGTTTTCCACTTTTTGCAGCGGTTGGCACGGCGGCGACGGTCTTTCACGCCGCGGGCCGTGAGATACACGGCGGCGAGCAGCACCGTTGCGCTGATGCCGATGATGGGCGTATAATCCGTTTCACCCTCGGTCTTGACCTCAAGCCAGAGCGAATCCATGAGATGCGTCGTCTTCTGGTCAAGATAGAGGAATGCTTCGCCGCGGCTGAGCGTTTTCCTCGCTCGGGTAGGCGATATCGGACGCCGCCGTCTCCGGATCCATATACTCCTTGGCCGCCGATTCCGGCGTGGAATAGCCGAGATAGTCAAGATTTTCGCCGTTCACTTCCGGCGAGCAGAGGAAGTTGATGTACGCCTCCGCACCTTCCTTGTTCGTCGCGCATGGGGATGCACAGCGCGTCGATGAAGAAGTTGAAGCCCCTCCTCCGGGAAGCAGAAGCGAAGATCCTCGTTTTCCCCGACCATCATAAGATAGTCGCCGGCGTAGTACGGCGCAATCCACGCCTCGCCGCGCTCCATCTTGTCATAGATCTGGTCCATGACGTAGGCCTGCACGAGCGGCTTCTGCTCGATGAGCTTGTAGGCCGCGGCGCGCAGCTCGTCCTCGTCGCGCGTGTTGGGCGAATACCCGAGCATCGTTTCCGCGATGGCGAAAGCGTCGCGCGGATTATCGAACATCAAAATCTTCCCGGCGTACTTGCTGTTCCAGAGAAGATCCCAGCTGCCGACGTCCCTTCTGTCCACATAGGCGCTGTTGTAGATAATGCCGACGGTGCCCCAGGTATACGGAACGGAGTAGAGGTTATCGGGGTCGTAGGCGGTGTTTTTGTACGCCTCGTCCATGTACTGATAGTTTGGGATGTTGTCAAAGTTGAGCGGCAGAAGCAGTCCTCGTCGATCAGCCGACCGACCATATAGTCGGACGGGATGATGACATCGTAGGAAGAGCCACCGGTCTTGAGCTTGGTATACATCGTTTCGTTCGAGTCGAACGTCATGTAATTCACATGGATGCCCGTCGCCTCCTCGAAGGCGGCGTTGATATCGATGTAGCCGTCCGTGCCGTCGGAAATGTACTGGCCCCAGTTGTAGACGTTGATCGTGTTGGAAGCGGCGTGCGCTTCCGGCGCGGGGATCAGCACCGCGCATACGAGCAGTGCGAGCACAAGAGAGAACACACGCTTTTTTCATGCGTTCGCCCCTTCTTCCCGAACACACCGCGCGCCTGACGGCGGCGGCGCTCATCACCGGCCTGCACGAGATTCATCACGACCATCACAAGGAGGATCGCAAGGAAGAGCAGCGTGAACAGCGCGTAGATCTTCGGCTGGAGCGGCTTTTTTCGTATAGTTGTAGATCTCGACCGGCAGCGTGACAAAGCTTGGGCCGTAGACGAAGTACGAAATGACAAAGTCGTCCAGACTCATCGTAAACGCCATGAGCGCGCCGGAGAGAATGCCCGGCATGATCTCATGGATGATGACCTGAAGAACGCCTGCACGGGCGTGCAGCCGAGATCGAGAGCGGCGTCGAGCAGGTTCGGGTCGAGCTGTCCGAGTTTCGGCATCACGGACAGAATGACATACGGCAAATTGAACGTGATGTGCGCGATGAGAAGCGTCGTAAAGCCGAGAACGTTGTTGAGCTTCATCATCTGCCCGGCGAATGCGAAGAGCAGCGCGAGCGAGACGCCCGTGACGATCTCCGGGTTCGTGAGCGGGATATTCGTCACGGCCATCGTGATGCGGCGCATCCGGCCGGACATGGCGCGGATGCCGATGGCGGCCATGGTGCCGAGCACCGTCGCCACGAGCGAGGCGATCACCGCGACGATGACGGAGTTTGCCAGCAGCGGCAGCAGCACGCCGTCGCGGAAGAGCGCGCCGTACTGCGCGAACGTGAAGCCCTTCCATACGGCGATATCCGTACCGGCGTTGAACGACGCAACGGCCAGCACGATCATCGGGATATACAGAAACAGGAACACGATCACGGTGAAAACACGGTTGAAGGTCTTCATATCGTTGCGACCTCCTCTTCGTCCGAGAAGCGGTTCATGACTGCGATGCATACGAGTACCATCACCATCAGCACGAGCGAGAGCGCCGCGCCGAGGTTCGGGTTGTAGGCGGCCTTGAACTGGCTTTCGATGACGTCGCCGATGAGCGTCGTACCGGCGGAGCCCATTTTCTGCGAAATGTAGAACGTGGACACGGCGGGAACGAACACCATCGTGAAGCCGGAGATGATCCCCGGCACGCTCAGCGGGAGCGTCACCTGCCCGAACACCTGCGCCGGGGTGCAGCCGAGATCCTCGGCGGCCTCGGTAAGGCGCGGATCAAGCTTTACAAGTACCGTATAGAGCGGCATGATCATGTACGGCAGATAGTTATACACCATGCCGAGCACGACAGCGCCGTCCGTGCGGATGAGCGGCAGCGGCTGGAGGCCAAGGCTTGTGACGACGCCGTTGATGATGCCGGTATCGTCGAGCAGCGCCACCCACGCGAGCGTGCGCAGCAGGAAGCTCATGCACATCGGCAGCATGACGAGCATAGAGAAAACGCTGCCGCTCCGGCGCGGCGGACGCCAGACAGTACGCCACCGGATAGCCGATCACAAGGCAGATGAGCGACGAGAGGATCGCCAGCCAGATGCTCTTTGAGAAAATGGGGAGATACGTCCCCATGCGGGAAATGTTATCAAACGTAAATGCGCCGGTGATGGAATCGGTAAAACGAAAACCAGATCACGATCCCGAGCGGGACGACCGTGAAGATCGCCATCCACACGAGATACGGCGCCGCGAGCGCTTTATTCTTCATCGGCGGATTCCTCCCGGCTCTCCGAGGATTCCTCCTCCGCCTCCGGATCGTATTCCGCGTCGGAAAGCTCGTCATATTCCTCCGAGAAGGAGCTGTAGTCGGTAGAGTCCGGAATACTTGCTCTTGTGCATGATGTGGAAGCCGTCCGGCACAATGCGGATGCCGATGCGCTGCCCGACTTCCGGGCTGTCGGTCGTCTGGATGAGCCACTTGAAGCCCTTTTGAAGTCTACGATGACATCGTACTGCATGCCCTTGAAGGTGATGCTCGTCACGGTGCCGGTCAGCATGCCGTCCTTCACGGGGACGATATCGATATCCTCCGGGCGGACGACGACGTCCACCGGCTCGTCCTTTGCAAAGCCCTTTGTCCATGCACTGGAAGCGGCGGCCGAACGTTTCGACCACGTAGTCCTCACGCATGATGCCGTCGAGAATGTTGCTCTCGCCGATGAAGTCCGCCACGAAGGCGTTCTTCGGTTCATTATATATATCCTCCGGCGTGCCGGATCTGCTGGATGATGCCCTCGTTCATGACGACAACGGTGTCAGACATGGCGAGAGCCTCTTCCTGATCGTGGGTCACGTAGATGAAGGTGATCTCCATCTGCTGCTGGATGCGCTTGAGCTCCTGCTGCATGTCCTTGCGCAGACGCAGATCGAGCGCGCCGAGCGGCTCGTCAAGCAGCAGCACCTTCGGCCGGTTCACCAGAGCGCGGGCGATCGCCACGCGCTGCTGCTGGCCGCCGGAGAGCGATGTCACCTTGCGGTTTTCAAAGCCCTTGAGCGACACGACCTCGAGCATTTCCGTAACGCGCTTCGTCGATCTCGTCCTCCGGAACCTTTGTGGTTCCGCAGACCGAAAGCGATGT
>VOFC01003651.1_pt1 | contig 17082 bp, 27 predicted proteins | sample 5384161 | NCBI WGS metagenome assembly VOFC01 (sample SAMN12384722, study PRJNA508395) | human gut metagenome | isolation source: healthy gut B | host: Homo sapiens
ATTATAAAAATAGATATAAGCAGCGATCATTTCATCCGCCTCCCGGAAAGAAGCGGGCTTATGTCTGTAAATGCACTCTGTTTTCAGAGTTGAGAAGAAATTTTCAGCCATAGCGTTGTCATACGGATTTCCCCGTCTTGACATAGAGGGCGTAATGCCATATTCTTGAGTCAGGTCGAAGTATGCTTGCGAGGTGTACTGAAATCCTTGGTCGCTGTGGAGCTGTAACTCCGCGGCGACCTCCTTTTTCACATTCTTCATTGCTGACCGAATGGTATCCAGCACCAGATTTACAGTCTGCTGAGCAGCCGTCTTATAAGCTACGATGCTGTTGTCGTATAGATCCCGGATCATAGAAAGATACAGGGTGCCTTCCTTCGTTTGAATATAAGAGATGTCTGTCGCCCATTTTGTGTTGGGACAGTCTGCCTGAAACTGGCGGTTCAGCAGATTCTCGTACTTGTGCATCTGCTGTCCCATGTTCCGCCATTTCCGTTTTCTGCGGATCTCAGACAGAATACTATACTTTTTCATGATTCTAAGTACAGTTTTGGGATTGCGGTGGATCCCCTGACTTTCCAGCCAAAGATGCATCCGGCGGTAACCGTAGGTCTGGAAACAGTGTTCTTGCTGCAGACGCAGCTTCTCTGCCAGGGCGGCGTCTTTCTGAGGCCGGCCCAGACACTTTACATGATCGTAGTAGCCGCTTCTGGACACGCCAAAGAGCCGGCACATAGCAGATACGGGATACTCTGCCTGATGACGATAGATGACTTGGTATTTGAACTTCGGCTTCACATCCTTTCTATGAGCGAGAGAAAATCCCGCAGCAATTGATTCTCCATCTTCAACCGTTTGTTTTCCTTCTGGTAGTCTTCGGGCGTTTGTGTTTTTCGAGGCCTGCCCTTAGGCAACGGTGCAATTTGCCGCAGCTTTGTTTCAGGTCGAAGTCCGCACCAACTCTGAATTGTATAACGGCTGATCCCGTATTTACGGCTTACTTCACGCTGACTTTTTCCCGCCACGATCTCTTTTCGAACTTGTTCTTTCATGGGCACCTTCAGGTGCAGTCCCACGCCCCACCGCCCGGAACGCGCCCAGGAACTCCACCACATAGGCCCGGGACTGCTGGAACGATGACGATGTTGCTGATAAGCACCAGCAGCACCAGGATCACCAGAATGATGATCGCGATCAGGCCGAACATGTTTTTTCCATTTTTCTTCCTCTCTTTCCTGAAATATGTACTTACCGCTTCTGCACCAGCAGCTTTACGCCCTTCCATGGACGGACCTCCACCTGCTCTCCGACAGGGATCACGAACCGTCCACACTCCGGGCGGTCCAGGTCTTGCCGTCCACATAGACGGCGCCGGTGGAGTTTTCATTGTCAATGGTCTCCGTCACCTTGGCCTCCCGGCCCAGCACCCGGTCCGCATTGGTGGGGACAGACCGCCCGGCGGTGATCTTTTTCACCAGCGGCCGGGTCAGCGCCAGCGCCGCCGCGGACACCACCACGAACGCCACCAGCTGCACCCAGATCCCCGCCCCCCAGAAGGACGGCGATCAGCGCCGCCAGGGCACCGGCTACAAACCAGATGGAAACCAGCCCCGCTGTGGCTCCGCTGCGGCGCACGGGTGCTGATGGAGCTTGGCTCCTTCCCTGCCCGTGATTTTGAGGCGCTGGTGCTTTCAGCTGGGGTCGGATTTTACGGGGGGTACGCCGCCCTGCCGTGGGAAAATTTCATCCCCCGCGACGGTGAGTTCCCCGTGAAAGGCTATTCTCTCAATTCCCAGCTCCATTCCGTTCCCGCCTGTCAGGCCATTGTGAAAAAGGCTTCTGCCAGACGGCTGGGAGAAAAATACGGCCTGGAGACGCTGCCGGAATCCGGCAGCCGGTATCAGATCCAGTTTTCCATCATCAAGGATGTGGCCACGCTGTATCTGGACACCTCCGGCGAGGGCCTGTACAAGCGGGGCTACCGCGCCCGGAACATGGGCGCGCCCCTGCGGGAAACGCTGGCAGCAGCGCTGGTGACTCTCTCCCGCTACCGGGGAAAGATCCCTTCTGCGACCCCTTCTGCGGCAGCGGCACCATCCCATCGAGGCGGCCCTCATCGCCAAGAACCGTGCACCGGGCCTGGATCGCAGCTTTGCTGCCCAGCGGTGGAAAAACATGGACTCCAAGCTGTGGCTGGAAGCCGGAGACGAGGCCATGGACAAGGAGTTCCACGGCCATTATGACATCTGGGGCGGCGATATCGACCCCGCCGCTGTGGAGCTGGCAAAGCACAACGCGGAGCTGGCCGGGTGGACGACTGCATCCGCTTTGAAGTGGCGGACGCGGGAAAATTCCACCGGGACAGCGAATACGGCCAGCTGGTGACCAATCCCGCCCTACGGCGAACGGCTGCTGGAAAAGAAGGAAGCGGAGGAATTGTACCGGGCGTTCGGCGCGGCTCTCAGGGACCTGCCGCCCAAGTGGCGGGTGCTGGTGCTCAGTTCCCACACGGAGTTCGAGCGGTGCTTCGGCCGCACCGCCGACAAAAAGCGCAAGCTCTACAACGGCATGATCAAGTGCGACGTCTTCATGTACGGAAAGTAAACTTTACGGCGAAAATTACGATTTGTAATTGAAACCGGCGGTCGTGACCGCAGGAAGGAGCTGCTTTCATGCGGCACATCTTTATCATCAACCCCCACGCGGGGAAAAAAGATCAGACAGGCCGGATCTATGAGATGGCGGACCTCCTGCGGGCGCAGCACGGTCTGGAGTGCCAGTGCCTGCTGACCCAGCGCCCCGGCGGCGCGAGGAGATGGCCCGGCGGCTGGCGGAGTCCGGCGAAGCGCTCCGGCTCTATGCCTGCGGCGGGGACGGCACCGTCAGCGAGGCGGCCAACGGCATCGCCGGGTACCCCAACGCCGCCATGACCTGCATCCCCATCGGCACCGGCAACGATTTTCTGAAAAACTTCGGCCCGGACGCCGCCAAATTCGCAGACGTGGAAAACCTGTGGAACGGCGAGGAACGGCAGCTGGATCTCATCGACTGCAACGGCCGCCAATGTCTTACCATTGCGTGCAGCGGCATTGACGCCCGGGTGGCGGAGAGCGTTCATGAGCTGGGGGATTCCCCCCTCCTCAGCGGACGGGGCAGCTATCTGGCCGCCGTGGCGGTGAATTTCCTGTTCCGTGGTATTGGCCGGCACTGGCGGGTAACGCTGGATGGCGAGGTCATCGAGGATGACTTTGCTCTGGTGTCCATGTGCAACGGACGGTATTACGGCGGCGGCTCCACGCCGGTGCCGGAGGCCCGAATGGATGATGGCATTTTACATACGGTACTGGTGAAGAACATCAGCCGCCTGAAATTTGCCCGGTTATTCGGCCCCTATTCCAACGGCCGCTACCGGGCTCTGCCGCCGGAGGTGATCCGGGTCGTCACTGCCAGAAACGTCCGCATCCAGTCGGAAGATGATATTGTGACCTGTCTGGACGGGGAGTCCATCCACAGCCGGGACGTTCATCTGACCCTGTCCGACAAAGGCTGAACTTCTTCGGCCCGCAGGGCTGCGACCCCAATTGCGGCGCAGGCCCCCGGTGAAAATTTCATATCTTATTTACAATTACCCCTTTACAAACCGGGAAGTTGTACTATGATAACAGCGTTAGCACTCAAGGAGACTGAGTGCTAACGCTGAAATTGCTGATCATTGAAAATATACAAGGAGGAATTCAACATGAAACTTACCCCGTTAGTCTGATCGTGTGATCCTGAAAATGGTAGAGACCGAGGAGACCACCAAGGGCGGCATCATCCTTACCGGCTCCGCAAAGGAGAAGCCCTCCGTGGCCGAAGTCATTTCCGTGGGCCCCGGCGGTATGGTGGACGGTCACGATGTCGTGATGACCGTAAAGCCCGGTGACAAGGTTATCACCAGCAAGTATGCCGGTACTAAGGTCACGCTGGAGGACGAGGAGTATGTCGTCGTCCGCCAGAGCGATATCCTGGCCATCGTCGAGAAGACTCGTCAAAGAGGGAGCAGGCTCCCCCTTTGCTCCTCGTTTTTCCCCCCCCTGGTTTGCGCCAGTTTGCGAACTGGTGAACGCCGCAAGGCGGCTGGGTGTGCGTGGTATTTTTGCCACGCGCATGTCGCGGCAAAAAATGATTTAAGCTTTATCTTTCGGCGTTCTAATTTAAGAAAAATTCGGAGGTATGAATTATGTCTAAGCTCATTATGCGCGGCGATGAAGCCCGCAAGGCTCTGCAGGCCGGCGTTGACGCGCTGGCCGATACCGTAAAGATCACGCTTGGTCCCAAGGGCCGCAACGTTGTTCTGGACAAGAAGTACGGCGCTCCACTGATCACCAACGACGGCGTCAGCATCGCCAAGGAGATTGAGCTGGACGATCCCTTTGAGAACATGGGCGCTCAGCTGGTGAAGGAAGTCTCCACCAAGACCAACGATGTGGCCGGCGACGGCACCACCACCGCCACCCTGCTGGCACAGGCCATGATCCATGAGGGTCTGAAGAATCTGGCCGCAGGTGCCAACCCCATCGTGGTACACAAGGGTATGGCCAAGGCTGTGGAAGCCGCTGTTGCCGAGGTCAAGAAGCAGGCCAAGACCGTGGACGGCTCCAACGACATCGCCCGTGTCGGCGCTGTTTCCAGCGGCGATGAGGAGGGAGATCGGCAAGCTGATTGCCGACGCCATGGAGAAGGTTTCCGCCGACGGCGTCATCACCATTGAGGAGTCCAAGACCGCGGAGACTTACAGCGAGGTCGTGGAGGGTATGCAGTTCGACCGGGGCTATATCACCCCCTATATGGTGACCGATACCGAGAAGATGGAGGCCGTCATCGACGATGCCTACATTCTCATCACCGATAAGAAGATCTCCGTGATCTCCGACATTCTGCCCATTCTGGAGCAGCTGGTCCAGTCCGGCAAGAAGCTGGTCATCATCGCCGAGGATGTTGAGGGCGAAGCTCTCAACACCCTGATTGTGAACCGTCTGCGGGGCACCCTGAACGTGGTCTGCGTCAAGGCCTCCCGGCTTCGGTGACCGCCGCAAGGAGATGCTGCAGGACATTGCTGTCCTCACCGGCGGTACCGTTGTCAGCGAGGAAGTGGGCCTGGAGCTGAAGACCGCTACCGTGGATATGCTGGGCCGCGCCCGTCAGGTGAAGGTCACCAAGGAGAACACTACCATCGTGGACGGTGCCGGTGACGCCCAGGCCATTAAGGATCGTGTGGGCCAGATCCGCAATCAGATCGCTGTCACCACCAGCGACTATGACAAGGAGAAGCTGCAGGAGCGGCTGGCCAAGCTGGCCGGCGGCGTGGCCGTCATCAAGGTCGGCGCCGCCACCGAGACCGAGATGAAGGAGAAGAAGCTCCGCATCGAGGACGCTCTGAACGCTACCCGCGCCGCCGTGGAGGAAGGCGTGGTCGCCGGCGGCGGCACCATCTTTGTGAACGTCATCCCCGCTGTGGAAGCGCTGCTGGACAGCGTGGACGGCGACGAGAAGACCGGTGTCCAGATCATCGCCAAGGCTCTGGAGGCTCCTATCCGCCAGATCGCTGCCAACGCCGGTCTGGACGGCTCCGTGATCCTGGAGAAGGTCCGCACTTCCGGCAAGAAGGGCTACGGCTTCGATGCCTATAAGGAAGAGTACTGCGACATGGTCGCCAGCGGCATCATCGATCCCGCCAAGGTGACCCGCTCCGCTCTGGAGAACGCCGCTTCCGTCTCCGCCCCCTGACCCTTGGCGCCGAGTGCACCTCCTGCCCAACTGCCGCCAACACTTGCAGCTGTACTATAAGTCTTTTTTCCCGATTTTCTGATCAGCGTCATGTCCAGATCCCCGTCAATGACATTACATAGTTCCAAAGCATCAGTGCTGCTCCGCGACCAACAGCACTCTCCCTGCGATCCTGGACTACTTTGGCCATTTTGTGAGTGCTGAAAATCTTTCAGGATATCATAGGCTTCTTTGGAAATCTCGGTATGATCAATTGGGATGCAAGCCTTTTCTGCCACGCCGAAGCATCTGGGAGAGCATCCACATTCCGGATATGGTAATAGCTTGTATTCCCTTTGTGGGGTGTAAATCGGCCCTGAAAAGTGGCATATTCCTTTCAGAGGATACAAGGCGTGAAAAATTCCGCCCATCTCTTGTGATTTTGGTTGCAGCCCAATGAATTCCCGTCCAACTGCTTTGGAGCGGGTCAAGCTTCATGCCAGAGTTGGAAAGGTACCTCGCGCTAATTCATCCAGAAAGCTCTCACGAGCACCGTCAGTCTTTTTCCGTAAACTCCGTCCTCCAGCAGCCGCCCACCTAAATTCAATTCGTTGAATCTTTGCTGCAACTGGCGGATTTTTTGCTGCATCGCCACCCACAAACCATGCCAGCCGCTCGATCATGCTGTCGGAAATACCTGTGCTGATCCCGCAGTGTTCCAGTTCGCTAACAGCGGCACGCAGGTTACGGGCTGTATCGTCTGTGATATAGTTGTTCTCTCGTTCGTTTTGCGATAAATCCCGCTGTAATTGGCGCGCGATATCTTCCAAGGAGTCCTTTATGCCTCCATCGTAGTCATCGCTGTATATGGCAGGAAGATCCTGCAAAAAGGACCTTCCGTTCCACATAGTTCAGATATTCTCTGCTGCCAATGGAATACCCACAACGCCCCCGCAGATCTGCCGATTCATTGTTGCTACGGTATGTGTTCAGTACATCCCGTAAAATTCTTTATCCTTTCCTGTGAAATATCCTGTCCACCACTATTAACATTTAGGAGCGGGAACAGATGACGAGCAACGAACTGAAGCACCAGGCAAGAACGCAGGAATGGGGGGTGGCAATACAGGAATGCCGTAGCAGCGGCCTATCCGTGCGAGAGTGGTGCCGCCAGCGCGGAGTGACCACAACAACATATTACCGGTGGGAAAGAGAAGTTCTGTCCAGCATTCGCAGGAAAGATGCCGCAGACCGTTCCGCAGCAGTATTTGTAGAACTGCCAGCCCCACAACCGTTGCGAAATGTTTCGGAACGTACCGTGACACTCAATCTGGGAAAGGGGAGCATCGATCTATACCAAGAAATGAGTCCGGAAATGCTGAGGACACTGGTGGAAATACTGCGAACATGCTGAGTGATTTTACCGGAGCAGACAAGGTGTATATAGCCTGCGGGTACACAGATCTGCGAAAAGGGATAGATGGTCTGGCAAGCATGGTCCAGCAGCAATTTCAGTTGGATCCATTCACAAACACACTGTTTTTGTTCTGCGGGCGAAGGCGGGACCGGATAAAAGGTTTGTACTGGGAGAAGGACGGCTTCATTCTACTGTATAAGCGCCTGGAACGAGGAGCGTACCAGTGGCCGAGGAGTGAGAACGAAGTGAGGAGTTTAACACCGCAGCAGTATCGTTGGCTCATGGAGGGGCTGAAAATAGAGCAGCCCAAAGCACACTGCCCGGTGCTTGGGCTAAGCATGGTATGAGTGTGAAAAAGCAGCGCAAAGTACTGGAATTACTGGACTTTACAGCATTTTTATGGTATAATTCATTCATGAAAAACACAGCAAATGTGCAGACAAGCAACACGGAAATGGTAAGCATTTCTCGTGCAGAATACGAAAGATTTCAAGCGCAGGGTGAACGGATCTCTGCGCTTGAAAAGCAGGTTGAACAACTCATGGAGGCGATTCGACTTTCCCGAAAGAAGCTGTTCGGTTCGTCCTCTGAGAAGATGAGCGGGAACGGCTATGAACAAATGAGTCTGCTGTTCAACGAAGCGGAGGCATACCTGTCTGTACCTGAGAAGAATGAAACTACCAGCGTAGCCGCTCATACCAGACAGAAACGCTCCTCCAAACTGGAAGAAGTTTTGCCGGAAGATGTTCCCGTTGAAATTGTGGAGCACCGGATAAACACTGAGGATCTGGAATGCCCCTCCTGTGGGAGCGAGATGATTGAGATTGGCAAGGAAGTCCGGCGCTCGCTTGTAATGATCCCAGCACAGGTAAAGATCCGGGAGGACTGGTATTATACATATGCCTGTAAGACCTGTAAGGAAGAAAATATAGAGACTCCGGTGGCGAAGACGGAAAAAGAACCTTCTGTAATTCCCGGCAGCTATGCTCTGCGGAGGCCATTGCCCATATTATGGTGCAAAAGTTTGTTATGGGTTCTCCGCTGTACCGGCAGGAGCAGGAGTGGAATCGGCAGGGTGTAAAACTTTCCCGACAGACTATGTCGAACTGGATATTGCGCGCGGCAGAAGACTGGCTAAAGCCGGTGTATGAGGAACTTCACCGAAAGCTGGTGCAGCATAAAGTCCTCCACGCAGATGAGACAACACTGCAGGTACTGCGTGAGCCATGGAAATCCGCGCAGAGCAAGAGTTATATGTGGTTATACAGAACAAGCGGAGATGCAGAACACCCCATTGTTCTGTATGAGTACAGTCCCAACAGAAAGCCGAAGAATGCGGAGGAATTTCTGGAGGATTTTAAGGGCTGGCTCCATGCGGATGGGTATCCCGGCTACCACAGCCTGCCGGAGCAGATCCGCGTAGTGGGTTGCTGGGCTCATGCGCGGCGCAAGTTTGACGAAGCGGTGAATTCACTGCCAAAACAGGAACAAGCCGGAAGCGCGGCACTGGAAGGCCAGAGATACTGCAATGCCCTGTTTGCTTTGGAGAAGGAACTGGCTGGGCTGACAGGGGAAAAACGATATAAACAGCGGCAGGAACGGGCGAAACCCATTCTTGACGCTCTATTGGCATGGGCAGAAACGAAGAAAGCACCGCCGAAGTCTGCGTTGGGAAAAGCACTGCATTATCTGCGGGAGCAGTGGCCCTGGCTGATTCGTTATCTGGAAGATGGAAGACTGGAAATTTCCAACAACCGCGCCGAACGCAGTATAAAGCCATTCGTAATGGACAGAAAGAATTTCCTGTTTGCCAACACGCCCAACGGGGCCCAGGGCAGTGCAATTATATTCAGCATGATTGAGACAGCGAAGGAGAACGGGTTGGATCCATTCCACTATTTGGTGTGGGTGCTGCAGAGCACGCCTGGGATGAATAAAACCGCACCGGACTGGGCGGCAGCCCTTATGCCGGAGAATGCACCGAAGATATGTTTTGCTGGCAACAGAGATTGACCGGATTTGCTTTTGCAGATCCGGTTTTCTCATTCTGAACGACAAAACTTTGCATTTTTCGCCAACCCGACAGCTGTGCCGTTCAATACGAAAACTGTTTCCTCTAAAATAAGAAGGGCGACAAACCCAATAGAATTTACAGGAGGAAACAGTATGAAAAAAAAAGGACATTCCGACCCGAGTATGCGGAGGACATCCTGAGAACCCACTTCAACAGGCACGACTAAAGGCGGGTGTAGCACAATACCAGATCGCTGAGGATCTCTCCTGCGACATTCGCACGATTCAGCGATACGAAGCTGGTGAGCAATTCCCGGACTGGAACGAGCTTTTGAAAATGAAAGTACGGTATTCATGCGAATTTGCCGACTTGTTCCCGGAGGAGTTCAGATGATGAGAGTAAGCAGCAGGAGAAGCGTGAAAGAAGCGCCGAGAATTACGCAGAACGCATCGTCTGATGTATCCTTTTCTCCGTCGTTTCTCTGGCATCTGCTCATGCACTTTGCAGAATACCGCATGGAACTTCCAATTAGAGAAGTAATGGTGTTCCCGAATGGTCATGCTTACTACGTCTGTCCCAGATGTAACATAACGCTGGAACGGGAATTCATGTCCTACTGCGACCGCTGTGGCCAACACTTGGGTTGGAATAGTTACCGAAAAGCTAATGACGCACAAGGGTGGACGTTTGCTCTCCATCTGCCCGCTGGCGGGCGGCGTGGAGCATGGCCACGAACTTTTCCCTCTGTGGGCGAAGTGGGAGCAGGAGCAGGTGGCCAGATATCCGCCCCGGGGCAGCAGCGCATGGCCCGGTAGTTGATCTCCTTGTACCCGGCGATGGCGTTCGCCACGGTCTTCCGGGACTTGGTGAAGGCCGGCGGATCCAGGATGATGAAGTCGTAGCGCTTGGGCTCCTTTTCCAGGGCCGGCAGCAGGTCAAAGACATTGGCCGCCACGCACCATCACGCCTTCCAGACCGTTTTTCCGCCGCATTGGCCCGGGCCATCTCCACGGCGGACTCCGACACGTCTACTGCGGTCACGTGCGCCGCACCGCCCTTTGCGGCGTTCAGGGCGAAGGAGCCGGTGTGGGTGAAGCAGTCCAGCACCGTCTTTCCCTTCGCCAGCTTTGCCACCGCCAGCCGGTTGTACTTCTGGTCCAGGAAGAAGCCGGTCTTCTGCCCGTTCTCAAAGTCCACCGTGTACCGTATGCCGTTCTCCGCGATGTCCTCGTGATGGGTGCCCTCCGGCGCGGCCTCGCCGGGCAGCACCAGCCAGCCCTTGCCCTGCGCCATGCCCTCCAGCGTCCGGAGGGCCGCGTCGTTGCGTTCGTACACGCCACGGATGACCTGCCCGTCCTCCCGCAGGATGCGTACCAGCAGCGGCAGCACCCGTTCCTTGATGCGCTCCATACCCAGGCTCAGCACCTGGGCCACCAGCACGTCGCTCGAACCGGTCCACCGTCAGCCCCGGGAAAGCCGTCCGCCTCCCCGAAGATGATGCGGGCACCGGCTGTCCAGCCTCGCCCATCACCGTTTTGCGGTAGTCCCAGGCGTAGCGCAGCCGCCGTTCCCAGAAGGCATCCCCCGCCGGGTCGTCGTTGGCGTTCCGCGTCACCAGCCGCACCCGTATTTTGGACGCGCTGTTATAGAACCCACAGCCCAGCCAGCTGCCCTTTTTCGACACCACGTCCACCAGGCCGCCGTCCTCCGGCGTGCCGCTGACCGACACCTCACCGCCTCATAGACCCACGGGTGTCCGTCCACGATGGCGCGCTCCCCCTTGGGGGTGATGGTGACGATGGGATACGGTCTGGGCTTTCATGGCGGTTACTCCTTTTTGTACAGGAAAATTTCTCATAAGTATAGCACGAAGACAAGCATATTTCCATACGATGTATAAATAAAGTATCGCTGAAGTACAGACAAAGTATAGTAAAACGCACAGAACAAGTATAGGAGGAACTGCTATGCCGCGTATCTTTTAAGTCCATCTACCCAGGAATATAACCCATATATCACCGTAAACGTCTCAGAAGAGTACTTTATGAACCAAATTGCCGACGCCATGGAGCCCTATCTTTTGGCCAACACCATCCGTTTTACCCGCAACACCCCGACATGACCGCCGCCAGCTCCATCCGCCTGGCAAATTCTGGAAGTTACGATTTTTATTTGGCGCTTCACTCCAACGGCAGCACCGATGGTACCAAGGAGGGCGCCGTCCGCGGTGTCATCGCTTTTTACTATCCCACCAGTGCTAATGGCCGCGGCGGACATTTTGTAAAAACTTAAAGACATCTATCCGTTGCCGGACAAGGTCTATGCCCGTGCCACCACCACGCTGGGCGAGTCCGCCAGCCCCTATATGCCCTCCGTACTGCTGGAGCTGGGCTACCACGACAACACCGCTGATGCCCGTTGGATCGAGGGCAATATCCAGGCCATTGCCGCCAATTTGGTGCTGTCGCCTTGACAGAGTACTTCGGCCTGCCTTTCGTCATCCCATGGAGCCGGTATCCTGGCACGGGGCGGTGCGGGGACGCCGGGCGGATTACCCCCCTCTTCCGACGGCCTTTTTGGAGAATGGCGCCGGGCCTCTGTCATGGTCTACGGAACGGTGGGCTCTCTGGTCTACGGTCGCTACCAATGTGGGCGGTGGCGGCGGCGCCGTCTGGGTTACGATTGATGGATTTCATTCGTGCCCGATGAGGTGCCTGGGGTTTTGGTGAAAACTCAGAGAGACACCGGCTGCTTTGGGGAATTTCACGACTTTTCCAGTTGACATGCAATGGAACGATTAAACTAAAAAAGGATCATTATCGGGGCATAGGAGCCTTTCCGCCCGATTGTTTTCGACGCGGCACCATACGATGTGCCGACGCAGCGACCAATAACGAACAACAGGAGGAATGCAAATCATGAGTGGCTGGATCGTGGCCATCCTCTCGGGCTGGTGGTCGCCGGCGTGCTGGGCTTTGCGGCCTGCTCGGTATCCGCCGCCGGAAAAACGTTTCCGAAAAGGAAATCTCAAGCGCAGAAGAAGAGGGAACTGCGCATCATCAACGAGGCCATCAAGAGCTCTGAAAACCAAAAAGAGAGAAGGCACTCCTTGAAGCAAAAGAAGAGATTTTGAAGAACCGCAGCGAGTACGAGAAGGAAGTAAAAAGAACGCAGAGCTGATCTGCAGCGGCAGGAGAACCGCCTGCAGCAGAAGGAAGAGAATCTGGATCGAAAGACCGAGTCCATCGAGAAAAAAGAGGAATCTCTCGCTCAGAAGCACGCGGCTGTGGATAAGGAAAACGAGGAGATCAAGCCCATCAAGCGCAGCCAGACGGAGATGCTGGAGCGTATCTCCGGATTTACGGCGGATCAGGCTAAGGATTACCTGATCGCCCAGGTGGAAGCAGAAGTGACCCACGAGACCGCCCTCAAGATCAAAAGAGGGGAGTCCCGGATGAAGGAAGACGAGGCCCGCGCCCGGGAAGTGGTGGCGCAGGCCATCCAGCGGTGCGCCGCCGACCAGGTGGCTGAGATGACCGTCAGTGTGGTTCCCCTGCCCAATGACGAGATGAAGGGCCGCATCATCGGCCGGGAAGGCCGCAACATCCGCACCATCGAGACCATTACCGGCGTGGATCTGATCATCGACGATACGCCGGAGGCTATCACGGTCTCCTGCTTTCGAGCCTGTGCGGCGTGAGATCGCCCGCCTGGCTCTGGAAAAGCTCATTGCCGACGGCCGCATCCATCCGACCCACATCGAGGAGATGGTGGAGAAGGCCCGCCGGGAGGTGGACGCCATCATCAAGAGCGAGGGCGAGCGCGCTACCTTTGAAACCGGCGTGCGGAGGCTGCATCCGGAGCTCGTGAAGATGCTGGGCCGGCTTCACTACCGCACGAGCTACGGGCCAGAACGTGCTGCAGCACTCTCTCGAGGTCAGCCACATCGCCGGCATGATGGCGGCGGAACTGGGTGCCGATGTTCAGGCCGCCAAGCGGGCCGGATTGCTCCACGATCTGGGCAAGGCAGTGGATCATGAAATGGACGGCACCCATGTGGCCTGGGCGTGGAGTTCGCCCGGAAGTACAAGGAGAAGGAAGACATCATCCACGCCATCCAGGCCCACCACAACGATGTGGAGCCCCGGACCATCGTCGCCTGCCTGGTCCAGGCCGCCGACGCCATCTCCGCCGCGCGTCCCGGTGCCCGGCGCGAGAATCTCGAGAACTACATCAAGCGCCTGGAGCAGCTGGAGACCATCACCGGCTCCTACCCCGGCGTGGAGAAGTCCTACGCCATCCAGGCCGGCCGGGAGGTCCGGGTGATGGTTAAGCCGGAACAGGTCAGTGAGGATGAGATGGTGATTCTTGCCCGGGAATTGGCAAAGAAGATCGAGGAGGAAATGGAGTACCCCGGTCAGATCAAGGTCCATGTTCTGCGGGAGACCAAGGTCATCGAAGTACGCCAAATAAGGAACCATTCCGGCAAGCGGAGCTTTTTGCGCTCCGTTTTTTTGCTTCATTTGCCATGGGGGAGATTCCCGCCAATGCCTTGACATTTCTGTGGTTCACCGATACAATATACACTTAGTGAAAAACACACGGATACCAGTGATTTGATAAAACAACATCATCCCACTCCTGGCGGGACCTGCCCAAGCTCTATAACCAGTGGTGCAGCGTGCTGCGCTGGGAAAAGACCTCCCGTCCCTTCCTGCGTCACCGGGAGTTCCTCTGGCAGGAGGGCCACACCATGCACGCCACCGAGGAGGACGCCCGCGAGGAGACCATGCGGATGCTCAACATCTACGCGGACTTCATGGAGAACGTGCTGGCCATGCCGGTGGTCCGGGGCCGCAAGACCGACAAGGAGAAGTTCAACGGTGCGGAAAAGACCTACACCGTGGAGTGCATGATGCACGACAAGAAGGCCCTTCAGGCCGGTACCAGCCACTATTTCGGCGACGGCTTTGCCAAGGCCTTCGACATCACCTTCACCGGAAGGACAACCAGCCCCATCACCCCCACCAAACCAGCTGGGGCGTTTCCACCCGGATGATCGGCGGCATCATCATGACCCACGGCGACAACAATGGCTTGGTCCTGCCTCCCCGGATCGCCCCTACGCAGGTGGTGGTCATCCCTGTAGCCCAGCACAAGGAGGGCGTCCTGGAGGCCGCCACCGCCCTGCTGGAGCGGCTGAAGGCCGCCGGTATCCTGCTCCAAGATGGACGCCTCCGACCAGTCCCCGGGCTGGAAGTTTGCCGAGTACGAAATGAAGGGCATCCCCCCTGCGGGTGTGGAGATCGGCCCCAAGGATATGGAGAAGAACCAGTGCGTCATGGCCCGCCGGGATACCGGCGAGAAGGTGTTCGTGGCCCTCAGCGAACTGGAGACCAAGTGCAGGAGCTGCTGGACGCTGTCCACGACGGGTCTTCGCCATGGCCCTCAAGAACCGGGAAGAGAACACCTTCGACATCAAGACCCTGAGGAGGCCAAAGGCCATTGCGGAGGGCAAGGGCGGCTTCCTGCGGTCCAAGTGGTGCGGCTCCCTGGAGTGCGAGCTGGCCATGAAGGAGCGGGCGGCGTCACTTCCCGGTGCATGCCCCCTCCAGCAGAGCGGCACCGAGGGTACCTGCCCTGTTTGCGGCAAGCCCCTGCAACCGGACATTTACTGGGGCGTGGCATACTGATCCCAGACTCTGCGAGGCTTTTCAACTGCGCGGAGCCCGCACGGCGGGCTCCGCGTTTTTTACAGCAAAGGCAATAAGAAAAAGCGAATTTTTGCGGCAGTGCTGGCCTGCGCACTGCTGACCGGCTGCGGTCCTGGTGCTGGAGGACGGCGGGCAGACGGCAGAGCGATCACAGTCGCTTGCCTATGTGCCGCTGGACGACCGGCCGGACAATTTGGAACGGGCAGTGTATCTGGCGGAATCCCTGGGATACACCCTGGCCATGCCGGAGACGGATGACTACCGGACCCGGCTGCAGGACCAACCTCTCAACGAAAACGGCACCCAGTACGGGAGACCGGGCGGACTCTATGAGTGGGTCCTGGACCAGGAGGAGGCGGGCTGTGACCGCTATATCCTCTCGATGGATCAGCTGCTCTCCGGCGGACTGGTGAACTCCCGGTCCTTGTGGGAGTCGGAGCCCGTCACCCTCTCCGACGGCACCACGCTAACGGAGGCGGAACTGCTGGATCACCTGCTGACGACGCTGGAGGAGGACAAGAACAATGAGGTCTGGCTGCTGGAGGTGTCATGCGCCTGGCCCCCACGGTGGGATATGACCACTGGGATCTGGAGGGTTATAACGCCCTGCGCTCCTACGGCATGGTGGGACGCCCTGTATTGACGGGAGAGAACTGACCATCTCCAACATCGAAGCGGACTACCGCCTGGCCTCTGACGGCACTGTGCTGGCCCTGCCGGAATTCGATCTGGAGGAGTGGGAAGTGAGCGAGTACCTGGCCGCCCGGACCGGAAGCTGAGCTTTCGGACCAGATGCTGGAGACGGTTTCCCAGCCGGGGTATGAGAATTTCCACGTTCTCATCGGCATCGACGACTCCTCGGTGGAGGACAGCATCCAGAAAACGAGATCGCCTATCTGCGCAGTCTCCTGCGGGAGGGAGACGCTCTGCTCTCCGGGTGTGGATGATCTGGCCTTCAAGGCCATTGCCCGGCTGTATCTGGACGAGACCGGCTGGCAGGGAGCGAAAGTGAGCGTACAGTACTTCGGCGGGACCGGAGGATCAGCCTGCCTGCGACTATGACTATCAGCCCCTGACGACTATCATGGAGGAGCATCTTCGACTTTTCGACCTGACGGCGGCAGATCCGGGCGGCAGAGCTGCGGGATCCTGGTGCTGACCCAGCCTGCCGATGAGGCGCAGAAGGCGGCGTATTATGAGGCGCTGATCGCAGATCTCAACGACTGTCGGAAAGCCGGAATGCCCGTGGTCCTCATTGACGCCGGAAACGCACACATACGGTACCGCGTTCCACGATGCGCTGACGGAGGAGACGGAGCTTGGGTGGCTTTGAGCTACGCGGGCTTTTTGGATATGGCCATCGTCACCGCACAGCCTCAGCCACGGCGTGGCCCGATACGTTCTCCATCATGAGAGCAGACGGAAGCCACGGAGTGGCCCTTTGCCCGGACGCTGGCGGACAGTATCCTGAAGCGACTCTCTGCTATAAGAATGGGGAGGAGCTCAATCGCCTATATCCGCAATGATCTTGGGGAAATCCCGACAATTTCTGGCAGCCCGCTATCGATCTGGAAGCGGTGCAGTCCCGGCTGAGAGCGGCATGGACGCTGCCATGGGATGGTGAGAACCTTGAGAGCAACTTTATCTCTAACCTGAGTCCTATACTGAGCGGGCTGGGGCGGCGTATTGACCAACCTCCCCCCATCGCTTCCCCTGATCGGGGCTTTGAAATTGGGATGGACATTCGCCTGGGGGAGTTTACGCAGCCCCATGAAAAGATCCTGGGGTTTTACTATCAGTGAGAGGCCACCCTTAGATTCGTGGCCCCGGAGCCTATGGCTCCGGGGCTTTTTGAAAGGCCAGCTGCTTGACCGTGTAGTAAACAGCCAGGGCAAAGGCTACGATGGCCAGGGCCCAGATGGCATAGTAGCAACGGTGGTGTTTCACCAGAGCTGCCGCTATGGCGGCAGCGGGAAAGACCGCAGGCCACATAAACGGGCAGTACATCCGCGTCCACAGGCAGAACCTGCAGTTTTCCGGATCAGGTCAGTTGTTTTTGTCCGCCTGATGCAATATGAAGGCCATGCCGCCAACAGGATGATATAGATAACGGCCAGAACCTTGGACCAGGTGCCCAGATACATGCTGTTCATTTCGGAGCAATACGTAACTGAACCAGCGCCACTGAT